>Ga0268276_1000437_pt1 | contig 49636 bp, 58 predicted proteins | sample saktaG_4_FD_190145 | JGI IMG/M metagenome (GOLD analysis project Ga0268276, IMG submission 190145) | Saline water microbial communities from Sakinaw Lake, British Columbia, Canada - sak_2010_1_5_45m | ecosystem: Environmental > Aquatic > Non-marine Saline and Alkaline > Saline ...
AAGTTAGTAGGCTCGTCAAGCAGAAGCATGTTAGGCTCGGAGACCAGGACCTTGGCCAGGGCGATACGCATCTGGAACCCGCCGGAAAATTCCGAGGGGTTGTGTTTCAGATCCTCTTCGCTAAACCCGAGTCCGAAGAGGATCTTCTCCACCTTCCATTCGGCGCCCATCTCTTCAGAGCCCAGACCCTTACAGCCTTCCTCCAGCACGGTAGGCTTGGTAAATTCTAGGTGCTGTCCGAGATATCCTATGGAATAATTGTTCGGCATGAAGACCTTGCCCTTATCGGGCTCTTCTTCACCTGTAATGATCCTGAATAATGTGGTCTTCCCGTGGCCATTGCGGCCCACAAGCCCGACCCTCTCTCCGGCAAGAACATCAAAGCTCACATCCGAGAAGAGCACCCGGGTGGCATATATTTTAGATATATTTTTTATCGATATCATAATAAATTAGGGACAGCGCCCTATTTTTGCGCCCGAACGACAGCGCGACACTTCATAGAGGCATACTGCGCTGGCGCTTGCGACATTTAACGAATCGATGGCCTTCGCGATAGGGATACGGACCCTGGCATCGGCGATACTTAATACTCTACGAGATACGCCCCTATCCTCATTTCCGAAAACAAGACAGATATTGCCCGATAGATCAACTTTGGCTATATCGCTCGTACCTCTGCCAAGAGTGGCGGCGATTATGCGCGTATCGTATTTTTTCTTAAGCATGACAAGGCTCGATTCAAGATCGTCTTCGTAGCAGACCGGCAGTCTGAATATAGCGCCCATGGAGACACGAACCGCTTTTCGATAGTACGGATCATACGTGGTATTATCAACTATGAGCGCCCCTGCTCCGAAAGCGGCCGCGTTACGCGCTATGAGGCCGACATTTTGCGGATCGTTGATAGCGTTGAGCGCGATAAGAAATAACGGACCTTCGGGCGTCTTCAGCACGTCAGAGACTGTAAACTTTTTGGGGCAATATCCGACAGCCATGATGCCCTTGTGAAAACGAAAACCTATGATCTCCTCTATTAATTTATCGGCCGCGGCATAAACATGAGCTCCTCTTTTCGCTATTGCTGTGAGTAGAAGCTTATATCTGGTTGTGGCGCCGCTGGCTGTAAGACACGACTCTATACGGCAGCCGGCCTCTACCATGCTCTTAACAACCTTCTCTCCCTCAGCTATAAAGATGCCTTCTCTCTCCAGGGATTTGCCTTTAAGAGAATTATAAGCTGTCAGGCGCGGATCATCACGGCCTTTTATAGTTATAAAGTCCAATTTGAAATTAGTTGCCATTAGGCACACGAATACTATTGCCGAATTCGCCAACGCTTATTCTATTTAGGAGTTTCACTGCGGCGAGAACTTCTCGATCCCTACGTACCCTTTTTCTTTTGAGGCTGGTGCTTTCTGCGAACCTTATCAAAGACTTCTTTATTGATCGCCTCCCGGTCAACCGGCTTGCCTTCAGCCTTCAGTTTTTTGACCATCGCCTGCACCATCTTGCGCTTAAGTATCTTCTGGCCTGAAACGCTCTTTGTTCTTTTGGAGAACCCGCACCAATCTTTGTAAATTCCCATCGCACATCTCCTATTGTTGGCATTGCACCGTTTCATTCAACGTATTATCTGGCCTGTCCAGCGCCTCCATTATAACACAAGTCTATTTCATCGTCATATTATTTAGCGCTTGCAGGCGTATTTGGATATTAGTTTCCAAAACTGCTCAAAATATGGTAAATTGGTAAGCAATGAGGGAGGAGAGCGCATATGAAAAAGAGGAAAATATTATTGGTCGATGATGACACCGATTTTACGGAGATGATTAAGTTTCATCTTGAGATCAAAAATGATTACGAGGTTACGGTCTTATCAGAATCGAAAAAAGTCATGGAGACGCTTCATGCCTTTCAGCCCGATGTTATACTGCTGGATCTCCTCATGCCCGGCATCGGGGGTATCGAGATATGCGAGATGCTGGACAAAGACCCCCTGGGGTTAAGCACCCCTGTCATCATAATTTCCGGATTAAATAAAAACGTCGATAAACTGAAGGCGTATAAATTGGGGATCGCGGACTATCTGGTAAAGCCCGTAGATGGCAACGATATAATAAATGCCATAGAGAAAGCATTGAGAGCGAAGTTCCAGCAAGACTGACGGTGCACAGCGCCGTCTACCCTATAGCACAGGTGCCGCCGCCAGACTTTACCTTGTACAACTTTTTATTATATGGCAGCTTCATTAGCAGGAGACCCATCATGCAGCTGTCTGTCACCCCTGCAAATATGAGCCCGCTCGATACAAATATCGGGAGGACTAAAAACCAGGGATTAACAAATATGGCCAGCAATATGCCAGACAAGACCAGGCTTCCCGCGATTATCCTCACCTGACGCTCCAGAGATATCCCTCCCTGGCCCTTCTCTACCGCAAGCTTCTCCTTATGCCACCGGGTGATGCCGCCATTCATAACTTTTATATACGGAAGGCCCGACTGTACCAGCATATCGGCCGCCATCGGCGACCTGTTGCCTGTGCGGCAGAGCACTATATAGGATTTGCCGGTCTCGGCAAGTTCGCTTATCTTGCCGCTCAACATATCTATGGGGATATTGATCGAATCCTTAATGTGGATCTCATTATACTCAAGGCCGCTACGCACATCTAATAGCTTCACCGCGGGATCTTTGGCGATCAGTTCATGGGCCGCTTTCGGGGATATCATCTCGAGCGCGGCAGCTTCGCCTTTGCGGTTTACGCGGACGATATTGTCGATATTAAATGGCTTGGGGATGACCTTCGATCTCATATTGCCGGCGAAGGCGGCCTTGTCCGATTCCTTTAAGAACGGATTCACCTCTTTTTCCTTTGCGAGCAGAGATGATTTATGTTCGTGGTAATCATGCCCCGGGAAGATGATAGTCTCCGCGGGAAGGCCCTTTATCCTCTGCAGAGTATCGAACATCGACTCCGGAGAGCCGTTCTGAAAATCGGTCCTGCCCACGCTGCCTATCAGAAGCACGTCTCCGGTAAAGAGCTTGCCTTCAACGTAGAGGCTCACCGAATCGTCTGTATGGCCGGGCGTGTAGATGAAGCTGACCTTTACATTCCCCAGACCAAGCTCATCATTATCCTTGACCCTGCGGTCGGCTACCTCGGAGACCGCATTCTCGTGCATTATAACCACGGCCTTATATTCTCTTTTCAATACTGCCGCCAGCGAGAAATGATCCGCATGAGTGTGAGTATCGACGATATATTTTAATTGGAGCCTATTCTTAACGAGATAACTTGCATACTCGTCTTTCAGGCTTATATGAGGGTCCGCTATTAAAGCCTCTCTCTCGGAGCTCAATATATAAGAATAACAACTGCCTGCAATGAACTGTTTTACATTTAATCTCTTATTCATGGGTCTCGTCACCTCATTATTATGCTCTACGTCCTCGAGAAATTTCGAAGCCGTTTCAACACATCCTACACACGAAAGCTTCTTACCCTGCCTTATCTCCTTGCACTTTAGGGAGCCGGCCCTCGACAAGAATATATCTTTGCATTCTTCGGCGTTCACCGTATCGAGCGATCCCAGGATGAACTTCGCCGCATAGTAAGCTCCGCACTCGCCTCCGGGAGCTCTCCCCGTGCCGAACGCCGCGAAGAGCGCGACGTTATTTTCATCCAGCAGGAACTTATCCATGAACGCCGCGATCACCGACTGGCCGCAATTCAGCTTCTTCGGGTTTCTCTTATCTGTGTAGTAGGCTATCGCCTTATCTTTACTCATATTTTTTATACTGGCGGTGTGTGTATCGCTGTGCTCGAACCGCCTTTTGTCATTCCCGCTTTCGCGGGAATGACAAAGAGTTTAAGCCTTATTACGTCGCACATACCAAAATTCGAACCCTTGCGCTCTTAGATGAGGAGCACAAAGGTTCGAATTGGTATCACTGGCGGAGAGACTGGGATTCGAACCCAGGGATCCCGTTAGGGATCACACGCTTTCGAGGCGTGCGCCTTCAACCGCTCAGCCATCTCTCCGTTTTGCTGCCTATTTGTATTTATTAAGTATCTTCAAGAGGCCCTTGGCGCTCTCAGGCATATTGGCCTTGTTCTCAAGCAATATCTCTCTTGCGGAAAGGCTCTTGCCGTACAACTCTTTATCTCCGTCCCAGTGCTGTGCTATAACGGCGCCTTCAAGTTTTACTCCGGCAAATAATCCGCGGCTTCTGGAATAAGAGAGTATCCCGCCTTTTAACTGTATGTCGGTCGATGCTTCAGCGGCCCTGCCGACGGGCCCTCCGGCGACAGACGCATCGGCGCCGAGCTTGAATTTACCGTCAAGTATGCCGTCAACGCTTCTTCGATTCATTATGAGCAGGACAAAGTCCGTGGCCTGTCCGCCTATCTGCAGCCCCCAGCTGCCGCCCGCGATAGTGAAGATAGCCGGCGCGGACCATTTATGGTCTTTCGGGTCCTTTACCATTATAATGCCCTGGCCATACTTACCGCCAAAGATAAAACCCGCGGAAATAGTGCTCGGAAATATCGCTATCGCCGAACAGTCGCGCAATAGATCATCCGGAATATTTTGATCGGGCATCTGCTGTATCTGTCCAAGAACGAGAGCCGACTCCTCAACGAGCCTCGACCATTTATTATCCCCGGCATTGGCAGCGCGCGGAAAGATCCCGAGTACAATGAAGAGCATAATACCTGTTATCACAAAATACTTTTTCATATTCTCCTCCTCTTTATAGTGTCGATCAGATCAATATTATAACAAAAACTACCGGCTTTTACCATCTCCAGGCCGCGCCTGCATAGACGGCTGACTCTCTCTTCGTTTTGAGTAATCTCAAGAATGCCTCGCCGCCGCCATCTAATATTTGATGGGATAATTCCAACTCGACGCCTATATCTCTATTCTGGGCATCTGCCTTAAGTTTAAATAATATCTTATCCCTATCCGTAAGCCTGGCATCCGCGCCGAAGACTATCCGCTTCGTCTTCTTATTTTCGTATTCTATCTCAAATATCAATCCTATACCTTTTTTCAGATTCCATCTGCCGAATAAAGTGATGGTCCGCCTTATAGGCTCAATCTTGCCATCCAAGCCTATGCCCAATTCATACTTAATGCAGTTCTCGCTGAAGATGCCGGCGCTTGTCTTGAAATCGAATGAAGAGTCCGTCCCCTTACCTAATAAGTAGGATATGCGGACTGCGTCTTTAATATCCCAGTATCCCTTAAATATCAGTGTATGAACCTCTCTCTTCTTTCTCACCAGACGGGCCTTTTCATATTGATATATGATCTGATGATCTTTATTGATCTCCCATGCGCCTTTAAAGTTCAGGATATCGTACCTGCCACACTCCTTTCTTACATGAAAAGATAGGCGGTTATTCTCATCGGCCTTCCATTTGCCTTCCAGGTTAATGACATATGTAGACCGGGTATCATCTTTTGTAGTCGTAGTAACGGCAAATAGAAGAGAGCTTTTATTTACCTCTAAGATCTCTCCCTGCAGAGTTACCTGGTCGCCCAATGTTTGTCTGCCTTGCCCGTCTAAAGTGAGGCGCAGTTCATGATCATCGGTCAACGACCATTCACCTTTAAGCCTGATCTGGTGGGGCACATTCTCGTCTTCCGGAAGGGGCGCTTTTACGCGGTAGGAGAGGTCGTTATTTTCATCGATCTTGAATCGACCGTCTATGACCTGGCGAAATTTCGGCAAGCCGCTTTTTTTTCCGGAGCCGCCGATGACGAGCCTGTTATATGGATCTATTTCGTATTGTATCTTCTTCATTTCGGGGATTGAGGGAACTCTCCGACAAGCGCTTTCTTTATCATAGCCCTGACGTCTTCGCCGAAATCTTTGGTGAGCACCCACTCCAGATACTTGGGGTCTTCTTTAGCGATAGATTTTATATGCTTCTTTCTACCGTACTTGCCGAAGACCGGATAGAGCTGTCCATTCCACCAGCAGAACTTCCGCTCCTTATCAAAGTAGTCGCTCTTCGCCTCATAATCGATATCCCGCAAGCTCTCTATACCCGTCTCTTTATTACCGTATCTCTCGATTTGCGCGTCGAGTATATCCACGGTGGCATCCGCGTCGTTCAATGCGGAATGCGCATTTTCCAATTTTTTACCGCAATACAGAAGGTAGGCGGCCATCAGATCTCTCTTCTCGTGCACATGGTACACCTTTTGCGCGTCATAGACGGCGCGGCTGCGCCAATTAAAGCTGACACCTGCTTCGTAGAGCTCTCTTTCAAGTAAGGGTATGTCGAAACGCAGCACATTAAAACCTCCGAGATCGGAGTCTCCTATGAATAAAGATACTTCCTTGGCAATATCTTTAAAGCGCGGCGCATCTTTGACATCATCGTCTGTGATGCTGATTATCTTTGTGACATTCGCGGGGATCGGCATACCGGGATTGACGCGCTTTATATATGTCCCCCTCGATCCATCCGGAGATATCTTGATCATCCCTATCTCGACGATCCTGTCCTTCTCCACCCATGTGCCGGTCGTTTCAAGGTCTAAGACTACCAGGGGCCGTGATAATTTCATTCTGCCCCTCTCTTTCTTACCTACTTAACGGCTTCTTCCGGATTGGCCTCCAGGCCGGGCGGAACTTTGTGCCATTTGTAGCCGCCGACGGCATCGCTATATCCTCTATCGAAGAGCCTCTTCATATCGACAGGATCGAACATCTCTTTGCTATTCTGTTTAAATTCGGAAGGTATGAACGCGAGGTTATAATCGTTCCCTCCCTGTTTCATAAATGTATAGATCCGGTACGTGTCGCCGAGGCCCTGCGAATTGATAATAGTATCGAACGAACGTTCCGCAAGAGACGGGAGAGTGTCCTTTACCTCCTTATAGATGGGTGACATATAGCCGTTGCGTATCATGTAGAGCTTCGATCTGATCTTTGATGGGTCGATGCCCAGGTCCTTAATAGCTCCCTGCATGCCATCGAGAAGCTTATAGGTGGTGAAGACCTGCGTCACGGTTCCGCCGTCGGCGTGTATTTCATCGTACGTCTTTCCTTCCGCTTCCACATGAAATATGGACGGAGGGAAGATCACGGGTATGGCAGCCGATGCAAGAATTACCTGGCGGAAGAGTTTCAAGTTGCCTCTGCGCGCAATGGCGCCCATATCCCACACCACAAATCTCTGCGCATCGAGGTTGGCAGTGCCGATAAATAGCCTGCGGCCGCGCTCATGTATGGCCGCTATCTTGGCCAAAAACTTCTCATCTACAATAGAAGCTATCACCTTGGCGAGAGGCTTGTTACTGGCGAGAGAATCTCCAAAGAGCGCCGCGAGCGGCCATTTGGCTGCCATGACATCTTTTGTCGACATCGTAGTGTAAAATTTTTCAAGTTCCGGATCGTAATCTTTTCCCAGGAAGGCAAAAGCAGCTATCAGGGCCCCTGTGCTGACACCAGTGATCACCTTAAATTCCGGCCGTGACCCTTCCTTTGACCACCCCTTTAACAACCCCGCGCCATATGCGCCGTTAGCGCCGCCGCCGGAGATGGCGAGTATAGGGTAGGCTTTAATACCGTCCGATCCAACAGGAAAATCTTCCGGTTTCTCCTGCTTGAGCGACAATATCAGATTCTCCTGCAGCATCGTATTGGATTCGCCTGACATAACACGGGCCTCAGGCATATCGTCAATCTGGGCCTTGTCCATAAGATCTTGCGGCACCTGATGCCTTATTGTGGCGCATCCCGAGACGAGCAGAGAAACGGCCATGACAGCCGCAAACAATGCCTTATTGGAACATTCCATAGCCAGCCCCATCCTATTTTTTCTTATTTTTAGAAGTCTGCTTTTTCTTTGCGACGGGCTTCTTCTTTTCAACTGTTTTTTCAACTGTTTCCGGATGATTTATGCGTGCCGTTTGGGCGGGCGGTGTAACTCTCGGCCTTATATCGGGCCGCGCCTTAAACGGGCCTCCGGATTTGCGCTTTGAAAAGCAGTCTTTGCAGTATACCGGGCGTTCACCGCTCGGTTTAAAAGGAACTTCGCATCCTTTTTTACAGTCCGCGCAGATCGCTTTATGCAAGACTCTTTCCCTGAAACTATTATCCTGCCTTACTTCATTGTGGCCATGAACACGGGGCTGCTGCTGAAAAGGTTTGTGAAAAGGCTTTGCCTCGACCGGTCTTGCCGAAGACTTGCCGATCAATATATCTATCTTCCTATCTATATTATCTATCACTTCCCGCATCTTATTGATCAATTCCACCACATCCGGCTTAGTCTCTTTTTTCATTTTAATTCTCTTTCTTTAGTTTATATTGCCTCTATTCCGCCTTACCCTCTACATCTATCACGCTATCTTTATCTATGTGGGTACGACTACTGCCCGATCTCCCCGATCGGAATGAGCCGTACTTTACGCTTATATTAGGATTAAAGATAAAACCTAACAATGAATTCAGAATGGTAAATAATAACGCGGCAACGACCACGGTGCGCACAGTGTCGACCTTAATACCCGCCACCATGCGTATGACAACCATGAGAGCTATGATATTTATGAGCCACTTTATCAGGAATTTCATAATATTATTTGTGTATTCTTTACGTAGTATATCACTTTGCCTGGTAAACGGGCAATACGATTCTCAAGGCCACCCCTTGTCAAGATTGAAATCATGTGGTACACTTTTGGTAGATACAAATGGAGGAGATGGAAGAGATAGCGAAAGCCATCAGGCCTATCACCTACAAAAAGACCTTCAGGAGTTTGGAGGTCGTTTTTGTTTATCTCAAATTCCTGGCAGAATCGTTTTTGCGCAAGATGAACAGCCCCTATTATACAGAAGACTTGCTTGCAAGGCAAAACAATTACTCCGAATTCATACGCTCTATTTCTATGCCTCTCTTATCGCATTTGGCCTTAAACTCCTCCGCAAGGTATCTATTATACATTGAATAGATCAGTTTCGCGCCTTTGATATCAGAGAGATCTTTCAGGGTAACAGACAAGACGCTGTTATCACATATGAGCATAAGCATAGAGCTTCTCTTTTTATCTATTTCAAGAAGCTCTATCTTTCGCTTATTATATATATAGAGAAGGTCACGATAGCCGGCCTTGCTTAAACTCTCCGCAGGCGTTTTCCAAAACTTTATTCGTATATTATCACTATCGTATTGCGGTATGCCCTTAGATACTTTCATCAACTTGCTCAGTATGAACGCTGTATAAAGATCTATGACGAATGTCCTGCCAGTTTGCAGGCAAGCCCCATAAGCGGAGACTATCCTATCTATATCCTGTGATGAACAAGATAGAAAAACGATATTTTTTGTCTCCTGCAAGATCGCTTTTATCCTTTGTTCAACACCGCCCTCATCTTTATGCAGCTGGCGTTGCCGCGCCGGAGCTGAACCTTCTAATAGAAGATGCCCTGTATCCTTGGGCGGGTTCTTTAACATATTTTCCAATAAAATACTCTTACTTCCGTGGTCTCTGAAATCTCCGGAATAATATATCCTCTTGTCGTCGGCTTCCACAAGAAAAGCGAGCGCATCAATGCCGGAATGATTCACAGTGGATGGCGTTATGATGAAGTCGCCTATCTTGAAAGGCCTCCAGGGCTTCACGACCTTTGCATTTATCTTACCCGGCTTGTTATATATGAAAATGTTTGCCGCCTCGATCATCGCCTTAGCGCTCTGGCTCATATAGAGAGGGATCTCCGGATTCGCGTAGCCTAATAACCCGTAGTGATCCTGATGGGAGTGGGAGATGAGGATAGCGTCTATTACTTTTGGCTCATCACGGTAGAGACCCTTGATGTCGGGGAGGATCGTTGATTCTTTAAGCTGAGTTATTGATCGGCCGCGAAGGATATTTGAGTCAAATGGCTCGCGATCCTCATCTACAAGCGGCATGCCGAAGTCGATAAGTATACGCGTCGTCGCGGTCTGTAGCTCAAGACAGCTTCCGCCGATCTCTTCTGCGCCGCAATGGATGGTTATTTTCATACAGTTTAATTCCGGGGACACCTGCCTGCCGGCAGGCAGGCAATGCTTAATTACTGGAATCTCTTTACCGGACCCCTGAATCATATTTTTTAAGGGTAGAGCGTGGGATCCTGCGGCCTTGCGGATCATAAGTATAATCGTCCTTGTATTTATCCTTATCGATCGTCATAGTGCATTCCAGATTCCCCGTAATAAGCGCGTCTGCCTTATTGACTATGGCGGTCAATGTATCCGGCACTATCTCTAATCCCTTCGTCTTCTCTTCGCCGGCATAAAGGGATGCGCAGATTCCGGCGATCACTACAAAAACCACTACGCTTACATATCTCATTATTTACATTTCATCCTAATAATTAAAGAGCTCTTTCAGTAAGTAACTCTTTTTTGAAGCCTTGTTCAGCGCGCTCAATATTTTGGATTGCACCGCAGGCGTTAAGCGCCTGCCCTTCGCGGCACGGCTGACCATCTTATGCGTTATCTGCTCGGTTGAAGACGCTACGAGATCGTGGGCTTTTAATTCATGCAGAGCCATGATCTTCGCTATCGGCTGCTCACCAAGGTCTCTATCGATACCTGCATCCATTTATTTTTGGCCTTACTCCATATACGCGCCGCACCCTACTATAAATGTTTCACCGCCGTAACTTACTTTTTTCACATAGGTGTGCTTTTCCAAAGGCTTGTCGCTTCCCGGCTTGGGCCAGAAATATTTTACCCACCCCTCACCGTTTTTAAGCGCCAGATCTATATAATCGCGTACCATGTATTTACCATTAGCATCCTTAAGATCAATGATCTTCTTACCCTCGATGCCGGGAAAACCGCCGTTTACCAGCTCTGTGCCATCCGGAGTATCTACAAATATGTATGTATCAAGAAAAACGAAGGATCCTATTTTATCGCGCAATGCGTCGAATGCAGCCCTTCCTTTTTGCTCTATAAGCACTGCCGCTTCGTTCACTTCGGCCACGATAAAGTCCTCTTCCATCTTCATATTATATATGCCGCAGCCGACAATATATGCCTTCCCTGACGGCGCAATCACTCTTCTTACAAAAGTGCTCTTCCATGTGGGAAATATGCTGTTGGGCCTGGGCCACATATAATGCACCCAGCCAACGCCGTCTTTATCGGAAGTCTTTTCTATGAACATCTTTACTATAGGCCTGCCGATCATATCTTTAAGGTCTATCTGATTTTTCCCTTCAAGCGCGGGATCCGGGTGAATGATCATATTTCCGTCTGTGTCGAGAACGAAGATATAAGTGTCACCATCTTCCCACCTCGACACCTCTTTCTTGAATTCGGGGAAGGCGCTTTCCCCCTTATCCTGTAGGAGCTTAACGGCGTCCGCGACCACCCGCGTCACCTGACCGGCAAGCAATTTAGTGCTTACGGATTTCCCCGCGAGGGCGCCTTTCGCCGGACTCACGACATCTGCGGAATATGATAGATCAGGAGATATCAAACCGGCATAGAGAATTATTCCGATGATAAACGCACCTTTGTTCATTTAATATCTCCTTATGGTCATTTAATGATCTTGATCGATAATGCTTCCGCGGCGCCGTCTTTATCGACATATCTGACATTTGCATGGCTACCCATAGTAATATCGAAAATGCTTATGGCACTTCCGCTACGCATTATTTTTGTATTGGGCCCGATGAGGAGAGCGATATCATTATATGCGATGACCGGATAGGACATGAGAGACTTTACTGTGATGGTAGATTTGAACGTGTCTATCGCGGATATTCTGCCTTCCGCGGTGCCGATGTCTTGTTCATCAAAACTATCTGCGGAGTAGCAGGTGGAATGTGTCAATGTTACGAGAATCAGGATCAATACGACTGTACAATACTTGATCATTTCTTGCCTCAAATCCAGATTTTACTTTCTTTGGGGAGACAACGCTTAATTACACGTTGCCGGATAATCAAGCGCTCTGTCGGGTGAATACTCTACAGCTTAAAAACTGTCTTATCTATCTTTTGCTTTGAAAATGCCGCTTTGACCTTATCCACCGAACCCTGCAATGCAGCCAGGATCTTCGTGACCTCCTCGGGGGTAGATTCGTAACTGGAAGCCGCTAGATTCGTTATAAGCTCGATCTTCTGTATAGCGTTTACTACCCTCTTTGAAGCCAGACGCTTAAACTTATCGCTCTTGCTTTCACCTGCTACATCCTTCTCTTCGCTCTCTGCCATTTCTCTCTCCTTTTTTATTTTTTATCTGCCAATACTGTAAGATATAGTTATCTTACTCTTCTAAATTTTTTCGTCTCGGTTGCACAGATCGGGCACATAGAGACGGTGATAGCGTCCATAATATTTCCGCAGACCGGACAGACATAAAAATTTTTTGCCAGCCCTTGCGACAACGACATATTATTTAACATGCTGGCATAAAAATCGGTATAAACACCTTCGGTGGCAAGCGCATTTTTAAAAGCTTCGATCGCATCTGGGATATTTTCCTTTTCGGCCTGCACAAGGAACGCGGGATAGGCCACATCTTTTTTATAAGTTTCCGTTTTAAACGCCGCCTCAAGGTTCTCCTGCGTGCTTTTTACCTCCGGAGCCTCCACGGCAAGACTCGGTGTTCCTCCGAGCTTCTTGATCAGTTCGGCATAGCGCTCATAGCGCACCTGCTGTGCCAATGCAACCGTCCTAAAAAGATTGGCGGCAACATCATACCCTTCAATATTAGCTTTTTCGGCAAAGGCCAGACAACGTGCGCTGGCGTTGCTTTCGCTATTATATGCGGTCATAAGATTATCGAGCGTTGTCTCCGGAGAGACCACAGCAGCCTCCTGGGCATAACCACCAGCAAGAGGCGCACATATAGTAAGCAAAAATAGCGCCGTTCCTATAACCCCAACATATTTACGTCTCTTCATAAACATATCTCCTCCTATAACAGTTTTTTAACAGCTATCTATTTCTCCAGGATCATTAATAATCCGGCCGCTAATATTCCCGCTCCGAAAATACGCTTCATCAATATCTCAGGGATCTTTACCGCCATACTTGCGCCGAAATAAGAGAATATAAAGAACGAAACGGCAAGTATAAAGGCAGCGGTAAAGTCGACATGGCCCGATTTCCAATAACGCCAGGTGGCCAATAGCCCGATAGGAGGAAGGAGCATAGCCAGCGACGTGCCTTGAGCGGTAAGCTCGTTGTAGCCCAAACAATATACGAGCACGGGTATCACGATTATAGCGCCGCCTAGCCCCAACAGCCCCGAAACGATACCTGCAGCCGCGCCCAATACGATCAGATAAAATATATTCACCGGGCACCTCCTTTTACCGATCAAACTATATAATTCTGGAGACGTATTATTTAATTAAAAGTATTACTATAACCAGGATCAACAGAAGAGAAATCGATCGCGGTTATGACAGAACCCCAAATTATAACAATGACTCCGAAAGATCCTATGCCTAACGATATGGCATTGATTATCTGCATAAGCATCTCTCTTTATCTCCTTCTTTTTTACACAATTTTTAGCGGGTCCGCATCGCGATTCCCGTTAGTAGACAAGATATATTATACAAAATATACACTCTCAAGGCAAAGCAATTGTCCCGCCACGCAAGTTTTTAGAGATGGGGCGGGAATGACGGGCGGGGGCTCTTCCTTAATTCCACGATTCGTTTGCTCCTTTTGAATATTCATCTTCCGGAATGAGCGGCTTATCCAGCTCCGCCTGAAGGCCGGCCGGTATCTTGCGATTTGAAGCTATCTGTGCGCCTGCCTGCCGCAGCAACTCTTTATAGCGGCTTAGTACAGGTTCGCGTTCGGGGTTATCCGAGGTAAGAATCGGCCCCTGGCTCCTGTAGATCTCGGCGATAATGTCAGCCTTGTTATTGCGGATATCGCGTTCGCACGCCAGCTCCAAGACCGCGAACTGGTCCTTCTCCGGGAATCCGCAATTAGACACCCAGACTATTGAAGGATATTTTTCATAACGGGATACATGGCGTGTCTGGCCAGCATCTCCAATCTCGAACTGCGGGCATACCAGCGGCAGGCTCCTGTCCATGAAATCCTTCATGATGCCGGTGACGTGGTCGACATAGAGGGGGCTGGCCATGATAACAATGTCGGAGGCCATATACTTCATGAGAAGCTCCTCCATGTCGTCTTTTAAAACACACTTGCCCAGCGTCTTCGTCCAGCACGTAAAGCAGCCGATGCAGTGGCCTATCTTCTTGCGCGCAAGCAAGACGTTCTCCGTGGAGGCGCCCGCCTTTGCCGCGCCTTCCAGGAGCGCTGAAACTATGACATGCGTATTGCCTCGATCCGCCTTCGGACTACCGTTAAATGCGGTTATCTTCATATGCGTAATCTCCTATTTGCCTCTTTTAGAATACCATGCGGTGAACTTCGCGGCAGCGAGAATGGGACAGATCGCTATGGCGTAATTTACCACCACATTTATCGACGGTATTAAATGATTGAGTCCGGATGCCGCTGTATTGGCCACGAACGCCGCGAACCAGACCCACGTGATTACAAAGTTGGCGCGCAGGAACTCATCCGAAGCCCAATACTCTTTTGGGACGCTCTCGCGCGCATACTGGATCGTGAACGGCTTACCGATAAGTATGGAGGTGAGCACTATGAGCGTGAGGGCAGTGTTACTCAGCAACCTTATCCAATGGCCCAGCCACGCCCGGTCGATGAAGGCCGCGGCAGCCGCAAATATGACAAATACCGCCAACGTCCCTATCTGCAATATCTTGGGGCTGCGCCCGGCCATTTTCTCCATCACGATAGCAACAACGGAAGCCGCAAGCGCAATGATAATCGCGGTAAAAAGCTTGCCGTAACTCAACAGCACCCAGAACGCAAGCCATGGCAAGAACGTCATTATCATTCGAACCTTTTCCGAGATCACCGCCCATACGGTGATTCCTGTCAATCCCTCGACGCGCTTCACTTGCTCGGGATTGACCCTGAGCCTGTCGAAGGGTCAATACAACAGTAGCATTATACAAAATACACGCTTTTAAGGCAAAACAATTGCATATGTTAGCCCAAGGCCCTATAGACAGGAGTAGGCACAAAATTTGTCGTAGACAAATTTTGCAGGAATGAGCTATGAAGCGATAGGTAGATCTTTAAAAATCAGCCAAGAAACGGCAAGAAAGGCTTGCCGGCATGATAAATAGTCTGCCTATCCTATGTATCGTTTCCGACATTTTCAAACAGATTTGGCTCAACTGCCTTGCGCAGATCTTCCCAAAACTTTTTCCTGTTTTCCGCATCGGATGGCGACAGCGCCGGAAACTCCAGAAACGGCACTTTTATATTTTCTTTGGCGAGTTCTTCCGTTAATATTTCAGCCATTATGCCCGCAAGAGCCGGGTCGTAAGGATCAGGCTTATCTACCTTATTTGGAGATTCTGTTTGGTACCTGTTTACCTTATGCTTACCCCAATGGATCCCGCACGTAGGGCTGTTTTCCAACCCGAGGAAACATGTGAGACGGTAATTATTCTTGATAAACTCTTTCACCATAAGCATCGGTGTTTTTAATAGCTCTTTACAGTGGTTCCTGAAAAATATGTTGTCGTATTGCTGACGTCCCTGAGGATTCCTCATTAATCCCATGGCGCTCGTCTCGGGGCAAAGATACTGTATTATGCCAACATGCCTCTCCATGAGATAATTCATGAGTTCCTGAGACAACGGAAAGTTCTGACCTAAAATATGCACCCTGCAATACGGGTTTACAAGGCACTGGGCGATCAATATTATTCTCTTATCTTTTTTGCTCATGTTTATCTCCTAAATTATTCTTGAGTCGTACGCCCAGTGCATCACGGCCTGGCGTTGTTTGGGCCTGCACTTAATGTCACCGGCGCTACAATGTTTATAAACTTGAGCTATATGCCGCCTGATCGCTTTCCACCTGGCTATCTGGTGACGGTCTTCTTCGCCCAGGCGCCGGCCCATGTAATACCGACAATACCACTGGAACCAACCGCGCGGATCATCCGGATATATCCATCCTTTTTTACGCCAGTACGACAGGGGCTTGCTGGCGTTGATTCCGAAATAATTCAGCTTCGGATCATGGCGCTCGGAACAAAGTTTCGCTTTTCGGAACCAGTCGGACGGAAATTCCCTGCGACAATCTGTCATGTATTTACCGCCGAATATGCCTAGTCTCAACATCTGCTTAGGTGTAAGTTCCGGCTTGAACTCCGGATCAAAATTTTTCCCGACAGGTTCCGTCAAAAAATAACGGAAACGCTTCTGCATCTTGTCGTTGACGGTTACGATCTTTCGCCTCATTTCTTATTAACGAACTTTAGCGCAACAGTGTTTATGCAGTAACGTTTATGGGTCGGTGGCGGCCCGTCCTCAAATACGTGCCCCAGATGAGCGTCGCATCTGGCGCACAAGATCTCGGTGCGATCCATACCAATACTTTTATCAGCCTCTTCTTTTATATTTAGGCTGGAAACCGGCTTCCAGAAACTCGGCCACCCAGTCCCGGATTCGAACTTTTCATCGACACTGAAGAGGTCCGTCCCGCAGCAGACGCATTTATAAATACCTCCTCCTTTGCCGATCTCACACTTTCCGTTAAATGGCGCTTCTGTGCCTTTCTGGCGAGTAATATGGTATTGTTCGGGGGTGAGAATCTTCTTCCATTCTGCGTCGGATTTTATTATGCAGTCGACTTCTTCGGTTTTTCCGGTGCCGGCGTTAAAGATGAGTATCTTTTTCGCATCTTTAGAAGCAGCGTTATTCACAAATACTCCGATAAGAGCAAAAAATAAGATAAACGCCAAAACATTCCGCATCATATACTCACTCTGTCAAAAAACTGGCGGAGGAGATACGTACCAATTCAAACCTTTTCCGAGATCACCGCCCATATAGTGATTCCTGTCAATCCCTCGACGCGCTTCACTTGCTCGGGATTGACCCTGAGCCTGTCGAAGGGTCAATACAACAGTAGCATTATACAAAATATACGCTCTTAAGGCAAAACAATTACATGCGTTAGCCCAAGGCTCTATAGACAGGAGTAGGCATAAAATTTGTCGTAGACAAATTTTGCAGGAATGAGCTATGAAGCGATAGGCAGATCGTTAAAGATCGGCCAGGAAACAGCGAGGAGAGCTTGCCTCTATGAGATTTGAGCCTATGCATGCAACTTGAGGTTTCAAATTGAAACCTCAAGTGTCTATTCCTGCTTAAAACCTATCATGCGACGCGGCTTCTCCGGTGGAGGCGCCATGAGCTGCCGGATAGCCTCGAAGATTGATTGTATCTCGACATCGTGTTTGCCGGTCTTTCTTTCGAGTTCGTTGAGTTTATAAACAAGCTCTTTATGAACTGAGAGGATCTCTCTTAGTTTCACAAAAGCGCGCATTATAACAATATTGACCTGAACGGCTCTCTTACTATTGACCACGCTTGAAAGCATGGCTACGCCTTCTTGAGTAAATACATAAGGAAGATAACGCCTGCCTCCATAACTTGAGGTGCCAATTTGGCACCTCAAGAATTCGTCCTTGGTTAACCTGAACATAAAATCTTCGGGAAACCTCTCCACATTTCTTCTAACTTGTCTGGTTAAAGACTTTGTTTCCACACCATATAATTCTGCCAGGTCTGAATCAAACATAACCTTCTTACCTCTGATCTGATATATCCGTCTCTCCACATCTTCCACGACCGATATTCTAACCATATTCTACGTCTCCTTCTTTGAATAAATATACGCGGGCAGCCCCTCTGCCCTCCCTATACTATAAGACGGGAAAAGTGGCAAAATTATTGCAAATTATTTTAAAATAGTTTTTGTCCGACGGGAAAAGTTTATTGGTTAAAGACTAAAAAGGGAGGGTGCGGTGTAATTTGGAGATACATCTGACAAGTTCTACAAAACTGGCGGAGGAGGTAGGATTCCTCCTTCGCTCGCATAGCTCGCTTCGGGCCGGCCAATTTTCTGTCGCCCGGAGGGCTCCTCCTCCCGTTGGTCGGCGAAAATTGGCTTCGAATCCTACTTCCGGGTGTGTTTTATAAGCTACCCGGAATAGGACTTGATATAACTGGCGGAGGAGGTAGGATTCGAACCCACGGTCCACTTACGCGGACAACAGTTTTCAAGACTGCCGCTATCGACCACTCAGCCACTCCTCCGCTTTAATACTCTACAGTTTTTCTTGCTAAAAAATAGTCTTCATACCGCCGCAGATAGCGTCAAACGGAACAACTGTGACTTTTTTGTTTAACGCATATCGCTGTTTGCCAGGATAAACGACCGCTATGTGTTCAAGCTTCAGATCTTCCAGGGCAATCTTCATTGAAGGCGTCATTTTCGGCGCATCGGCTCTTTTGCACTCAAGTCCATACATGCGTCCATTCTTCAAGAAGACCAGATCTATTTCGGCGTCGTTATGGGTCGCCCAGAAATAAACCTCATCGGGATCTACGGAATGGATCACTTCCTCTATCACATATCCTTCCCAGGAGGCGCCACAGCGTGGAGAACCAAGCAAGTCCGATTCCGTCTTTATTCCAAGCAGCGTATGAAGCATGCCTGTATCGCGGATATATATCTTCGGAGATTTTACCTGACGTTTTTTTGTATTCGCGTGCCATGGCTGCAGCTGCCGCACCATAAAAACTCCGGAAAGGATATCAAGGTATCTGCGAATAGTTGGCTGGCTGACTCCTAAAGAACCGGCCGGATCTGCCGCATTCCATATTTGTCCATGAGTATGCGCCAACATCGTCCAAAACCTGTATAGCGCGACTGTAGGAGCCGCTATGCCCTGTTGGCGGAGGTCTCTCTCAAGAAACATCTGGATGAAGCTCTTACGCCAGATAAGGCTGTCGGCGTCATTCTTAGCCAAAAAAGATAGCGGGAACCCTCCGCGCAGCCAAAGACGCGGGGATTGTTTGGGCCCTACTTCATCCAGGCCGAATCCCCCCATGACAATCGTCTCTATGCGGCCTGCCAGACTCTCGGAGGACTGCTTTAACAACTCCGGAGAAGCGCTTCCCAGAATAAGGAACTTGGCGGGTAAGGGCCTTCTATCGAGGAGAACGCGAAGGATGGGAAATAATTCCGGGCGGCGCTGCACTTCATCTATTACAATCAGGCCCTTGAGTCCGGCTAATGCCGTATTAGCGTTATCTAGCCGCCTGATGCTTTCCGGGTCCTCAAGATCAAAATAGTTGGCAGATGTAATGTCCACCAGTTCGCGCGCCAGAGTCGTCTTTCCGCACTGGCGCGGTCCCAGCAAGACAACGGCCCGACTTCTCTTTAAAGCCTTTTGAAGATGGGATTTGAGACCCGGTCTTTTTATCATCTTAAAAGTGTACCATGAAATTCGAAATTGTCAAGTTACTTTTGCATGGTATATTTTCTAGAAAAAGAGCTGCCTGTATACGGCTAAATAGATAAATTTGGATTGATCCCAAAGGTCAATAAAAAATTTATTCATTGAGAATGTCTGGAACATGAGGCTGAATATGAACGATATCACGACTATGTTCAGTATGTATACGGTCACTATGGAAAAGAGGTAGCCCGACTTCACTATATCAGGCTGGCGGATCTTCATCACCTCTATGGTGGATATCATGTGCATAGCGAGCGTAAAGCCTATCAGGAATACGAAGAGGCCGCCGTTAATCGTGTATGACGACGCCACGACGAAATATATGACCGTTATTATGATGGCATATATAGGTATGAAATACGGCCCGAGCTCTATGACGAAGTTCGATTTATCGGTTCCGACAGAGCCGCCTTCTTCGGAAACCTTAAATGATTTTATCTTGCCGCCGAAGACCCACGCCAATCCCGCATGGACCGACTCATGGCCCAATACGTAGAGATAAGTAGGTTTGTAGAATAATAGGTGCAGCACCACATAGCTCGCTATTCCCCATGTAAAATAATTGAGGCTCGAGGCGAGCTCCCTTATAAGGATGAAATTGCTGTAAAATGCCGACGTGACGCCGAATGTCAACGGCATCGCCAGGACCCCTATGACGAGTTTTATAAAGAGCACCAATCCGGAGCCTTTATTCTTCTGCTTCATTTTATTCATTTTGGCTTTATGACCTCTAGTCCATCCATATAAGGAATGAGAGCCTTGGGAATACGGATGCTTCCGTCCTCATTCTGATAATTTTCCATGATAGCCACGACGAGCCTCGGCAGGGCCACTCCGGAGCCGTTCAGTGTATGCAAAAAGAGAGTCTTCTTTGTAGCTTTATCGCGGTAACGGATATTCGCGCGTCTTGCCTGGAAATCCGTAAAGCAGGAGCAGCTCGAGACCTCCAGATACATATCGACGCCCGCGGCGTAGAGCTCGATATCATAGCATTTGGCGGCGGCGAACGAAATATCTCCCGTGGCGAGCATCACAACGCGGTATGGAAGCTCTAAAAGCTGGAGCACCTCTTCTGCATCAAGCAATAATTTCTCAAGCTCATCGAAAGATGTTTCGGGCTTTGTGAACTTCACAAGCTCCACTTTATCAAACTGATGTATCCTCACGAGCCCGCGGGTATCTTTTCCGTAGGAGCCGGCCTCCCTCCTGAAACAAGCCGAATATGCGGCATATTTTATAGGCAGCTGGGACTCTTCCAGAGTATCCCCGGCATGAATATTGGTGACCGGCACCTCCGCCGTAGGTATAAGAAAGAGGTCCTCATCTTTAAGTCTGTACATATCGTCTTCCAGTTTCGGAAGCTGCCCGGTCCCTGTCATGCTTCTTCTATTGACCAAGAATGGCGGCAAGATCTCCGTATAGCCATGTTTCTTAGTATGAAGATCGAGCATGAAATTTATGAGGGCACGCTCAAGCCTGGCACCCAGACCCTTATATAGAATGAAGTTCGAACCGGTGATCTTTGCGCCGATCCCGAAGCATATAATATCCAATATCTCGGCAAGTTCTATGTGAGTCTTCGCTTTAAAGCCTAAATTAGGTGTTTTACCCCATGATTTGACGATTTTATTGCATTCCGGACCGCCTACAGGGAGCGATTTATCGGGTAAATTTGGGATTATATACTTGATTTTATCTATTTTTTGGCTTATCTCCTCCACTTTTGCCTCAAAATCTGATATTTTCTGGGATATAGGCTTCATTTTGGCAATAATCTCTTTTGGGTTGCCTTTTGCCTTTAAAATAGTGGCTACTTCATCATTGGCTTTATTGCGCTGAGCTCTCAGATCCTCTACCTCAACAAGGATCTTCCTGTGCTCTTCATCAAGATTAAGAAACTCATCTATATCGAGCTTATAGCCGCGGTTATTAATAGCTTCTTTAACTATCTCTTTATTATCGCGTATAAATTTTAAGTCCAGCATACTCTCTCCTCTATCCTTTAATTACGCCCAATGGCCGCATCCGCCTTCCCATTCAATACGAAAAATACTCAATGCTTCGGCGGATTCCGCTTCAGCCCTTAATAACACCTAAAGGCTTCATACGGCAGACTTTCTTCGATATGCCTGCCCCGGCTACTACATCCACCACTTCATTAACATCCTTATATGCTTCCGGCGCTTCTTCCGCGAGAGTCTCTCTCCCGCTCGACAATACCAGGATGCCTTTCTTCTCGAGCTCGGCTGCTATCGATCTGCCGCGGCAAGCCTTAATGGCGGCCGTACGGGAGAGTCGTCTACCTGCGCCATGACATGTGCTAAAGAATGTCTCTTCGGCCTTCTTTGTCCCGGTCAATAGATATGAATTTCTTCCCATATCTCCAGGTATTATAACAGGTTGCCCGGAATTTTTATACTTTGCCGGCAACTCCGGATGACCCGGGCCGAATGCCCTCGTTGCGCCTTTTCTGTGGACGCAGAGCAGCTTCTCACTTCCGTCAATATTATACTTCTCTATCTTAGCTATATTATGAGCCACATCATAAATTAAGTCCATCCCTAAATCTCTCGGGCTCATAGAAAAGAGATTCTCAAAGACCCCCCTCGCCAGATACATGAGGCACTGCCTGTTGGCCCAGGCGTAATTTGCCGCGCACTTCATGGCACCCAGATACGCCTGTCCCTCGGGAGAATTCACCGGAGCGCACGCAAGCTGCCTGTCCGGTACATCTATACCATATTTGGAAAGGCACCTTATAAAGCTCTTCGAATACTCATCGCATACCTGGTATCCGAGGCCACGCGAGCCGGAGTGCAGCATCATAGTGACCTGTCCGAGCTCCAGCCCAAATACCTTGCAGGCGGCTTCATCATAGATCTCGTCGATGACCTGGACCTCCAGGAAATGGTTACCGCTCCCGAGAGTGCCTGACTGGTGCTTGCCTCTTTCGTAGGCCCTATCGGATACTTTATCGGGGTCAGCGCCATTTATCGCGCCGCGCTCTTCGGTATACTCGAGATCTTCCTGCCGACCGTAACCGTGATCGACGACCCACTTCGAACCTTCGACGAGAAGCTTGCGCTCCTCTTTCGCGGTCACTTTGATATCGCCTTTGGAGCCGACGCCTGCGGGAATATTATTGTAAAGAGCGTAGACGAGCTCTTTTAGTTTCGGCTTAAGGTCGGCTTCTTTCAGATTCGTCCTGACGAGTCTGACTCCGCAATTGATGTCAAACCCCACACCGCCGGGAGAGATGACGCCGCCGGATTCGATATCCGTAGCCGCGACTCCGCCGATCGGGAAGCCATAACCCCAGTGAATATCGGGCATCGCCAGAGACGCTTTTACTATGCCGGGCAACGTTGCTACGTCCGCGACTTGCTGGGCCGCCTTGTCGGTGCGCACATCCTCTATCATCTCATCATCGGCGTATATTATGCCGTCGACGCGCATACCTGTCATGTAACTCTTGGGTATGCGCCATCTGTGGTCGTCGATCTTTTCCAGGGGGCCGTTCCAGGTATTCATATGTCGAAGATTATATCGACTTCGTAATAGTCGTCTTTTTTTATTATCTTGAGGTTGTAGTATGTGGCGGCCTTTATCTCGGTCTTCAGCCTGTTCCTATCCTCATTGACCGATCGGCCGAACGCTTTTGCCACTATAACGTCTTCGGACAGCTCCGAGACATCGAACTTATAGAAGATGATATTTTTTGTGTAGAAATTGTAGAGCAGCTCGTCAAGCCATGATATGAGGAGCTCTTCGTGATTTTGTGCGGTGAGCTCGAAATCCTGCGTGATCTCGCCCTTTATGCCTTCGAGGTCGGCAAGTATATCGAACATAGCGAAAGCGGCATTCTCGAAAAGCTCTTTTAGGGTCTTACCGAATACCCTTACACCGATATCTGCGGTGTGAGAGAATTGTTCGTAGCGCTTGGCCATAAATTGTGATTGGCTGGAAAACTTTTCTCCAGCTATATTGTAACACCAAAATCGCTATTTTCCAAGAGCCTCGATGATGGACCGGGCGACGGATCTTGATGAAGCGATAACGGCTTTGGATGCGGGCTTCCCAAAATTTATTCTCTTGGGCTGGATGCCAATGATGACGATCTCGCATCTTAATGTGTGAGTGAAGTAGTCGATGAGTATCTTGGGTGGTATCTTGTGAGTGGAAAAGGATATTCCGCGGCCCACTTCATCGGCCCTTAATAAGAGCACGGCGCCCGGATCCTCTCCGATATCAGCGGAATCTACGATAATAAGATGGGTGGGCTTAAAAGTTCTTATCTCTCCGGTAACATTCTCCGGAGCTGTAGAACCTTCGAAAGTCTGCAGCTTTATACCTTTTTTTATCTTCTTGGATCTCTCAAGCGCGTTTATGACGAGTATCCCGGCGATATCGTCGGCCCGAAGCTCGGAACCGATGCCGAGCACTGCGACGCGTTTGGCGCCTTTAAGCCTTGCCGCCAGTTCAACTTTGAGACTTTCCACGGAATGTCACCTTCAGTTTTTTGCGATCGAGTACGGCGAGCTCGAATTCATTGGTCACTTCGATCGCCTTCTTCGCGCAGGAGTCCACACATTGGCCGCAGTATATGCACTTACCCAGATCTATCTCGACCTCGAACTCTTTTTCACCCAGCTTCTTTATGTTGATGGCGTTAGACGGACAGTCGCGCATGCATAATTTACAGCCGATACACATTTCGGGGTGGAACTTCATCTTGCCTCTGAAGCTCTTTGGGGTATCCTCCTTGATATAAGGATACATAAGGGTCGCCGGTTTTTTAAAGAAGGACTCTATGACCTGCTTTATCATCTTGCCCGGCCTGATCATTTTGGAAGGATCCCTTTCAATAGGAGGTTTAGTAGCAGCTGTAGAAACGCTAAGGGCGCGATATATTTCCAGCAAAGCCTCATCATCTGGTCTATCCTTAGACGGGCGAATACGGTGCGCGAAAGAGACATTATGGAGATTATAAATAGGACTTTTAATACATATAAAATAAATCCGATCACCGGGCCAAGGTTAAGCCCGAACGGTAAAAATACCGCCGCCAGGAGCGACGCTCCGACGATCGTCTCTATGTCCAGAGCCAGCTTAAACATGCCTAAAAGCCTGCCGGAATATTCCGTCAGGGTGCCGGCTACTATCTCGGTCTCCGCCTCTGCGATATCGAAAGGCACTTTTTCCAGTTTTCCAAGCATCGCAACTATCGATATTAAAAATCCCGTGAGATTGAAGAGCCAATACCACGGATGGGCCGTATAAAAGACCATCATACCTTCGAGCGACCACGTATCCGCAAGAAGCGCGGGCGCTAATATGCTTATAAAGAGAGGCACTTCATACGCGAATAACTGTGTGATCGAGCGCACCGCGCCGAGCTTCGAATATAACGATGTGGAATACCAGCCGCCTAAAAAAAGGGTGAGAGTCGGTATGGTTAATAGATACAGAACGATGATAATGTCGCCATTAAAATTGTAGAGAGCCTGTTTTCCCCATAGCGGAATATAAAAGAAGGCCGTTACCGCGCTCGCCACGCCAAATATCGGCATCAGCTTGAATATTCTGGGGTTCGCCTCTTCCGGTATGACCTCTTCCTTGCCCATAAGTTTTAAAAAATCAGCCAGCGGCTGAAACCATGGAGGGCCTATCCTGTTCTGGAGACGGGCGTACAACTTCCTATCAAAATATTCGGCGGCAAAGCCGAATATGACCAGAAACAGAAATCCCGGGAATATCAGTATTTGGAATAATTGTTCCAGCATCTACCTATAGCTTCCTTTTCAGACGATCGTTAATTTTTGTGAAATCCACTCCGCGGTGCTGATACCAATGAATACCGTATTCTCTCAATTCATCCCATTTCAGCATCTTCGATCTCTTGTCATTATGCTCTTTTACAGAGATGAGCCTATCGGTACAAGAGAAGCATGGATCGATAGCCGCTATTACTATTGGTAAGTCCGCCAGCTGCCTGTCCTCCAGCATCTTCGATACGGTCTGCAGGTTTGCCAGCGTAGGGGCCCGCACCTTTACTCTCTCCGGCTTATCAGTGCCGTTAGATTTCACATAATGCATGTTTTCGCCTCTGGGAGCCTCATAACGGCTGACAGCTTCTCCCTCAGGGATCTTCCTGGGAGCTTTTACGGCGATAGGGCCTTCCGGTAAATTTTTTAATACCTGCCTGATGATCTTGTAAGATTCCAACAGCTCGCCCAATCTCACAATGGTTCTTCCATAAACATCGCAATGATCATCCGTAATGACCTTAAAATCGAGCTCTCCGTATGCGGCATAAGGATCATCGCGACGCGTATCTCTGTCTATACCCGATGCACGACCTGTCGGCCCGACCGCGCCTAATCTTAACGCATCATCGTGAGATAGCATACCGACCTTCGAGAGTCTCTTTATGATGGTCGTCTCTTTCGTCGCTATATCGATATAATATTTTGTGCGTTCCTCGAGCTTACTTACTCCTCTCAATATATCTTTGGCATACTCCGGGGTGATGTCGCGTCTTACTCCTCCGATACAATTCATCCCGTAATTGACGCGGTTACCCGTTATCATGGCGAGAATATCCATCACTATCTCGCGGTCACGCCATGTATACATGAGCAGAGTGTCAAATCCTATCTCGTGCCCGGCAACCCCCAGCCATAATAAGTGGCTATGAATGCGCTCGAGCTCTCCTATTAATGTGCGTATATACTTGGCTCTGGCCGGGACTTCAAGAGCGGCTATCTCCTCCACCGCCTGTACGAACGCGCTCGAATGCGCGTGCGAACAGATGCCGCAGATCCTCTCGTTCAAATAGACATCCTGAACATAAGTTCTCTCTTCGCAGGCCTTCTCTATGCCTCTGTGGTTATATCCGAGCCTGATGGTCAAACCGGTTATCTTCTCGCCGCTCAGCTGCACTCTGAAAGACGCCGGCTCTTTTAATGCGGGGTGCTGCGGTCCTATAGGTATTATGACTTTATGCATTTGGCTTCCAATCCTTTCTTAAGGGGTACTGACCCTGGGGCCAATCGTCGGGAAGCGGATAACGCTTGCCTTCGGGGAGACCCTCGACCTTTACACCTAACAGATCCTCAAGCTCTCTTTCGTATATCTGTGCGCTGGGGAAATATTCTATTATCGTCTTTAATACCGGGTTGGCTTTGGCCACGCCCGTCTTGATATTCAGTATAATACCGTCCTGCCTGGTGATGTGATAGATGAGGGATATTTTTTCTATCTCATCCAGGCCGGTTATCGTGCAAAGAAATATGAATTTAAGATCTCGTATGGCATATTCGAAGACTTCTTTAAAATTGCCGTAATCCACCTCGGCCAATATGCGGCGGTCCCTCTGGACCCTTACCTTATCACTTAGATAAGGGAACCTGCTCAACAGATCCTGTTTTATCTTTGTCTCTATATCTTCCATAACTTTATTATCCTGTTATATTGTTGTAGGGCTATTCTCTCTTTTCGACGTAGGGCAATGACGCACGAACGCCCTTCTCTTCCATGCTCTTTAATAATTTTGTTATGCCGTCTATCAGCGCGTTGGGGCTGACCGGACAACCCGGTATATAAGCGGATACCGGAAGCACGGCGTCGATACCGCTCTCTACATTATAACAGCCATCGAATACTCCGCCCGAACAGGCGCATGTGCCGACTACCACTACGAACTTCGGCTCGGGCATCTGTTCATATATCTTTTTTAATCTCGGAGCCACCTGTTTCGTCACCGGTCCGGAACAGAGCAGGATGTCGGCATGTCTGGGCGTGGCTTTTAGCTGCACTCCAAACCGCTCCAGGTCATATCTTGGTGTAAGCGCCGCTATTATCTCGATATCACAGGCGTTACAGGCCCCCGTATTGAAATGCAGCACCCACGGCGATTTGACACGTGCCCAATTAATTATCTTCTTCGCGAACCTCATAAAAATCTATCTCCTGAAAAGAATGAATAGCGCCGTCATAGCGCCGGCTAAATAAATTATCGCTATTGATAAAGACCCTAATGTCTCTACCGGAACTGTCGTTATCATCAAAGCTGTCACGTGCAATATCGTAAAGAAGAAAGCGAATGGAAAGAATTGCGCGTAGTCCGGTTGTATATAGGGGGTCAGCCCTTCCTCTCCGCAAGAATATGATGTCGTTGAGGCGTTTTCGCCCTTCCTCGCCTTAAATGACAGCCTGGATAATAAGCCTGATATCAAAATCGTGACGGTCAGCATTATTATGAAAGCAACCGGCGGAGTTAATATAAATTTTCCTATCATGCTGTCACCCTTTAAGGCTGGTCAAGTTGTTTGCGGCGAGCGATTCATTATGCCTATAGATGCTTAATATGACGCCCGCAGCTACCGCTATAACTACCACCTCTATTATTATGAGTGTTATCACAAGCGACTGTGCAAGCGCCGTCTGGCCGGTCACATAGCCGGCTACAATGATGAGCAGCGTGACTGCCTTTGTGAGAAGCTCCAATCCTATAATAACTCTCATGAGATTACGCGTCACAAGGATACAGTAGAATCCGGCGATTAAGACCATGATAACGAAGAACGCGAAACCTGTAAATATCTGCCAGTTATTACCCATCATTTTTTCTTGGTCTCCTTAAATAAGAGCACTATGCCGAAGACTCCCGCCAATAAGACCACTATCTGCCCAAAGATATCGAGCTGTCTTGAATTCCATAATACGCCGCGGACGTCGCTCTGCGCCAATTTCACGGGCATCTTGAAATCGGCCGGCGCCTTTAACAAAATAAGAGCCGCGCCTACAGCGATCATTATCACGGGCAGATACCAGAACCTCTTCGCTCTATCCTTGGATAGCTTTACTATATCCTTATGCGTGAGAGGCTTCACTAAGCTGATAGTGCTTACAAATACGGCAGTGATAAGACCGGTACAAACTGATAGCTCGAAAACGGCGGCAAGCGGCGAATCGAGACGGAACATTATGATGGTTATGATGGCACTCGTCAGGGCGAGCCCTATCGTGGATTTTAAAAGGCTTCTGGTCATAACGGTCCACAGGGCGGCTGCCGTCATCGCTGTAAGAAGTATAATATCTATTATCGTCATTTGTATCTCTAGTTTAGTGTAAAAACATTCCGGCCAGCGGCATAAGAAATTTATTGAATATCGCGGGGAAATATACGCCCGCCGCTATCGTTATTACCGAAAGCGCTATTGAAACGGCCGAAAATCCAAAATTTGCCTCTCTTACATTCTCAAGCCCGGGCCCCAGTTTACCGAAGAAGACCCTGCGCTGCATAGAGAGCATATAGGCCAATGTCAATATGCTCGCCAATATCGCTATTACCCCATAAACCTGGTGATCGGATCTCCATAATGCTACTATGATGATGAGTTTACTCCAGAATCCGGCCAGAGGCGGCACCCCGCAGGTGGAGAGCATTGCTACGATCGATGTAGCTCCGGTAACCGGCATCTTAGATGACAATCCGCCCATATCATTCATATCCTTCGTGCCGGTGGCCACGCGCACTGCCGCCGCGTTCACGAATAGTTGAGACTTAAAGATGGCGTGATTGAATATATGGAACGCCGCGCCTGCTATTCCGAGCGCTGTTCCTGTGCCAAGCCCTAAAATTATATAGCCTATCTGGCTTATACTTGAATATCCGAGCATTCTGTTAAAATTATTCTGACCGAGTGCGGCGAAAGCTCCTACGAGAACCGATAGCGCGCCTACTACGAGCAGCACCGTCTTGATCTCTTGGCTAAAACCAAATACCGACGTAACGAGCCTGATCAGCGTATAGATACCGCATACCTTAGTTATTATCCCGGCCAACAATACCGCGGCCGGGGCCGGGGCTGTAGCGTAAGCGTCCGGAAGCCATCCGTGGAAAGGAACGAGCCCGCCCTTTATAAAGAGGCCGCAGAGAAATATTACTATGGCGAGCTTCGCTATGATGCCGGGTGCGGAGACTCTCAGGGCCACTCCTACGGCAGAGAATGATGTGTCACCCGCAAGAAGAATAAAGAGCGCGATCGATGAGAGCATCATTATAGAAGCTATCGACGAGAGCACTATATACTTGAAGGCGCCCTCGAGAGCGTGTCTACCTTTATCGAAGGCTATCAATATGAATGACGCTACGGCCGTCACCTCTAAGAATACGTATAAAGAGAAGATGTCTTTCACCATTACTATTCCGCACAGTCCTATGGAAGCTATTATTAAGAGATTTATAAAATTAAACCTCTCATTTTCATCCGTTATCACATACCGGGATACTACTAAACTCGAAAGACAGACGATACCTATAGATAGAAGCATTAAAAATCCGAGCGGATCTATCGTAAATCTGACATTAAAGAACGAGGAGATCGATTCGAGCTCGCCGCTCCAGAAGAACGGATTATGGAATATGGCTAGAATTATCTGGAGAGAAAATAGAGCAAACGCATACCAGAAAGCGGACCTCTTCAGAAGCCCTCCGAAAGGAAGGTTCAGTATGATTATTCCGAATATGGGTATTAAAATGAATAGTGATGGCATCGTATAAAAAATATTAACATAGCCCCGGCGCCGACCAGCGCCCAGATCATGTAAGTCTTGTAGTTTCCGTCGTGCAAATTTCTTATCCTGTCGGTCACAATGTACGCCGATCTGGGCACCAGATCGTTATATATCCAATCTATTGCCTTGTCGATATTCCACATCGCCCGGGAGAAGAGCATGACTATCTTGCGCCCTATATCATATGGATCATAATATCTCCTCTCGGCTCTTTCATATATCCTTGAGAGAAAGGGCGCATAATGTATATGCTCGACTGCCCTAAGCGCGCTGCCCGTCCTCTTAACTCCATATATATGGTTGAGGAGAGCGGCGATCAACACAATTATCGTGATTATAACGAGCGCCGCATTCGTAGGGTAACCATAAAAATTACGGCCTTCGAGAAGATGTTCGCCTAATATAGGCTGGATCAAATATTTAATAGGGAGATAATTCCACACGCCGAACAATATGCACGCGAGTGCAATGATTATCATAGGAATTAGCATTGCTACGGGCGCTTCCTTGATAGAAAAATAGGGACACATCCCATTTTTCAGATTTGGTTCTTGGGAAAAATGGGATGTGTCCCTATTTTTCCCGAGATAAGCGGCATGGCCCAATTTTAAAAACGACGCCGCGGTAAGAAATGATCCGATGACGGCAGCCGCATAAAATATCCAGCCCCTCTCGAGAGCGCCGTCATAAACGAGTTCTTTGGAGAAGAATCCGTTAAATGGCGGCACGCCGGATATCGATAAAGCCGCTATCAGGAAACAGGCAAATGTCACCGGCATCTTCCATGCCAGGCCGCCGAGTTTTTCGAGATCCGTAGTCCCGGCCTGCTTCTCTACGGCGCCGCCCGTTAAGAAGAGACAGCTCTTGTACATGGCATTGTTCAGCATATGAAATAACCCACCTATTATACCTGCCGGCACAAATGTGCCTATGCCAAGCACCATGTAGCCGACCTGGCTTATAGCATGATACGAAAGTAGCCTCTTATAATCCTTTTGTATGAGCGCCATCATTACCGCAAAGATTATCGTTACAGATCCCACGATCATAAGAAGCATGCTCGCCCAGGAGTGCTGACCCGGCTTAAACATGTCGAGAGATATGCGGGCTAGCAGATATATGCCGAGAAGCTTTTCAAAGGCGCCGGGTATTATGGCCATAAATGGAAGCGGCGCATCAATGGCCGCATCCGGTATCCATGAATGGAAAGGCATCGAGCCCGCTTTGGATATGGCTCCTATCATTAAAAATATGAATGCCAGGCCGCCGATGCCTGAGATCGGAAGGCTAATAGAGGATATGGTTAATGTGCCCGCCAGCTTTCCCGCTATAGCTATACCCGCCATCAAACACAGGTCGCCGGTGCCGACGATGATGAAGGCTTTTGTCGCGGTCTTGTAGGCATTTGGATTGCCTATGGCGATCATGCCGAATAATGTAAGGAGCAGGCCCTCCCAGAAGAATAACAAAAGAATAAGATTATCCGCAAGCACCACGCCGTTCGCGAAGGCGATCGATATCAATAGATATGTGTAAAAAAGTCGTGCGTAGCCCTTATCGCGCAAATATGCTGTAGAATAGAGAACAATCAATGCGCCGAATATCGCTATCGCGGACATTATGAAAGAGCTGAAGTGATAGTTCCTGAGAACGAACTCCAGGCCAAATCCCGCCCAAGGAGCGGAATAATTGACATTATGTCCGAAGAGCTTTATCGCGATAAAGAGGTTCGCCAGCACTGCTAATATACAAATAGGGGACAGCGCCCTATTTCCATGAATTATCCGGGTAGAAATAGGGCGCTGTCCCCTATTTGTCAAAAATACTGCGACGGCCGACACAAGAGGCACTAATATAGGTAAGAGTATTATGTTATTCATCATCCTGCACCCAGCATCTGTTTAACAGCCGATTGAACAAATGACGAGGGATAATATATATAAACTCCCGCCGCCAAAGATATCGCCGCCAGCAGGGCAACCGAAAAGACCATTACGCGCGAACCTTCAGGAGCGTGTGCGAATTTACGTTCTCCCAAGAAGATCATATTGAATAGCCTGAAAAGATAGAGAATGGTAAGAACGGCGCCCGCTAAAAATGTGACCATTAACAATATCTGACCGGAATTCACAGCTCCTGATATAACCATATATTTTGAAAAAAATCCGCCGAATGGCGGTATACCCATAACGGAGAAGGCGCAAAATAAGAACGATATCGCCGTTATAGGCATCGTTGCAATAAGCCCGCCGAGCTTGGTTATATCTTTGGTCTTTGTATTCTGCTCCACTATGCCCGCGCAAAGAAAGAGCCCACCCTTTGCCAGTCCGTGCATCAATATGTAGAGTAGCGCGCCGGCGATGCCGATCTGGGTGCCTACGGCAAATCCGAGAAATATAAAAGCTATCTGACTTATGGTCGAGTACGCGATTATCCTCTTCATATCGGTCTCTACTAATGCCGCTCCTGCCGAAACGAGCGCGCTCGCCGCCGCTATCCATGGTATCACAACATGCCATATAGGCAGGAGGGTGAATGTGACTATAAATAATCTGGCAAATACATAGACTCCTATCTTGACCAAGACCGCCGCGTGAAGCAGCGCGGTCACCGGGCTCGGAGCTACGCCCGCATCCGGAAGCCATGTATGGAAAGGCAGTGTAGCCGATTTTGATAATATCCCTACGAGTATCAATATAACGGCTATGTTCGAAATTGGGTCTGTCTTCAAAACCTCTTTTATCGCGGCCAGATCAAAAGAGCCCGTACTCTGATATACCATAATGAAGCCTACCAGCATTACGAGCGCACCGAATACGGTGACCAGGAACGCCTTGTCCGCGCCGAGGACATCTCTGGGCTCTCTAAAGAATCCTATCAAACGCCAGCTCGCTATGGCGGTCATCTCCCAGAATAGATAGATAAATATAAGGTTGGCGGAGAATATTATGCCCATCATCGAGCCCAGAAATAGGACTACGAGAAAATAGTATTCATTCTGATTTTTGTAGTGGTTGATATACCCGAAGGAGTATAGGACGATTACGGCACCTACTAAAGATGAGGCTATAGCCATAAATACGGCTAATGCATCGGCGGTGAGGACAAAATTGAACCCTAGCGGAAATTCTTGAAAGATCGTGATCTTATGCCCTGCCAGCGCATGAGGCGCCAAGATACATGAGCCGGCTAGAGATACTAACACCATCAATAGGGCAGCCATGTTCCTTAGCCCCTTAGACACTTTCTTAAGGAGGGGGAGCAGAAAGGCTCCCGCTAACGGCACGAAGATTATAGAAAGAAGTATATTATTTTCCATATCTATGTCCAATCCGCCTTCGCAATCAACACGCAATAGAGTAGGTGCTTCGGCGGATTATTTTTATCATGGGCCCATAAACAGATAAAATAAAAAAGTCTTCCAGCATACTTTACTAGAAGACATCTTAGTCTTTTTCTTACGCCCTTTTATTATACCACCGCTGCCCCGCTTGTCAATTCTTTGCTGTTATACGCGCTTGGCTCTGTCATACATATCATATGTTCTAACCCCGCGCAGAGAGCTTATAGTGCCTACGATCTTGGCCACGCTTATGATCCATCTGTAGAAGAAGAACTCCGTTAACGTCAGCATTATAAGATATGTTATGTATCTCATCTTAAAAAGCCTCTGCCCTTCCACAAATGCCAGCATGCTTAATAGTGAAACAAAAGATTGCGATAGAAGCATAAATAATAAGTATGCCAGGAATATGTTGATATTCAGGACGCCCATTAGCCAGCCTACCGTAACGAACGCAATGCTTATAATCTCAATAAAAACACCGAAGACCTCATATAGAACAAAGTAAGGCATCGCTAAAAATCCAAAATAGCCGTATTTGGGATTGCAAGTCATGTACTTATACCGCCACACCGTCTCATTGACCACCCGCTGCCAGCGGTTACGCTGCATGATAAGCGCCGGGATATTATCAGGCCCCTCTGTCCATCCCACATAGAACGGGAGCATAGCTATCTCATATCCCTTATCCTTATTTTTCATAATATAATCATGCGCCCTGAATGTTAATTCTATATCCTCGCATGTAAATTCTGCGGAAAATCCGCCCAATTCATAGAGGACGTCTTTGCGCCACACCCCAAAACCCCCCGCCACATTAGGCATCGCGTTGTATTTGCTCCAGGCGAGACGGTTGCCTATGAACGATCTGATATATTCTATATTCTGGTACGCCACTATCGGATTGTAAGAACAGCTGCGATCCATTATCGCGCCATTCCTTATTTTAAAACCGTTCACGAGGCCAAAATAACTCCCCACGCCTATGATCTTGTCCGGCTCCTTCTCGACCTGCGCCATGACTTTTAATAACGCGTCCCTTTCCAGTATCGTATCGGCATCCATAACGCATATATATTCGTGCTTCGCCATATTGAGGCCCGCATTTACCGCGCCGGCCTTCTTATTGCCCCTATCTTTATCAATCACTGTGACATTGGGATAGTTTTCGCTCTTCAGCACGCCGCGGAGCCTGCCGTCTTTATAATGTTTTATATACACGGCATCCACGGGTTTAAGCTTAAGTAATTTATTCAATATCTCAAAAGTTCCATCCGTAGAGCCGTCATTCACTATTATGATCTCGAATTCCGGATAATTGATATTAAGGAGAGACTGCAGTGAATCGGATATCCAGTCTTCCTCATTATGGGCGGGTAGTATTATGGAGACGGGCAACTTCAGAGATGAGAAATAGAATAGCGAGTAGTCTTCGCTCTCGCCTTCCATGGCCCTTTTCATCTCTTCTATAGAGCCGATAGCTGCGAGAAAGAGATAATATATTGTGAGAACTAAAAAGTATCCTAAAGAAGCGACAAATACAGTATAGACGATCTTAGGTATTAACATTTATCATGCCTCTTCTGTATCCATAATAACTTCCAGGGCTTTTTCACGATCAGCGGGATCGAGCGCGCCAAGTGCGGCGTCAAGCCCTGAATGAAACTTCGATCTGACTACACCTTGCATAAGCCGCACGGCACTTGTTTTGCCGGAAATCGCCTCTTTTAGCAGTTTCTCCATATGCCCGGAATCCTGCAATGCCAATACGGAGTATTTTTTTGCTATCTCATAATCGCCGGCCAGGAACTTTCCTATATACGGCAGGGAGGCCTCTATGTGATCGGCCATCACTGCCTTCACCGCGCCCAAGACCACCCATGAAGGATCGTTAATAAGAGCTGCCACTTCAGGAAGCGCCGCATCCTTCATAATCTTGCCAAGCGCATAAATGGCTCGGCTCTTGACGAGCCAGTTGTCGTCTTTAAGACACCTGGTGAGCGCCGACTTGGCATCCATGCTGCCGGTATTGCCAAGGCAGTCGCACGCGGCGGCGCGGATCTCCGGAACCATATCTTCGGTAAATTTTTCAAGTTTTCCGATATGATCGCGCGAGGTAAATTTGGACAAAAGCGTCAATGCCCAGTACCGTACCAGCGGATCGTGATAATCCGTTAACTTGAATACATCATCGGCTATATCTTTAGGAAAAGTCTCAAGAATTGATACGATCTTGTAGCTATTGGACGGGTCTTTCTTTAGAAATTCTAAGAGCGCGTTCGCGGCCGGCACCGTCCTTATCTGACCTAAAGATATTATCGAAAAATAAGCGACGTCTCTGTCTTTGTTCCGGATTGTCTTTTTAAGGATATCCACGGCGGATCTTGTCTGGGCATAGCCAAGGCAGAGTATTGCCTCTATTTTACGCCATTTATTCCCGGATCTTAGAGCCGTATCTTCTAATTTAGCAAGCGCCTCGGGCATGACAAAACAGCTCTTAAGGAACTGTTGCTCCGAGTCATTAAAAAAAGCGGCGTCAATGCGCCTGTTCGTCTTTATATCGATGAACTGTTGCGGCGTGACACCGTTAACAAATGACAGGCATGCGGCTGATGAGGAGCTTTTATGGGAGAGGATAAATTCATAAATATATTTTTTTATATTAAGCAGGCTTTGACGGCGTTTTTCCCACAAATAATTATTTAGAGCCGCTGTCAATATTATAACGATACATGTCAAGGCGACAACGCAGGCCAAGACCGCATTAACAGTCCATATAATATCAATGTAATAGTTATACATCTAGAATTTTGCCGAGACGGCGTAATAAAGACTACGTTTTATGAATTTCGGATCTTCTGTGCCATAGATATATCCAAACTTGAAGCCTATACCTTTATAGAGATTAACATTAACTCCTGTAAAGAGAATATACCCCTGCTCATCTTTGGCGTCTTTACCAAGAATGTCATATAATCTGCCGCCGAAGGCTACGCCGCAGTTCCAGCGCAAAAATTTAGTTATCGCAAAATCGCCCTTGAATACCCCGATGGAGGCAGTATCGTGACTCTCCATGTAGCTGGCACCGTAATTCGCACTAAGATAGCTATCGCCAAAATAATATATGAGCCCGGGAGAGACGAGATGCGTATCGTCCGCAGAGCCTCTGTAAGAACGGTATGTATAGACTACCTGCCCAAAAAGATTTTCATAAAGTCTGTGACCGTATTCGCCTGTTGTCTGAAGCTGATAGAGATAAGTGGTGTTCCAGCCGAATCCGGCCTCATAATGGATATACTGATCCTTATCCAGATTGATATAAGAACCCCACGCGGCCGCGTTGTTCTTTACGTCGAATCTCTCCTGCTGGGATACCCACATGTAGCCGGTGATATTTTTATGAATATACCCAAAGGTGTAGTCGAGTTCGTTCCAATGGCCTCTCTTTGTGCCCTGGAGCACGTCGCCGGGTTCAAAGTACGCGTCATAATACCACCTGTCTTTTTCCTCTTCTTTTTCTGCAGTCACGGCAAGCGGCGGGGTAAGCCCCCTGACTAATCCCTCCACAGACGCCTGCTCCGCGGCATAGACAAAAGAACATGCGCCTAAAACAAGCACCGTCACTACGAGGAAGCCCATGGGCAGTCTCTTTTTACGCATTTTTTTCCTTAAACTTTTCGGCTATATCTATGGCCGCTGTTATGCTCTTTATCTCCTTGCCAAGATCCTGGGTCTTAACTATGAAGCCTGTCGCATTCAACTTGCCCGCCGCCTTCACTCTCTCTTCGTTGGAGAAAGCCGTAACGATAAATATCGGCAGCAAGGCATCCTGCGACCTTATAGTTTTGAGAACACTCAAGCCATCCAGCTCCGGCATCATTATGTCGAGCAATATGGCAGCTGGTTTGTCCTTATTAAATCTATCAAGCGCGTCTTTGCCATTATTGGCAGTTATCACTTCATATCCGTCAGCCTCAAGTCTAATTTTCATAAGATCCACAAAATCCACTTCATCATCTACGATCAACACTCTCCTCTTGGCCATGGTCGATACCCCTCTTTTTTATACTCTACCACACGCTCAAATCTTGTCAAGCTCTTCTGGGTTTTCTTCAAAATACTTCTTCATCTTCTCGAGTATCTCTTTAAGGCTCGTTTTGGGAGCGGAGCCGGCTACCCTCTTAAGCTTTGCCAGATCCGGGAACCTCTTCTTTATATCCTGAAAATTAGCGCCGTAATACTTCTGATACGGCTCGAAGACTATTTTGGATGAGCTTACGGTTATTCTCTTTATCATCTCGGCAAGATCTTTTATAGATATAGAGTTCTCGGAGCCTAAATTTATCACTTCGCCGTTCGCCGTTTCTGTCCCGGCAAGTTTTATGATAAGCTCTATGGCGTCGTCCACATACGTGAAACAGCGTACCTGCTCGCCATCGCCATATACCGGCATAGGCTTATTCTTCATCGCGAATTTGAAGAAACGCGGTATCACCATGCCATATCTTCCTAGTTGCCCCGGTCCCACGACGTTAAATAGCCTCACTATGACTACCGGAAGGCCTCTCTCCCTGTGGTACGCTATCGCGAAAAATTCATCCAATAATTTAGAACAGGCGTAGCTCCACCTGTTGACATCAGGAGGGCCTATGACCACGTCCTCGTCTTCTTTAAATGGATATTTCTCGCTCTTACCGTAAACTTCGGATGTGGAGGTTATGACGACCTTAACGCCGTGCGCGGAGGCATATTTCAGGATGATAGACGTGCCGATCGTGTCGTATATTATGGTCTCAAGAGGATTATCGACCACATTCTTTACTCCTACGGTAGCGGCGAGATGATATATTATGTCGCACTTCTCGATCGCCTTGGCCACTAAAGCTTCATCTGTTATCGATCCGGTGATCAAATGAAAATTCTTATCACCCGCGAATTTATCAAGATTTTCTTTACGGCCAGTTGAGAAATCATCGATGACCGTTACATGATATTTACTCTTTAATAACGCTCCCGTCAATACAGAGCCTATGAATCCGGCGCCGCCGGTTATCAATACATCCTTTATCTTTTTCGCTGCAGCGGGCTTCGACCTCTTAAGCACAGCGTTGATCCTGGCTAAGAACTCCTCGGCGTCATAAGGCTTGGTAATATAATCGTCCAGCCCCTTATTCAGCGCTTTGACCTTATCGGCCTGTACCACCTTTGCCGTAAGCATTATGACGGGGATATCTTTGGTCGTCTTGCCGGCTCGGATCTTATCCAAAACTTCATAACCATTCATGCCCGGCATGATGAGATCCAAGAGTATCAGGTCGGGCTTATTTATTTTAAGAAAATCGAGCGCTCCTTCCGGATTATTTGAAACAGAGACATCAAAACCGTTTGCTTTCAACCTTTCAGATATCAGGTCCGTTGCAAGTTTTTCGTCATCTATCAGCAGTATGTGCGGCTTACCCATGTTGTGATTCAACCTTTCTTATTTATAATCTCAAATATGACGTACTTCAATTTCTCGCTATCGTGCCTTATCAATTCCTTTTCATGGGCGACATCGGATACTATGATCTTCGCCCTTGTGATCTTTCTTATCCTGCTTAAGTCCCCCACTTTGACCGGGAACTGACCTTTTTTGGAATATTTTAATACCGAATCCATCGAAAGTCTATTATTATCCGAGATTATGATATAGTCCAGGTAATCTCCTTTGAGATACCTTAGTATCTCCCTAATGTGGTCTATGGCATCGAAATTCGAGGTCTCGCCCGGCTTGGTCATCAGATTACAGATATATATTTTCTTCGCCTTAGTTTCCGTAATCGCTCTTCTTATATCTTTTATCAGCAGGTTTGTTATCACGCTCGTGAAGAGGTCTCCGGGCCCTATCACTATAAAATCTGAGTTGATTATAGAGGAGTACGCGCCGATATCGCATTTACTCTCCGGCTCATGCCAGCAATCCTTTATCCGTAATTCCGAAGGCCTGTTTCTGCAGAGATCTATATTACTCTCTCCCTTTACAATCCTTCCGTCTTCGAAGAGAGCGCATAATCTTGATTTGGTCGCCGAAACAGGATGCACTATTCCTTGAATGTTAAGTATGTCCCCTAAACCGCTTACAGCTTCGGACATAGAACCCTTTATCTTGGTGAGCGCTGTTATCAATAAATTACCGAGATTGTGCCCTATAAAACACCCGCCCTTATCGAAGCGGTATGTCATAAGTTCATTCATGACTTCCGGTGCGTTGGATAGCGCCACGAGCGAACGACGCACATCTCCGGGCGGCAGCACTCCAAAGGAAGACCTTAATCGGCCGGAGGAACCACCGTCATCCGTCATACTCACTATGGAAGCCGGGATCACTCCCGGGATGCTCTTAAGGCCGATCAGAAGGTTAAATAGTCCGGTTCCTCCGCCTATACAGGAGATTCTGGTCTTATCGTTGAGCACGGCGCTAAGCTTAATATTCAGCTCGCGCATGTTATACGGCTTTAAGATATAATCGGAGGCCCCGGCGGCTCTGGCGCGCGAGATGGCTTGAATACCTCCTTTGCTCGAGAGGACTACGAAATTTACCTTTGATCTCTGAAGGATGTGCAAGACGTTCTTTACGGAATCATCGTCTAATATAGCTAAGTCGATTCCTTTTTTTCTTAATTTTGAACTTACCTCCTGGAGGGTATTAGCTATCTCGATCTCCAGCGCAAGGCCGGATAAAGCAGGCTTTATATCGTTAACAAAATTTCCCGCACCGATCAGTAAGAATTTTTTATACATAAGACTAAGTTAATATCTTGATGAGCCTGTACAGAGAGTTGACATCTGCGCTCTTTTTTGTAACTGCACAGGCCAACTCTACAATATTTATCTTACTACCGATCATCCCGACCGCATTTGCGCTTATGCCATTTTTTAAACATTCGACCGCTTCGGCCCCCAGTCGAGTCGCAAGTATCCTGTCTTTGGCCGTAGGAGAGCCTCCTCTTTGAATATGCCCGAGAGTCACAACGCGCGTTTCAAGAGAGGTGGTTTCGGTGATTATCTTAGCTATGTCGCCTGCCTTAGCTACGCCTTCGGCCACTACTACGATCCAGCTCATCTTTCCTCTTAGATTGCCCTCAACTATATCCTGACATATCTTCTGCATATCATATTTTCTTTCCGGGATCAAGACATCTTCTGCTCCGCCGCTCAACGCGGCGTTTATAGCTATATATCCGGAAGAGCGTCCCATCACTTCTATGATGAATATACGCTCCATGCTCGTAGCTGTGTCTCTTATCTTATCTATCGCTTCTAGAGCGGTATTGACCGCCGTATCGGACCCTATTGTATAGTCGGTGCCATTAATATCGTTATCGATGCTTCCCGGCACGCCCATACAAGGCACGCCCCATTCTTTATTAAAAATATGGCCTCCGCGATAAGTGCCATCGCCGCCTATCAGAACGAGACCATCTATACTATTCTTCTTTATCATCTCGTAAGCGCGCTTTCTACCGGCCACCGTTCGGAATTTATCGCTTCGGTCCGTCTTAAGCAAGGTCCCGCCTCTATTAATTATGTTTGATACCGATCTATGGTCGAGCAGCTTCATCTCATCATTTATAAGGCCGTCATAACCCCTGAAGATGCCCATAGTCTCCATATTGTAATAGACGGCGGTCCTGACTACGCTGCGTATAGCCGCGTTCATTCCCGGAGCATCGCCGCCGCTCGTCAGCACCCCTATTCTCGTCATCTTTTTCCTCATCGTCTTCATGCGCATATTATACCACTTTTAAAATAGTGACAGTCACTTTTAGTGACTGTCACTATTTTATTTTTTATTTACGCGTAAACCAATGCTCTGTTCGTAAACAGAACTTCACCAGCATCAACATGGCAGGCACTTCTATCAGGACGCCGACGACCGTCGCCAGCGCCGCTCCCGACGAAATCCCAAAAAGCATAGTCGCCGTGGCTATGGCAACTTCAAAATGATTACTTGCGCCGACCATTGCCGATGGAGCCGCATCCTCATAGGTTAACTTTAATTTCTTTGCCGTCCAATAGGTGATGCCAAATATAAAACACGTTTGGATAAAGAGCGGGATTGCTATCCATAGGATCGTTAACGGTTGCGCCAGGATAGTGCTCCCTTTAAAAGAGAACAAAAGTACCAGGGTAAATAGAAGCGCTATGATTGAAACAGGCGACAATGCATGGAGGAACTTCTCATTAAACCACTCTATGCCTTTATGCGACACGAGCCATTTGCGTGAAAAGTATCCTGCTATAAGAGGTAACGCCACGTATATAACGATCGATAATAATAGCGCCTGCCAAGGAACCGGCATTTTTCCGACGCCCAGAAGAAATCCACCCAAGACCCCATAAAGCAAAAGCATGGTCAGTGAATTGATGGCAACCATCACCAGCGTATGGCCGTCATTACCTTTGGCGAGGGAACCCCATACCAAGACCATAGCTGTGCAGGGGGCGATACCAAGCAGAATACATCCGGCAAAATAACTGCGCCAGAGCGGCACTTGAAGCATCTTTAAACCTTCGTGCATAACAACCGTTCCCGCGCCGTGAACAGAGCCCAGCAACCCGTCAGCTCCGGGCGGAAGTTTAACAAAATCGACCGCTTCCGTTCCGATCAATCCTTTAAACACGATCCCCAAAAAAAAGTAAGCTATAACATACATGGTAAAAGGTTTTACAGCCCAATTCACAAAGAGCGTCAACCATACCGGCTTAGGCGATTTCCCTGCTTTTATAACTTCAGCAAAATCGATCTTTACCATTATAGGGTACATCATAAAGAAGAGACAGATCGCAATAGGTATTGAAACTACCGGAGATCCGTTTACATAGATAGCCATACCATCGAGCAGCCTTGCCGCTTCCGGAGCAACCTTTCCGATCAATATACCTAACACAATACAGACAAAGACCCAGAGAGTCAGATACTTTTCAAAAAAACTTAATCTTCTCTCCTGGCAGATAGCTTCCTTCATCTCATTCTCCTGATTAAAATAATCTCAAAATATATATCCCTGTGTAATACAGGCCAACAACGATAAATATAATTCCTGTTATCTTTCTAGCATAATACTCGATCCGCGTGATCCTGTGAAACCAATGGCTCAGAGATGTCACGCCTAAAGCAATAGTAACGGCAAATAGAAGAACCGGTAACCCTGTGCCGATCCCATATATAACCGGTAGAACGATGCCCATTTTATTGTTAATTGCCAGGGGAATAAGGCTCCCGAAGAATAACGCCGCCGAAATTGGGCAAAACGCCATAGCAAAGATAAAACCGAGTAAAAAGGCGCCCGGAGCGCCTGATTCTGCTATGTTCTTATGGTGCTTTTGTGAAAGCGATAGCCCCGGCAAGCGAATAGTAATTATTTCCAGCAAAATAAGCCCGATCAGAATTAAAATCGGACCCAAGGCCTTCCCCATGTACTTCTGTAAAAATTGAGCAACCTGCGGAACGCTTAAGAGAGAACTAATGATGATCCATCCCAGAAGAGCATAAGAGACCATCCGTCCCAGCGTATACGCCAATCCTGAAATAAATACAAGCGCCGGATGCGTTATCTTCTTAGAGAGAAACGAAATAGCGGCCACATTACTGGCTAAAGGACACGGGCTAATTGATGTCAGGATCCCAAGCCACAATGCTGACGCGAGGCCTACAAACATCTCTGTCATTCGACTTCCTTCAATAAATCGGCGACGCCATTCTTTACATAATCTATAAACATCTCTTTATTGCGAACATACTCCCAGATCTTATCAAGATTTATCCATTTTGTCTCTTTACCATCTTTGATTAATGACAGAATAAGGGCTTTAGTATAAAGTTGATAGTCGCTTGCATAGTGCTCATTGCCCTTATCCTCCACATTGACAACCTTATACTCCAATCTTCCCGAGGCGATCGCATCCTTAAAGTTAGTCTCTATCGCTTCTTTGGAATACTCCTCCAGCTTGCGGCAAGTGGGGCAACGGAACGACCCATGGAAATAATAGGCAACAATATGCGCGCCTTTTGCGCCCTCTGCTGCTTGAGCTGACGGCGGAATAAATATGCTGCTGCTTAATGCAGTAACCGATAGAAGAATAAGAAATAGCCTCTTCACCCTCTTCTCCCCTATTTTGAAATGATCTTTTTTATATCGTCCTTGCTCAATACTTTACCGGACGAGACGATGATGCCGTCAACAGCCAGCGCCGGGGTCATCATCACGCCATAGTCGACGATCTTATCGATATCCGTCACCTTGGAGATCTCGGTAGATATATTTAGCTCTCTTACCGCAGCCTCTGCATTAGCAGCAAGCTCTTTGCATTTTGGACAACCGGCTCCTAAAATTTCTATCTTCATTGCTTCCCCTTATTTCAATATAAGATTAAATAGATATCCCGTGAATATAATGCCTATGCCAACGACCGAAGCAAAGATTATGATCAATTTCACCTTCATAGCTTTTCGAAGTATTATAAATTCCGGCAGCGAGAGCGCGGTCACTGCCATCATAAAAGAGAGCGCCGTCCCCATAGCCACACCTTTCTCGGTCAATGCGCTGACAAGAGGGATAACACCGGCCGCATTAGAATAAAGCGGAATGCCTATGAGCGTAGCCAAAGGCACCGCAAACCAATTTTCCCTGCCGGCATATTTTGCAAGAAAATCCGCCGGAACATAGCCATGGATCCATGCTCCCAGTCCGATACCTATAATAACGTACGGCCATATGCTTTTTAATAGATCCTGCGTATACCCCCTGGCGTATGCGACCCTGCCGTTGAGCGCTACTAATGTCGATTGGGCGGAATATGTTTGATTTTTGTGATCGAGACGTTCTACCAGGTCTTCAACTTTAAGCCTTCCTATCACCAGGCCGGAAAATATGGCTATAATAAGCCCGCTGCCTATATAGATAAGGGATATCTTCCAGCCAAAGAGTCCCCATAGCATGATCAGCGCCACTTCGTTGATCATAGGCGAAGCGACCAAAAATGAGAACGTCACTCCCAACGGAATTCCTGCTTCCAAAAATCCTAAGAATAAAGGAACCGCGCTGCACGAGCAAAAAGGCGTGATTATTCCAAAAAGAGCCGCGAGAATATTTCCCCAATAACCATGGCTTTTACTTAAGATCGAGCGAGTCTTCTCAGGCGAAAAGAAGGTTCTTATGATGGCAACAATAAATATTATGACGGCTAATAAGAGGAATATCTTGATCGTATCATACAAAAAGAAGTCCAGGGCCTTGGCGAAGAGATCGCCTTGACGCATCTTAAAAATATCATACACAACCCAATCGATGATCGGCTTAAGAAGGAACTTCTTCATAGAAACATCTTACCATAGCGACAGAGCTATGTCAAAAACACGTCCCTACTTAAGTTCATTTACTTGTTAAGTAAATTTTTGATATAATGACATCTGTATGCAGAAATATAGATCGATCAATATAAATGACATAAACATCGCATATCGCGAAGAGGGACGGGGGCGGCCGGTCATATTGATCCACGGATTTGCCTCATCTTCGTATACATGGCTCTCCGTCGTAAGATCATTACCTCCCGGATTCAGATACATAGCACTGGACCTTAAAGGGTTCGGCCGTTCCGATAAACCTCGGGACAAAAATTATTCAGCTTATGATCAGGCGAGAATATTGACAGAATTTATCAATAAACTAAATCTGGATAATGTGTTTCTAATAGGCCACTCCTTCGGAGGGATAGTGAGCCTCGTCTCCCTGATGTCTAGCAATATAAGAAATCGGGTGGCCGGCCTCGTCCTGATCGATGCCGTAGCATATTTTAAACACATACCGGATTTTATAACAAAATTGAGCATACCGGTAGCGGGCATCCTCGGGCTGGAGCTCTTTTCGCCGCGCCAGCTGGTGCTGCAGGTGCTCGAGGAGGTCTTCTACGATCGTTCAAAGATAACCGAAGAGATGATCAAGGCATATGAGGAAAACTTAAGATCACCGGAAGCAAAGACGAGCCTTGTAAGAAGCGCTTATCAGTTTGTATCTAAAGACATGCAGCATATACACGAAAAATTTAATCAGATACGCATACCGGCTCTCATAATAAGCGGAGGCGCCGATCGCTTGATCCCCATAGAAGAATCATATGCATTGGCACGCGACCTCCCGCATGTAGAGTTAAAAATTATCCCCCGGTGCGGCCATTCTCCTCAGGAGGAGTGCCCGCAAGAGACAGGTAAGATCATATCGGCATTTTTAGCAAAGACCGGTAGGGCTTCATCTTTCTTTGACAATATACTCAGGCGGCTGACAAGGCTTTGGAAGAGACCGAAAGAGGACGGATGGCGGACGGCGGCGCAATCATACTTAAGAACGGAGCATTCGAAATTCATTTTAGCCGCCTTCAGACTGGACTTATGGTCTGATATCCCCAGGCGTAAGGAGATAAGCTATGTCATCGCAAAAAGACATCTCATCGAAAGACTCGCCTTATTTTTAATCGACTATCCGGTCACACACCGTAAATTGCGCTGGGGAAAATTTTCAACCAGAGGAGAGAGGAAAGAGTTCATAGATATCGTCTGTGCTGAATTCAACGAGAACGGCATGTTGGATAAGATCGAGCCATACCTTGACCGCTCACGGAATACGTTCAAGTCTATCGACGAAGGTTACAGGAGGCGATTGAACGAAACGATCATAAATACATATAACAGGTTGAATAATGTTAAGGATGAATATCGCCCCGGGCATTTAAGAAAAGCTTTGGCGAAGTGGGTGCGCGAAGATCCATCTATTTCAAAAAAAGCAACGGAAGAGGCCGCCTATTATCTGGAGAGAGTCTTAAATAGCGCGTTTATACATTTTGAAATATTGCCGGCGGGAGATGCGCACGGCGACGCAGTCCGCTTTAGATACCCCGACCTCATAAAACGTAAGCATCCCGGCCTTGGAGTATTAAATATATGCTGCAGGCTGACAGCGGACCTCAAAGAGGCCGATCTCTGGTTTCAAATTTCCCATATTTCAATAGATGGGGTCCCTATGCAGGAGATCTTGAACTCCCTGAAGACGCGATGGAAGACATGCGGCGACCTGATCCTTCCTCCGGTCTCTCACAAGAAAAAGGATATCGTCCCGGAACTGTGCTCTACTAAGAGCGGGCCAAGCGGGAAATATCACGCGGATCAGTTGATAGATTTTCGCCCCTTACTGAAGATAAGAGAAGATCTGAACAAGCGCTATGCGGCTAAGTTGTCCTCGCCCGTCACGGTCATTAGTATGCTTGGCTGGGGACTTGCGCATCACCATATCTTTTCCCAGCGCAGGTTCCTATTCCCGATCGATCTGCCGGGCGTCAAGAATAAAGACAGGACTCTCGGCTTCGTGAGTATCCGCCCCTCTCTCTATATCGACAATCCTATCCTGAAAGACAGTTTTTTGGAGTATCAATTAAAATTTAATCGCAAGCTTTATAGGACGCAGGCCAGGATAAGCGGGATCTATAAGCTCTTCGAAATATTTGCGCTCTTACCATCACCCGTATATTGGTTCATGCAAAAATTTATGAAAATTCTATTCTCTGAAGTGGTAGGCTCCGTAGTTATCACTACGATCAAAGACGCCGACTTTTTTATAGCGCCTTCCAGCGACGTTATTATCGATGGCTTTATTGCCTTTGGGAATTTTTCCATCCCGACAAAAGATGGCAAGGCGGCAGGGACTGTGAGTGTTAAGGCCGTAAAAGATAAGGTAAGCCAATATCTTGGTGCTGTTGAGGAAGTAGCGGGAGATTTTGGTAAATATTTATGAAGCGGTTAAAGAGCGGCCGCAGTTTGATGGCCGCGAGAGGCCTCTTTTCGCAGTATCTCGTTTTGCATAGATTTTTTCTGAACGAATCTAACCATCCGGCCGATCAAATCCTGGGATAGGGCAGTAGGACTAGGTAGGTTTGCTCCGAGCACCGACCTTAACTGCTCCTGGTCAAATATGGGTTCTTGCCAGAAATAGCGCTCGTAGATCCGTATCGAACGGAAGAAACGGCGTTCAAGCGACGATAGCTCCCGGACCTCTTCTTTCGGACACCATGCCAACTCCGGCCAATGCAGAGACTTCTGGACATATTCCATAAGATTTTTAAGCGGGATCGGCTCAGGATGCGTCAGATGAAATGATCCCCCCCATGCAGCATCGGTCTCTACAAGCATCGAGATGAGCGTTGCCACATAATCGACGGGGATAAAGTTTTTCGTGGTTTGCGGATCTCCGGGAATACGAAAGTGATAATCCGCCGCGGGCTCAAGCAGAGAGCCTGTCCGGCTTCGGATCAGTCTGAGGAACCTGGATAAGCGGTGTATAAAATCAAAAAAATGATGCTCTTCGCACATCCACCCATTCTGTGAATCTCCTACAATTATACTCGGCCGGAGGATCATGGTCCGGATGCTTCCCGAAGCTGCCGCACTACGCACTTCATTTTCGGCTATAGCCTTGCTTCGTTCATAGCTGTTTCGGAAGCTTCCTTTGACGTCGAGTTCGCTCTCTATGACCGAGCCCGTCCTCGCTCCTGCGACATAAGCCGAACTTACATAAGCCAAAGCCTTGCGCCTGGTATGCATAGCGAACTCTATCGCTTTCTGCGTGCCCTCTATATTAACTTCCTTATATATGTTCCAATCGGTCTCCAGCGCCGTACAGGCCACATTATGCAATATTATATCCGAACGCCTGGCGTATAGGGAATAGGAGTCTTCATCAAGACCGAAATTGGTCTGGGTCGCGTTTCCTTCTACTACAAACAAGGTCCGCCCCACAGCTTGGTCGTACGGAAAAGATGGGTCGTAATCAAGTATGGCTTCTCTTAAGCGGCTATGCGCGTCCGTGCCGCCCTTGGCACGTACGAGCGTCGTTATAGTATGCCCTCTTATGAGAAGGTCCCGTAAAAGCACAGCGCCCAAAAACCCGCTCGCTCCGGTTAAAAATATGTGCATAAATAATCTCTCAATTCTGAAATTCTCATCTTTTGTGATGCTTTTAACAGATCGTGCCCACCAGACACGCTGAGAGATTATAGCACTAAACGCGGGATAATGATACTATCTTAATCACCTCCCGCTTTTCGTTACTCTAACGAGCATAAAACCATTAGAGCAATAAAACAAAATAGAGCCCAGAAAATGTCAGGTCATTCCTTCTACTCTATAGCAAAACTAACGGTTACCACCGCCATTACCTTTTTATTGAGCGACGTGGTATCATTAACACCCCAATCGGAGACATCTGTAGAAGTAGCGGGGGTGATCTGGAACACGCCCATCCTGGCGTTTCTCATGAAGCCGATCTTGTTGCCGGTGGCCATGACCATGCTCTCGGCTCTTTGCTTGGCGTTTTGCGTGGCCTTTGCAAGCATCTCCACCTTAAGCTCATCAAGCTTGGTATAGAAATACTCCGGTGCCGGCGAAGTAAACTCGATACCCTGATCTATCAGCTCTGTGACTTCGCGCGCCACCTTGTCTATCTTAGCAACATCGTATGACCTTATCTCAACTCCCTGGCTTAAGCGATAGCCTTGTATATCGTTGGTGTCATTACCTTTTTCATTCTTCTTGTAGATCGTCTCTGTAGCAACCTGGCATATCGTAAGCTCGTCTTCCTTCACACCTTTTGAATTAAGGTATGCTTTAGCCTTATCGAGATCCGATCTGAGGTTCGTATAAGCTGTCTTAAGATCGACCTCTCTCCTTGAAAACTCGCCTTTCCATACAATATAGTCGCTTCTGATCTCTTTTGTCGCTGAGCCTGTAACGCTAATCTGCTCTCTCGTAAACTTCATTACCTTTAAGAAACCGCCTGATAGAATAACGCTTGAGGCTATAGTCGCTACCGCAATACAAACTCCCAGAATTATTATCTGGGTATTCTTTAAAAAACTTCCGCTTTCCATGATTCTCTCTCCTTAGTTTTTCTGATTCGTTCGAAACAAAATATATTCTATCGGCCTAAAACGGTATAACCTTGGCGCTCTCCTTTCTTCAAATACCGTTTTGTGTCGTATATACGATCATAGAGACAAAAAAACCTCCATCGGTCATAATATGGCCAATGAAGGTTTTACTTTTTTATAGTCCGGGATTTATCCCTTCACAACTCGGGACTCTTCTAACTGTGGATATAAGTATAGCACGGATTGATACTTTGTCAATAAAGTGGTGAGCGACCGCAGTTACCTTATAGGATGCTTATCTATTACCCATTCCATTATAGGTACGGAA
>Ga0268276_1000439_pt1 | contig 49555 bp, 37 predicted proteins | sample saktaG_4_FD_190145 | JGI IMG/M metagenome (GOLD analysis project Ga0268276, IMG submission 190145) | Saline water microbial communities from Sakinaw Lake, British Columbia, Canada - sak_2010_1_5_45m | ecosystem: Environmental > Aquatic > Non-marine Saline and Alkaline > Saline ...
TATCTCATTTGGTATATAGAAATAGCTAATTCAGCTACCCAAGCAACGGAGAGAGAATTTCTTTTTATCAACGCGATTGACGGTAATCTGGTTTTTCGTCTCCCTGGAATTTTTGAGGCAAAAAATATTCAGGTTAAAGACAAAGGTTATGACCCAAATAATAGGTACCCCAATGATCCCGAAGATGCCCGCAATTTTGCCGGACAAACTTACGATTATTATTTTGATAAACACGGCCGAGATAGTTTTAATGGCGCTGGAGCAACCATTTATGTTAACGCCCGTATTAGCGGTAGTTGCCCCAATGCCTACTGGAACGGCTCAAACGTAAATTTTTGCGCCGGTATGGCTGTTCGCGATGTTGTTGCTCATGAACTCACTCATGCCGTTACTCAATATTCTTCCGGACTACAATATTCCTATCAATCAGGCGCTATAAATGAAGGTATGTCTGATATTTTTGGCGCGGCCGTGGATAATGACGATTGGACGATGGGAGAAGGATCGATTCTGGGCATAATCCGCTACATGGATGACCCAACAAGAAAAGGACAGCCTGACCGGCTTTTTAGCCCCAACTATTACTGCGGCAGTAGCGACTACGGCGGCGTCCATAAAAATAACGGCATTCCTAATAAATTGGCTTACTTAATGGCCGAAGGCGGCTCTTTTAATGGCTGCACAATTTCTGGACTTGGTCGGGAAAAAGAGGAACGGATTATTTATTTAACCGCCACCAAATATCTTACCTCATCTTCCAATTTTGCCAATTTTTATCAGGGAATTTTGTCCGCCTGCGAAGAGCTTTATGGAAAAGGCAGTTTTGAATGTCAAAACACAGATAATGCTGCTAAAGCGGTAGAAATTAATCAAGAAGACGCGGGATCTCAACAAGGAGCAAAATGCCGAGGAAAAACGCGCGTTGCCCCAAATTGTTCAACCACTAGTCCTGTTCCAACCACTCCACCAACCGGCGTCCCAACAACCACTCCTCTGCCGACGAATCCCCAAAATCAACCAACCAATACTCCCCAGCCAACAACGCAAAATCCAACTCCTTCCCCAGTATCAGTCGCCATTTGGAATACCATGATGCAAAATGGTCAAGAAATAATCCTTCCCCAAAGCAGCCGTCTTCCTAAGGGAACTTTGATTTCTGTTTGCTATAATCGTGCTCCAGGAGAAGTCACCATCACGGTAGATCGGGGAAATGGTTTAACCAGCAGCTATTCAGGTGTACTTACTGATTCTGTTGAGTTTGGTTGTCTTCATTCCGGACAACAACGTTTTTTTCCTTTGGGAGATTTAGCCGATCAACAAGGCTCTTTGCATAGTTATACTATCAACAACAACGGCCAAACCGCCTCAACTAACCTATTAGTTACTACCGGAGATATTTTTATTCCAACAGCTCCGCCAACAACCGAACCAACTAATATCCCAACCGCAACAATCATTCCCACTACTCCACCGGGACAACCAACCAATACTCCTCCGCCAACCGGCGGACCAACCAGCATACCAACAGCTACCCCTTTACCAACTAATGGACCCACGCCGACCACTACAAGCTCGTCTTTACAAAACCTTATTAATAGTGTTTCTGAAGATAAATTAAAAGAATATCTTACCAATTTGGTTGATGACGATGAAATCGCCGGCCAAGACGAACAACAAACTCGTTACAGTCGCTACCAAGGACACATAACAGAAAGTGAATATGCCAAAAATCTATTTCAATCTTTTAGTTTAGAAACCCAATCTCAAGACTTCAGTTTTTCAAAAAGCGGAACTACATTTAATACGCGAAACGTCATTGCCCGTCTTCCCGGAAATAATGCCAACCAAGTTTATTTAATCACCGCCCACTTAGACTCAACCGCGGCCAATTCCGGAACCAACGATCCAGCTCCAGGAGCTGATGATAATGGTTCAGGCTCGGTATCTGTTCTTGAAGCAGCTCGGGTTTTGAAAAATTCTGGAATTCAATTTAACTCCACCATCGAATTTATCCTCTTTTCTGGCGAAGAACAAGGACTTTATGGCAGTTCTTATTATGTTAATCATCGAGACACCAACAAAACAATAAAAGGCGTGGCCAATCTTGATATGATTGCCAATCGTGGCTCATCAGGTGACTGTGTTACTTTTGGTTACCGTGCTTATAATGGTGGTAATGTCATTTCCGATAAAATCGTGGCTATGAATAATCAATACCAGATTAACCTTACAGCCAGCTCGGTACAATCCTCAATCACGGCTTCAGACCACGCGCCGTTTTGGCAAGCAGGTATCCCAGCCATTTTTGGTTTTGAATGTGATTTTAGTTCGGTTTATCACACAACTTCCGATAAAACTGATAGAATTAATTTTGATCAATTGACTAAAACTGTGAAAACAGTCACAGCCGCTATTGCCAGTTTAGCGTTAGAATGATAAAAACTAAAGACTGTCTTTATTAAAGACAGTCTTTAAATAAGAAAGTTCCTATGCTATGAAAAAAATAATTTTTCTTATAATAATCATTTCTTTCTTTTTTGTTACATGTTATATGTTACAAGTTACAAAAATAATGGCTCAAACCAACAATTATTATCTAACAGTCATTCCCTACCAAACCCGTGAAGATCTTGACGTCCTATTCGCCGAAAGTAGCCGTGTCATTGACTATCTTGAAGGCGAAGGAGTTGAGGAACCGATATTTTTAAGTATAATCACAGAGCCCCAAAGACAAAATCTTACCAATAAAAATTTCAAAATCAATATTCTTGATAGTCTAAATAATTTGAACGATATTGCCAATTATACTCTACTCTATCACCCCGAGCCAGATCAATCAAAACTGTTGGCTAACTTTGGAAAAGTTTTTGTCGTTTCCAAACATTACGCTTTACTTAAAACTTCACCTGATAAACCATTTGTTTATCGGGGAGTAGCCGCCAAATTTTTTGTCATTCCCTTTGCCAAAGAAATCGTCACTCCACCTTACCGAACCAAAACAATCGTTCCCACTAAAACTCCGTTACCATCTCCGCCAGCTGGCGGACCAGTTAAATCACCGTTTTCCTTGATAAAAACAATTTTCGTGAGTCTTTTTTTAAGCTTAATCATTACCGGAGTTGTCTTTCTATTTTTTCAGCAACGAAAGAAAAAATTGCCTATCGCCACCATCGTAATTATTTTCCTAGGGCTGGTTTTAATTATCAGCTTTCTTACCTCAAAACTATCCCCCAAATCAAATTATCCCACTAATGATTTAGAAATTAAAGAAACAGAGGAATTTTAATCAGGTTATTTTATCTACAAACCATTCAACTAATTTCTTCTCATCACCCATTATCCACCCAGTAACAAACTCTTTAAGTTGATCATAAATTCTTTCGTATCAAAAATGACCACAATCGTTGACAAATTTGAAATAATAATTTTTTGTAGTCATTAAAATTGGCAGTGGCGCAGAGCTTTAATCCCCGCCGACGACGAACCTCCAAGGTTGTCCCAGTACCCCGCCTAATTCGACGGACGGTACGGGATATCGTTTACGGCTTGTTAAGAAGATAAAGAGAAGTATTTTTAACCTAAAAGGTTGAATTAATTAGAATTGTCTATTCAAGAGGCCGGAATATTTTGTAAAACTCCATTTTCATCCACATTCGCCTCTATCTCAAATTGTCTTAAATACCAGATCTCCCCGGCGGTATATATATCTGTTTTCATCTCTCGCGCGATCTCAAGTAAAGTGCTAATCATCTCTTGGGCATTGTCACGAACAAAAGGAATAACGTGTTCCCGGACAAATTTTTTTTCTGCTTCGTCATCAGGGAGCTCCATATATTCCGTATCGGTTTCTCTTAGGTAAAAATATAATCTTTCCATTCCCGCCATAGTAACTGAACCGCAGTTGCTTAAAACCTCAGGCGGCATAACCATTCCTAACTTTGCTGCCAAATTAGCCAACTGCCACTTATTCCCTTTTTTTAAGATATTATTGGCACCAGCTAAAACAACCTTTACCCCCGCTTCTTTTAGTTCTTTTAAAGTAATTTCAGTTAATTGCTCTTCCTGACTAGAACAAGGCATAAATATATCAGCTTTTTGTCTGTAAATATCGTTGGGAGCAACAAGAACAACTTTTTGACCAGGATAATCCTCTTGAAGTTCTAATAAACGTTGGTATAATTCTTGATCAAACTCGGGATCAGTTATTAGTGGAATACCTAATTCATCAACGGGCAGTTTCATATCAGAAAGATAAATTTGCCGAGCGCCTCTATCTAATGCCAATTTAACCGCGGTATAACCGATCCGACCAAATCCTGGAATCGAAACAACGCTGTCTTTGAAATCTGGAGTGTCAGGTAAATTGTCTATTAAGGCATCAATAGTTGCTTCCATAGAATAACGACAAGCACCAGGGGTATCAAAGTTTTCTCGGGTACCACAGATTTGAGCATTTCTACCATCCTCAACAGCCAAAGCACTACCGCGAGCCATAGCACCAATAGTTTCCGGAGTTTGACGAGCATCGGTTCCTGTTAGGGCACGTGAGAGTCTTTGCGGAGAATAAAGCCACCCAGTTGCTTCTTGTAGGGCAGACGATTTCTCCCAATCGGACAAGCCACTCTTTCCGGATTCCATAACTACAGTTGCTTTCATGCCGCTTAAGCCAAAATGCCGGCGCAGTCCAGACATAGTAGTTTTATGACGCATGGCTAAAGCTAGGGAAAGAGTATGCTCTAGAGCAAATTCTATCGGACTTCTATCTTCAGGGGTAGAATAGACACCGGTACCGCCAATGACCGATAAGGTTCCATAAGCATGATGTCTCTCTGCGGGGACAAGCTGATCTTGACAAATAACCATTAAGGCCCTTTTACAATTGCTCGTTTCCATGAAAATCAAATGTCTTTCCATCTCATCTACCGGGTCCAGCTGCCATATTTCTAATCTCTTCATTTGTCTTCCTAGTTCGGGTTGGTCTATCTGAAGATCATGGAGAAGATTAGTACATTCTCTAATAGGTGGAATTTCTTGACAATCTTCAAAATATTTTTCAAATCCCCCTGGAATATTTACTGCGGAAAATCTTTCACCTTCTAGTGTCTTAAGCTGCGTCATATGTTTATTTCTTAAATAAAAATATTGGTTCCAAAATTAAAATAAATTTAATTATAGGATTCATATTATATCATATAATTTTCTTTTTGCAAGTACAAAAAAGTCAATAATTAAACTGCCGGAGAAGTCCCAAGTTACGTTGTCAGTTACTGGAAACTGAAGAATTGTTAGAGGTTATTTTGCAGAACATACCATTTGAAATCAACCAGTCAGCTGTCAGGTTCGGTCTCGGGTGGGAGTTATTAATAATCTACAGTTTGAGTAACGATTCTAAATCTCTGGTTCGGCTCCAAACCAGGTCTTGACCCCATCTTGCCAATGTTTTCGGAGATTTACGGAGAATATCAGCGGTTGAAACCACTCCTAAGGAAAATCGCATATGATTCCCCGTATCTCCAAAAACACTCCCCGGTACACCAACAATGCCCAATTTTTTTATTATTTCAAAAGGAGAAACACCTTCCTGAAGTTCCACCCATAAATATAGCGGGACATCTTGTTTTAACACCTCCGCATTAATTTTTGAATAACCGGGAACAGAAATAAGATCGAGGTTTTTAAAATATTGTCCTTCTGGATTAAGATCTCTTAACACTTCGAGTAATGCTTGCTGTCGTTGTCTAAGCATAGATATGTAAGCAGCTATAGTCTCTGGCGGAATTATGTAAGACAAAGCCCGAAATAAAACGTCAACTTCTCCAGAAAAACCAGGATAATTTCTAATGGTGTCAGCCTGAAAAACTTTTTTTAGCTCTTCATTAAAGATAACCGCCGCGCCAATCCTTGTCCCCGGCCGAGCCAATCTTTTTGATTCGGAAATAGCAAAAATAGCTCTTTGGTCTACCCCGGTTTCTTGAATTACAGCAATTAAGGCTTTAGCTTTTTCTACCGGAATCATTGACATATAAGCCATATCAAAAATAAAAACAATCTCTGGATTAATCTCCTTCATTTTTAAAAGAACTTGTCTTAAGTTTTCAGCATTATAGGAGCAAGCTCGAGGATTGTCACCAGGAGTAATAAACATGATATCCGGAGTTTTTGCTCTCTCATCTAAAAACGTTTGAATCCTTTCAGCGGTTATTTCTTGATGGAGTAAATCGGAGGTGGGAATATATTCAACTATTAATCCATTGTCCGAAGCCGCATTATTGGCCACGGTAAAACAGACAGAAGGAGACCATAAGACCGCCTCTTTTCCTTTTTGACGCTTAAAAAAATTGCTTAAAGCCCGAAATGATCTACCCAGGGCCTCCATTTCTCCATGAGCCATCCAGACTTGTTCTTCTGAATCAGTATTTAGTCCTATTGCTACCATTTCCCGCCTGATAAGATTTCTCGCGTCTCTTGTCCCTCTTGCCTCAACATCGTAGCGGGTTCCATAAACGCCTCTTTTTTTACTTTTAATTTTCAACTCTCTTATTGTTTCCTCAAGTCTGTAATATAAGGTGAATTGAAAAAATTTATTTGCTTCTGTTATACTAAAAATCTATGGAGAGTCAGGAAATTTTTAAACAGGGATTAACGACCAAACACGCCGAAAAACTGCTGGCACAATACGGCTTAAACGAAATAAAAGAAGTAAGAAAATTCACCCTGCTTAAATCCTTCATCAGCCAATTTAACAATTTTTTAATGTTCCTCTTGCTTTTTTCTGCCATTATCTCTTGGCTCTTGGCTGAAAAGATTGACAGTTTGTTTATCTTTATCGTAATTTTTATGAATTCCTTTTTTGGTGTTTATCAAGAATTTAAGGCCGAGCGGGCGCTGGCCACTTTAAAAAATTTAACCATCAGCAAAATTAGGGTCGTCAGAGATGGTAAAGAACAAGAAATTGATAGCCGTAGTTTAGTTCCCGACGATATTATTTATCTTGACGAAGGAACAAAAATTCCGGCTGACTGTATACTCTTAAAATCCTGGTATTTAGAAGTAAACGAAGCCAGTTTAACCGGTGAGTCACTCCCAATCATGAAACAGGAAACCGACCAAGCTCAGCTTGGTCAAAAGTCAGCTCAGCTGACTGACGACGAGCATAACAAAATTTTTATGGGCACCGTCGCTGTTAAAGGTCGAGCTTATGCTAAAGTATTAAAAACCGGCGAAAAAACGCAGTTCGGCCAGATTGCCAAAAATCTATCCTTGATTGAAGATGAACCAACACCGCTGCAAAAAAAATTGGCCGTCTTTACCAAGCAAATTGGTATTATCGGTATTTCCGCCTCAATTATTGTCTTTATTTTATCTTTTATCAAATATAAAACACTTTTTGAAAGCTTTATTTTTGCCGTTAGTTTAGCCGTCGCCGCTGTTCCTGAAGGATTACCCGCGGTTATGACCATTACTTTGGCTATCGGCGTTGAACAAATGGCCAAAAGAAAAGCCATCGTACGAAAATTAAACGCCATTGAAACCTTAGGCTCAATCACTTTGGTGGCCACCGATAAAACCGGAACATTAACCACCAACCAGATGGCGGTTAAAAAAATCTGGGTAGATGAAAAAATTTATGATGCCCACAATCCTCCGAGTACCACCAATCATCCCTTTGCCAAGCTTCTTCTCAATGGTATTTTATGCTCTACCGCCTCTCTTGTTTTTAAAGTTGATCATGGAAAATTTGACGTTATTGGTGACCCAACCGAAGGAGCCCTTCTTCTTTTAGCTCAAAAAATTGGCCTGGATCCAACTCTGGTAAGAAATGAATGGCAAACTATTGATGAAAACGCTTTTAATCCCGAGACAAAACGAATGACCTCAATAGTAAAAAAAGGGGATGAAACGCTTGTTCTTGTCAAAGGCGCTCCGGAAACAACTCTTTCAATTTGTGACAAAATTTTAATCGGAAAAAAAGAAGAACCCTTAGATGAATTAAGAAAAACCGCTATTGAAAAAGAACTTCAGCAAATGGCCAAAAAGGGACTGCGACTTTTAGCGTTTGCTTATAAAGAGACTGTCAATTCCGCGATAGGTGGCACGGGTGCCTGCCTGCCGGACAGGCAGGGAAGGGCTCCCGGCAGCGCGCAGTCCGCCAGCCGGCGGACGAGCACTGACGGGAGGGAAACCCGCGACAGAATCTATCGCGACAACAATAATCTGGTTTTCTTAGGCTTCGTTGCCATCCACGATCCTCCCCGACCGGAAGTAATTGAAGCAGTGAAGAAAGCGCAAACTGCCGGCATTAAAACAATTATGATCACCGGTGATAATGAGTTAACCGCCGAAGCAATTGGAATCGAAACCGGTATTATCAAAGAAGGAGAAGATATTATTACCGGGTCTCAAATTGACCAATATTCAGATAATGAATTGCTGAATCTTTTACCCAAAACAAAAATCTTTGCCCGAACTTCACCTCAGCATAAATATCGGCTGGTTAAACTTTTTCAACAATCAGGAGAAATCGTCGCTGTCACCGGAGACGGGGTCAATGATGCCTTAGCTTTAAAACAAGCCGATGTTGGCGTCGCCATGGGAATCACCGGCACCGATGTGGCTCGTGAAACAGCTGATATGATTATCACCGATGACAATTTTGCCACGATAATTTCCGCCATTGACCAAGGAAGAAATATCTTCAACCACATTAAAAATGCCATTAAGTTTCTTTTGGCTTGCAACTTAGGTGAGATCATTTATATTCTTCTGGCGGTTATCACTAATCTGCCTGTATTAACCGCCCTGCAGATTCTCTATGTCAATTTAGTCACCGATGGTTTACCGGCGATTTCTTTAGCTTTTGCTCCCTCCGAGGGTGACGTAATGAAAAGACAACCAAGAAAAACAATAACTATTTTAGAGAAACTTGATTATAAATATATTTTTTCTCTTGGGTTTCTAACTGCCGCAGTCTCTTTCTTGGCCGGTATTCCATTTATACTCAGCCACAACCAAGCTGTCGCCCAAACTATAATCTTCACCACTCTTACTTTGATCCAACCGGTAATTTTGATTGACCTCTGGCTTTCTCATAAACCGATTTTCAAACATTTAGCTCTTTTGAAAAAACCTATCTTTTTAATCGCTTTTCTTTTTCCTTTTTTCCTCCACCCGTTTCTTCTCTATCATCCTTTATTGCAAACAGTTTTTAAAACCACAGGCTTAAGTTTTGGCTTATTATTATTTTCCTTTAGCATCCCCTTTTTAATTCTTCTGCTTATTGAGATGAGAAAACTGAAAAAAATAAAAAATGCTTCTTGACAAATTTTGCGCAATTTGTGATAGTTGTAAGTAAGCAATTTTGTCAAAACGATGACCTAAAAGTAGCGCGCAAAAGCGATCAATTTCAAAATTGTCAAACCCGGCAATTAATTTTTTCCGCCAGACCAGCTTCTTTAAGAATCTGGGGAACAGTCTGGGAAAAGCCTAAAAAATCTTTAACAAAAATTTTAGCCATTCCTGTTACTTTGTCTTTTCATGAAGCCAGCCTCTGATTTTTGGCCAGTTTTGTTTTAATAAAAGCAAAAGAAGAAGAACAATTATTCCCCCAAAAATTAGGTCTTTTTTGCTCAATTGGCCGGCAAATTGAGGGGTTAAAGAAGGACTGGGCGTAGATGGTTGACTGGTAACCGTTAATAGTTGACTTGGGGATAAAACAATAACCTCTGTTGGGAGAATGGGTGTCATTGTTGGCGGAACAGGAGTTTCCGTTGGTGGAACCGGAGTCTCAGTTGCCTCCGGAGCCGGGGTAACTGTTGGCGTAACCGTTGACGTTGGAGTGGAAGTGGGACAAGTTCCAAAAAATACACAGGGATTTATTCTTATACTATCTAAAGGGCCTGCTTGAACAGTTATTACGCTTCTTCCCCCAAACAAAACAACTAAGAAAAGAAACAGTAAAACAACCAAAGTTTTCCTTGACAACATAATAGGAACATTATAGCCAATTTTTTTCAAAAGTCAATAATTTTTTAAAATACCTCTTGACAAAGTGGAAAAAATGTTTTTTAATAAAATTATGAAGAAAATTCTTTTTTCGTTTTTTTTAGTTTTAACTATCGTTTTATTCTCAGGGATAATATTCGCCCAAACATCGCCAACACCTGGCGGACCAGCCGCTTCGCAACTGCGCGTTCAACTCTCTCCTAAACAAACCGGGCGAACCGTTGAATTGTCCGGCACTGGTCTTGTCCCCAACTTTGATGTTTATATTGTTGATTGTCTACCTACCAACGAGGGACTAAAATGCACCACTGGCAACACTGATTATGATAGCGAAGCTATATTGGGTATCGGAGGTATTTCTCCCCAAGTGAAATTTACTGACGGTGGTGACGCTTTAAGAAAAAGTGACGATTTAGGCCTGGTAAAAGTCTCGGTAGAATTCATTGTTAACCGAAGTGTTGGTAATGTTTTTTACGGAATTCAAATTAATCCCCCCTTCCTAACCAACGAAGGCCGAAGCGACAGCCTTCAGTACGGGACTTTCCAATTTGATCCAGCCATAACGCCGATTAGTTTTGACGCTGATCCTTTTGGTCGCATTTTTGACAGCCAAAGTTTAGAACCAATATCTGATGTTAAAATCCGCATCTTAGACCAATTAAGTCCTGAAAGATTAGCCGACGCCCAACCCGTCTCCACAGTCAAAGTCGGTCCTGATGGTCAGTTTAATTTTATGGTTCCTAAAGGAATTTATTATCTACGATTGGATCCTGCCACCCACCCAAATCATACTTTTTCCGCCACTCCCAATTTGCATCCCAACTATACCCACGCTTATACCGAACCAACTGAGAATTGCTACCCTAGCGGTGATCACCAAACCTGCGCCATTCTTTATCAACCCGATCAACCAATAAACGAAGTCCCACCCGATGAAACTGAACGCGATATTCCCTTAGACCCGGGCAGCAATCCACCGTATAGAAGTAACGAGGTGTCTACTATGAGTTGGGGACATACTTCTGTTGGTGTAAATACCCGTTATGACGGGAGAATTTCTCATCCATTTTCAATTGTCAAATTAGTAGGAATAACCAGCGATGGTGAATATGGGAATGCTACGGCTGATAAATATGGAGTTTGGACCATTACTATTCCCAATAAAGACATTCTGCAAAATGAAGCTTTGGAAGCACGCTACACTAAGGTTGATTTAACCACCAGCCAACCAGTTTCCAGTAATCACAGTTTCCTTTCCCGGATAGTTAAATTTTTTTCGTCATTAATTAATAAAACTGTTTCAGCTCAAGCAAAAACCCCGGTTTTCCAACCCATCCCCCGCTATATTGAAGGCTACGCCTATGACAACGCTGGAAAAATAATTCCCAATGCTAAAGTAACCATTAAGCTTGATATGTCTCCAACGAAAGCGACCCATTATCAAACAACTGCCGATGAAAATGGTTTCTTTAAAGTTGATCCCAAAGATCTTCCTATTTTCAGTTACTATTTGGAATTTACTAAACCTGGTTTCGCTACTCCGGTAAAAATGACTACGGCTGATTTTGCCCAAAAAAATGCCAGTTATCTTGAATCTAATAAAATTGAACTGATGACCGCCAAAAAAAATAATAACTCCCTTTTAACTGTCGTGGCCGCTCAACCAACAGCCGGTCAACCACCAGTTGGTGAAACAACCACCCCGCTAACTCCCGTCAGCCAACCGGCAGGCACATCTACCGTGGTTATTGTTTTACTTCTTCTTGGTTTAGTTGGCCTTACCACCGTCTTCTATCTTTACCTACGGAAGAAAAAACAACAAGAAACAACCCCAATAACATAATTTCCCTCTCATAAACTCTGTTTTTTTGATATAATTTTTGTGTTTATCCCGAACATAAACAAATTTCACAAGAAATTTGAACGGAAACGGGTGAATTTTGCCTGGATAGCTCCCCGAAGAACGCTCGCCATTCCCAAGGCTTACAGCCTTGCGTCATGGTTATCGCGTCTACGGGGCAAGCACTGGTAGGACCTGCCCGCATTGCTACACAAAGCGTTGCAGGCGGGGCACGGACTTGCTCAACTCGCAGTTTGCGATCCGCCAGCTGGCGGAGAAGTCGGAGTAAGTACGAACAATGACAATTGCCGTGATGGCTCAGTGGTAGAGCGAGTACTTGGTAAGTACTAGGTCGGGAGTTCAATTCTCCCTCACGGCTCATATATAATGTCGGCAAGATACTACTGGGATAAGCACTAAATATGAAAATCAGACCCATTGAAAAAAATGATAAAAAAACCGTCAAAATAAAACTTCTTCTTTTATTAATTCTTATCATCGTAGGTTTTTTTATCCCTGTTTTTATTAAAAAACCGACCGAAGAAAACCTTAAGAAAAACGGAGAAGTTTTTGGCGAAGCGATTTCAATCACCCCAATCATCAATTTTAAAGAACTGGAAAAACAAGGCAATCAATTAAAAGAACAAATTTTAGGCGAAACCGCCGCCTTCGTCAGTCAAACCGCCTCGTCAGCCGGAAACACGGTCTCCTCCTTTATTTACGACTCGACCATCAAACCGATCATGGACCAAATCCAAAAGCTCCCCAAAAACCAACAGGAGAAAGTGAAAAAACAGATTTGTAAATAATACATTGCCTCTGCGTTTTATCAACCTTCTACTTTCAACCTTCAAGGTCTACCTTTTACCTTCCATCATCAACTTTCTTACTCTTCTCTAACAATCCCATAGTTAACAATGAAAAAATCCTATAGTTGACAAAAGAAGAATCTCATAGTATAATACGGTCCTATATGAAAAAAATTTTTGCCATCATTTTGTTTTCTATCTTCTACCTTCTATTTTTTGTCACTGTTCATGCTCAATACGGTCCTTATGGTCCGGCTGGCGCACCATCAATCCTTGTTAACAAAATGGTTGGTAAACCAGGCGGACAAACTAAAGGCGGTCTCTCCTCGTTGGAATACGTTGATAATTTAAGTGTAAACGATTATAAATTCAAACCGGGCCAAGAAATATTCTTTCAATTAAAAGTAAAAAACACCTCTAATCAAAATCTTGATAATGTTACGGTCAAAGATTATGTTCCTTCATATCTTGAACCAATTGAAGGACCAGGAACTTATGATGGCAATTCCAGAATCATTACTATTAATGCTGGAAGTTTCTCTGTTGACGAGGAAAAAATCTATGTTTTTAAAATGAAGATTCTTTCTCAAGACAAATTACCGGCAGACAAAGGTCTATTCTGTCTAGTGAACAAAGCTGATGCATCAACTGACGGAACTTACGACGATGACACCTCACAATTTTGTATTGAAAAAGAAGTGGTTGCCCCTGTCAAAGTCCCTTCCGCCGGACCGGAATTAGGATTGATTTTATTAGGCGGCGAACTAACAACATTGGGCTTAGGAATCTGGCTTAAGAAAAAAAATTGACTTTTTCGTTACGATCGTACAATAAAAGTCAATATTTTATATCTTTCTTTTACCTCTTTCTTAATAAACAACTCCATCTGATCTAGTATAATCAAAAATATGGCAATTCTTATTGCGGTTTCTTTTATTTCTGGCATTTTAACTATCTTCTCCCCTTGCGTTTGGCCGATTTTGCCGGTGGTTCTTTCCTCGTCGTTGAATAGAAATGCTCTTTACGCCTTTAGTTTAACTTTGGGAATTATTACCACTTTTATTACCCTCACTCTCGGTTTATCGTCTTTCTTGAAAATATTTTCCATAAACATCGAGCTTCTCCGACTAATATCTTTGGGGGTCATTACCATTGCCGGACTGGTGATGGTTTTTCCTCGATTATCACAGATTTTTGAATCTCTTTTTAAACCCCTGACTAATTTTTTTCATAAAAAAACTGATAACTATCTTGGTCCTTTTGGTGGATTTATTAACGGAGTTTCTTTGGGAATATTATGGACACCCTGCGCTGGTCCAATCTTAGTTGCCGTGGCCGCTTTAACCGTTCATCAGGCAATCACTGCCTCAACAATAATTATTATAGTTTCTTATGCTTTGGGAGTTGCCTTGCCAATTTTCGGCCTTGTTTTGATTGAACAATGGCTATTTCCCCATCACCAACGACTGACAAAATTAACGCGAACCGTCCAGATTGCCGCCGGAATAATAATGATTACCAGTGCAATTTTAATTTATAGTAATTATGATAAAGTTCTTTGGGCAAAAATTGCTCCCCTTCTGCCCTTTATCCCCAAAAACATCACTCAACTTGAAGAAATAAAACCGGTAGAGAAAGAATTAGACAGATTAAAGCAAGCAACACCCACTACAATTATATATATATCACCTTCACCTATTTTGACTCCTGTTTTCCCAAAGGCGCCGGAAATCACGGGAATTATCAAATGGTTTAATACTGAAAACAATTCACCAATTCTTCTTGAACAACTACAGGGAAAAGTCGTCCTTTTGGATTTTTGGACTTATACCTGCGTTCCCTGTATCCCCAATATTGCTTATCTTAAAAATCTTCAACAAAAATACCAAGATCAAGGTTTGATTGTTGTCAGCGTCCACACTCCCGGCTACGCAGAAGCAAAATTAGAGGAAAATGTTAAAGCGGCTATTGAGCGTCATGCAGTCCCCTACCCGGTGGCCATGGATAATGACTGGCAGACGTTTGATGCCTATAAAAACAAATACTGGCCAACCGAATATTTAATTGATCCTGACGGCAATATCCGCTACTCTCACGAAGGAGGAGGAGAAAATGAGAAGACAGAAGAAGCGGTTAAAAAACTTCTTAGGGAAGTTAAACATTAAACGTTTAAAGTTTAAGTTTCCAATTAACTCATAGTATCGCAAATAAGGTCTTTGTTAATAAATTGTGTATAAGATTTGAAATAACCCTCCAATCAAAACTATCACTTGACAAAGAAAATTTTTGTGGTATATTATAAGTTGTTATAATTAAAAATTTAAATTATATTTAAAACCAAGTCTGACTTGGTAAAATAAAAATATGGCAGCAAATCCAAACGAAAATCTACACCCGAAGCACAAAATAAGGAGTGCCCTTCTCCCATACTTGTTTGCAGTGAGCTCGGCTCTTGCTGCTTGTTCCGGCAAAGCACAACTTGTAGACACAACGCCTCAAGCACCTGTACCTACAGCAACCCCAGAATCATCAAACATTCTCCATGCCGTTTATGGACAGGATGGAACAACAGTCGTCGGATACGTCGACGGCTATGGAATATATAATCCAATTTTAACTTCTGAAGTCAACAGCGCAATCACCCCGAATGCGGGAGGAGCTGAAGTTCAAGCAACGTCAACCCCAGATCAAACAGCAATTGCAACAGTCACTCCAGCGAAAAATGAGTTAATGAATGTAAGTATCAACAATTTAAGAGAAGCTATTTTAACAATTGATGAAACTGCTGTCCCCTGGCCCGATGTTAGAGACCAAAAAAAAGGCTACCCTGAACAAGACACACAGGGATTGCCTGAACATCGAGCTCGTGTTGATGTTGATACCGGCACCGATGATATGACATATCTTGGAGGAGGAAGATTTGATTTCCACGGAACAATTGGAAATGTTGGTCAAACAGATTCTGGAAAAAAGCTTGACGGTTACGATGGACAAGTAATAATCGATCCTGTATCAAAAGAAGTTATCGCCGTAGTTAACGGAGATAAAATTTCTTTACCAGGAGGCAGTGATAACTTTTTTAGAACAAATATAATCTTAATTGTTGGAAACCATAGAGATAATACCGTAACTAAATTTGAAGTGGACACGGCTTCGTGTTTTAAGGAACAAAGGGCTACCGGAATAGCCAACACCTCTGATCCTTCCTCGGACTTAATCTCAGCAGAAGGTATGCAGTGGCTGGCCGCTTACGCAAAACCTTACGTTAGAAGCGCCGGAGAAGCAGGGCATTGCCATGGAGCAGAAGGCTGCGGTGACGCTGTCGGTGTTTACCTAGTAAAAGGAGCACACGATGATCCACCAGTGGGTCAACCTGCCAAACTCTTATTTGGGGCCGTATTTACAGGAGCAGAACTAAGACAGGCATTTGGAAAATAAAACTAAAATAGCAAATAAAAATTAAAAAATAGAGCTCAAAAGGCTCTATTTTTTTATCTTAAAAGCGCCAATCTTCTGCCCTGTAGGCAATTTATAGGAATTAACTAATTTAAGATTGTTTATTAAAACATAGATTCTTAATTGATCTAAAACCTTTTTATTAAATAAATAAAAAGGGTTTATGTCATCTTCTGAAACTAGCGCATAATCAAATCGCCTCACATAGTCTGGGATTTCATCTTCTCTAAGTTCAGTTACATCAAAAGGATATATAAATTCAACATTTTTAATATTATTTTTATACACGAAAAGAGCGAAGTTGCTATTATTAATTTTTTCGTGATCTATTGTCAGTAGGACTTTTTTTGGCTTTGTGTCTATTCTTGATAGATCGGTAATAATTTTTTCATCCGGCCATTTGTTTGGATCAAATTTTTCAACCGGATAATCGGTTAAGTTTAAATAGACAATGTCTTTAATAAAAGGTAAATTTACCTGTTTACGCAATCCTTTTTCAAAAGGAACTCCAAAAGAAAGAGTAAGATAAACGGTGATGTTAAATAATACTATCAACAAAAGAACTATAATTGCTACTATTTTGTGTCTTTTGTATGACTCATAAAATCCTTTGGCAAAAATCAGCGAGGTAAAAGGCAGTATTGGAAACAAATATCTCATGTCTTTATTAGGAAAAATTGTAAATAAAATATAGTAAAAAACCACTCCGCCCAAGATAAAGAATTTATGTTTAGCTTCATGCTTTATGAAATAATATAAAAACACAACAAAAAAGATAAAAACAAAAAAGCCAATTTCATAATCAATAAAGAGCTTAAGATAATGGAACCATGTAGTTAGATTGAGAAGGTTTACTGGATCAACAATTGGCTCTGCTTTAACGGCAACAAAAAAATAATTAGCGATATTCTTAAAACTAAAAATTAGCCAGCCCAGGATAAATAATAAAAAAAACAACCCACCTATTAAAATATTGTATAGTCGATAGAATCTCTTATTTTTGATTATTACCATCAACGAATAACCCAAAGGAACGATCAAATAAATTAATCCCTGAAGTTTTGTTAAAACAACTAAAGAAAAAGATAAAAAAGCAAACAGGCTATATTTTCTATTCTCAAAAAAATCGCTTTCAATCAATAAATAAATTGAAAGAAGAACGAAAAATATTAAAGGAATATCAAGAAGTAACCAACGAGAATTATCATAAATTATCTGATAAAAAGAAAAGATAAACGCTGACAAAAGACCAATCCACTCACTTAAAAAAAGTTTCTTCCCAAGTAAATAAATTATTATGATTGTTAAAAGGAAAAAAATCGTTCCGGTAAATTGAGCCAGTTTTATGTTCGGTGTTAAGACAAAAAGAATAAAACCAGTCAATATTCTTATCAATGGTCCATAAGAATCAGAAAATGGTTGTAAAAATTCTTTTAAATTAAAATTGCCGGTAAAAGTATTTTGAAAGAAACGAGCAAATTCAAAAGAAAGCTTTGTGTGATAGGCCTGGTCCCACGCTGGCGGGGAGTTGTTTAATTTTATCCAAACGATATTGCTAATTAAATGAAAAAGGATCAGGACAACCAGCAAGTCGGATGGTCCAACTCTTAACTTTTTAAGCATAAATTGATTATAATAAAAATTAACATGATCGTCCAATTTATAAAAAAAAATATTTTTTTATGTCTTTTAATTTTTGTCGTTTTTCTTCTTGCAGTAGCAAATTATCAACCAAGTACTTACCTTTCCGGTTGGGACACTCTCCATCCTGAATTTGATTTTAATTTGAATTTAAAAAGGATTGTTTTTGGCGTTTGGCGCGAAGAACAAGGATTGGGCACTGTAGCTGCTCATTCTCATATGAGTGAGTTGCCGAGAGTTATTTTATTATGGATTTTCCATTTTTTCTTACCGCTTTCTTTTTTGCGTTATGCTTATGTATTTTTATGTCTTCTTTTAGGGCCTGTCGGAGTTTATTTTTTTCTTGAGAAGATAATTTTAAAAAGTCAGATAAAACATGTTAGACAAACTGCTGCTTTTTTAGGATCGCTTTTTTATCTTTTGAATTTCGGCACCGTACAAAATTTTTATGTCCCGTTTGAAATGTTTCCCACTCAATTTGCCTTTATTGGCTGGATTCTTTTATTTGCCTTTCAATTTTTAGAAGAGGGGGGTAAAAAAAATCTCTTATTGTTTTCTACCTTCGTGATCTTCTCTTCTCCCATGGCTTATGCCTCTCAACTTTGGTATGCCTTTTTTTTATTTTTTCTAATATTAATCTTTGGCTACTCAATCAAAAAAGGGTCTCCGTATATAAAAAAATCTATCTTGCTAACTTTATTATTAATCATTCTTAATTCTTTTTGGCTTTTGCCTAATTTATACTACATAAAAAACTATTCAACCGTTCCCCAACAGGCAAAAACTAATCGGATTTCTTCTGAAGAATTTTTTTATCATAATCAAAAATCTGGGACGGTAAAAGAAACCGCCCTACTAAGAAACTTCTATTATAACTGGGTAGAATATAATTTCGCTACCAATAAAAATGAATATTTAATGCAAGAGTGGAAAAAACATTTTCAAGATAGATCAACTTTAGTGCTTGGCTATGCTTGTTTCTTAGTTGTTCTTGGCGGGTTAATCATTTCTTTTATTAGATATAAAAATTTTTCTCTTCCTCTGTTTCTTGCTTTCACCTTAAACTTTTTTGCCATCGCCAGTAGTACTTTCATAATCTCGGATATTTTTAAATTATTAAGACGTTCTTCATTATTAAGTGAGGCATTAAGGTTTTCTTTCAATAAGTTTTCTATTAATTTAATCTTTCTCTACGCCATATGTTTTTCGATTTTTTTTACTGTACTGCTTGAATTCTTAGAAAAAAAAATAAATCGGAGGATTTTTTTAGTTGTTGTATTTATTATTACTATCTTCATTTCTTATCTCTTATTTACATACACAAAGCCTGCTTTCTTAGGTTATTTAATCGATCCTCAAATGAAGATTAAGATTCCAGATGAGTATTTTCAACTTAACCAATGGCTGAAAGAAAAACAAGATAACGGGAGAATTTTAAAACTACCAATCAATACCCTTTTCGGTTGGCTATATTATGGTTGGGGCTATCAAGGAGCTGGATTTAATTGGTTTAATATCAAACAACCTACTTTAGATCGAGACTTTGACCGCTGGTATCCTTATAATGAGCAAAGCTATCGAGAAATATCGTATGCCGTTTATTCCCAAAATAAAACTCTTTTTGAAAAACTTCTGTCAAAATACAATATTAAATATGTTCTTTTGGATGAAAATGTGACAATCCCCGGCGACGAATCTCAACAGAAAAAATTATTTTATCCCGAGATAAAACAATTATTCAACTCTTCAGAAAACATAAAACTGGAACAAAAATTCGGCCAGAAAATTTCTCTCTTCGAATATTTACCCAACAAAAGGAAAAAGCCGGTTGAGGTATTAACCGATTATAAAATAGTCAGCCCCCCATACCGCTGGAATTACGTTGACGAAGCCTACAAACAATACGGAGATTACATTACCTATACGCAACGGCCGTCACCTTTAGGTAATTTTATTTACCCGGCGCGCAATGTTTTAACCGAGCAGGAAAAAATCAATCAAAAAATTTTATCTATTGGTCAAAACTCATACCAAATTAGTTTTGAAAAAAGTCAGTCTTTGGAAAATGGTGAAATTAAAATCCCAAGTCTTGCTAATACTGAATTTGAATTCTATAGCGAAGTTTATGCCAAAAAAATAGACGATCAATTGACAATTGAAAATAAATACCTTTTGCCGTATCTGGTTACCGGCGATGTCTATACTCATCAAATGAGCTTTAAAGACGAAGGACAAAACTTGTTCTCAATAAATGATAAGGTTTTTACTCTCCCCTTCTCTTTAACTGAAAATCCTATTTTCTTAGGCGAGGAAATCCTTTATACCCAGAAAGAGAATACTCTACGCTTTTATAATGATAAACCAGTCCAACAAACTTTAACCAGCTTGACTAAACTTTCTCCCTATCTTTGTTCGCCAGCCAAAGAAAATCAAGTTTTTGGAGCAGAACCAACTCCGGAAGGATTAATAATATATGGTCAAAAAGCAAAAGTTTGTCTTGAGATACCGCTTAATGAGATTGCCAATATTGAAAAAAGTGGCGCTTTAAAACTCTATTTTGATTATAAACTTGAAGGAAAAACGCAGGCAGATTTTTGTCTTTTAGATAAACAAAAAAATAAATGCCTGCTTCAACAGAAACTAAAACCAACGGTTTTAGTTAATCCCTATTTTGACGACTATTTTCGCTATGAAAAAGAAAAATTAAATTCTCACTATTTGAAATTCTTATTTGACTTGAGCGAAGAAAATGAATTAAAGACGCTTTTAATTAAAAATATACATTTAACCGCCTACGAAGAAAAAGGGGGGAAAACTTTTTTTGTCGAAATACCAAAATTTGACTTAAACACCAGTTCTTTTACCATTAAGGGTATTTTCCCCCACCAGAGCACATTAATTAACCCTGAAAGTATCGGCCAGGAGAAAAAAGACTGCGGCTTTGAAAAAGCAAAAGTTATTGATAAAAAATTTATTGAGGATGGCACCAATATAATTTTAGAATACAAAGCAATCGACGGCTCTATTTGTGATTCAGTCGCTTTTCCGAATTTGTCTCAAAACATGGGATATATCTTGGCAATTGAGTCGCAAAATATTGCCGGACTGCCCTTAAAAATATGTTTTGAAAATGATGAAACGAAAGTCTGCTCGCTTGAAGACAGGCTTTCAAAAAACAAAGATCAAAATATTGATTATTTTATTATTCCCCCCTATTCCAGTAGCTTCGGTTACAGCCTTCTTTTAAGCAATCTTTCAATCGGCAATGTTCCCACAATTAACCGGATAAAAAATATTAGAGTTATTCCTTTTCCCTATAATTTTTTTCAATCAATCCGATGGGAATCTGATAATCAATCAGCTGTATCATTGTATCGATACATCGATACAGAAGTAGAAAAACATTCTCACTTTTTATATTCCATCAAAATCAAACAACCTCTTCCTAATGAGTCAATCTTAACTTTAGATCAAGCTTATGAAAAAAATTGGCGAGCTTACATTGTGCCTAATTTTATTACCAGATTTCCTATCCTTTGTTGGCTCTCTCCTGTTTTTGGTCAAGAAATCAAAGACTCCTCCTCCGCACAAGGCTTCGACAGAACACAGCATGTTTTAGTCAATAATTGGGCTAACGGGTGGCGCCTTCGTCAAGATTTCGGCGACCCGAAGGGCAAAAATATTGTCATTATCTTTTGGCCTCAATATCTTGAATTTATTGGGTTTGGATTAATGGTTTTAGGATTGTTATGGGTCTTGTTAAAGTTTAAAAATGTCCCTAACTAGTGTTGACTTTTAACCCTTCTTTTGATATATTATAAGCTAACTTAAGCAAATAGATATGGTAAATCAAATCAGTCAACAAACCATTTCGCTAATTAATCAAATAATCGCTGGTTTAATCGTAATCGTTTCTCTATTTTTAATACTCCAGCAGGTCGGTCAGTTCTTACATATTAAAGCAATTGATGACTGCGCTAAGATTTCCAGATACGAAAAAGATCTTCCTGAAGAAAATGCCAAAGTATTTTATCCTCTTACCGATATATACAAAACCTGCCTAAAAGATAAGGGATATTAATATCGGAAATCCTCTATAATTGAAGTAATGAAATACGCTCATGCTCCCGATATAAAAGAAAAAATTGATCTTCTGATTAAAAAGTTAAGTCTTGTCCATATCAAACCGAAAAATATCCATTGTATCCGCAGTTTTGATGCTAAAACCAGGGCTTATGCTCGTATTTGGGGTATGGCTAAATTATTTTGCGAAGTGGTTGGAATCGAACCGAATTATATTATTGAAGTTAACGCCAAACGTTTTGACAAATTAGAGAAAAGAGAACAAATCAAAACTCTTATCCACGAACTACTTCATATCCCTAAAACCTTCTCCGGCGCTCTTCTTAGCCACCACGGCCGCTACCATAAAATTAACGACCGCGAGGTAGAGAAAATATTAATGAAGTTCTAACTTTTCCCACTTTTTGACCAAGTGATTTTTTAATTTTTCCATCTGTTTCACTTCTCTTTTGCTTTCTTTTTGTAACTTCTGAACAACACCATCAACTACTTTCAAATATTTATCTTTGTCAATGTTGTCAATGGTTTCTTTTAACTCGGCCAATCTCTTTATCAACTCCTCTTTGGCGGTAAGATAGAGATTTTTTGCCTCTTCGCTGACTTCGCCAAAAATTTCTCCGACTTTCTTGTCAACTTCTTTTTCTTCAAGAATTTTTTTTAACTTCTGGATTTTTTTTGCCATCTCTTCTCTTGTTTCTTTCCCGGATTTGGGCGCTAAAAACAAGCCAGAAATGGCGCCGGCGATCATACCAATTAATAACCCAAGTCCAAATTTTGAAGGTTTTTTTTCATCGGTCATAGTTTTTTATAACTTAAATGGTAACATTCTTACTATAACTAATCTAAAAATACAAGTCAACACTATGATAAAATATATCCTATGAAAATTCTCACTGTCCCCCGCCCCATTTTGAATCAACCGGCAAAGCCGGTTTTAAAGGTTGATAAAAAAATTCAGCAATTGGTTAAAGAGATGATTGAAGTCTTAAATAAACAAGTTGACCCTCCAGGCGTTGGGCTGGCTGCACCCCAAGTTGGCATCCCGCTTCAATTGTTTATAATTAAACCCACTAAAAAAGCAAAACCGCAGGCGTTTATTAATCCTTTTATTAAGAAGACTGTCTTTAATAAAGACAGTCTTCAGAAAAAAACTAAAAAAACCCATCTCGAAGGTTGTCTTTCTATCCCAAAAATCTGGAGTCATGTGGAAAGAGCTAAAAAGGTTTTGTTGGAATACCAAACAACGACCGGCGAAAAAAAAACCGAGTGGTTTTCCGGTTTTGCCGCCATCATAATTCAACACGAAGTTGACCATTTAAAGGGAATTCTTTTTACCCAACGCACTCTGGAGCAGGGATTAACATTGTATGAGGAGAAAGAAGGAAAGCTGATTAAGAAAAAAATATAAATTAGCGGCTATTGCCGAATGAACACTCCATTGCTGTTGTGTAGGTTGTTTCATCTTCCCAAGCTAAAAGAATTTTTTTTACCGGTTGATCAATATAAAGAACTGCCTCTTGGGAAAAATCAGCCAGTCGAGCGCCAACTGTCTGAGTCAAATCATAATTGGTCAAATCATTTGGGCCTAAAGTTGTCACTCGCATTTTATCACCAGAAATACTTACGCTGACAACTTTTTCTTCAAAAGTGGGAAAAATATTTAGATCACTTTTAGGTAATATTTCTCCTCCGGGGTTTACTCTAGTTAACGGTATAAAATCATACCACACCCCATCAGGCGCCTCCCTCAAAAACACACTTAAAATTTCTGATTCTCCATTCTCTTTTCTTTCAACTAATAAACCGGAAGGAAATCCTTCCTTTGCGATAGGAATAGGTCGTATGGCTACGTTATCTCTATCATATAAAACAAAACGGTCATCACCAATCATGACTCTTTCAAAATAGCCTAAAGTGTAGGGAAGAGCTTTCCTCAAGGCTTCGCTTTCATTTGAATTAAAAACATGAGTCAACTTCCATCTCCATTGAGAACCCACTTCATCTTTTGTCAATCCTAAGATCCCCAAACTTCCATCTCTGTCTTGCCAATCAAGTAAAAGCCTACCATTAGCAAGAGGTGTTTTCTCAAGTCTTCCCTCAACTACCAAAGTATCAGTACGAATCCCCTCAGGTAAATTCCTAATTGGTATAGCATCAAGACATCTTGGCCAAACAAAAGCAGATACTTCATCTCCATAATCAGTGGTTCCTGCAAGACCAGATTTAATTGGAACAACTCCTACTTGATGGCGAAAGTCTAAAGCTCCCTCTGCTTTTTGAGTAAAACTAACCCACCTCGGATCTGCTTTTTTTATAATCTTGTCAATTGATTTTTCATAACCCGCTTGCTTTTCTTTTTCTTCACCGGTCACAGCTATTTCTATTGTCCGTTTTGGTTTTCCCAGCTCTAACCAAGGCATGCCCAAAATCCCAACAACGGTGCCCGGCGGGTAAGGCTGAATCCCGAAATTATACTTAACGCAAGCAAAGCATGAAGGAAATATTTCTCTAATATGTTCAGAAGTAAAAGAGTTAAATAATGATTGTAGCATTTTCGGTGGAACGTAACCAACTCTTTCAGGTGAAACCTCCCTTGGCCAACCCGGAGAATAGCCTTCTGTCCAGGCTAAAATTTCACCAGCGTTATTTATTTCATCTGATAGGCCTGTTTTTTGTTCTATTTGTTTTGCTGATAGTAGTTGTGCAAAAGCCACTCCCCCGAGTAATGGAAGTGCTCGTCTGAAAACAAAATCTCCTGCTTTTAAAAAAAACCCTCGACGTGAAATATTTTCTTCCATAAATCTAAATATCAATTAACTGTAAAAACTATCTCATCCCGTTGTTTCATAAAAACCTGTTTTACTGACTGAGGTCCTGACCGTATCACTTTTTGGGCAATAGGCTCATCGCCTGGGTCATCAATAAAATTTAATAAATTTTCCCCCAAACCGATTGAGGTCAAGGAAAGCATGCCAGCGGAATCATAATTTGGTGAAATAGCCATTTTAACCAAAAATTCTTCTGGCCCAAAAAATCCCGTATCATCAGCCGGTTGAATAATTTTATCAGAAGCTTTCTTGAAGCGTAAAAAACTGTATCCTCTCTCATCCCCAAGACCAACTCCTAAAATCCTAGATTCTCCTTCCACTCCCAGTCTTTGGACAACAATTCCGGAAGATGCGTCACCAACGCTCTCTTTGTCGTAATATATTTTGGGAGAGACAGACTCCTGTGATAAAAATTGACTGATTAACTTACTCATCCGATCACCCATTAAGCCAACCTGCCATGGCCAACCATTTTCTCCCCTTTTCAAGCGTAAAACCCCTAAACTTCCCAGACCGCTTTCTTCCCAATTAAACATTAGTTGATTACCCGGTAAAAAGGGTTTATTGGTCGAACCCTCTACAATGGTGGCGGGATTGACTACGACTGCGGAGGAAAGCTGATTAACGGGTATTGATCTAAGTTCTTTACTTGTGACAAATTCGGGCTCTTCAACTATAGAAAATGCGTCTTTGGTGACTCCTCCTCGAAGCGGCGAAACAAGAACTTCTTTACCGCCGGCGTTGTCAGAAGGTAAAATTGCTCCCAAAGCTCCAATAGGAAAGGGTTGTTCTTGCCCAACAGAAACAAAAGCAAGGCGAGGATAGCTATCTTTCTGACGACGTAACATTCGGATTATCTCTTCGGCAGGAAAATATCCCCTCTTCTCCGTCTTGATAATATCGGAAAGTGACCGTTGCCAGTCAGCTTCCTTAATTCTTCTTCCTGTTTGTAAGGCAATTAATTCTAGTATTTCTCTTCGAAAACTTACCTCTTTAATTGCGCTTAATCCTAAAAATCCAAAAAAATTACCCAACAATAAGTCCCTAAAGTTCCTAAATAGTTCCCTTCTAGTAATTTGTTTTTCCATTAAATTTCAAAAAACTTAAGAATATTGTAACATAAATTTGGTTAATTTTCAAGTTGTTTTATCTTATAGGAAATGTTATAATGCGGGGACTATGGAAAAACTACAGTCTTTGTTTTACCCCCTTCTTGATAGAAGTATAAGCAGGAAACTCCCAGAGGGTCCAACTGTCTCCAAAGATGAAAAAACAATTGCTATAGAGGAAACAGGCTTTCAAGCGACCAAAGAATTTCTAGAAGATTTATATCCACGCCTTAATCTTTGGTCGTCAAGAATGCAAATAACCAATATCGCAAAAGCGATTTCTAGAAATAGCCAAAGAGTATTAAATGGCAGACCATCTTTAGGAGTCTTGTGTGGCGAACCAGGAACTGGCAAAACAATGATTTATGAACTTTTAAATAAGACGCAGAGTGATAAACAACTGAAAGAGAATTTTTTAGCCTTATTTGGCCCGTCTTTACCTCTTCAAGATTTTAAGCTGATAAAAATTGACATCACTCAAGCCGGTGTTGCTCTCGGTGCTGAACCTACGGTAGGAATCGGTAAAGAGCCGGGAACATATACTTATGCCGACTGGGTAAAAACATTGGAAGAAAGCTATCCTGATACCTTAGTCATTATGTTTATTGACGAGGCAGATAAACTTATGGGGCATCCTTTATATAAAGAAAGATTAGTAAGACTGCTTGAGTTAAGCGGTGGAAAAATTGGGGACACTCATGCGTTGGGTGAAAAAAGAATTAAAATCCCGCCGATGATTATTTTTTTAGCCGTTAACGAGATCGAAAAACTTTATACCCCGGCTAATCCCGAAACTTGGTTTAATGAGAGAACAGTAAGAACAGATTTTGTAAAAGCCCCACTTTGGGATATGTTATCAAGTTTAATTGAGACTCTAAAAAAGATGAAAAATACTCCATCCTGTAATGTTTTTAGTAAGGTGCTTCAGGCGATGTATGGGTCGCAAAGTTTATCTGGAAGGACACTGGTTGATATTTTTGGGGACACTAGTAAAGCTGTGGAAAGGCTCGTTGCTGACGATAAATCTTCCGATTATTTCTTTGGACGCATGATACAAGAAATGGCAAAAAATAATTCCCCCCTGCCTACCCCTGCCTTTATCGTCGCCCGAGATTGCTTAGCATCACCCGAACTTAGCCAAACTCACCTTCCGTTTAGACAAGAAAATCCACCAACCAGATTAATTACCCGTACAATTAAAAATTTAGGCTATCAACGGTTTTTAGAAAAGTTAGAAAGTGATAAAACTCTTAGATTCGAGGCCATAATTACTGGAGTTAGTTCTGGAAAAAAAATTAGCGTTGTGGTAGAGGATAATGCTGGCGCCAGTTTTTCGCTATTAATTGACCCGCGGTATAAAAACTCTGTTAAGATTGGCGACCAAATAGTTATTTCACCCGCTATATGTCCTGGAGCAAAAATTATAATCGGAGGGACCTCGATTCCTTTAAAAAAAGTGGGTTTTTCCTCTCCTCCAAAAAAAGAAATGTCAATACCAGCTTATCCCGGATATTATTGGCGTGCTAACGGTAGAAATATTACTTTAATGCATAAAGTTCCAATTCCTGAAGCACGTAGACCATATTTAGCCGAAAAAGATAGAATTATAGTAAGCGGCGAGGAAAAGAAAGAAAAAGATGTCTCACTGATTGGAGGATTAAATTGGGATGGAAGCACGGTGGTTGTTTTAAATAATGATAGAAGAAAAGCCCTTCTTATAAGACCACAAAAAAAATTCGTTTTAACAACCAACACCATAACTATCAACGATCATAATTACGGTCTTCCAGCCGTATTTAAAAAACCGATTGAGGAAATGCAAGTTATGGACGATTTAATTATCATTCATACCAAAGAAGGAGATTATATTTTCCGGTATCTAAATAATAGATTTTCAGCTCTTGAAGCAAGACCGTATCATCGGGCAGTTATCGATCCAAGAGGACAATTTATCTTCATCCAAAAAGAGAAAAAAAGTGAAGTTTTAGTCTACCCTTTTATATTGGGAAAATTTGATATGACTTTACCAGTCTATAGTTTTTACCCAAAGAGAGGTTGGAGTTTGTACCCTCAATTAGACGGCCATCTATTAATTATAGAAGATGGAGGAACGTATCATCTACTCTTAGTTAAAAGTTAACTTAGTTGCTGTGGCAGAAGAAGTTATAGAATTTAAACCGGCGCGAACCCATATATTGGCTGATTTTGATAAGGCTTTATTTTTGTTTTTGACCAGTCAAAGAATGCCTTGGGCGTTCACAGGTGAAAATGTTGGAGAATTAGTTGACAGACCAGAGGCTGTCAGACAGGCTTTGACTAAGGACCGCCGACCTTCCCGACCTCCCACCCGCCTGATTGCTGATGAAGAAGTAGAACATACTTTATTAGGACAAGGAAAGGAGAAAGGACTTGTCATGGCGGTTGCTTTTGACACCGATTTGAATTTGCCTGAATTATCTGAAGAAATTTTTACATCTTCCGATTTTTTAAGACAAACTCAAAGATTTGCTTTGGAAAACAAACTTCAGATTTATCAAGGCTTTAGTAATAATTTCCACGGTCTTTTAGGCTTAATAAATGACAAAATAACCCAAATAAATCCTGAGATTGTAAGAGTTATTCTATATTGCCCAGCTCTAATAAGAAATGATGAGGCCTGGATAACCTTTAGAGAAAACAAAATTCCTTTAACTGAAGAATTAACAGAGACAGTCATTTCCATATTTCATAAACAGAGCATACCTTTTTCAAGTATTGGAGTAATGGTTGTTTCTTTAGAAAATTTGGTTTGGAGAATATCATAATTTAACACTTGAAAGAAAGGCACGGGGTTCTGTTTCTGTTTCTTGCAACTATTATAGGACTATGATATAATTTCTAAAATATGTCCAAAGAAAGAAAAGTCGCCACTCTTTTTTTATCAAGTATCGGGATTTTGGGGTTATTATTTGCTGGTCTAACGTTTGCTGACCCTCGTCAAACAGAGATTGTCAAACCGAGAATAGATTCCTCCTTCGATTCTCTCGTTGTGCCGACGCGCGTTGTGCCGACGCGAACACCATACGATTATTGTATTTTTAATCCCCAAGATCCTGACCCATTTAGTGCAATTGCCGCAGGGACACCTGTACCTTTAGAGGTCAAAGCTCTATCTATTAGCGATATGAAAGCCATTCGCTCTTCGCAATTAAGTATGGAAAATATTATTTACCCTGAGAGAAACAATAATAAATATCATGTTTTACTTATACCCATTGGTTACGATAATCCCGCTGAATTAAAACAACAAATAGAATATTTGGTTGGGATATCTACAAAGATTTTCAAAGACATAAATATTAGCTTTTCCTATTTAGATCAATCTATGCCTCTAGGGATTCAGAAGATTGATCGTTTACTTGTCCCTACAGATGAAAAAGAGGCTGATGTTTTATTGGAAAAAATAAGAGAGTTTTATCGGGTAGATAATGCTGTGATAGTATTCAATACCACTGATGGTTTAGGAGCCTGCGGTAACTATGCAGTTGTTAGTGGCAATGATCAATATGCTGCTTCTGGCTTAGCTCATGAACAAATGCATAAATTGGGGTTTTCTGATGGCTACGAACTATTTTATGGAGAAGGTTTTGCAGAAAATACCGAACTTTTTACATCCACCCAGTCGCTTGCATCACTAATCAAAGTAGCCTATGATGTAATAAGTCCTACATTACGAATTGTTAGCTCAGAAAATGTTTGTAATGGTCAACCTGTTTATACATTCAACAGGTACAGAAATGTAATGACTTCTCTTTTCTCGGATAGCGAACTTCAAGAATTATTTGCTAATGGCGAAAACATACTTACTCCGATGCATGTTGAATTAGCCAATCGCCGTATAAAGGGCGTGTTAGAATTAACATTTTAAAATATAATTTTATTTGATATAATAACCTAATATATATGTCAGCAGTTGAAGATAATAGACAACCATCAGTTGATAGGCTTGTTCAAGGCATTGATCAATTAGGAGGAGAAGCTCCTGTTATACCAGAAACTCTACCACCACAAATCTCTATGAAACCAGGCCTTGTTACAATCACAGCGGAACAAGTAAGTCGATATAGAAATCTGGCCGTATTGGGACTTTTGGTGATTGGTCTCCTAGCCAGAGGAGGAATAGCACGTTATTTTTCCTTAAGATATAGCCCCGAAATTGGTCCTGCTCAAGAGCTTATTGAGACCACTAATACGGTTGGTCCCCCAGCCCAAGAACAACTAGTTCCAACTTTACCGGCAACTTCAGAACAAATACAAAAAGAGCCAGCCGTTTTAGCTCCAGGGGAAACAACAACTGTTCAACCAGAGTCAATTGGCACGCCTTACATATCACCATTGCCTTATTCTCCTGCTCCTGAAGTTGTTGGGACAGCTCCATCAGAACAGGCTACAAAAGTTTTGTCTTTGCAGGGAACTTCGACTCCCTCTGAGCAAATCAATAAAGAAGCTCAGCCAATAGAGGAACCAACTCAAGAAATACCACTGGTCGGAACAGCTGTGGCCCAAGAAACAGCAGTAATTTCTGGAACAGCAACCTTAACACCTTTACCCAAAACAGCAACCCCAACTGGAATATCTACACCAACCCCAGCTAAAACACCTCCTCCTAGTGAAACCAAACAATTAAAAGTCCCGGTCTCAACTGCCACGGCGACTCCTCAAACTCTGACTGAAGAACAACAATGTCAGCAGGAAGGCTATCGGAGAGGTTTTCAACATGGTATGATTTTGCCCCTAAGTACTGGTTCAGTGATTCTAATCTTAAATCAACTTAGACTTTTAATAAGACCCAGAAAAAAACAAGAAGCCCAAACCCCACTCTCAGAATCAATCAAACCTCAAGACAGCAGCTTTGGACAGTGATAATTAACATATTAAAACGCCTTTAATGTCATGGCTGAGACCAATCCCAAGACAATCGAAATAGATGACCACCAATTACTGCCGTCAGCTCTTGAATTAGACAACACACCAGTTTTGTTAGGTTTATCGTTTACTCCAGATCATGTTTCCTCGTCTGTAATAGGCCCAAATATTGTTATCGACAGTGCGGGATTAACACCTAATATTATTCAGACTGATCAATCAAAAGATACAACAATTAAGACAGCCGATATTTTAGAAATGGGTTCTAATATTAAGGAAAGGAAAATAAAACGCAATTTGACCATTTTAGGCAGCGCCCTTCTTGGGTTACTCTTTGTTTCGGTCAAATGTATAAACATACCTCCTGGACCTGGTGGTTCCTGCGAGCAACCAATTCTTCCCATAGTTGGTTTACCACAACCAGAGGTTCAAATTGCTCCCTCTTTTCCTCCAATAAAACTTATTTTTGTTTACTGTCCGGAAGGAGCATCCTCTTCAACATCAATGCTAACACCTTCATCAACTGAAATACCCCCAACATCTATGCCAACCCCAACAAAAACCCCCACCTCTACTTATACTCCCACGCCATCCCCAACTCCAACTCCCACCCCAGAATTAATGTCAACAATAATAAGGTTAACACCTCCATCAACTAACGTATCCCTAACATCTATACCAGCCTCAATAGAGACTCCAACTCCTACTTATACTCCCACGCCAACCCCGACTCCAACCTTAACTCCAACCCCCCCTAAAACAAAAATATTTGAGGATTTAGATGAAGAAAAAATGAAGCATTTAAAACCAGAAAGACACGTGGAAATTAATCCATTTGTCATGGCTTTATACATTTATGGATTTTTGGATATTGCTAATTTAGGATATTTCATAAAAAAAAGAATAGAGCGAGGAAAATTGATAAGACGAGTATTAAAACAAGAAAAAGATCCGCTTCTGCGAGCAGAACTTAAGGCGGCCCTTTCATACTTAATAAATCAAAAACCAATCTTTGAAGCACCTAAGATAAAGGAAATACCTTTAATCCTTCTTATGCCCTTCTTTTCTCTAAAAAGATTTTCCAATTCACGGTTTTGGTCAAATAAAGCAGTGACTGAAGCGAAAAAAATCCCAATTCAAAAGAGTTCTCCAACGCCTTTTGAATCGTGGACGAAGGCCTTAAAAATTTCAACTGTAAATTGGTTAGCTGCCTTACAATATCGTTTTAAAAATAGAACGTCGGGGTTTACAGACAATTATAAAACATTAAGAAGATATCGATAGAAATTTTAAGTTCAAACTCTTGAGGTTGTTTTATATCTAACATAAAAATATGTTAGGGTTTGGGCTTTAATAAATATTGAGCCAACTGAAGAAAAGGTTTTTTCTTTTCCGACACGTCTTTTTTAATTCTTTTGATGCACTTGGCGCATAATTTCACTGATTTTTGTTTACTATTTTCAATAATAGTTGCCTTTTGAATGTTGGGTTTAAAAAGACGCGGAGTTTTAGGCGCTTTTTTCTTCCAGCGCCCACCGGCTACTCCCCGCTTGTGAGTATGAGAACGACCGTGCATAACACCTTTTTCGCAGTGATAACATATTGCCATAAGAAATTTATGATATCATATTATAATTGAGAAATCAATCAAAAATTTATCTAATTAATCTAATTATTCTAATTGACCTAAAAAATTACCAATGACTAATTTCCAATTCCTAATTTTGATCATTGGTTAATTAGAATTTGGGAGTTGATTAGGAATTAGGTTAATTAGAAATTAGAAATTTATGTTAAACTCTTTTCTCACCAATCCCATTTCAGCAATTGTTTTCATTATTTTACTTTTAATTACAATCGCTGTCCATGAATTTTCCCATGCCAAGATGGCTGATTATTTAGGCGACCCAACCGCAAGATTGGCCGGCCGCCTAACATTGAATCCTCTGGCTCACATTGATTTGGTCGGCCTTTTGTTTCTGTTCTTTTTTGGTTTTGGTTGGGGAAAACCAGTTCCCTTTGACCCTTTCAATTTAAAAAATCCAAGACGCGACGCCGCCTTAATCTCTTTGGCCGGTCCTTTATCGAATTTAATTATGGCAATTTTAGGCTCTATTTTATTAAAATTGTTTATATTATTTAAACTCTCATTTTTAATTATTATAGGTAATATTTTTATCCCTGTTTTTATTTTTTTAAATATTTTGCTTGGAATTTTTAACCTTTTGCCAATTGCTCCTCTTGACGGATTTAAAATAGTCGGTGGTATGCTTTCTCAAAAACAAGCGGAAGAATGGCTTCAATTAGAAAGATACGGTATGATTTTTCTTTTGCTTTTTATCTTTCCCTTGGGCCAAAAATCAATGCTTCAGATTTTTTTGTCACCTGTGATTAACTTTTTTTACAATCTTTTAGCATTTTAAGAATTTAACTCTTGAAACTTTCTTTTATTGTTCTATAATGTTTTTTAATGAAGACTTCTCTACAAAAAATTGTTATTATTTCTGGTTTGTTTTTTGTCTTTTTTTTTCTTATCGTTGATAATTCAAAAAGCCAAACCTGCGACCCGGAATGCTGTGGAAAACCCGACGGCTATGTTTATAATAATTATTTGAATGAATTTTGCGACGCCAAATATAAAGGCGGCCGCTGGGCGATAATTGAAGGAGTTTGTAAGGGAGAAAAAAAGGCGGAGCGAAGAGGCTGTACCACCTGCGACTCTTGCTTACCCAATCAACCAAGAACCAGCCCACCCAATCTTCAGATAAATGAATGTACGCCGGGTGGCTGCGGAGACGGTGAAGTCTCTGATCAAATAAAAGTCCCTCAAAATTCTCTGTTTTTTAAAAACACTACTCAAAACCCAATTAAACTGACCAGTGTCATTATCGCTGATAAAAAACGGATTGAGCTGCCTTTTGATTTAAATCCCAATGACGCTTATCGGTTTGATTACTCGCCTTATTGTGATATTTTTAAGAATATATTTAAATCAACCGTTGATATCTATGTTAGTTTTTATCAATTAGATTCAACGGAGTTAGAGAATTTAGTCAAAAACCAAGTCCAATGCGGTGGTAACGGCATTATCAGTTTCCGCTAATATTATGATCAAACGACGACTATTAATACTAGTTTCACTAATTTTGAGCTACGTTGTTTCTTCCGGGTTAAACGGCACTATCTTTTTGGCCGATACACCTCGAATAAGACCAAACTTAGATCAATATTTAATCGCCAAAGCCGCCTTTGTCGTTTATAATACCGGGCTGATCAATGAAGATGAGAACGCTCTTGCCTATAATCCAAACGAACAAGTCAACCAATTGTATCGTCAGCTGGCCGGAGCACCTTTTAAAAGATTGGGACAAGGCGTTTATTATGCTAAAAATAACAACATTACCGTGGTTGAATATAACGTGGACGAGCTTGACTGGATTGAATACAGTTACGAAATTGATGGCAAAATGTATAAATTTCGTGCTCCCAAAACGGATTAATATTTGAGATTTAAGATTTGACATTTAACATTTAACATTTAAAATTAAAATATGTATATCGGTCCATTTTATCTTGACACTAAAGAAATTTTTCTTATTTTGGCTGCCTTGTTTATCGCGGCTGCCTCTCTTTTTGGCTGGAGCCTTTATTGGTTTGATAAAAGAACCCTTTTGACCATTGTTATCCTAATGTTAATCACCAAAGGCCTTTTGCCCTCAATTCATAATGAAGCCTATTTTATCTTAGCCATTGTCACGATTTTCTTAACCTTATTTCTCTCAATTTTTCATGTCATTCTTTTTTATTTCTTAAGCTTCTTATTGTTCAGGATGCTAAAGGTAATCTAAAGCACCACGCCAATCCATTGGCAACCGAGGCGGTTGACTGGGAATTGGAACTTTAACTGTAATTACTAGCTTACCAATAAGGTTTGTCTAACTTCTGTAAGGCCGACGTTATATCCTTGCTTAAAAGATTCTATATTAACCGGTTGAGGAACTCCCATATTTTGCCATTCCTTGTTGACAGAAGTAATGATTTCTTCTTCTGGAATAATTGCTTCTCCCGCCGTTCTTTCATTAAAACCGACTATTAAACCATGGAATTTACCGGCGGCGCACGAGGCTTTTTGTGGCAGTTTAGCAACCACTTGCTCGAGAGGATTTTGGTCAAGTTCAGCTAAAATTCCTAAATAAGCACTAATCATTCCTATTTGGGCAGTGACGACATCATCGATCGTTCCTTGTGACTCTTGGGTTGCTTGATTCAAAATTTCCCACTGTTTGTCTAACATTTCTTTTAATTTAACAGCTATATTAGGGCCTTTTGACAAAAGTGTTAAAATATTAGCCAGGCCGTAAGCCCAGCCTTCTGTTTGATATCTTTGACGAATTAAGGTTTCCGGAATTGCTGGCCTAATCAGCGCTTTTCTACCTTCATGACTCATGATACCAATTGTATTAACAATAAAGGCTAATGTCAATATGAGGTGTACCCCGTATACTAAGAACATATTCTAAGAAAATTATTAATTAAAATTTATTAATATGTTCAAACGTGTACCGGTTGAGATTAAAAATGAGATTCTCCAAAAAGTTAAAGGAGGCTTATCAGTTTTAGAAGCGGCTAAACAATACGCTGTTTCCACAAAAACAATATACAACTGGTTATCAAATGAAACCAGACCGGCAATCTCCGTTCTTGAGTACAACAGACTAAAGAGAGAGAACGAAGAGCTTAAAAGAATAATTGGGATTGTTACTTTGGAGCTTGAAAGAGGAAAAAAAAATAGAAATCGTTAAAAAATCTGTCAATAAAAAATTAATCGCTCAATGTATGAGTCTTAATCACAAAAACATCTACCATCAAAGTCGAAAAGCAATTAAAGACCTTGTTGTTAAAGATAAAATTGAAAAAACATTTGTTGTCCATCCGGCGTATGGTCATAGACGATTAGCATTAGAGCTTGATATTAACCACAAAAAGATCTTAAGAATTATGCATAAGTTTAATCTCAAACCACCAAGACTTTGGTACCAGAAAAAGTTTATCACCCAATCTGATCCCGATTATCAAACACAATATACCAACTTGCTGGAAGATGTCAACATAACCCAATACACAATTGGCGGCATTTGGAGTAGTGATTTAACCTACATTAAATATCAAGGCAAGTTCATTTATCTAGTCATAATCCAGGATATCGTATCAAAGGAAGTGGTTGGTTTTAATCTTTCAGATAAACATGATTCAGCTTTAGTATTAAAGACTTTAAAAGAAGCTGTCTCCAATACGAAAAGTTACCCAAATATATTTCATTCAGATCGGGGTCGCGAATACTTATCTCAAAACTGTCTTGAGTTTCTTAAAAGTTCAAAAGTTAAAATATCAGTCAGTGATCCGGGTTCCCCTTGGCAAAATTGTTGGAATGAGTCTTTCTTCTCAAGATTTAAGTCAGAATCAGGAGATTTTAATAGATTTGACAATCTAGGAGAATTTATCGAATATATCTTTGGATATTTAAACTACTATAACAGCTTAAGAATTCATACAAAATTAAAAATGTCACCTTGTCAGTTTAAACAAAAATTCTTAGAAAGTGTTCTTGAAAAACGGGGTACTTGACAATATGCATAAGCCCCCGAGGCTTCACTGTCCTTGGATGACTGTAACAGGTAACTGACCGTAAGGACTATTAACTAAGTATCTTTCAAATATTTCTGTTGCTTGGTTAAAACGGACAAGAAAACCTTCAAGATCAACTGCCCAACCCATGACGGTACCGTTTGCTCTATCTAGAGTGGTAAGCCGCTGCCAATCTGTGCTAGAATTAATTTTTAAATAGAGTTGAACTTTATTGACGTTGTTTCCTTGAGCTTGCCAAAGTTGTTGAGCACCACTAGGTAATTGAACACGAACCGCATGACCAATGTTATTGGCCGAAGTTTTTTTTTCAACAAGAGTCACATTACCATTCTTAAACATAGTTAACTCATCTGGAAGAGGAACTGACCTATCTTTTATTCCCCATTCTTGTCTAATGGCATCTTCTCCTGAAAATGTGGCTCCTCCTCCTATTTCCTTACCAGCCTGCCATTTAGCCCAGGTGTTTTTCAAGTAACGCCAAGCAGATGCTACTTCGGCTGCGGCTACAGGAACAGAAAGCACCGCGGTGACCGCAGCGGAGGAAAAGAAAGCCATACCCACTACGAGCTGCTCAAATTCGCCCTGAGGACCATAACTATACGGATCATAATAACTAGGATCGGGGTTGTAGGAATCGTACCTAATGGTAGGATTTATTGGTGTCGTAGCGGAGATACCATACGATTTCATTGATGCACTAGTTACGGTAATCCCCAGACCGTTTCCTAATCTATTACTGTCTCCACCACCATCACCCGCATCAACCGCATGACCGCTGGGATCGGTAAACATCATGGGGTTGTTTTCGGCATAGGCATATCTGTTACCTCCACCAACAGTGTCAGCTGAGATAAAAGCACCAGTTCTGGGATTGTAGAGACGGGCGTTGTAGTTGTAGAGGTCGGATTCGGGGTCAGATTCTTGGCCGGTAAACAAGTAATTGCTAATTGTTAATTGTTCATTGCTTATTGAGGAGCCGTAAGGAAAGTACGAAAGAGAATTGGAGAGAGGTTGAGAGTTGGAATTTGTAGCCAGGACGGTTGATCCCAAGTGGTCTTGATGGAGAAAAACAAGATTGTCTCCAGTTCTTTGGGCTACCCTCCCGTTGGCAAAATAATACTTCGTTGCTGATGGCTGATTACTGATAACTGATTGCTGATAATATTGATTAACATAGATTGTTTCTCCCTCCTCTGATTTTTTGGCGATTCTCCCCCCGGAAGCGTCATAGAAGAATTCAACTGTCTTGCCACCTTTGACTATCTTTACGGGTAGATTGTCTTGGTTCCAGGTAATTGTTCTTTCACCATCATCAGTTAAGTTGCCGTTGGCATCGTATTGATAGGCAACACCATTAACTTCTTTGGGGGCGTGGAGATGATTTGGATCAGTATATTTCATCTTGATTGTTTCTGCTAAGACAGGAGGGACTAATGTTAGGGGTTGAAGGAGAAGAGAAATGATGAGTATCGTGCTTATTAGTCGCTTCATAACGATTAGTATAACTATAAAGTATCAGATGTTTAAAAGTCAAGCTCCTGTACACCGATGGGGTGAAGTTGGTATGGGATTTTTTTAAATTAGTTCTTGGTTAAAGAAATTTTTAAAACTTTGTCAACCGCGCTTCAAAGCCTTGTCATAACCCGTTACCGAACCTATCAGGTTCCCACGTTAGAGGTAGTTACCCGCCCCGATGGCCATCGGGGGTCAGCACGGCGAGGAAGTAAATGATAAAAAGCGGCGTGACTTTTCTGAATCTCTTCATGGCAGGTAAACTCATTCTATCACACCCTCTGTTAAACACCAAACCCAACTGGTGAGTGGGAAATCTCCAAGATTTACCTATTCTTCTCGCCACCCCCCGCCCCCAGATGTTGCCAGTCGATATAGGCCGTAGTAATAACCATACATCGCTCCAGCACCTAACACACCACCCCCAGCCGCCCTATAAACCGTCATTCCACCAGTGAGTTCCGTACCTATGTTCGCCACATTAGCAGCACCCCCAAGTAAATCACCAGGGGTGGTTCCATATAGGGCAGATGCCTTCGCTCCGGCGTATGATGCTTTTACTTCGTAACCCATCCTCTCCCAACTAACAGGTTTACCTAGCGTGGCATCACGAGCTCCAGCCCAGTAATTATCAATTATCTGTCCTGCGTGACCGGCTGTAGTGTCTAGTTCATGAGCCATAACCCCAATGTTCTTTCCTTTTACCACTTCTACATCCCAGATTTGAGTACCTGGCTGGATTTCTGTACCTTTGGACCCTAAGGTTTTCACACATCCAGCCGCAGACCGTTGTCCTGGCGGAGCCCCTTCAGTTACCGTCATCCCGTATCCCCTAGCTTCCTTCGTAATACGCTCTACATAGGCCTCACCACGAGCCTGCCTATTAGCCCAGGTGTTTTTCAAGTAACGCCAAGCAGGTGCTGCTGCGATTGCAGCTACGGGGATAGAAAGCACCACGGTGACCGCCGCGGAGGAAAGGAAAGCCATACCCACTACGAGCTGCTCAAATTCGCCCTGAGGACCATAACTATACGGATCATAATAACTAGGATCGGGGTTGTATTGATCGTATCTAATGGTAGAATTTATTGGTGTCGTAGCGGAGATACCAGGCGATCTCATTGATGCACTAGTTACGGTAATCCCCAGACCATTTCCTAAGCTACTGCTGTTTCCACCTCCTCCCCCATCGGCAATTACCGCATGACCTGTTGGGTCAGTAAAGACCATTGGGTTGTTAGCAGCGTAGGCGTATCTATTCCCTCCGCCAACCGTGTCGGCGGAGATAAAAACGCCTGTTTTTGGGTTGTAGAGGCGGGCGTTGTAGTTGTAGAGGTCGGATTCGGAGTCTTTCTCTTGGCCAGTGTAAAGATAGTTGCTGATTACTGATTGCTGATTACTGATTACTTCTCCATAGGGGAAGTAAGAAAGGAAATTAGAAGTTGGTTGAGATTTGGAATCGGTGGCAAGAACGGTAGAGCCCAGATGGTCTTGGTGGAGAAAAACAAGATTGTCTCCAGTTTTTTGGGCTAATCTCCCGTTGGCAAAGTAATATTTAGTTTCGGCCAGAGGCCGACCGTCCACTGGACGGAATAGTTGATAGTATTGATTAACATAGATTGTTTCTCCCTCTTCTGATCTTTTGGCGATTCTTCGACCGGAAGCATCATAGAAGAATTCAACTGTTTTGCCACTTTTGACTATCTTTACGGGTAGATTGTCTTGGTTCCAGGTGATGATTCTTTCACCATCATCAGTTAGGTTGCCATTGGCATCGTATTGATAGGTAACACCATTAACTTGTTTGGGGGCGTGGAGATGACTGGGGTCGGTGTATTCCATCTTGACTTCTTCGGCCAATACAGAAGAAACCAAACCTAAAGGTTGGAGAAGAAGAGAAAAAACTAAAATAAAAATTAGAAACTTACGCAACATAAATTAATCAGGTCGCACTCCTATTATAGTTGGTGTGGGTTTTGAAGTTGGGGTAGGTGTTGGACAGAAACTGGAGTAACGTTTAGGATCAATTTTGCAAAGCTCCTCCGCCGTTCCACTGAATACCTTAATACATGGGCCATCAGGTCTACCGGGGTAATTTATTTTCTTATGGGATTCGACAACGACAAAACCTTCAAAATTAGGATAACGAGAACGGATGTCTGAAAGAACATCAACTAAAACAGGAACAAAACTCCTTTTACCAAGTTCGGTTGAATCATTTTTCGGTTTTACCGAATCTCCAACAAAGAATAGTGATTTTCCAGCATTGTTAAAGAAACTAAAAGTAATATGCCCGCTTTCCGTTTCTGAGAGATTCTCGGCTACAAGGGCGCTGTTACGGTTAACAGGGTAGACGGTGGTTTTATTGCACGGTTCTTCCCCTTCCTCTTGTTTGAAGTTCATCCTGCCCAACTCATCGTAAGTGTATCTGGTATAAAAAGTCTTCTTGGCGGCCTCGTCGATTAGTCCAGCCACTTGGCCCCCGGTTAGACGATTCAGTTCATCATAAGTATAATCAATTTTGAAGGGGAGGCCAGGCAGGTCTTTGCGGAGGGGGTAAGCAATTTCCTCAATGTTGCCCACCGGGTCATAACTCAAGTTTTGTGACCAAAGATCTTTCCCTCTTCCGTCTTTAACTATCTTCGATGCCAGACGGTAGGTCCGTGGCTCGTAGGTGTAGATGTTTTTTCCCTGATTGCCCAAGACCTCCTCCTCGGGCAGACCCAAAACATTGTATTTCACCGAAGAGAGGTAGGTCTGTTGGGAACTTGCTACATTATTCAGGAGACCAGCGTCGTTGTAGGAATAAGTGACTGTCTCGTGCGTCCCATCGGGGTAGGTAACCGTGCGCTGGCGGCCGGCGGCGTCGTAGGCAAATTGGGTGACAAAATTTTGGCCTTCAATCCTCTTTATCTCCGAGACTAAGCGGCCTTTAACATCATAGTTGTAGACGCTAGCCGTTTCAATAAAACCGTCTTCTGGGCGATTGGTGGCTACATCAGAGCAAAGCCGACCGATACCATTTTGGCAAGTGTTATCGTAAACAAAAAAGGCTACCGGTTCGGCATTGGCATCACCATAATACTTGAGTTTTATTCTGTTCAAATCATCATAGACAAAACTTTTAACCTTTCCTTTAGCGTCGGTAACAGTTTTTAGAGTCCCCGTCGGGTAATAAGTATAATTCCAGCGACCCAAATCCGGGTCTTTGGACCATTCTTTCTGGCCAAACTGATTGTAGGAAACCTCGGAAACAGCGGTTTTGGCAGGAGTGCCGTCGAGGTTGGTAGTAGTCGTTTTCTTTACTCGGTTTAAATGGTCATAGTCTAGTCGGGTCTTGACATAGTAATCAGTAGGTAGTTGCGCCCCATTTTGGGGCAAGCTATTTACCTGCTTGTTGAATACTAACGTCTCAAGCGTCCGACCCAGATTGTCAACTTCCGAAATGGCTAGATGATTCTTGGGATCAAAAACCGCTGTCTTGCGGCCATAATAACCAGTCTTAGTTTTATACCAACCACCGACGTTGGTAGGTGTACGGGACTCAATCGCCCGACCCAAAGAATCGTAATCCGCTTCGGTGCGCTCGGGCCGGTTGAAATCGGGTTGGATAAAAGTGCCACCGGCCGCGGCTTCGTAGGGCAAGAGAGTTTTTTCTGCCTGACCCAAAGTGTTGTAGCTCGTGGCAGTTAGGGCAATCTTTGCTCCATCGCCTTCCTTTTCAACTTGGGTTTCGATCACCTGACCTAAGCCGTTATAAAATTGCCAAGCATGTTGGTAGGTGACACCACTACTATCATCTTTGTCGTCTCGGCTTTGAGTGTGGACGATGAACGGATTAACCTCACCGGCAGCGTTGACATCATTGTAGTCAATTTTTGTTCGGGCTCTTTCTGGATTGACATCATCACCGGGAGAATAACTTTCCTTTGAACGCCCTAGGCTGTCAACAATGTTTGTCCACAACTGACCGTTTACATCTTTAACAACAGTTCTGTCCGCTAAGTAAGGGTGGTTGACAGTCATGGTGCCATTTTTGTAATAAGTCTCGGCAATATGATTTAAAGGGTTGATTACTTTATCCGGAAAAGTGTGGTAAGTATCTTCATATTCAATCGTTGACGTTCTTGTTGCCCCACCGCCCGAAGTGGCAGATGAGCTCTCGCCATAACCATCATAGGTTGTGGTCGCCTTCAGATTGCCGAAATCATAATATTCATATTTGGCGTCTACAGTATCTCGGTTGCCAATAGTAGCATCCACCTCTTCGGGAAATTTGTAGAAAGCTCTACTAAGAGTTAACAGACCCTTACTGCCCGGAGTTTGTTTGGGATCGTTCCCTCCTTTATCATCATAAATATTCCAGTTAAGCGTCATACGTTTTGCCTTGGGACAATCACCCAAAGAATCAACAAGGTCAGTGTTGCAGGCTAAAATTTCCGTTTCTGCCACTCTATTAGTAATGTGACTGTCTAAATTGGGAAAATAGGTGTTGTGAGTTGTTCTGTAAGGATTAACCCCGTTCAGAACAAGATCGAGAACGCCGTCTCCATTGAGATCTTCCATTTTACAACTATCGACTTTGTATATTGTTGCTTGGGTTAAATTTCCCCACTGTTCTGGTGTCGTCCCGCCCGTCTTTTGGTCATCTTTATTGTATTTGTAGGTTGCTTTGCTACCTAACGGATAGCCCATGTTAGGCTCCGCGCAGGCACGGGTTTCTTTGGCGGCGATGAAATGAGGTGTATTCCAAATATCATTTTGGGTGCCGCCCTTGTCATCAGGATCTCGCAAATAATCGGTTTCGGAAACCGACAGCAGCGTATCTTTATCATCAAGAACCTCAACTCTTGCTACTCTTCCCCGCTCAGGTGAAACATAAAACTTGTCTCCTTCCGTTTTCCCTTGAATAAAGTAGTATTTAGTTTCTTTTATCTTTGAACCATTATTTTTGTTAAAAACATTTTCTGTAACCAGATTGTGCCCGACCGACTCAAAGCCCGAATGATACCCATCATCAGAAATACCTACGGTAGACTTAGGATAGTTGTAAGTAGTTTTAAAAGAATTACCTCGCCCATCGTAGGCCGTTTTTTCCGTTACTCGGTGTAGACCAAACACCGATCCTTGAGTAACCCAGTCACCGCTCTTGGGATCATAATCCATCACGGTGTAAACTTCGTAGTTATACCCTACACTCCCCCCATAGCCGTTGCTGGCTTTCGTCAAAAGACGGTAGTTAGTAATGTTCCCAAGGCCGTCATTATGTACAGAATCATATTCAAAAGTGTAGGGTGGTAGAGCATCCGTCCCATCCTTTCCTCGAGCAGTGATCTTTGTCAATTTCGGATGCAGAGGACAAAGACTTGAAGAAGAATAACCTACACAAGTAGTATCGCCAGCACTTTCAAAATACTCCCCGTTGTTTAAATCGTACTGCCGAACAATTTTCCAAGTACCGGCCGTCTGCTTAACTTTGACATTGACCTCCATAATCCGGTTCACCGAGAAGAAAAACTGACTATCCGCCTTTTTGATCTTTCCACTCATCCAATTCGATGGTGAACCTACTGCGTAGGGAGCCCACCTTAAGGCCTTCCAATCTTCCCGGTTTGAAGTAATCGGATAAGTTGTTTCCGGATCAATATCAGGATCATACATCTCTCCATCAGGACCGGCAACTGGCCATTCAGGTTTAGTAGCTTCTGAAAAGGGCCGAAACTCAACCTTGGTATCAAAATCGCTCCCGCTCCCCGAATACTCAATTTTGTAGGGCCAGATAACACGAGGATAATATTCATTATCCTTCACCGCGGGGCCAAGCTTCTGCATCTCTTTGATGTAAGAAATACTAATCTCATTACCATGAACATCAGCAACACGGGTTAAAACCCATTTGATATAAAAGGCAGCCCATTTCTCTGGTTTGGTGGAATCATCGGCTTTGCAACCAAAATTTCGGTAATCACAACGCTTCCAGAAGTATCCTTTGGGCTCAAAAGTGTAGATAGTACCGTTAGTGTCTGTAATTCTAAAATTTTCGGGTATTTTCCCCGGGTCTGGCTCATCCCCATCAATCTTGCCAATAATACTATGTTCAATTTTTAAAAAACCTGTCGGGTCAGTGTGCCACTTCCCGGCGCACTCATTCCACTCGCCTGCAGGAACTGGCTTTGGTTGACCCTTGTCGTCTTCACCACAGAATTCTTCTGCCGTTCCCTTCTCTTTTAAGGTTTTGAACAAGCGGTATGATTGGCCGTTTAAAACCAAAGTATAGCGGTTGTTGGAGTCACGGAAGACAGAACCCAAACCGCTAAGATCCCAACCCAAGCCTATTTGCGAAGACTGGGTAAAAAGCTGATCTGTCCAATTCTGGTGCGTCCCGTCGGGCACGATATCATACGCATCATGTTTACCAGTGCCGTTAGCATCCCTTCCCAGCATGGGACCATAAACACTATTTGAAGAATAATTAAAAGAAAGAGATGGAGTTAACCCACCCCTGCCCGGAGGAAGATCAAGAGGATAACTGATCGTCGCTCCACCGGTAAAAAGATCGGAGGAAAATCCAGAAATGGTTGGGGCTTGAAGATTTTGGACGGTGCCCTCCGCATTAGCCGTCGCTGCCTGCGCCATTGTTGCGCTCAATGTACCATACTCGATAGGATCAACAAAGTTGAGATGGCCGGGACCGGCAATGGCCGTTTCCGTCTCCGCTCTTTTTCCTCTTTTGCGAAGATCTAATTTTGTCCCAACTAAAAAAACCATCAGAAAAACAACCAACGCCATGATAAAAACACCAACTTTAGTAAAATTCTTTCTGTTTAGTTTTATCTTAGGTAGGTTCTTGAGTAGATTTCTCATCGTATTAAAATTTTAATCCAATTTAATCCAAGCTTAGAAACCATAGAATTAATTTAAAGAATAAAATTTAAAAAAACAATTGTCAAGGAGTAAATGAAAAAATTCTTCTTGATTATTAATTTTTTTAATGTATAATGTTTTCATCTTGAAGATTACAGGTTGTCCTGACTTAGTCAAGGTTTAAAAATTTCCCTGTAAGAAAGATATTTATGCCCAGCTTAAAAAAAATTCAAATCGTCAATTCTTTAGTTGAAAAAATAAAGCAATCCCCTAACTTTATTTTAATTCATTTTGAAAACATTCCTCACCAAAAATTAGAACAATTAAGGCAAATTCTTCGTCCCGCAACTTCCTCTTTTCAAGTGGTCAAAAATTCATTACTTAAAGTTGCCGTTCAAAAAATTAATAAAAAAGAAATTGCCAGCGAAGAAGTTTTGACCGGAACATCGGCTTTATTAACTTTACCTGCTGATTGGACCACTGCCCTATCCACTTTTTGGAAGTTCGCTAAAACCGAAGGCCGGCTTTCATTTAAAATTGGGGTAATTGATAACCAAATTTACCAAAAAGACGACTTGACGAAATTAGCTCAATTACCTTCTAAAGAAGAATTGATGGGTAAAGTTGTCTTTTTAATAAAATCACCCTTGGCAAGAATTGTTCAAGGGTTAAAATCCTCACCGGAAAGAATGATAAGAGTTTTAAAGTTTAAAAGTTTGAAAGTTTATAAAGGTTAAAAGGAGGTGTTTAATATGAGTGACGAAAAAAAATTATCGGTAAAAGTAGAAAAAATAGCCAAAGAAATTGAGGCGTTAACTGCTCTGGAGCTTTCTGAACTTGCCTCACACCTTGAGAAAAAATTTGGCGTTTCCGCAATGCCAATGGCCGCATCGCCAGTGGCCGGACCAACCACGTCTGACGCGGCGGCCAAAGAGGAAAAAACTATTTTCACAGTTAATCTGGTTTCGGCCGGCGCCAACAAATTAGCCGTCATTAAAGCTGTTCGTGAGCTTCTCCCCAATTTGGGCTTGATGGATGCCAAAAAATTAGTGGAAAGCACGCCTAAAGAATTGTTAAAGGACGTAAAAAAAGAAGCGTCCGAAGAAGCCAAGAAAAAAATTGAAACCGCCGGAGGAAAAGTGGAATTAAAGTAATTGTTTGTTATATAAATATCTTACGTCATTCTGGTAAGTCCCAACGTAATCTCGGGACGCATCCAGAATCTATTTGCACTTCGGATTCTGGGGTCCCCCGACACAACGTCAGGGTCTCCAGAATAACTGTGTAACTTCTAATTATGGTGAAGGACTAACTTCTGAGGTTACTGCGCGGGCGTTGTTTGCAGGACTCGCCTGCCCATAAACGGATACAAGAAAGAAAGATCTTTTGCATTAACCTTGCCATCCCCGTTAATATCTCCTCGCTCGCCTTCTTTACCATAGTTGGCAATAACAATAAAATAGTCCCGAGCATTAATCACTCCATTTACCTCTTGATCATACGAGGCAGGGGCAAGACCGGTACCACCGATAGGTTCACACCTTGCATCACAGCCATTAGCCGGATTATTATCAAAGTCGAAATCACAGTAAAAGTCAAGATTACAGTTGTCAATAAGAGATGTGCAGCCCATCCCAACATGCGTAGCAGTACAGGTTCCAGCGTCACCTAGAATTGGTGTCGGCGTCGACGTGGCGGTGGGTTGATTAGGTTTTAACGTTGGCGTGGCGGTAGAAAGAGGAGGACAACAAGAACCAACACAGGTTCTGGAGCAAGCAGTTGCACAATTGGAGCCATAATTACTCCAACCAGGTGAACAGACAGGTGCCGGCGTGATGGTGGGAACGGTAGAACAAATCCAACAATTTCCATCAAGTATACAACTACCACAATTGAGCTTACATTCTCGTTCATCCCTAAAGTTACATTGTGGCGTCGGCGTAGGAGTACCAGGCCTTGACGTCGGTGTAGCGGTAGCTTGACCGGGCCTAGTGGTTGGCGTGACGGTGGAGTTAGGCGTTGAGGTTAAGGTTGGTTGACCAGGAGGAGTTGTTGGCGTTGGTTGATTTAGCGAACAATCAATATTGGAAATTCCATCCCAACCACAAGTGGCAGAACATCCCGGCGCTAAACTAATTTTTCCAAGACGACCGTCCCATGTTTGACATTGAACATGAACTCCGTCTTTATGAGCAGCGCAATTTTGACAAAGATAACGATCACAGCTTGTACTAACGGTCTGAGAACTGGTATTAGTAAAAGTAGTGTTGTGATCGCTTCCGTCTCCTTGACTACAATTATAACCGTCTCCTCCCCCACCTTCATGGCCTCTTAGATTACAACTGGAATCAGCCCAAGCCACCCAACATTTACCTTCGTCGTTAATTACCCAATCAAGCTGAAAACTTTTTCCTGTTGGTGAAACGCTTTGTTTTAAAATCCAGCCGTAGTCAACGTCTGTGCCGCAATTCACTGAAAAACCATCAAGTTTGGCAACTACTTGACCTGCGTTTGAGGGACAACCTAAACCTTTACAAAATGAACCTGTAATTTGCCAATCTGATATTAAATTGAGAGCAACAGAAGCCTGTTTACCCCTTTGGTTTTCAGTTAAATTAGTGGTGTGGAAATTTATTGTACCACCATTAAAAGTACTGGTGCCGCTGGTAATTTCAGCTTTGGTCACTGGATCGTAAATTACATAATTAGAAGAAAAACCCGATTGAACAATTAATTCGTTACTTTCACATTCCCCATTACTATTGTTATCAACACATATGTAGGCATCCGCATCATAAAGACATAGTGTGGGAGTTACCGTTGGTGTTGGTGTGGTAGTAGCACCAGGAGTTAATGTTAAAGTTGGAGTTATTGTCACCCCCGGACACCAAATTTTAAAAGGGACACGGTCGTGATGGCTTAATGAAAAAGCTCCATCAGCCCAAATATAAAGCTCTTTTTCATCCCCGGGTTTTAATGGATACGTAAATTGGGCTGGTTTGATTGTCAAGGTTATATTAAACCATTGATTATAAGGCATTGTTCCAATCCAATTTGGATCAACGCTTCCCACATTTTCTGGTTTATTAAAATAGTCTTTTGGAGTTAACCAAATCCGAACATTTTTAGCATCCTGTGGGTCTCCTCTTTCCGGCTGATTACGGATATTTCTAATCCGCGACGGGATAGATGTTTCTTCGCACGCTTCGATTTTAGCCGGAAGATCAAACTCAAAATCTCCATTTTCTGTTCTTGGGGCGGGAGCTGAAGGTTCACTCTTAATCGTAAGGTCCGTTGATAAGCTCTGCATGCTTCCATTCTCTTTTAGCTCGCATTGGACAAACAATTTTGCCTGAATGAAAGGATATTCGCGCGCCCACCAACCGTAAGGAATAGTATACTGAACATCGCGATTTTCATTAATGCAATTTCCACTTCTTTCGGCCGCCGAAGACGAGCAAATAGTCATAGGGACATTATGCAATTTTTCCCAACCAACCCCAGGCCTTTCTCCTTCAAAACGATACGTAAGTCTGCTAAAAGAGAGTGAAGTACCTGCTTGACGCCTTAAACCAATATTTAGCGTCTCTCCGGGGGCAACTTGAACTTTATCAAGAACGATTGCTTCAAAACCGCACGTATACTCATTTAATTGAGAAGCCCGGCTTTTAACCCTTCGGGTTCCCATTTCAACACCCAAAGTGGCCGTTATTAAGCCTAAACTTATTAAGGTTAAAATTAAGGTAACTTCACCCCTTTGATTTTTCATATTTAATATATTTCAAAATTAGCTCCTTTAGTTTCTCCCAAAACGTTCTCTCCTTCATTAACGACTAAAGAGTTTTGGTCAAAATCAACTGTGGTTGAGCCTTTGCCTTTGGCTTTGAAAGTAATGGTGCCTAAGGCTCCTTCGCCTTTGGCTCCACCAACTTGTTTATCTTCAGCTCCGATGGTCCCAGTGAGCATGATTTTACCATCTTCAGATTTTTTAATTGGGTAGTCGGCAAAAAACATGCCGGGAGAGATTTTTTCAACGGTTAATACTTTTGGATCAAAAGTTAAAACAGCATCAACTGTGTCTGTTTTATAATCTCCGGTGTTTAAATTAATAGTTACTAAAAAAGTTTGATCAACTTTGATAGTTTGTTGTTCCGGAATAAGGGTTAGACTGGCTAAAATAGGAACAGGTGGCTCTTCTTTTTTGACTAAGTTTGGTTCTTCTTTGACAACTTTTGAAGAAGGGGCTTTTATTCGCCAATAGAGGATGGTGGCGGTAAAACTGAGGAGGAAGATGAAAAATAAAACGACGACAATTACTCTTTTATTAGTTTTTTTCATTTTTTATTCCTCACTATTTTAAAGAATAGAATAAATAAAGATAGTTTGTCAAGGAGTAAAATTTGGTCTTGACAAAAAAGTTTTTTTTGATTAACTTTAATTCATGGGTATAAAAAGAAAGATCTTTTTAAGGTTTTTAAAATATCTATTATTCATTCTTTTCTTTAGTTTTGTTAACTTAAGATTAACTTTAAATCCTAAACCAGCATTAGCACAAATTCCTACCTGTGTAAAATCCCAAGGCGATGCCAATTGCGACGGCAAAACTAATATGATAGACTTTGAAAGTTGGAGGAAAGAATATTTAGGCGGAACAGGCACAAAAACTGCCGATTTTAATAATGATAGTAGAGTGGATATGGTTGATTTTGAAATCTGGAGAAAAGGATTTTTTGCACCGCCACCAACGCCATGGGGTGATAACCCTAACATCACACCAACGCCAAAAAAGTGGGGAACACCAATACCAATAACACCAGGAGGAGCAACAGTAAGAGTAGGAGTTCCCTCACCAACATCAAG
>Ga0268276_1000440_pt1 | contig 49526 bp, 49 predicted proteins | sample saktaG_4_FD_190145 | JGI IMG/M metagenome (GOLD analysis project Ga0268276, IMG submission 190145) | Saline water microbial communities from Sakinaw Lake, British Columbia, Canada - sak_2010_1_5_45m | ecosystem: Environmental > Aquatic > Non-marine Saline and Alkaline > Saline ...
TTCTTTTATGACGGTATATAACATATAGGCCGTCTGCATTATTATTCTATCGCCTTTTAGGTATCCATATACATCATTAAAATATTTGAAATTATCTATATCTATGTAGCCGAACGCGAAGCTCTCGTCATCATCGATCTTGCCCTTAAGCGCTTCTTCTATAATGCGGCCGCTCGGCAGTCCTGTCAGCGGGTTTGAGTAAAAACTGTATTGGGATCTTTTAATGGCCATCTCTATGCGGACTCTCAGATCGAGCGGATCAGGGGGTTTGATCAGGTAGTCATCGACGCCCTGCTTTATTTCGAGGAGTTGATCCCTGAGCTGTCTCTTATCGATAAGGGCGACTACCGGTATGAATGCGGTGATGAAGTCGTCCTTCAAGGCGCGGCAGATCTGCAGCCTCTCCTTGCTCGCGGAGTGGACATCCGCGACCACGACGTCCGGAGAGATCTTCTTTATCGGGGCCAGGTCTTTAAATCCTCCGTCTTCGAGAAAGACTTCGTACCCCCATCCTTCAAAACAGAACTTCAGGACATCTTTCAGCTTGCCATCCGATGAGATTATAAGAATTTTTTTCATGTAATTCGTCCTAAACCTTCTCTCTATAGCTCTATAAAACTTTTCTGTTTCTACAGTCAGTTTATCGCGGGTCCTGCCATTGGATCTCCCAAATTTTCCGTGGGGGGTACAAATACCCAACTCTCAACCAACGCGGATTTCCTGAAAACCCCCATCCCCCACGTTAAAATTTGGGTCCCATCCAACATCACCCGCATATGATATCCCCAGGAACAGAAAAGTTTTAGTCAACCCTTCTTCAGCGCGTCAAAAGGGGTCAGGCGCCTTTTTAGGAAAAGGTGCCAGGCCTACCCCTAAAAAGCGCCTGACCCCTTTTAGAGAGTCTCATGGCAGGCGAAGACCTTGGGGTCACCCACCTGAAGCGGTGTTAAATAATTTTTACTCCTTATGGCGGTATAGCAAAAAAATTGTAATTCTCGAAAGAATAAAATTTTTGTAAAAATTATTACGAATAAATTTGGATGCCCAATCCAAATTTATGTCCGCTGAAGGTGGGTGACCCCAAGGTCTACAGCCTGCCTGCCGTTAAGCATAGCTGACGTGAAACAATTATACTCTCCCCGATGCGGCGGCTATCGCCTTCAGCTCTTTTGTGATCTTATGGGCCGCTAACTTTTCGAGCGAAATGGGTATCTTTAATGACCAGTTATCCGCGCTCACCGTGCCGGGAGTATTTACCCTGTATTTATAAGGGTCCCCTTTACACAGGCCCGCGAGATCCAGCAGATCGAATATCAGCTCTATGCAGAATACGGCATCGGACGAAGCCGTTATCTCAAGCGCGGCGCGGACTATCTTTTCGTCGGACTTCTCCCTCATCGGCCCATTCAGCTTTAGGCTCTTCCAGAGCTTCTCTTTCTCAAGGTATGTATTCTCATAGAGATCGACAAAATCTTTTAGCTCCTCCGGTCTTTTGCCGAGGATCTCTATATACATATCTATGGAATCGACACTCTCTCTCCAGCGCAGCCGGCCATGCTTCGAACGCTTGGGATCAAAGAGCCGCTCCTTCGCAAGACTAAAATCTATCCCGCGCTCATTACACTTTCTTATAAATAGCTCCTCATCAACGGTGCCTGCTTCATTCTCCCACCATGCGGCCCAATTAGTGGTGTCATGGGTAGAGAGCATCGCTACCGATAGCTTTCTGTATTTATCGGGGGAGAGAAAGTCATGTTTGACCGCCCAATCCTTCATCCACCTCTGGACATCATTGCCGGGAATGCCCATATCCCGGAGAGCGTCGCGGCATACTTTGGGTATTATACCAAGGTCCTCGGCGCACAAAGATAATGATGTGCTATTCTGTAAGGCCGATAACAGGTCCCTGCCATGAGAGCCCCACACATTTTCATCCGGAGGATCGAAGAAGCCGTTAAGGCCCTGGTTCTCCCGGGGCTCATTACATGGTATGCTCCATATCCGGAACAATCCCGCCACATGATCTATCCTCAATATATCATAAAAATTTTCCGCGTACTTCAGCTTCTCTTTCACATATTTAAAATTATCCGCTCTTATACGGTCCCAATTATAGGTCGGCATACCCCAGCGCTGGCCTTTAGCACAGTACATATCAGGGGGTGCGCCGGCGGCAAATTCCAGCTTGAAGAAGTCCGGATGCGCCCATACATCGGCGCTGTCGCGGGAGACGAGTATCGGCAGATCACCTTTAATTAAGACCTTTTTTGATTTGGCATATATCTTCACATCCTTAAATTGTTTGAAGAGCACCCATTGGATCCATTTATAAAAGAGGAGCTCATCCTTATGTTCTTTTTCGAACTCTTCGAGCAGGTTATTATCACGATTCTTATATCCATCACCCCACTCATACCAGGGGGCATCTTTATGATAGCCTTTGATAGCCTTGAAGAGGCTATAGCCATCTATCCAGTAACAGTTTTCATCGCAAAACTTCTTAAGCTCTTTATTCGAGCCGATCTCCTTTTCCGAAACGTAGATGTCCCGCAATAGCTTATTTTTTTTCTCTTTGACGCTATAGTCTACATGAGATGTTTTTGTTTCCGCTGCACGCTTCAACGAAACATACATCGGTTCGAGAGCAAAGGAGCTGATGGAATCGTAAGGACAGAATGTGGGGCCCACTTCATTCATCGGCAGGAGCTGTATTATCGAATAACCGCATTCCGAAGACCAGTCAATCAGGAGCTTCAGGTCTTCGAGGTCTCCGATCCCAAGACTATTCTCAGAATATATCGAAAATAGCGGCGCAAGTATCCCCGATCTTCTCTTTGGCGTTATTTTCATAGAATCATTATACCATATTATGCCGCTTTACAGAAATGCGCTTGAAACCGTATCGCAGAATAGGATGCCTCTCGAGGTAAGGCGCACCGCTATGACCGCGAGGCCGGACCTCGTCTCTTCTATCAAGCCATCCTCGATAAGCCTTGGCAATACTTCTCTGGCCAGAAGCGGCAGTTCAAAGCCGGTCTTCTTCCTGAACCAATCAAGATCTATCCCATCCATGGTCCGTATCTTTACGGCGGCTGTCTCTTTAGCTCTATCTTCCGGCGATAGTTTTTCGCTCGATCCGATCGGCCGGAGGCCTGCTCTGACCTTATCGACATACTCCGATACGTCCGAGAGGTTCTCCGTCCTCACTCCGTCGGCATACGAGACTGCCGATGGGCCCAGGCCTGTGTAAGGATCATTATTCCAATAAGTGTAATTATGCTTGCAGCTGGATCCGCGCCTGGAGAAATTGGATATCTCATATTGCGCGAAGCTTTTATCTGCCAGATAAGAGATAGCTAACTCATACATATCAGCAGAGCTCTCTTCCGGGAGCATGGTAATGGACCCATTCTTCACACATTCTTTAATGAATGTGCCCGGTTCATAGGTGAGGCTGTAGCAGGATATGTGTTCTATTGGCAGGTCCACCGCCTTTCTTAGATCGTCTTTCCATTCCGGCAGAGTTTCGTCCCATATTCCGAAGATAAGGTCGATGGAGATATTTTTGAATCCGGCCTTTGATGCTTTCTCAACGGCCTTCAGTGCGGAGGTATCATCATGAAGCCTTCCCAGCCTCTTTAGTTTGGCGCTATTAAAAGACTGAACTCCTATGCTTATCCTGTTTACGCCTTCATCCAAAAATAGCGAAAGTTTATCCGCTGTCAGGCTCTCGGGATTGGCCTCTATAGTAAATTCAACGGATCTTTTAGAGAATTTTCTTAAGGATGTAAGTATCTTCTTTAACGACTCGATCTCCAAGACGGTGGGAGTGCCGCCTCCTATGTATATGGTGCGGAACTCTCCTTTCAGAGAATCGATCTGGCTTATGAGAGCATCGCGGTAGCTAAAAGAGAGCGCCCCTTTATAAGGGGCGCTATAGAAGCCGCAGTAGCGGCATTTACTTCTGCAAAAAGGTATGTGTATATATAGAGAGATATTAGTAAGTGCCTGCTTTTCTTACACTGCCTGATTTAAGATTTGAGCTCTCAGACTTCTTCTTCTCGGGGACCGGCGGCGCGTCTTTCTTTTCGCTCTGCTTCACCGTGATCTTGCCCAGCTCAACTTCTTTTGCTTTATTCTCCATCGTATCGAGATTATCTTTCAGGACCATCATACTCTGCCTGATATCGATAACGGTGGATGAATAATCCTTTTGCCAGCCCTGCAGATCTTTTTTCATCTCCTCAAGCTTCAACATGAGGCTCTTTCTCTCGTCTTCGCTTAAACTTAATGTGTTCTGCACAGCCTTGATGTTATCGCTATAACCTTTTATCTGAAAACTTACATCATCCATAGTGGATTTAAAATTATCGAGCTTAGCCTCCAGGCCTTCTACCTTATTTTTCCCGGACATGCTCTGCTGTTCCAGATAATCCATCTTATCTTTATATTCCTTATAGAAGGAGAAACTCGCGACTATGCTTCCTGCGACCAATACGAAAAGTATTCCTATAAGCGCGACAATTACTATATCCTTCTTCATTAATTATCCCCCTTTTTGTATTTCCTAACGAAAGTATATCATTTTAAAAAAAGCGAGTCAATTATTATTTCATCCGTAATCTTTTTTTTATCAACGCCAATTTCTTGCTCCTGGGCCAACTCTTGATCTCGGCTTCCCTTTTTAACGCTTTCGACCTATCAGGATGGCTTTCATTATGGACCAGGTTTACAGGGGTCCGGACACGAGTATAGCTGGCTCCCTTACCGGAATTGTGCTCGCCGATCCGGCGTCCGATATCCGTCGTAATGCCCGTGTAGAGCGACCTATCCGAGCACTTGATTATATAGACATACCACATATTAGGCGACTGTGTCATGTTTTGTATTTCGCAGAAGAAATGATCCGGCCGCGCAGAAGAGGCCGCTCGCCATGATCGCGTTTGGAGCGCCGAATCTGTTCGCAAGAGCCCCCGCTATAAGACACCCAAACGGGACCATTCCCATAAAAGCTACCATGAATAAGCTCATGACCCGCCCGCGCTTATCATCATGGACGATCGCCTGTATGATCATATTATTGGCGGACATCTGGACCATCATACCGAATCCTATAAATAACAACGTTAGCATGGATAGCCACAAAACTCTGGAGAATGAAAAGGCTATCAGGCCAAAGCCGAAGATGTTGGTAGTTAAAAATACTATCCTGTTTAATTCTTTGGTGCCATTACGCGACGCGAGAAAAAATGCGCCTATTAAAGCGCCGAGACCCGTTGAGCCCATGAGTAGACCGAGAGTATTTGCGTCTCCGCGCAATACATCTTTCGCAAAGACAGGCATCAGCACAACATAGGACATCCCCATCATGCTTACCAGTCCGGTCAATAGCAGGATGGATCTTATTAGTTTATGGCTGAAAGCATAATTAACGCCCTCTTTTAAGCCTTGCATTATATGTTTGTCCTGACGAACTATCACACGATGCGTAATGTGCATGCCCAATAACGCCGCGATGACCGCTATATAGCTCAGGCCGTTGAATAGAAAGCATATGCCCTCTCCGAAGAGAGCGACGAGTATGCCGGCCATGGAAGGGCCTATAAGCCGGGCGGCGTTGAAGACCAATGAATTGAGCGCTATCGCATTGCCCAGGTCCTCTTTTCTACCTACCATTTCAACGATGAAAGCATGCCTCGCCGGGGCATCGAAGGCTGCCACTATACCCAGAAAAATAGCAAACACCAATATCTGCCACACCTCTACCTTCCCGGTCATTATAAGTGCGGCGAGGATCAGAGCCTGTACCATCGCCAGTCCTTGAGTTACTATCAACATGCGGTGCTTATTCATCCTGTCGGCAAGAACACCCGCGAACGGCGTAAAGATAAGGGTGGGAATATTTCCCAGGAACCCTACAAATCCGAGCATAAAAGGAGACTTGGTAAGACGATAGATCAGCCAGCATATGGCCATCTGCTGCATCCAGGTCCCGGTCAGGGATATGCCCTGCCCTATAAAGAATAGGCGGTAATTCCTGGACTTAAGCGCCCTGAACATATGCTTAAAATTATCTGATAAATTCATAGAATTTTTTTACCGGTATAACAGTGGCTCCTGCGGCACGGCAGCTGTTTCCCACGCGGTTATCGTCCGATACCACTATAACATGGAATCTTTCCGATTTATCCTGAGCCAGGCGTATTATCGATCTATCGCCTTCTCCGGTTCCGGAAAAGACCTGATCGGGCCTATTGAAAGAGAGCCCCCTGTATTCATCTCTTCCGTCGAATACGACGTGAACCTCCGCTATCCCTCCATGACGGCGCTGATATTCTCTGGCGAGATCTGTTATTGCATTACGGGCGTCCTCGAGGCTCTCATCCAAAAGATCGTCCACCTCGGGTATCTTATGTATGGCGTTATACCCGTCTACTATTAATACTTTCATAATTGTTGAAATATCCCATCTTAAGTCTTGGAAAATCTTTTTTTAATGACCCCATCATCTCTCTTACACCAAACATATCTTCTCTCTTTACTGACACATCTAATTCTTTAAAATATCTCAGAGGATCATAATTTAAATTACGCCATTGTATCATATCTATCCCGATCCTCTTCACCAGCTTCTTAAAGGCGGCGATCTCATCCGGAGAATCGGTGAACCCGGGCATAGTAAGATAGTTCAGAGAGACGAAGCCGCCTCTGGTTTTAGCCTCTTTAATAGACTTTAAAATATCGCTAAACGAATAATCTTTCGGCCTATAGTACCTGACATAATATTTTTCACGCGCGCTATTTAAACTTACGCGGATAGAATCGAGACCTGAGTCGAAGAGCCTCGCGACGGCATCCGGACGGCTTCCATTGGTATTCATATTTATCACGCCCTTTGAAGAGCATCTCCTGATCGACCTTATGGCCTTTTCTATAATGTCTGATGAAAGCAGCGGCTCGCCCTCGCATCCCTGCCCGAAACTGACTATAGGCTGCCGGACATTACCGATATGGTAGAGAGCTATCTGGGCGATCTCGTCCGGCGTGGGGATAAACTTTATCCTCGGCTGAGTGACCGGGCATTTCTTATGCGGCTGATACGAAATACATCCGGCGCATTGGGCATTGCACGCGGGAGACGTCGGAAGCGGCGCCTCATATCTATTTAAGAATAGGTTCTTGGCGTTAGGACAACCATAGGAGAACGCGCATCTGGCGAGATGTTCAACCAGCCTGTTCTTCGGGAAGATCTTCTTTAATTTTGCCGCGCCGAGCTTTATAAGCTTCATATCCATAAAACGCGGATCATGGCAGAGCGACCTGTCGACTCTGACCCCCGCGGCGTATATATCTCCGTTATGGATCGCGCATGCCGCATATGCAAAGAGAGGTAGCGCCTTAGGGTCGCCGATCTCGGCGTAGGCGCTGTTATACGTGACCGTATATCCGGGCGGTAAAAAAGCGGCTACGGCAGGAAGATCTTCACCTTGAATAAAGGATCGCTTGTCGGGATCATACGTTATAGCGGCTCTGCCGGGCAGATGAAATATCTCACTGCCGGCGGGTAACTTTATCAGATCCTGCATCTTCAGGGCGAAGAACACCCCTGCCTTCATCCCGGCCGCTTCAAGATCAGGCATCTCAAATACCTTGCCCTTACGATCCGCCACTAATGCTCTACTCATCTTCTTCCATTCACTTTTTAATAAAACTTCCTCAGCAGGCTTCAGGGGCAGGCTGTAGAAGGCGGAGTTCGGAAGTTCCGCCTAAGCCCTGAGACGTGCATCGTAGGGTACACCTATCCGCTTGAAGCGGAAAAATTTACCCCTTTTCCTTTTTGTCTTTTGCCAGCAGCGCGAAGATCAGCCCTGCTACGCATACGAATGCCCCGAACCTGAAGGCGGCATCGAATCCGGCCATCAGCACTTCGGGCGAATGTTTAACATTCTGAATACTCATATGCAGTACTGCCGTCTTAGCGTAGATCGTCTTCATTAACACGAGCGGTATTACCGCTATCCCGAATACACCGCCTAAACTCATGACTATCTTATAAACGGCCGATCCCATCCCCTGTTTGTCCGCGGGAATGTGCGCCATCACAAGCTTATTATTGGCCGGCAAAAAACATCCTATCGCTATACCGGCTACTATGAGCGATGGTAATATGAAAAATAGCGATGATCTCGGCGCGAATAGAGAGAACATGAAGAACGCCAGCCCCGTCAAGGCCATGCCAATGGAACATATCTGTCTGGCGCCGATCCTGTCCGATATGATCCCGGCCAGAGGGGCGAATATCATGACCATCATTGCAGGCGCCATCAAGATCAAGCCCGAATGCATCGCATCGAGGCCCCTTACCATACTCAGGTAGAATGGAAATAGGAACAAGAGCCCCATATAGACAAATATCGCAGAGAACGCCGAAAGGACCGCGAATGTGAAATCCATATTTTTGAATAGGGCTATATCGAGTATCGGATCTTTAGTCCTCTTCTCACGGATGATGAAGAGTATGAGCGCCGCGCCAAATATCGCCAGGCACGATATTATTACCGGATTATTTAATCCCATCTTACCTATGGAGTTTAACGTATATATGAGCGGAGCGAGCGAAACGAATATCAATACGGCGCCGAGATAATCTATTCTTTCCGAGAGAGGCTTCTCCTGCTTTGACGGAAGCGCTTTAAGCGCCGCTGCCAGAACACAAAGGCCTATCGGAATATTCACAAAGAATATTCCGTGCCAGCCCATATGGCTATTAATATAACCGCCGAGCACCGGCCCGAGAGAGAAGCCGAGCCCTTGAGCCGTGGCCATAATGCCGAGCGCCTTGCCCTGGATCGACGAGGGAAGGCAGGTCGTCACGATGGCGATACCTATGGGACTAAACATCGCTTCTCCGAAACATTGAAATATTCTAAAGATAAATAGCGCGTTTAGCGTAGGCGCGAAAGCGCAAAGAGATGTTCCTGCTATAAATATGGCCAAGCCAATAGTAAATATTTTTTTTAGCCCTAAAGTATCGCCGAGCTTTCCGAATAGGAGTACGGTGCTCGTCACTACCAATAGGTAGACCAGCGGCAGCCTGGATACGCTGCTGATGGTTGTATTAAAGTAGCCCGTTATGGTGGGTAAGCTTATATTCAGCATACTGTAATCGATGCTGAACATAAATACGGACGCGCTGATCACAGCTATGATCAGGTTCTGATTACGCTTCTTTAGTATCAGACGCTCTTCCATTATAATATTATCTCTTCGACTATCTTGAACTCAGGCGGGATCTTAAAATCGCAGCGTAAATGGCAGGCCTTAAATTGGCTGTCGTGCTGGAGAATCGCCAGGCGAGCTCTCCGGAACTTTTCAAAAGAACCCTGCTCCAGGATCTTTAATGTAGGTTTTCCGAGCCTTTGAGAGCGGCGCTTCGCTTTATATTCTATATTGATCCTGCCCAGACTATCCTCGACATGGTTCAAAAAGTGCTTCTTCTTGCCCGCGTCATGCTCCTGGGTGAACTCTACCAGAAAGGAATAGCATGGCGGCATCTGCCACTCCAGGCATGCGCAGAAGAATTCCACATCCACACCGATCGCTTCCTTCGCTTTGTGTATCGCGTCTATGATATGGGCCTCGTAAAGCTTCTCGCCGGTAGCGGAAGATACATTCTGCCCCTTCTGGATAAATTCTATTACGGGCGCGGCTTTTTGGAAGCCCACCACTCTTATTATATCGTCGATATTGTACCGGTATAGGCCTCCGGGGGTTGTAAATATGATATAGTAACGTCCGCCCTTTTTCAGCTTATCTATAGTAAAATATCTTGGGTGCGGTTTTTCAATATCCTCTTCCGGTATGAATTCGTAAAAATTCGAACCGACCGTGAGGACGCCGCTCGGACCGTTATCGGATATCGGCACCGATACCCGTGCTTCTGTAGAGACATAGCCGAAGTCGCGCATCTTTACGCCTTCCGGAAAATATTTAGCAAGCTCCTTTACGTACAATCCCACAGTCCCTCCGGTCCAGCACGCTATAAGAGTGAGATTTTTCCAAAAGTCTTTCGGCAGAAGCGTGCCTTTCTCCATAAAGAGCTTCTCTAAGAGACTAGCCCTCTCCGGGTTGGGGGCGATCGTCTTTTCTATTGCCTTGCGTATAGACGGATCTATTTTCAGGAATCTGTTAAGCGAGCCATCCCTTATGTCATCTATTATATCTCTGGCATATTTATCTATCTTCTGGCATAGCACAAGTATCGTTAAGGGATTCATCGTGGATATGTTCGTAACATCCGCCTCTATGCCTATTCTCAGCATGGTATAATAACGCGCTTCATAATCTTTTATACAGAAGACCTCATAAGGGAGCGCATAGTGATCTTTGACTAAGGATGGCATATTCTTGTAGGCGTCTCCGGATTCCGAACCGTATGGAACCCCGGATGGGGCGTACCCCTCCACCGCAGGGCTCATGATGACGAGGGCCTTGCCCTTCAACGTATCCGGATGATCAGTAAGAAGGTGGTAGAGCCATACGCTCATGACCTTCGCTTTTTGCATACGGGAACGTTTAGTTACGGGAATGAATTTGGGCTTATTGGTAGTGCCGCTGGTTATCCCGAAGAATATGGCCTTTTCTTTTGTGAGGATCCCGCTCTCTCCCCTCAGGATCTTCTTTATGTAAGGCCTCAGCGACTCGTAATTATTGATGGGGACTCTATCTTGAAAATCCTTCACGGTCTTGATAGATGAGAAACCGTGTTCCTTGCCGTAAAGCGTATTTTTGTTCTTTCTTATGATGCGGGAGAGTAGCTTCTTCTGGGTCTTAACAGGATCTATGGTGCACAGGTCGAATTTAATACTGTCGAGAATGCGGGTTTTTATCAGGAGACTGATGATATTCATTCTGTTATATACCTCTTTAAGACGTCTTCCTTAACCGTCACGCCAAGGCCGGGCCTGCTTAAAGTATACCCTATGCCTCTCCTTGGCGTCAAATCTTCCTCGATAATATCCTCTTTCAAAAGGAGTCTCGAATATCCCCCCTCGAAATACGCGAAACTCTTCGATACCGCACCCAGATGCATGGCGGCCGCGGTCAATATTCCGGATTCACCGACATGGCAGCCTATCTGATAGCCCATCTCGTGATCTTGGGCTACCTTTATAATATCCATGGACCTGAATATCCCGCCGCATTTGGAGAGTCTTACATTGAACATATCGCAACCTTTGATCCGGACCAGCCTCAAAGCATCATCTACAGTACACAAAGATTCGTCCGCCATCACCAGCTCATGGCAAAAGTCCGTCACTTCCTGCATCGCATCGAAGTCGCCCTTAGGAGTGGGCTGTTCCACGCAAGAGATATTAAATTTCCTGATACTCTCTATCGCTTGAAGTGCCCGGGCGACATCCCATGCGCCATTGGCGTCAACCCTTATATCGGCATCGCCTACCAAGCATCTCACAAGACGGACCCTGTCTGAATCATTATCGGTCCCGACCTTTATCTTAAAGCACTTGTATCCTTTAGCTTTAAAATATATTACGGCAAGGGCAGACTTTAAAAGAGAGTCTCCGGAGATCACCGCGCTGCAGGCAAAGCTCTTATTCAAAAGAGTTCCCAGGATATCGTAAACGGGCACATTCGAGATCTTCCCAAGGCAATCTAGAAGCGCCATCTCCAGCGCGCAGCGCGCTTCACCCTCTATTCCCTCGAGAGATCTTATAAAACTCGCCCCCTCACGCTCTGGGCCCAGCTCGGCGCCATGCAATTTCGGCATGAACTCTTTTAATTGCGCATAGACGGAACTTTGAGTATTTCCCGTGACATAACTTCTCGGCAGAGATTCGCCGAATCCTACTATACCGTTATCGAGAGAGACCTTTACAAATATGCTTTCACTGTCCCGCCTGGATTTAAGAGAGTGTTTAAAAGCGACCTTGAACGGGATGTTTACTTTGAATACTTCTAATCGCGAAATTTTAGGCATCGGCCCTCTTCTTTATCCAAAAGGCAATATCTTCCATCACCAGATCGGCGTTCTCTTCAAACGTCAGTAGATGATGATAGCCTTTGTAAAATTTCAGAGTCTTATCCGAAGACGGCAATCTTTCATACCACCTTCTTACGGCGCGGGTATCTATGATCTCATCTATCCCCGCAAGCATCAAAAGGACCGGCAGCCTTATATTATTCGAAGCCTTCACGAGATGCCGCTCCATCTTTGCTATCTCTAAAAGATGCTCGGCCGGGATATGCCTTAAACGGAGAGAGTCGCTCTTTATGTACTTGAGGTATTTTTCGTTCGAAGTGAACATGGTGTCTTCTATCGGGACTTTGAGCAGGCTGTTTGGCCTGAAGAGAATGGATAGCTTATCGGGCAAAGAGAACTTCAGTCTGGTCTTCAGTGACGGCGATATGAGTATGAGGCCGTTCAGGCGATCCTTATGATACGAGAAAAAGTCTACGGCGATCTTGCCGCCCAGACAGAGGCCTATTAAAAAGACGCTGCTTTTAGGGTGCTCTTCCTTCACAAGGTCTATGAATATCTTCAGATCGCTCGACATGTATCTGGAAGAGAAGTTTCTGGCATTGTTCTTATTAAGCCCTGAGCCGCGCCTGTCAAAGGCATATGTATTAATATCCTTTGAGACCAAGAACTCCGCGAGATTAATGAACCAGCCCATATGGCTCTCAAGGCCGTGTAGATATATTACGCAGGGCGAGTCCACTCCGGCCGACCAGCAGTTGTAATATAATTCTGAACTGTCCTCAGTTTCGAACTGCCCTACCTGCATTCTTTTCCATCCAGTCTTTTGTCCTCTTTAAGCCCTCTTCTATCGAGACGCGCGGGCTATATCCGAGATCGTTCTTTGTCTTGTTGATGTCAAAATCGAGATTAAGGCTCAGGAACTTTATCCTGGTCTTTGTAATGTACGGCGGCTCTTTAGCTTTTGTAAGCCTCGCCATCCCGGTAAGAATATTACAGACAAGATATGCCATGAATTTAGGTATATGCTTCCTGGGAGTGTCGAATTTCCATATATCCACTATCTTCAATACCAGCTCCTCGAGTGTCATGCCGCTGTCGTTGGTAACATTATACTTCTGTCCGACGGCCTTTTCGCTTCTTGCCGCGCTTATTATGGCGTCGGTAAGATTCTCTATATATACGGCATTTATCTTATTCTTGCCGCTGCCTACAAAGATGAACTGCTTCTTCCCTAGCCGGTCGGAGAGCCTCGGTATGAGCTTGTTGTCGCGGGGCCCAAATACGAATCCCGGCCTCACCACCGTCACAGGAAGGCCGTACTTCTTGTAATAGTCCATGACAAGCTGTTCCGAATCTATTTTTGTGTCTATGTAGCTATCACCGGTCTTATGGTAAGGAGAGTCCGCCGGTGTGCCATGGTGGTCCTTCATGCCCAGCACGGCAAGGGAGCTTATAAATACAAAACGCTTCACATTAGCTTCTTGGGCAGCGTCGAGAAGGTTTCGGGTGCCTTCGACGTTGACGCGGTAAGCTTCTTCACGGGATATCCATTCGTCCGCTAGGGCCGCGCTATGATATACAACATCTATACCCCGCATCGCGGTCTTTACGGACTCGATGTCATTGATATCGCCATACGCGAATTTCGCGCCGATGCCGGACAAAAATCCGGTATTGCTCGTCTTCCTAACCAAAGCTACGACATCTTCACCCTCTTTTATCAGCCTCTCGGCTATGTGACTGCCTACAAAACCGGTCGCGCCGGTTACAAGATTCTTCATCCCGCCCGTCCTTTCCAAAGGTTATCGTTAAATGGTTGTTTTAACACATTCAAACGCTTTCACCACAAATAAGGTTTTCTCAAATAAAAATGTTTTAAAGTTTTAGGACGGGCGGGATTCATACCTTGCTCATCTTGATCGTTATCCTCTCGCCATCCTGCCAAGGCCAGAGCATGGCAAATACCGAAGATCCTTCTTTGCTTAGAAAATATAGAGTCTGGCCTTTTCTTAAACCTCCTACGCTCTTTATCAGGGCCTGTGTATCTTTCGACAGCTTATTGTCCGACGGCCATACGGGGGCTCCGAAGATGCCCTCAAGCGCGCGGACCATTCCTTCGAGACATGCACGACCTATGACTGCCTCAAAGTATTCCCCGTTGTCCATGCGCGTCGTCTCTATCGCCAGCTTCTTAACATCTGCCTTTATATTATCAAATTCCATATTAAATTCCTTTCTATCGATCGAGAATGATCTCTTCCTCTACAACGAAGTTCTTTTGAAAATTTTCATCGGCTGTAAGCTCGGGCACCTTGAACTGACTGTCATTGGCGCCTTCGGCAACACGCCTCGCCCGGTATCTTTCAAATTCGCCCTTCTTGACCACTTTAAGTATCGGCGGACCTAATAGCTGTGAGTCTCTTACATATTTGTATTCGGCATTTTCTAACCCGAGCTCTTCCTCAATAGACTTCAATAGCTCTCTCTTGCCTGTAGAAGAGACGGCCCCGTCAAATTCAACCAAAAATACGTACCGCGGCGGTTTGCCCGACTGTACGGAAGCGGAGAAGAACTCCAGCAAGAGCTTATTCTTGTCGACCGCCCTGTTGATGGCTTCATTCATCTGCGACTCGTAAAGCTTTTCACCCATAACGGAGACGGCATTCAGCCCCTTCTGTATAAACTCTATCACAGGCGTATTATTAAAGAAGCCCTTGACCGTGATTATGTCATCTATATTATACCTGTATAGCCCGCCGGGAGTGGTGACTATAATAAAATAGTCCCTGCCCCTGGATAATTCATCGGAGAGAAGGAACCTCTTCTGACGCTTGCCCATATCCTCCTTCGGAATAAATTCGTAAAAATTAGTATTGATGGCGAGGACTCCTCCCTCTCCGGAGTCACCCATAGGTATGGAAGCGCGCGCTTCGGTAGAGAGACATCCAAAGTCCCTTACGGGAGTATCGCCGAAGTACTGCGGCAGCTCTTTTAAATATATCTTGACCGTCCCACCCTTCCAGCACTCTATAAGCTCAAGATTCGGCCAGAAATATTCCGGCAGAAGCGCCTTCTTCTCTTTTAGTATATCTTTAAGCTCGCGGGCTCTTTTCGGTGAGGGCTTAAGCGACCCCTCGATAGACTTCCTTACATCTATAGGCACATTTATGCCCTTATAGAGCGTGCCATTTTCGATATCGTCTATCAGGATATCTCTATACTTCTCTATCTTCTGGCACAAGAGAATGATGGTGCTGGGATTTAACGTCGCGATAGTCGTTATATTCTGTCCCATCGCTATCCTTAAGATGCAGTAGTATCTCGATTCGTAATCTTTTATATGAAATACGTAATAAGGTATGGCGTACATATTTCTTACTATGGCGGGCAAGTTCTTATATGCGTGTCCGCTCTCCGCGCCGTACGGAATACCGTTAGCGGTAAATGCTTCATCCTCCGGATTTATTATCGCCAAGACCTTACCATCGAGCACGCCCGGATGATCACGCGATATGTAGTATGTCCAGAGAGCGAGGGTTTCGGATTTTTTGGCCCTGGAAAATTTTGTTACGGGTATGAATTTCGGTTTGCCGGTAGTGCCGCTCGTGAGCCCGAAGAAGACGACCTTGTCTTTTGTCAATACGTTACGGGAGCCATTTTTGATCCTCTCCACGTAAGGAAAGATGGACTCTGAGCTACTCATAGGAACAAGCATCTGATAGTCCGCTATGGATCTTACTTCGGAAAAATGATACTTTTTACCGTATTCTGTATCTCTGTTTTTGGAGAGGTACTTGAGAAGAAGCGCTTCTTGAGCCTTCGCGGGATGCAGGGTCGACTTTTCGAAAGCTCTGGCCTTGAGCGCAAGAGCCTTTAAGGCAAAGTGTGCTATACGCAATTTTGTCGCTCCATAGTTTGTCCCGTCATTATATAATATGCCCTATGGACAAGACAACAAAAACCTATGCCAAGTGAGCAGAAAGGTATTTAAAAAGCGACCAATTTGGTTATCTTGAAAGATTCGAAAAGTCTATTTTTGATCTCTTATTTATTACCCTGCAAGACCCAGTAATCGGTGCCGTCTTTCACCTTTAATAAATAAAGCCTGCGATTTACATTGGGCTGTTTGTCAAAAACCCTCTGATAAAAATCGTCGAAGAACTCCGGGCTCTCCAGATAGTAACCATGCTTGAAGCTCGCCTGGTTGATAGGCGTCACGTCTATAATAGTGACTTTATCCGGATCCATTGACTTTAAATATAATAGCTTCTTCATCTCGTCCAATTGGCCGGGCGCTTTTGTTCGCACTCTCTGCCTTCCAAGCTTCTCTTCCCGCGTTATCATACCGCTTACGAGAAGCGCCTCGTCATCCGACGATACGTATGCTGTGAGCTTCTTGGACATGCTCGATAACTGTTCCTTGAATTTGCTATCGAACTCTTCCTGCCCTACATCAGGAGCCGCAAATATTACGTGATCTATTTCAATATCCTTATCGGATATATCGTCATACTTATACATATGGTCAAAGGCATCACATACGACCTGGCACCCTAAGCTGGAAGCATTAACCCATAACTTTTCAGGCTTAACCTCGCGTATGATCTTCGTCAATAGTTCGCCCAGATACGGCCCGGACTCCGTGGCAAGCGCGCTGGCCTTTTCATATCCTCCGGGGCTCACTCCCTGGTCGCCCGGCCAATCAAATAACAACACAGGCGTATTAACATCCAATAGATACGCAAAATATGCCGCCTTGATCGCCGTAGCTTCGAAATCATCCTTAAAGCCGAAGACGACGACCAGAAGAGATTTGTGCGCAGACGCGTTCACAGCCTCGGAGAGCTGTTTTATAAAAATGCTCTCATCTATTTTGTCAATATTCTGTACCCCTATCACACCCTTCCTCTTCAGGCGGTACGGGAGCATCGTCTCTATCTTTATCCCCGGGCCTATCTTTATATTGAGCGCTCCGGTTGTTATGCCTTTAGCCATATCGTTCGTAAAATATACCGAAGAGGTCTTTCTCTCATCCGGCTTGCGGCTCGTAGCATAAAAGATGTCTATGACCCTGTAACGGCCTTCCACGGTGTAGCGGATACGCTTGTAGACATCCTTAAAATAACCGGATGATGTCTGTATCGGAAGAAATGCGCAGCCAGTTAACAGAGAAGAGCAGAATATGAAGAGCACTGCCGAAGGGAAAAGACTCTTTCTAAAAATTTTCATACGCATGTCTCCTATCTTAATGTTTTTGAAAACCAGCCAAGGATGAGAGAGCTCATCCTTCTGTAATGGAACTCTATAAGCCTCTCGGCATGAAACCCGCCCTCTATAGTTTCGCGATTTTTATAGGTGATCGTCTTATCGTATAATTTTTTCGAATGATCCGGCTTTATGATCCAGTCCTTATCGCCCTGTATGAAGAGTATCGCGGTCTCCTTGATATCACCTATGTGATCTATCGGATCCTCTTTACGAAGAAAGATATTCCCGAAACGAACGCCCTTGCCCTGCCACCCGCAATCGATATTCGCCTTAAGATCGGCCCACATGCCCGGCTCCCAGAAATGGTAATCTATGGCGCTGAATCTCGACGGACAGCTGATCAGGGCCATGCTCTTTATATCACCCCTCGTGGCAGCGTCACTGACTGCGGCGGCGGCACCGAGAGAAAATGCCAATATGCCTATTTTCTTATACCCCTGCGACACGGCATAATTCACTACAGCGTCTACGTCCAACATCTCTTTGGCAGACCATGTATATATTCCGCCGCTCTTACCATGGCCTCTGAAGTCAAATATTATGACGTCAAATTCTGCGGTAAGCATATCGACGGTAGCGCGCATCCACCTGTTCTCTTTGCTGTTAAAAAATCCCGGGCAGACTATTACAACGGAGTCAAAGCCGCTCTTGTAATGATCATAGGATATCGGGATATTATCGGATGTGCGCAATGTGCCGGATGCGGGCCGGACCGCATCAGCAAAGATAGCATCAGGAGAGGCTATGGCAAAAGCCACAAACGCAATAAAAAATAGGCTTCGCGTCTTTATCAAAAATTTTCCGCCAGCACTTCGTAATAACTCTGAGGGTGTTTGCAAGCGGGGCACTCTTCGGGAGCAACGGCGCTCTCTACTACATATCCGCAATTGATACAGTGCCACTTGACCAAAATCTTCTTTTTAAATACCTCTCCACTCGCGATATTGGAGATCAGCCTTCTGTATCTTGACTCATGGAATCTCTCGACCTTGGCGATCTGTTCGAACGAACGCGATACCCCAGGGAAACCTTCTCCTTTAGCGGCCTCGGAAAAGTCCGCATAGAGGCTCGTCCACTCCATATTCTCTCCGGCGGCGGCCTCTTCCAGGTTCGCCTTTGTATCTTTTATGATCCCTGCCGGATATGAGGCTGTGATCTCGACATCCCCGCCCTCCAGATGCTTAAAGAAGATCTTGGCATGTTCCTTCTCATTCTCCGCGGTCTCAAGGAATATATTACCTATCTGTTCATACCCTTCCTTTTTTGCGGCGCTCGCAAAATAGGTGTATCTGTTCCTCGCCTGAGATTCGCCCGCAAATGCCTTTAAAAGATTCTTTTCGGTTCTCGTCCCTTTGATTGATTTGCTCATGGAGATGCTGCCCCCCTATTATTTAATATACGCTTTGATTATCTTTTGTTGAGCTACCGGCTTATCGCCGGGGCCGACTGCCGTATTTTCTATTTTTTCGACTACATCATAGCCCGAAATGACCCTGCCGAATATGGTATGGTGCATGTTCAGCCATGAGGTATCTGCTGTAGTGATAAAAAATTGGCTGCCGTTCGTATTGGGTCCGGAATTTGCCATCGCCAATACGCCGGGAGAATCAAATTTAACCTTGGCGCTAAATTCATCCTTAAACGGCTTACCCCAGGCCGACGCTCCGCCAGAGCCGGTGCCGGTGGGATCGCCGCCCTGTATCATAAATCCTTTTATAACTCTGTGAAATATGAGGCCGTTATAGTACCCCTGCTCGACTAATTTGGTAAAGTTTTCGCAGGCCTTTGGCGCCACATCTGGCATAAGGCGGATCTCTACATTTCCCTGATTCGTCTCTAAGACAACTATCTTCTCATCCATAGCGAATGCGCCTCCATAAAAGCCGGTTAATACCGCAACAAAAAATAAGATCGTGACCGCGGCTAAAAATATCCTCATCTTCTTGCCCACTCCTTAGCTTATTGTGCCTTCATTCTATAACAGATCCAGGGGCTATGCAATAAAAACCCTACCACAATACTTATGGTAGGGTCTTATATTATAAGCCGCTATAACAAGCTAACTTATCTTAACGGCCGCTATCTTTCCGCTTTGAGAAACAATCCTTACAATAGACCGGACGATCTCCGCTCGGCTTGAAAGGAACATCGCATTCCTTCTTACACTCTGCGCAGACAGCCTTGTGCATTTCACGCGGCCTTCCGCCAAATCCACCACCGCCACCACCTGAATTAAACCCCATGCTTCCTCCTTCATTAGCCCTTAGGGGACGTTCCCCATTGGCATAAACTACTGTGTATAATACCTCTCGGACCTAAAAAATGCAAGCAAAATCGCTATGTAGTCTCTGACTCTTCATTACGCGAAAAATAGAGGTCATCTATATACATAACGCCCTCTTTTTTGGTGGCGCTAAGGTCTCTAAAAACAATTACGAGCTCTTTCATATTTTGCAAGTTCTTCAAACCGACAAATTTTTCCAGTGGCAGGACTATCTTCTGCCACTCATCTGTTATGCCTGTAACCTCAAGCTTTCCTATCTCGAATTTGTTCTTAAGCTCTACATTTATCCTGGTGGTGAAGCCCGACCTCTTGTCGCCTTTAGTATAGAAGACAAAACACTTATAACCGGTAAGGTCTATGCCCATTAGATTTGTAAAGAAGCCGTTATAAGCGGAAAACGGCGAATCAACATCATAAGTCAGCTTTAAGCCGTAACCGGTCTCTCCCCTGTTCTCAAAAGCGGTAAATTCGTCCCTGCAATATTGATTGGCGTCGGAATAAAAGACCACCCAGGAGCCAAATGGGCCCTTTAGATTATTGAAGTTCTCTTTCCTGCTGAAATCATTTATCAGGATCTTCCCGTCTCTGAGATACTCGACATTCTTGCTCCAGTATTTCCATTCATCCAGATCGGCATCGCTGAGCTTTTGAGGTTCGCTTATTGGCTTGCCTTTTAAAAGGGTCCTCTGGGTGCCTTCGTTCACAGTATGTTTCATGAATCCCGGCCTTCCGCTCTCGTCAAGCTCCCGTGCGAAAATCTTGCTTTCAAATACGCAGACTTTAGTCTTACCATCGGTTACCGTTTCCGACCAGGCCGTGCCTTGAGCTCCGCATATGGCTGTCGGTGTTTTTACCGTAAACGAAGATCTGGGCTCAAATTTTTTCAGCGCCACAAAAATCTTTCCCTTGGAAAGATTTAAATACGCGGGATTTATCTCCTGGACTTCCAGCTGGCTCTTCTCATCTATCTTGACGGTCTTATCGGTATCCCTGCCCATTACTATATCGACTGTAGAGCCTTTAGCGGTCTCCACTATATCTCCTTTTTCAAGTATCGTGGAAGTATCCATCTTCTGCCAGGCGGACCCGGCAAGAGCTCTCTTTATCTTTACATCTCCCTTTACGACGAGCGTCTTATTCGTTTGATCAAGGACTATAGCCTCCTTGGGCAGCAAAACTTTCCAGGCGAATAAAATAGACGCGGCCGTGACCAAAAAAAGCATGCCGATCAAGAGTTTTTTGTTCGTCTTCTTCTGCATTTTATGCTTTATAGTACTTTTTCCAACGCGGCCGTGATAAATCCCATATCGCCCTGCTTCCTGTCCGGGATATTCACCTCATTTACTCTCGCCGCGCCCTTACCCTCCAGGACCTTCCGCATATTCTTAAAGCACCTGCCTACCCCTGCGCCACTACCTGAAGTCAGAAGTATTATAGCACTTTTGCCGTTTAAACCTGACAATTTATCCAGGTACGTATTTATTGCCGGCGCCGGAGCGAATGCCCAGACCGGCGTTCCTATCAGGAGCAGATCATATTGCCCGATATCGAATTGCACGGCGCCTTCCAGCTGTGCCCTATTACCCATGAATGCCGCTTTGCACTGCAATGCAAACTTTTTGATCTCATCCGCGGGCTTAAGCCTCTGAAGGACGACCTCGCCCTTCTTTCTCAACAGATCGGCGAAGATATTGACGACTTTGTCGGTATTGCCTGAAAAAGAATAATAAGTTATGAGCGTCTTCATGCGTAACACATCTCCTCTATTGCATGCCTCTTCCTGTATTCATATCTTCGTTCGCGCTATCCATTTCAGCCTGACCTTGAGATTTATCACCAGCGATCTCACCATCTAGACCCTGCCCCATCTGGGATTCGGTCTGCTCAATAGCGCTATCATCTCCTTCGGTATACTGGCAATATCCCGGCGTGCCTAGCGCTACAAGAGACGTGCAAATAACTATCACCGCAAAGAAACTCTTCATACTCCCTCCCCGTCATATTCATTAGTAGTTTTTTTTGAGACCATCAAAAAGGGGCCTGACCCAACACGTCTATTAAGCCGTTAATGGGTACGACCCCTTTTTGCTATTTTTATTATTTCCGGCGCGCTTCTCTCTTGTCCTGGCGAAGCTCTTGTTTCGCAGACCTCATTGCCTGCTTATTCTGCTGTTTCTCTTGGACATTGGCCTGATGTGTCGTTCTTAACTGCTCTCTTAACTGCTGCGCTGTCGCCATATCACCGGACTGCTCAGCGGCTCGTATCTGCTCACGCAGCTGACCCTCTTCCTGTCTGGCTAAGGAGGCTTGTTCTTTGATCGCACCCCTCTGAGCATCTATGGCTGCTTTATCGCTCATTATTTCTTGCTTATATTCGGCTCTTGAAACAGCGACGGCGCTCTGCGAACTTGAGCTCCTTTCAGGGCCAGCGCCTGGCCCGCCCATGGGTCCCGGAGGATTAATAGGAGGCCTTCTATCCGGACTTGCGCCCGGTCCGCCCTGCGGTCCGGGAGGATTTTCCCAGTTCGTTCCCCGGCCACCCGCCGGCCCGGGAGGATTGTTATCGCGATCCTTCTTTGGACCCGCGCCCGGCCCGCCTCTTGGTCCGGGCGGATTGCCTTTAGGCTGTGCATAGGATAATGAAGTTGATACGAAAAAAATCAGCGCTGCCAGAGACAATACTACACGCGACACTCTGATCTTATTCTCCACCTGACACCTCCTTTTTCGCATCTACTAAATATACCACCAAAAACGCTAACGTCAATGTATGGAAGCAAATATTTTATGGCGTCTTCTTCAGAAGCTCTTCTATCTTACTGATCAGCGCCTCGGGCTCAGCCGATTTTGTTATGTATTCGTCCGCCCCGAGCGCCTTCGCGAATGTTATGTCGTTCGGTTGAAATTTAGAGGAGAACATTATCACCGGGAGTTTCCGGTAGTTTTTATTACATTTTATCTTGCGGCAGATGTCGAATCCGTTCATCTCCGGAAGCGATATATCTAGAATGGCAATATCGGGCTTCTCGCTCCCTACCTTGCTCAATCCATCTACACCATTAGTGGCGATAATGACTTCATAACCATTCATCTCTAATATGACCTTTGTAGTCTGGGCAATATCGGGCTCGTCTTCCACGAGCAATACTCTCGCCTTTGCCATAGATCCCTCCTCCTTATCTTAAGTGATCGGAAGCGTGAAAGCAAACATAGCGCCTTCTCCTGGCGTGCTCTCAACGTAAATTGTCCCGCCGTGGAGCTCTATCAATTCCTTGGATATATAGAGCCCCAGCCCTGTGCCGCCGCTCTTATCGTTCGGATTTTTCCCGCCGACCTGCCTGAACTTATTGAATAATTTCGATATATTCTCTTTAGTTATCCCGGGACCGGTATCGATTATGCGCACCAGCAGCAGATTCCCCTTTTCCTCCGTCTTTAATTTTGCCTCCACAGTTATGATGCCGCCTGTGGGGGTAAATTTGATGGCATTCCCTATGAGATTGATCAAGACCTGCACTATCCTCTCTTTTTCCATCTTGATGTCGGGGATATTGCTCTGCACGTTCCTCACTATCGAGATATTCTTTGTCTGTGCCCAGGCCTCGAGCGTTTCACAGACCTCGTTAATGATCACTTCTGTGGATGCGGGTGCCGGATGCAGCTCCATCTTTTTCGCTTCCATTTTGGAGACGTCAAGCAGGTCATCCACGAACCGGCTCAATTGCTTTATGTTCCTTTCCGCGATCAAGAGATATTTCTTCTGATCCTCCGTAAGGCTACCGGTCTTTTCATTTAGGATTATGACGATCGAGTTACGAACAGCTACAAGCGGTGTCCTCAGCTCATGAGAGACATTTGATATGAACTGCGATTTAAGGTCTTCTACTTCCCTCTGTTTGGTTACGTCCGTAAATACAGAGACCATACCGACGGTCCGGCCGCTCTCGTTCTGGATCACGGCGCTTGAGGACCTCAGCACCTTCTTCGCGTTTTCACTGCCGGCATTCAGCTCGACCTCCGTATCCTCCGGAGATCCTTTGCCGGTCGCCAGAGACATAAGGTGCTCGTCCTTTACCAGGCTGCGTACCGGCTTGCCTATCTGATCCGCCATGCTTATATCAAGGATCTTTTCCGCGGCAGGGTTCATCATGATGACCTCATCACGATCGTTGAGGACCACCAGACCTTCAGCAATGCTCTTTATGACCGATTCCGTCTGCTTCTTCTCGATGAGCGTCTTGCTATATTTTTCATTGATTTGATTATATTGCAGATCCTTCGCCTCCACGACAGTCTTTACCTTTTTATCTATCTCATCGAAAACTGTCTTCATCTCTCTGGATAAACCTTTACGACAGAGCGTAGTCAGCGCAGAGCGGGCGCCATCACTCATATCACCGGCGCCTAAGACCTCGCTCATCTTGCCGGCGTCATCAACATCTATCTCGCCAAAATCCTTCGCGGATACTGAGCCTCTCTCCATCCGGATCTTGTCACGCATTATAAAATATCTTTTTAATAGGAAAAAAAATGCCAGAGCTGCCGCTAAGACGACGACTAAGATCAATATGTCGTTAGCTGAGAAGGTCACGCCGGGTCTCTCTCTTTAGTATGGTTGCGCAATCAAGTATCCGCATCACTGAATTATACCCCTTGTAATGATAAATCCCAAATAAAATATTTTGAAAACTGACCATTTGTGTTATAGTAACCCATAAATGCGAAAAGACCATCTTAAAGGAATAGAGATCATTTACGAGGACCGCGATATAATTGTCATCGACAAGCCGCCCCGGCTTCTTACGATGGCTTCAGCCGCCGAAAGAGAAAAGACCGCCTACCATATTCTGACGGATTATGTTCGTAAAGGCGCGGCCAAATCGCACAAACGCATCTTCATCGTGCACCGTCTCGACAGAGAGACGTCGGGCATTGTCATCTTCGCAAAGACTGAAGCTGCGAAGAACTGCCTGCAAAAAGACTGGGATAATACAGAGAAGAGATATCTCGCTGTAGTTTACGGTAAATTGCCGGAAAAGTCCGGAGTCATAACTTCTTATCTGGCCGAGAACGCCGCGCATGTTGTATATAGTACAAAAGACAAGTCCATGGGAAAGATCTCGACCACAGCCTATAAGGTCCTAAAAGAGACGAGAGATTTCAGCGTTCTTGAGATCGAACTCGTCACGGGCAGGAAGAATCAGATACGCGTACATTTCGCTGAAAGCGGTCATCCTGTAGTGGGCGATGCAAAGTACGGCAAAAAGAATGATGTGCATAAACGCATGGCACTACACTCCCTATCGATATCTTTTCTGCATCCCTGGAATGGCAGGAGAATGTTATTAGAATCAAAAGTTCCAAATTATTTCACAGGCCTCGTCGGAAACATCCCATAAACCCTATTAGACTACCGACCTGACAACCTCTTGTTAAGTAATAAAAAATCTAGATTAACTTACTTGAAATAATTAACTATAATGGTATAATTGTATTAGGTGGGAGAGTATCTTAACGATATAAGGCAGGTGGTACCAATGGCAAAAAGATTAGCCACTTCTGTTACTGGTGTTATTATAGTGATAGCATGCTTATGCGTGGCAGTTTGCTGTGCAGCGCAGGCCGCGGGAAAATATGTCATGTGCCAGGAAAAAAAGAATGTTCTAATGGAGTCCATGGAAGAGAATGTAGATGTACTGAGGCTCTGTCTATCACCATATTCACGAATGTCTGAGGGCGGGACACCTATCTCTATCGATCCTAATAAAGTCTCTGAAATAGTTAACTCGGCCGGATCCGCAGATAATTAACAGTCCTCCTTAAACACAAGATCAGCCCCCGAACGCTTTTAAGTTTTCGTCTATTCCCTTGCGAGCCGCTTCCATCAATTTGGCGATATTGTCTTTCTGCTCACCGACTATTTTACGCTCCTCATCCCCGGCCATCTCCATGCGCGCTTCCTCAAGATACTTTACATCGCTTTCGCAATAATCGGAGATAAATGTAAGCCAGCCGTTGATTACAGGGAGCGTGCCCTTATCATTACGGACACTGGAGAGAGAGAAGATCTTCAACATCTTCAGGTAGGATTCGATCGTAACCAGGGCATAGTTATTAATCTCAAAGACACGTTCGAGCGTGCGGATATTGTCGGGCTTTGTAGTGCGTATAGCTTCGGGAAGCTTATAGCCCATAGCCGTCATGGATGACCGCACATCGTCGATATCTTTCAGATAGTCATCCGACCAGGCAGCCGCAGGCGATAACAGCATGCATCCTATGACCATGCAAACTAAAATATTGTATAATTTCATCGTCAAGATAGTATACCATACAACATTTGTAATGCCAAACTTTTGCTCAAGCTGATTTTGTCTTCTTTTTCGCTAAGAGCGTATTTACCGTACTTAGCAGCAGCTCGAGCTCCAATGGCTTTGTCAGGTAAGAATCAGCGCCCATCCCCACTCCAAACCTAATGTCTGTTGGCTGAAACTTTGCGGTCAGCATAATTATCGGGATATCTTTGAAGTTTTTATCAAGCTTGAGTTTTCTGCATACATCATAACCATTCATCTCGGGCATCGCAATATCGAGAATTATAAGGTCTGGCTTATCTGCATAGGCTCTTTCCAAACCCTCTCTTCCATTAAACGCCCTGATGATATGAAACCCTTTTGCTCCGAGCCGTTCGGAAATAAAGTCTACAAAACCTCTTTCATCGTCGATAACAAGCAATCTTTCGTTAGCCATAAAAGATCCTTTTGTTTCCGGTCGTCATCCTACAAGTGGACATCTTATGATATTAGATTATACCACTTTTATTTTAAAATTGGAGAAGATTTGGGATTATTTAAGTACAGGCATTCCACTTTTTTTCTGGCCCAGGGGGTTCGCCTCAAGAATACGAGGCTAGACTTGATGCTTGGATCTTTTGCGAAGCAATTTATTCTTATCCTGCGAGACATCTCTTCCCATCCGTATTTTTCAACGAGATATGTGAGGATCATTTCAAGCGTGATGCCGTGCAGAGGGTCTTTGTGTCTATTATCGATCATTAGTGAAACTGAATTATGCCATTTAATTCCTGGGACACCTGCCTGCCGGCAGGCAATACTTAATTATCGTACTTAATTATCGTAAATAGTGGACAAACACCTATTTACGCCGCTTCCACTCTGAAAGACGACTTATCTTACGTATCCTCTCTATCTCTCTTTTTGTAGGCCCATACTGCATAATTTCTTCATCCCGCAAGTTATGTTCTATGCCATGAAGAACTATATCGACCTTCTCATAACCCATACTTAGGACCGATGCATCGGTAACTCCTTTTAGACCATCCGGGATCGGTTTTCGGTTTCTTATCGCGATATGGACTTCTAAATATGCCGCAAGCTGCCTCACTTGAGTTTTGTAAAGGCCGCTAATAGGTGAATGCGGCATGTCGTCCAACCCCCCAATATTAAACCAGCCCGTCATAGTTTCAGATTTATTGCCACATCCTATGAGGAGCATATTTTCTCTTTTGCATATCTTTTCAAGTAACTTCCTGCGCTCAATGGAGACATCGTCAAATATGCTTTCGATATCTTTGATCATGTGATCATATATCCATTTTTTAAAGCTATTATTTTTAAATTCATTTTTTCTCAAAGCTGTCATGTATACCGTCTCTCCCGTAACCATATAATATAGACTTGAAAGGGCACGGATCATGAAGGGGGGCAAATTGCTTATACATTTAAAAAAAGACGCGCCCTCTTCTTTTTTACGCATCACCTCCTCGACACTCTCAACATTCAATTTTAAACCGAGCCGATCGGCCACCAGACGCGCCTTATTTTCGGAATCTTTATCACACTCCTTAGAATTTAAAAAATAGACGTGTACGTTATCTTTTCCGAGCGCGCGCACAGCCAGAGGAGCTACTACGGCTGAATCTAATCCACCGCTAAGCCCGAGCATAACACCCTTCAGCCCGCTCTCATCCACGGCATTGCGTATGTACTTTTCTATACTTTGTGTGGTCTCTTTCGCATCGATCCTCAATACCTCTTCTGCCGATTTTATCATATTAAACATCCTCCGGTTATTTCCATCAGAACAAAATAAAAACCCTTTATAACATAAGACATGGACTCATAATCCAGCGCATCCCAGGTATCATTCATTTTATGGTGGGCAGGGTTTCTAAAAACAGCCGTATCTGTTACATGGACGGCCTTATACCCTTCTCTCCAGAATGACCCGTGATCGCTTAGATTGATCCCATGAAAGAATCTGAATGCCGTGACCGATCTGATAGGAAAAGTCGAATGTTTTTTGAAATATTTTTTTATATCCTTTGCCAAGGCGTTCGAGCTAAAATCACTCACTACTTTTATAAAATTACCTGTGTGCGGATAAAAAAGCTTAAAGATCGGCGGATACTTTTGCGATCGCGGTGTTTCAGAATAATAACCTATCGAGTCAAATATAATTACTCCCGTGATATTTTTATTGCTATCTTTGGCACCTTTCGCATAAACCCTGCTCCCCATATTCTCTGTGCCGAAATGAGGCTTCTCTTCACTATCAAATGCTATAAATTTGATAGTGTGATTAGTTGTCTGGTCTTTCAATAAACGCGCAAGCTCCAAAAGCCCTGCCACGCCGCTTGCATTATCGTCCGCTCCGGGACCGCAGAAAGAATCATAATGCGCGCCAACTACAACTATCTCGCTCGGGCTTTTTATTCCTTCCTTTACAGCTATAATATTACTTATTTCTCTGCCGGCAACAACATAATGCTCTAATCTGATTTTGTATCCATAAGATTCAAATTGTTCGCATATGTAGATTTTCGCTTTTTCTAAGTTCCAATAATTAGCTATATCACGCTTGCCTATCTCATGTGAAAGCTTGTATACATGACGCTTCAAGTTATCGATAATTACTAGCATAGTCTTTGGATGTATACCTTCATACCTTTTTTGGACACATTTACACTACTTTATTTTATACTAAAAAACATAATATAACAAATCATTACCGAAAAGAAAAATAGGGACGGTTCTATTTTATCTATTATTTCCTCAAAGTTAACAAACAAATAGAACCGTCCCTATTTTTCCCTGGCTTGTGCAACTTCAGCAGGCTAAACCAGATAAAATGCTCTACGCTTCTTATGACCGGTAACGAAGACTTAATTCCGCCGTCTGTAAACTCATTCAATATGGCAAAAGAGATGCCTTCTAGCCCGAGTAGTAGAGATTAAGGGGGCAGGCCACGGTTTAATGTATCAGTATCCCGCAAAAAATCCAAAAAAAGTCAAAACAGCGCCCAAGATAAGCGCACCAATTGACTGGACTAATAACAGGCTTTCATTCTTCTGGTAAGCCTGCATGAACTTGCTTATCGTGCCTGGAAAAACGATTATCCATATACCTTTGATGAGCGCGAGCCAACCGATGATTGTGATCATCACAGTCCAATTGGCCACCCATACATTATGGGTTAAGATAATTACAATTCCAATAACAAGTGCAAGCAACCCGCCATAAAAGACCACGGCTGCATTTTTACAGAAATCTTCCATTACTTGCTGAAAGGCTTTTCGGTTAAACAAAAAACCTGCTCCCATAATCAGATAACACAGACCAGCAATCCTGGCAATAAATACCGAGGTTTCCATATCTGCCCCCCTTTTTATACAACTATACCCGTAAAATCGCAAAATACAAACCCCCCTGCAACAAATAAGTTGCAGAGGGCTATGTTTTAGTGGCCCGCTCAGTTGATGATTATAGAACTTTCTTTGATGAATTTATAGCGTTTTTGTATACTACGGAGGCTAAAAAACTAGCGGCAAGTTTGGCAGGGCGCGCTCAAATAGGACGTCTGCTAATTTTTATCGCCGCTTACAAAAGCATCGCGCCAAATTGCCAGCCGTTTTTTAAGAATCTATCCGATACTTTACGGTCATCAAAAATAAATACCGCTCGGAAATCTTTAACGCCTAACCCGAAACCAATACCTCCTTGCCCCATGCACATAAATGTCTCTTTACCGAAAATGCCGTTTTCGTGAACTAAACCTCTTCCCCCGGTAAAACTGGCTAAAAACACATTAACATTCAAACTGGAGAACACCGCATATCCTTTTGCGCGCGCAATTTCTGCTCTTGCCTGAGGTTCCACTTTATACAGGTCACGCAAAACCTCGTCACGGCGATACCGGATGTATGCACGCCATTCTTTTGGCGTCTGAGGCTTCATGTTTATCTTTTTCGCGCAACCGGACATGTCAGCTATCAACAACATCGATAACATAAAAGCAATGAATGTTCTTTTCATATGCACTCCTTAGGATATGCCACAACAAGAAACACTCACATCCAGACGACTAACTGACTTAACCAGCTAAATACCAATTAATTACTGAGGGTTAAAATACTGCCTTATATTTCACGACAACTTCATCATTAGGCTTGGCGTCTTTCCCATCGGCCTTAGAACCCTGCGCCAGCTCTCTTTTGCCGCTTAATGATATATTATCCGTCAATTTTTGAATTCCACGTCGAGTTTTTTGGTAAACAGATCCATCTTAACCCATAGACTTTGAATCTGCAACGTGCTGCCCAAGGGAAAGTTTTTTAACCCTCCTATTTTCAGATCATGAATTATTACTTTTCCCGGAAGTCTCCCTTCTATTTTTCCGATTGATATATTTTTATACTGGCTGTACTTGGCGAGCTGTAACTTAACTATTAATACTGAACCTGTGGTAGTAAAAAATAGAATATAAAGACTTGCCAGGCCAATAATCAACCCTGTGGCAAGAATCATTAGTGTGGCTTTATAATGTCGTCTTATATTTATCATATCAAAGTGTTCGTCGCATGTCTCATTTCTCCATGCTTTATAAAAAACCGCCACCCGAAAATTCGGATGGCGGTCCGACCATCAAATATACCTCTAGGCATATGCTCCTAGACCCATAAACAGCTTACTACTTTTCCTACCCGCTGACAAGCGCTTCCGAGACTACCACCAAAGGAATCCTTTTTTCTTGCTTTTCGATTCCGCTTTGGCTGATTTTTCCTGTGTTTTGACCTCCTTCTTAATCGTTTTTTCTTTGGATTCTACGGTTCTTTTAAAACTGGCCTTGTCGCTGGCACGCTCATAGGCCTTGGCGCTCGGTCCTTTCTTTTTCGGGACGTCTTGCGCGCACAACGCCGATGTGGCGCACATCGCCAACACCGTCACCATCACCAACAGTTTCTTCATGAGTTCCTCCTTTCTCCGTTATTTTAAAACATTGTTTAAGCACTTCTCTTGTGATAAATTAATGGCAGTATGAATACTCATAAATTAACCCCACAGTTATCGCCAAAACTGAGAGTTACGGCAAAGTTAATACAGGCTTTGAATCTATTAAGACTGACAACCCCTGTTTTAAAAGAATATCTTGATAAGTCAATTTCAGAAAATCCATTATTACAAGCATCAGATCTTGAAAGTCTATGCTCACATATAAAAAATCTGGTATCTTCCGGCTGTGATAGCATCAATAAAATACGTTTAACGGCTTCCGATGAAACAACCGATTACGCGCAAAATATCGGATCTGTTCCTTCAAATTTACACGATCATTTATTACACCAACTAAAAACCTCGTTCCTTAACGATGATGAGCTTATGATCGGAGAAGATATTATCGAATGCTTGGATAGCAATGGCTATCTGACATCATCGTTGGCTGAGCTATCCCAAAAACATAACGTACCTATACAAAGGATAGAAAAAGTACTTGATGTTATACAAACTTTCGACCCACCCGGGGTCGGCGCCAGGAGCGTCCAGGAATGCCTGTTGATTCAATTAAAAATTAAGGATATGGAGCATTCTTTGGCGTATAGAATCATTAAATTATTTTTCAAAGAGCTGTCGCGAAAAAAGTTTGACGTAATCGCTAAGAAAGCCGGTATTTCAATCGATAAAGTAAAAGAAGCTGTAAAAATAATAACTTCTCTCAATCCAAAACCGGGCGCTGCCTTTGGCCGTAATCAAAATGTTACGATCATTCCGGATGTCATAATAACAAGGCGTAGGAATAATCTTAAAATTAAACTTAATGAAAAAGAGTTGCCAAGCCTTAATATAAATCAAAACTATCTAAAACTCTTAAAAGATCAAAATACGTCTCAAGAAGTCAAACAATTTATAGCTGAGCGTTTAAAAAACGCCGTGTGGCTCACAAAAGCAATAGAAGAAAGACGCAATAATGTACTCAAAGTCATGAATGCTATCGTAAAAATACAAAAACAAGCCATATTGAACGGACTTTATAATATCAAACCCTTAGCCATAACTGAAGTAGCTAAAATCTCCGGCCTTCATCATTCTACCGTCAGCAGAATAGTTGCTAACAAATACGCCTCTACTCCGCAGGGCACTGTCAAAATAAGAGATTTATTTAGCGGCAAGTATGACTTGTCCGATGGCTCTGTCATTTCAAGCAAAAACATCTTATTAAAAATTCGAGACATTATTCTAAAAGGGAACAAAAAAACTCCTTTGACCGATAAAGCTATTTCCAGTATCCTTCGAAAAGACGGCATTCAAATCTCGCGCCGTACCATCGCAAAATATCGCAATAAACTTAACATACCCTCATCATTTTTCAGAACCTCCTGACGAATACCTATTTCACCCAACCTTCGCTTGGGCCTGTCGAATCCCTCATTAATATAGTTCTTGTTTTTCTGCCAACGACACCGTCCGCTTTCAGGCCGTTTGCCTTCTGCAAAGCTTTTATTGCTTCGGTTGTAGCTGGGCCCATTTTACCGTCCACCAATCCTCTATAAAAGCCTGCTCTTTTTAGGGCAGTCTGTATTTGTTTGGTTGAGAGTTTTTTTAACTCGACGGCTTTTTCATCCTTAACCCTTTCTTCTTTTAAAACAGGGCGTTTTTCATGGGCTTTTTCCAACTCGTCTTCCAGGCGCATTATCTCCCGATCCTTGGCCTGCAGATCGGTCTCAAGGCCGGTAACCCGCCCCTTAAGCTGCTGGACTTCAATATTATTGCCTTTTTTTGTCGTGGCGCATCCTGACAAAAAAATAGCAAGAACGATAACGGTTAATAACTTGATAGACATAATCACCCCTCCTTTATCCTTCGACTTCGCTCAAGGCATAAAGCCCTGAGCCTGTCGAAGGGCTTTATTTTTTTAATATCTTCGCGATCTCTTCCCATGTCTTTACGCCGACAACGCCGTCCGGGTTAAGCCCCTTTGACTTTTGAAAAGCTTTAATAGCCTTTTTTGTCTGCGGACTCATTTTTCCATCTATATCGCCTCTATAAAATCCGCTCTTTTTAAGGGCGGCCTGCGTCTGCTTTGCCCTGTCTTTTGATTTTAATCGATACCCCATTATCTCATCCTGGATTCGTGACTTCTGCTTTGTCGTTTCCGCATCCGGCTTAATATCTTTATCTTCTGTATCCGCGAAATCCTGGGCTTCCGTTATCGGATCATATTCGATTTCTGAATGCGAAATTTCTTTTGTTATCTCTTTTTTTTGTTTATTTTGGTTGAAAATATTCCCGATACTAATCTGACATGATCTGACTAATACGATCGACACAAAAATTATTAATACTATTATGCCTATCTTCTTTGACATATATTACTTTCTAATATGGCGTTCGGTACTTCATCATATGAAAATAGGACTATCCCGTCCGGATTAAGGCTGGCTATAATCGCGTATTGCCTTAAAAATATTTCCGGGTCATTTTTCAGTAAAAAGGCGCCTATCCCCACGAAGATCTTCCCTTTTCCTTTATGGGCGAGAGCTGATCTGACCGTTTCTTTCGCTAATCTATCGTCTCGCGTATAGTTCATCAGTACCACATAATCTACTATTTCTTTCTCCAGCCAGAGAGGCCAATCCTGAAAAGCCACGCTATATGCTCGTTCCGGAGAAGGCATCACCGCGCAAGAAACGAGCAGGTTTTTGGATTTACCTTTTATATGTTTTGAGATTTTCTCCACAAGATTGGTAACTTGCTCTCTTTTCCAGCCATCCCATTTATAACTTATATCCTCATTGTCCGTGGCAGAAAAGGGGTCGAGGTCGGTAGCTTCCTCAAATCGTTCCATATTTAACTCGCTATATCCATACGTAAGTCCATACTTATTGAATCTGGATCCCGGAATAAAAGGAACCGGGTGCGGATAACGAATATAGTCAAGATGGATACCGTTTATCAGCGGATATCTATCAACGATTTCGCCGGCTATTGACATCAGATATTCCGCAACCCTCGGATCACCCGGCTCAAGGAAAAGCTGATCATCTCGTAAATAATACCTGTCCGAGCCGTTGACCTCTTCAGTCCTTATAGACACCCTCAGATATTGGTCTTTTGTTAAAACGCTGTTTCCGTATTTGGCAAGAATGGGCGCTTTCTTGTTTTGGGCGAGGCTTAACACATTAATCCACGCGAATACTTTTATATCATTCCTCTTAGCTTCCTTTAGTAATAAATCTATAGTATCTATGCCACCCGCTGCTTTGACAATTTCCTCATACTTTGTCCTGTCGGATATCTGGGAATCATAATAAGCTTGGCCCGCGCGGTAAAGCTGTAGGTATATCTCATTTATTCCTGTCTTATTACAGGACTCGATGAGGCTTAATACGCCTTCCCGCGAATACATAGCCTTTTTTTCGGAGAATACCGTTACCCATACCCCTTTATTTGCGATATTTTTTTGAGTTTGTTTAGAAATAATGGCGTGACCGTTTGTCGCGAAAGTTGCCACATATAGGACGAGCACGCATATTGTCAAAAAAGCGATTTTATTCTTAATCATTATTATAGATAAACTCGCCTTATTTTTTGAGATTGACTATGATGGCGACTATATACAATAACGCTATACCGGCGACCATGACCCAACCCTTTTTAATCTTCATCTTGATACCTCCTGTGTTTTTTAGACTCTGTCATCCCCAATATATGCACATTCCGTGCCATCCTAAAACAAAAATAAAAAAGCTTCCTAACCCATTGTAGGAAGCCTTGTTACGTAAATAAATATTTTATTGACTCTTATTGATAAATTCTATTATATGTAAAATTGATTGGCGAGAAGATAGGTATTTTTACTATCCGGATATGGTAATATCTTTTGTTACGCCTAACTTCTCTATCTTGTCTTTTAAGGTGGGTCTGCTGATTCCTAAAAGCTTTGCGGCCTGAGTTTGATTGCCATTTGTTTTCTTGAGGATCGATATAATTAATTGTTTCTCTGTATTCTGAATTACATTTTCATATAATGAATGCCCTGACAACTTGCTCCTGGCATCAATAATTTTACCCAATATATTGCTTAATTCGCCGTCTAAATCACCGCCCCTCACAGATATGGACTCCGAGAGACTAATATATTCGGGCAACAAATATTTCCCGTGTCCTAAAACAACGGCTTTCTTGATTACGTTTTCAAGTTCCCGCACGTTGCCCGGCCAATTATAATCTTGTAATACGCTAAGGGCTTCTGGTGATATTTTGGTCATTTCCTTATTTAATTCTTTCGCGTACTTAGACAAGAAATATTGGGCTAATTGGGCTATATCTTCCTTACGTTCGCATAAAGGCGGTATTAAAATGGTGATGGCATTAAGCCGATAATATAGATCTTCTCTGAATTTACCCTTTTTAATTAACGCTTCTAAATTTTTATTAGTGGCCGTTATAAGGCGCACATTAACTCTTATAGTCGTATTGCCGCCTAATCTTTCAAAAGATTTATCTTCAAGCACTCGCAACATTTTAGCCTGCGTAGATGCGGGCATATCTCCTACCTCATCTAAAAACAAAGTGCCGCCGTCGCACTGCTCAAGCTTGCCTATTCTTCTTTCTCTGGCATCCGTAAAAGCGCCCTTTTCGCATCCGAAGAGCTCGCTCTCGAGCAAAGTATCGGGAATAGCCGCTGAATTCATGATTAAAAACGGTTTATCTTTTCTTTTTGAATAATGATAGATGGCTCTCGCGACCAATTCTTTGCCCGTGCCGCTTTCGCCTCGTAATAATACAGCGATATCGCTTGAGGATACCTGGCCGATCAGCTTATAGATCTGCTGCATCTTTCCGGATGAGCCGATTATCCTGTCGCCTTTCGTCTCTTCCTCAGGTTCATAGGTAACTTCTGTCTTCATAAGCCTCGCGGCTTCAAGCGCTTTTTCGATAAGCTTCTTCATCTGCGGAATATCAAACGGCTTAATTATATATTCATAGGCACCCAGCCTCATGGCTTCAATCGCTGTTTCAGTCGTCCCAAAAGCGGTCATTATGATAATGGGCGTCTTGCTGTCTATTTCTTTGAATTTTGCAAAGGCCTCAAGCCCGCTCATCCCGGGCATCCTAATATCCATAACCACCAAATCCATGACATTGCCCTTAGCTATCTTCAAAGCGTCTTCGGCGCTTGATGCTATAACGGCATTGTGGCCTTCTTCTTCTAAAATCTTTTTAAAGGAAGATGTTATATTTTTCTCGTCATCAACTATCAATATCTTACCCATCTTTAAGCAACCCTGTTCTCTTTGCCCAATTTATGAGAAATTGGTAATTCTATCGTCACATTTGTTCCTTTACCGGAGGTGCTATCTATTCTGATGTCACCTTTATGCAGCTTAATAATGCGTGAGGCAATAAATAGTCCTAAGCCGGTGCCTTGCTCTTTCGTAGTAACAAAGGGCTCGAATAATTTACTTCTCAAATCAGAGTCTATGCCTTGGCCCGTGTCCTTTATTCCCACTCTTAATAAACTATTCTGTTTTTTGTCTCGGCTATTGGAAGACATTGTTAATTCAATTATTCCGCCTTTGGGCATGGCGTCGATAGCGTTCAGCATTATATTTAATAACACCTGGCGTATCTGTTCTTTATCCACTTCGATTTCAGGTAAAGGCGTCTCTATCTTATTCTCTATCCGTATATTACTAGATTCTGCTTTGGATTTCACTAAATTAATAACGCTCTCCAAAACTTTATTTATGTCGCACGCCTCTAATTTTAATTCCGGAGGCCGCGCGAAATCCAGGAAATTCTTGATAATCTTTTCGAGCCTGTCGATCTCCTCATTTATCACAAGCATATCCTCGCTGGAGTCGGCGTTATTTTTTAACTGACTTTGTAAAGAATATAATCTCATCTTCACGGCTGTAAGAGGGTTTCTGATTTCATGAGCTACAGTAGCGGAGAGTTGCCCCAGCGATGCCATTTTAGCTGACCTGACCAACTCTTCATTTATTTTACGCGCTATAAAAAACCCCATAATACAGCCCAGACAAAGAGTCCCGATAATGGTTAGCCATATAAGAACCGTCATCCTGAATACATTTTTCTTAGAGGACGTTTCAGCCTTGGCGATAAGCATCTCGTTAACTAAGATCAGATCCTCGCATTTTTGATATAAAGAATCTACGCTATTTCTCATATCATTGGCGAGGATCCTTCTGGCGTCGACAATGTTATTACCCTGATACAGCTTTATGGCTCTATTTCTTTGATTATCATATGTCTTATAGACGCTGAGAATATCTCGCAAAATTCTTTTTTCCGACTCGGTCAACGCTACGCCTTGCGCGTTCTTAAACCATGTGTCAAAATCCTTTTTCTTCTCCTCCAGTGTATTAAGCCACTCAAAGTTGCCATCTAAAAGATAGTTGCTAACCAGTCCTTTTTGATTAAGCAGAGCTATTTCCAGTTCTTCCGCGGCCTTCAGACTTGAGACATTTTCCTTCATTATGGAGGTGGAGATTTTCTGAAGATTGCCTGTAGTTACAAAAGCGAGATAGCCGATGAGGACCGACAAAATCGCCATTACAGTAAAACCGGCTATTATCCTGTGGCTGAAGGTGAATTTAACTTTTCTCATATATTATCGGTTAGTGAGCTTAATGACATTATACTACCAAAGATGTATTTAGGAAATCAAAACAGAGATGTGCCCTGCTAAAGATGCCTGCGATTAGGACGCCCGATAAATTTCAGCAACGAAAGGACTCTCTGCGTACAGCCCACTACCAACATATTTATGGTACCATACATACCCCTATGAAACAAAAAGGGGTCAGACCCATCCACGGCATAATAGACGCGTTGGGTCAGACCCCTTTTTGTTATGGCTCCCCCGCTAGGACTCGAACCTAGGACACTGTGGTTAACAGCCACATGCTCTACCAGCTGAGCTACAGGGGAGTGATGTTTTAAAGAGCGGTCTACAATATTGCAGTAAGATGATAGCACACAAGGTGCGCTTTTTCAAATATTTTATTTTCCAAATATTTTATTTCCTTGCCTATTTCTCCTCGATAGGGTAAAATTTTAACTCTTATTTCATATCCGGTTAGTAAAACCAAACAAACCATAGGAGTCGCACCAAATGAGCAGACGGCTTATATTACCTATAATAATGATATCACTATTCATCTCCCTTTCCGCTGCAGGTGCCGCCGAAGATAATTTCAGTATAATGCAGGCGGGCGAAAAGGGGTTTTTTAATATGGGTCCCGCCGTAGGAGACGTTGCGTCCGAGAGAGATGAAGAAGCCAATAAAGATGTTCTTAAGTTCGATTATTCCATATTCAACGGGTCTATTATAGGGGCATGGACAAAGAGCTTTCCCTCCAATTTTACAGCAGATATGGTAAACGCCGTCAAAGTTGGTGTAAAAGTGCCTGATCTGGAACAGCTCCGCCAGGTCTCTGTAAAACTTGAGCTAAAAGGAGAGACTGGTACTCAAAATATCCCTATTCACCTTGAGCAGGGATGGAACTATCTGCGCGCAGCTGTCGAGTGGAATAAGATCGGTAAGCTCAAAGAGATAGTTTATGTAGTCAGCCCAATGTACAGCGACAAGAATATCAGCGGGATACTCTATTTTGATCTGGACTTCTACAAGCTTACATTCTTAGAGAAATACCTCTACCCCGTGAAGATCGGAATGGTCCTCCTGTTAGGGTTCTTCCTTGCTTTGATGGCCGCGCTCCTTAGTATTGTACTCGGTAAAACCCGCGCCGGAAAACCCTTCAATAGGGATATCCTGTATGGCGCAGTTTCTGTATTGGCCATAGTAGTTGCGCTCGGGATCTATTCCATCGGCGAGATAAGTTCTCTTGAAGCTGGTTTTAGTTTCAATTTTTTAACTGCAGCGCTTGCGGGACTCGTGATTGCGGGTCTATTAAAGCGCGGATTGACCGGAAAATATCTTACCTCCGGGGAGGTTCTGCAGAATATTCTCTTTATCGGGTTTTTAGCCGCATCATCGGGCACCATGGATATATTCCGGGTGCCTTCCAGCTGGCCTCAGGTATTGGTACTGAATAATTTCATAGCAGCTTTCGTCTTCATGGTATATCAGATATCCAATGCCTGTTCCATGGCCAAATCGAATAGGCATCTAAAAGCCATCTCTGGAATATTGATAGTCGGCATACCATACCTCTTTAACTGGCTGCTCCTGGTCGGGAACGCAAATATTCTGCAATCCACAATAAACAGCATAACGGCCCACACACTATCGGCCTGGCCGCTCGTCAGCGACACGCTCGGACGGCTCATCGTGGTATTCATATTTAATGAGGCGATGATAAACGGAATAAGTTTCGCGATCAACGGAAGGCTTGTCAAGAAGCTGAAGGCGCATCTATTTGCGTTCTTCGTTTCTCTAAGTGTCGTCTTAGCCCCTCTAATCGCCGATGTCGGCTCATCACAGATGGTGGCCTCGCTTCCGGTAATACTCGGAGCCATCATATCGATCATCACTACCATGCTCGCCTATGCGGGTTTATGGGGACAGGTCTATTTGATCACCGGTATGATATTGGACGGAGTAAAGCGCATAGCGCCTTCAGAGGAGAATATCTCTAAGAATGTTCTGATCGGAATGAAGAAAGGCATGGCTTACGTCGCCATACTTTTAGGCCTCTTATATGCGGCTATCGCGCTTGTAAACTATCCTCTGACGAACAGCATAATGTGCGCCTTCCCCATAATAACAGGGATCCTGGTAGGAGCTCTCATATTTCCGCTGGCCAAGACCACGATAGAGACTTTTGACGGGACTCTTCCCTTTTTCCAGAGAGCGCGCTTCAGCTACAAGGACGGCACTTTATACGCCAGGGGCGCAGTATTCGGATTCGGGTTCGCTTACGCGATCATTCAAAAGATCTACCTTCAGGGCATGTCACAACGTATAGTCTACGGTCTACTGGTAGGATTAGTCGCATCTCTGGGCGTAAGCCTACTGAGGGACATCCTGTATGCTATTAAGGGACAAGGGCGCGTTCAGTCATGGAGATTATACATAGTCGATGCCTCACTTGGCGCTTTTATCGGCGGCGCGCTCACGTTCTATCTCGACGCCTCGCAGATCCCGGTGGTAGTAAATAAGATCAAGCAGTATACAAGTATGGGCTTTTCACCGATAGAATACATCACGTATCCCCTCTTAAATAAATGGGGCCGCATCGACCTCGGAACATATGCCGGCGGATCAAAATTATTATTCACCGAATCTCTCGCAGGTGTAATCAATTGGTCGATAGCCGCGTGGCTATTCGCCGTGAACAAGGTCTTCATGCAGGCATATTTTCAGAAGGACATGGGGCCGATAAAATTCTTCTTCTCAAAAGCGGGGTTGGTAGAACTCGTAAATCACATGCTCTACGTGCTAAGGTGGGGCTTATGGATGTCTCCCATAATATTCACGTTCCTGCGCATGATGCCGGAGCCGACTTGGTATAACCAGGACGGCGCCATACGCACCATATGCGCCATCTACAACAATATAACTATGTCTCCGGACGGATTCAAATTATGGAGCCTGAACCTATTCACATATATCCTTGCATTCGACATGCTGCGTATCCTCATATGGATGGATCACATGGGGCTACGCGTCGCGACTTTGGTCAACTTAAGCTTTATAGGCATGGACAAGCTGGATGAGAAAGTATCCAAATTTATAGGTCCGGCCGCCGCGCAGAGATATATCCCCGACGCGGTTAAGAGGTTCACCACATGGGCGCCGCTATTGATCCCGTTCTATTTACCGCGCGGCCAAGCGTGGGATTACGCGTGGAATACTTCACAGGCGATGCTGAACGCCTCCGAGACGGGAGGGTTGCTTGTCACATTGAGGAACCTATCTCTGCCACAGATGCTGATGATCATATTTGTGCTGATGATAATCTTCTCTGTAGCTTCTTTCCTCATCCGCACATTAGCCCGTAAACTTGAAAAGAGACGCCAGACTAAGCATGTACTAGGCAACAGAGAATATACCGTGGTCGTCAAGGACAATGGCGAAGCATACAGCGAGCTCGTGCACAAGGAATGCGATATCAGCCGCCGCTCGTACGATATTATAGACCCTTGCGGCAGGATCCTGTATATTCTGGATTCGTCCGAAGGCGTTGACAGCAAGAAGCGCTTCTGGCCCATAGCGGGAAATTTCCCGAAAGACAACTTCCCCGCTTCTCATATCGAGAAGACAGAAACTTCCGTCAGGATAACCAATGAAAATAACGGTGTCAGGACTACGGTAGATATAAGATTGCCGGATGAAGATGCCACGGCGGAACTTTGGGAGATCACAGTAGAGAACATGACGGATAGAGCGCGTAAATTGAAGCTCGTCCCGTATCTTGAATGGGTAATAAACGGCGGCCTTCACGACAGGTTCCATACTCAGTATGCGAGATTATATCCTGAGATGGAATATTTAAGCGACGCCAATGCCATATTGTCGTGGCAGAAGACTACAAAATCCATGGGGATACTTGCCACGGATATCGAGCCCGAAGGGTTCCTAATATCGCGCATGGACTTTATAGGACGGGGCCAGAGCGTATGGAGCCCGAGGATATTCGATACTCTTAAATTCTTAGAGGCGAGAGACTCCGCCGCGTGCCCGACATTCGATCCGATAGGCAGTTTAATATTGAACATTCCGGTGGAGCCAAAAACTTCTAAAACGGTCAATCTCATGATCGGGTATGCCAAGAACAGGAAGACCGCCATCGAGCTGATAAATGGTTATCTGAAACCCCGCGGTGTCAAGAAGGCGGCGAACGCTTTGAAGCGATCTCCTTTAATAGGACACGGTGAGATATTGCCGGGGACTCCGCAGCCTTACTCCACGTATAAAGACGATGGCAACAAGCTCATAGTCCATACGCCATTCACTCCGCGCCCATACGACCACGCTCTGTCGAACGCGATACATTCCGTCATGGTCACCAACCGCGGACTGCATACGTCCTGTAACGGCAATTCACAGCAGAACCGCCTCACCCCCGACTGGCCGGATACCGTTACAAAAGAGATCCCGACAGAAGCTATCTATCTTTACGATACCTACAGCAAGGAGTGGTACTCCCCGACTTATCATCCGCTGAACGATAAGGAGGCTAAGCACGAGTCCGAATTCGGGGTCGATGGAACGGCCATATTCCGCATGACAAAAGGGAGTGTATCCACCGAGCTTACCGTATTCGTGCCGCATGACGATCCCACCGGCGTATACCTTTTAACCGTGAAGAACAGTTCGGACCAACCCAAGAAGATGCGGATATCGCCGTACTTCCAGATGGTACTTGGGTTCCAGCCCGAAGGCTCCGGAAATCTGATAACTCGTTATGACAAAAAGGCAAGGGCGTTATTATTCGAGAATCCGCGTAATATGTTCCGTTCAGGGATTGCCTTCGCTTCCATGTCTATACCTGCCGAAAAATTTGAGACGAGGCGCGGAAGGTTCTTCGGGGACAAGTGCGCGCTTAAGCATCCATTTATGGTGGAGAACGCGAGACCCGACAAAACACAATTCACCGATTACAGGCAGGTTGCGGCCTTTTTGGGAACGCTCGATATCCCGGCCCACGGAGAAGCTACGGTCGCCGTAGTGCTTGGGCAGGCTGATACGCGCAAGGAGGCTGTGCAGCTTGTGGAAAAATATAAAGACGTTTCCACTGTACGCAAGAGCCTTGAAGAGACCAAACAATGGTGGCTTAGCCTAATGGGTACAACATCCATTAAAAGCAATAGTGCCGAATTCGACCAGCTCGGCAACTGGCTAAAATACCAGGCCCTGGCCGAACGCATCTGGGCGAGACGCGGATTCTACCAGACCAGCGGAGCTTATGGATTCCGCGATCAGCTGCAGGATACTATAAATCTCATCTGGATAAATCCGGCGCTTGCCCGCAAACAGATAATACTGCATGCGTCACAGCAGTTCATAGAGGGCGATGTATTCCACTGGTTCTTTACATTGACCGACGGCAGGACGGCCTTCTCATGCCGTTCACACGCCTCAGACAATCCTCTCTGGATAGCGTGGGCCGTGGGTGAATATATAAGAAACACCGGTGACGATTCGGTACTCGACGAAATGACTTCGTATGTAAAGAGCGAATTTCCATTCGCGCCGCTGCCAAAAAATAAACAGGGCTGGGGCCACATGTACCAGAGGTCTACACGCGCCGATACGGTATACAAACACTGCATGAGATCGATAGATCTGGTCATGAAGAAACGCTCCGGCGTACATGGGCTTCCCTTGATGGGCGTGGGCGACTGGAATGACGGATTGGACGAGATCGGCAGTGAGGGTAAGGGCGAGAGTGTCTGGCTCGGCTTCTTCCTCTATTATATATTGAAGGACATGATCGACATCATAGGAAAAAAAGAGAGTAAAAATAAAAGAGAATACTACTCAAAGAAGATGGCGGCGCTCAAAGCATCACTCGAGTCAACATGGAGAGAAGACCGTTACTTAAGGGCCTACCACGACGACGGCACGGAGATAGGGTTAAAAGGTACGGGCGTGTGGGAGATAGACTCTCTGACAGCCGCGTGGGCTGTCATGGCCGATATCAACTTTGAGCGCAGCGTTACGGTATTCAATACCGCCTTAAAAGTCCTCGAAAAAGATAACACTATATTGCTCGGATGGCCGGCGCTGCACGAAGACACAAAACCGTATCTTGGCAGATCCAGCAAGTATCCGGAAGGTGTGCGCGAGAACGGCATGTACTGTCACGGTGTCCAGTGGCTGGTAAGGGCGGCCAGGATCTTAGCCGAACAGTTTGAGAAAAAAGGGAACGCCGAAAAAGCTAACGAATACCGCCAGACGGCATACAGGTTGTGGTTAAAGATATCGGCTATCCCTCACGTAAAACCCGATGAGATCGAAATATACGGCGGCCAGCCCAACAAGCAGGCAGCGGATATGTTGACCGCATTTGATCCGGGCAGAATGATATGGCACGGATATACGGGCGCCGCAGGATGGATGCTCCGACAGGCTTTCGAGGGCGTCGTAGGCGCCAGCCTGATAAATAATGAGATGATATTGCCTAAAGATCTTGATAAGCCGCGTGGCGAATTAAAAATAGAGGCTGTTACCAGAAACTTAAATAAACTGAAGGGTTAAATAATATTATATGGCTACACTACTTGAAAAATGGGTCGATGAGCAAGCTAAGCTGACGAAGCCCGATAAGATATATTGGTGCGACGGCTCCGAAGAGGAGGCTCAAAAATTAATAGAGATAGGTATGCGCGAAGAACGCATTAACGGCCAGCCCATTTTTCAGGAGCTAAACCAGAAGGCATGGCCCAATGGCTATTTTCACAGAAGCCACCCTACGGATGTCGCCCGCACAGAGCATCTTACCTATGTATGTTATCCGGAGAGGCTTACCGCAGGACCTAATAATAATTGGATGGCGCCCGAAGAAGCAAGGCTTTTGATGCGTAAACTATCCGATGGCTGTATGACCGGCAAGACGATGTATGTCCTTCCCTATATGATGGGCCATGCCGAATCACCTTACGCGAAAGCCTGCATCCAGCTGACCGACATATCTTATGTCGCCGTCAGCATGCGGATAATGACCAGGATGAGCAAGACCGTCATAGATAAAATAGGAAATAGCGACAATTTCGTAAAAGGACTGCATTCTATAGGCGACCTCAATCCGGAGAGGCGCTTCATAATGCACTTCCCTCTCGAAAATTTAGTATGGAGCATAGGATCCGGTTACGGCGGCAACGCCCTTCTGGGCAAAAAATGTATATCTTTGCGCATGGCATCCTGGCTTGGCCTCCAGGAAGGGTGGCTTGCCGAACATATGGTGATATTGGGGGTCCAAAGCCCTGACGGCGAGATCACATACGTTACCGCGGCGATGCCTTCCGCTTGCGGAAAGACGAATCTCGCGATGATGGAGTCCGCCCTGCCCGGTTACAAGATCTGGACGCTCGGCGATGATATAGCATGGCTAAATGTAGGCCCCGACGGTCGGCTCTGGGCGATAAACCCCGAAGCCGGGTTTTTTGGCGTAGCGCCCGGAACTTCGATGAAGACGAACCCTAATATGATGAGGACATTAAAGAAAGACGGGTTCCGTCCCACTATATTCACGAACACGGCTCTGAACAGCGATACCAATGAGCCTTGGTGGGAAGGCATAGATGGGGAGCGGCCAAAAAATCTCATAGACTGGCAGGGTAAAAAATGGGACTCTGCTTCGGGCACAAAGGCGGCACATCCCAATTCAAGATTCACCGTATCCATGTATAACGCTCCGACGCTCTCCAAAGAAGCCGACAACCCTAAAGGTGTGCCGATCTCAGCGATGATATTCGGCGGAAAGAGGACTAAGCTGATACCGCTGGTATTCGAAAGCTTTGATTGGGCCAACGGCGTATTCGCTGCCGCCAGGATGGGCTCCGAGACTACCGCCGCGGCTGCCCATCAGGTAGGCGTCTTGAGGCGCGACCCTATGGCGATGCTCCCCTTCTGCGGATACAGTATGGGCGATTATTTTGGGCACTGGCTGAAGATCGGCAAGCGCATGACAAAACCGCCGAAGATATTCTCTGTAAACTGGTTCAGGCAGGATGATAGCGGCAAATTCATGTGGCCGGGATTCGGAGATAATATACGGGTCCTCGAATGGATAATCAAAAGGGTGAAGGGCCGGGCCAAGGGACGCAAGACTCCGATCGGCGTCATCCCCAATCTGGATGAGCTCAATGTGACCGGATTAAATATCAGCAAAGAAAATATGGAGCGGCTCTTTGAGGTCAATCCTGAGGAATGGAAGACTGAGCTCGGGGACGTGAAGACATTCTTAAGGCAATACGCGGATAAGATGCCGGAAGAGATGTGGCAGCAATATAAGGAGCTGGAAGAACAATTATCTTGATTTTTCCGCTGTATTAATATATAATCCCTTTTAACAAAAAGAAAGAGGAGGAGTTTGAGATGAAGAGATTAGGTTTTGTGGTTCTAGCATTGATAATATTATCTACATTTACCATATCCGGATGCAGTTCCGCGCAGAAGAAGCTTTCTGAGGACGTGAAAGGCATAAAGACCAAGGTCGATACTCTCGAGACCAGAGTCGAAGGCGTGGAGACAAAACAGTCTGAGGTTGAACGCCTTGCTATGGAGCAGGCTCAGAGGGCCGAAGAGATGAAGGCAGAGAGACCGGCACGGGCTTCTTCGGGTAGGACGAACGTAGGCATAAAAGTAAAAGGAAGCCATAAGGGTAAAGAGCAAATAAGAGAAATTCAGACTTGCTTAAAGAACGCCGGATTTTATAAAGGCGAGGTGGACGGCGTAAAGGGTAGAAAGACGAGATCTGCAATAAAGAAATTTCAGGATGCTAACGGCCTTAAGGCCGACGGCGTAGTCGGAAAGAGGACCTGGGAGGCCTTGAGCAAATATACTTCGGGCGGCGAAGCACATGCAGCCGGCGGCGTCGAAGAGGAGGCATCCACTAAGTAGATTTTAGAGCACAATTTTACACTTAAAAGGGGCTGACCTCATGTAACACAGGTTAGCTCCTTTTTAGTATTCCGTATTGAGCATAGCGTATAGTGTTACGCAATACTCTATACACATAACGCAATACAAAAGGGAGGAAACGATGAACGAGATTCTTGAGATACTTGAGAAAAATGCCAGGACGACTCCGGAAGAGATAGCCAAGATGACCGGAAGCTCGAGGGAGGCTGTAAAAAAGAGTATAAAAAAATTCGAGAAAGACGGCGTAATATTAAAGTATAAGACGGTAATAAATAAGGAGCTCATCACGGACGAAGGATCCGATGTGCGCGCCCTTATAGAGGTGAAGATAACCCCTAAGAAGGATGCCGGCTTTAACTATCTGGCCGAACGCATATATCAATTCCCTGAGGTTAGCGCTTGCTATCTGATGAGCGGCACATACGATCTTCTGGTGGTAGTTGAAGGTAAGAATATACATACTGTTTCAAATTTCGTTTCATCTAAATTGGCTCCTATGGAGAATGTCCGCGGTACCGTCACGCACTTTATCCTGAAGAAGTATAAAGAGGACGGAGATATATTAAGGCAGGCAAAGAGAGATAAGAGAGAGGCAATTTCACTGTAAATGAGAACTTCTAAACTGGTAGAAAATATCCCTCCATCCGGCATAAGGGTATTCTTTGACCTTGTGCTCGGCATGAAGGATGTCATATCGCTCGGTATCGGTGAGCCCGATTTCGTTACGCCGTGGAATGTCCGCGAAGCCGCCATATTCTCTCTTGAGGAGGGCTATACTTCGTATACATCCAATAAAGGCATGATAGAGTTGAGAAGGGATATATCCGGCTCTCTTTTGAAACGGTATGGCCTCGAATATGACCCTGAGGACGAGATCCTGATAACCGTAGGCGTAAGCGAAGCTGTCGATCTGGCTTTCCGCGCAATAATAAATAGAGGCGATAAGATACTCGTGCCGGAGCCTTACTACGTATCGTACGGCCCTCTCGTAACTTTAGCCGGCGGCATTCCGGTATTCATTAAGACTAGCCCTGAAAACGGATTTAAGCTGACGCCTAAAGATATCTTGAAGTATTGCGACAGTAAGACCAGGGCTATAATACTGAACTACCCCAATAATCCTACCGGCGTTTCATATACCAGGAAAGAATTGAACGCCATAGCAAAGATAGTATTAAAGAAGAACCTCATCATGATCAGCGACGAGATATACGGCGACCTTACTTACGACTTTGAGCACACGGCCTTTCCTACTCTGACCGGGATGAAAGAGAGGACGATCTACCTGAACGGATTCTCAAAGTCATACGCCATGACCGGCTGGAGGATAGGTTACGCATGCGGCCCGAAAGATGTCATAGCCATGATGACCAAGATACATCAATATACGATGCTCTGCGCTCCGATAATGTCGCAGATGGCTGCTCGCGAGGCTTTAAGGAACGGGGAAAAGTCCACCCGTGAAATGAAACGCGAATATAAAAGACGACGCGAATACGTAGTCTACGGTCTGAATGAAGTCGGCTTGCCCTGTCATAAGCCCGAAGGGGCTTTTTATGCCTTCCCTTCTATAAAAAAGTCCGGCCTCTCTTCGATGGAGTTCGCAAAGAGGCTCCTGGAGAAAGAGCGCGTCGCTTTGGTCCCTGGAACCGCATTCGGGCCTTCCTGTGAAGGCTACGTCCGCATATCCTACGCTTCAAACATAGACAACATCAAAGAAGCTCTCACCAGGATAAAGAGATTCCTGTGCTCGCAAAACTCATAGGCATCATCCTCATAATAATAGGAATGGCCGGCCTTGTATTGCCCATAGTTCCCGGCATAATTCTTATAATGGCAGGCGTCCTTTTATTCTCCAGAAATAGAGCGGCTGTAGACTGGGCCTGGGTTAATAATGAGCTTAAGGAGCGTGAGAGGATCGATCCCGGCGACAATAGCGATAGAGGGGTTGCTATAGCCAGAAGTTTGGATGTCTCCCTATCGAAGGCAAAGACGCTTTCAAAGCCAAACTATATCCATGCTTTAAAGAAGATCACTGCCATAGGGGAAGATTTTATAGAGCTCGAAGGCGGCGCGAGATTCTCCTCCGGCAAGCTGGCTGATCATCTAAAGGGTGCCAGCCATATGATCATATTTCTGGCGACGATAGGCGAAAAAATAGAGAACGAAGCCGGCGTTCTCACAAAAGGCAAAGAGCCTCTCGAAGGGTATCTGTTAGACAGGATAGGCTCTTTCGAGGTCGAATCTCTCGCCGGATCGATAGAGAATAAATTTCGAAAAGATTATCATATGCTCAGGAAGAGCGTCTCGAGGCGGTACAGCCCCGGGTATTGTGATTGGCCGATAGAAGAGCAGAAGGTCCTTGCCGAGATCCTGGATTTTTCAAAAATAGGCGTTACGCTTAACGAAAGTTGTATGATGCAGCCGAAGAAATCGATCTCCGGCATAGTTGCGATAGCGGGCAAGGGAGTCTTTACCAAAACGGGTTCAACTTGCGAGGTCTGTGAAAAAAAAGATTGTTCCTACCGGCGGGTTGACTAGACTGCTGCTTCCTTCTTCAATAGATTTTCCCAGAACCTATCTATCTCGGACTGTATATCATCGACAATAGGCTTGTTTTCAGGTTTCGCCAGATGTCTGAAGCGGCCCTGCATGTTCAACCACTCTGATACGGCCTTCTTCTCTTTGGGCTTATAAGTTATCTTATACTGCCCATTAACGACCTCATATAAAGGCCAGGCGCATGTATCGGCGGCTAAACGGCCGAGTTCGCAGGTAAGCTCCGGCTTATACGCCCACCCTAATCTGCATGGCTGAAATACGTTTATAAACTTTGGGCCTTCTATGGAGAGGGCCTTCTCAACTTTTGATGTCAGGTCGCGCCAGTTCCCTACGACAGATTGCGCTACATAAGGTATGCCGTGAGCGACCATTATCTCGGTGAGATTTTTTCTATACTGTTCTTTGCCCTTTTTTATCTTACCTACCGGCGCCGTGGTTGTATCGGCCCCTTTAGGCGTGGCCCCGGAGCGCTGAACTCCGGTATTCATATAAGCTTCATTGTTGTAACAGACGTATAGTATATTATGCCCT
>Ga0268276_1000442_pt1 | contig 49457 bp, 39 predicted proteins | sample saktaG_4_FD_190145 | JGI IMG/M metagenome (GOLD analysis project Ga0268276, IMG submission 190145) | Saline water microbial communities from Sakinaw Lake, British Columbia, Canada - sak_2010_1_5_45m | ecosystem: Environmental > Aquatic > Non-marine Saline and Alkaline > Saline ...
AGGACTTCAATAGACCCTTATTATTCTTATCCCCCCATCCCCCATTTCGAAATTTGGGTCCCATCCAATGTCACCCGCATATGATATCCCCAGGAACAGAAAAGTTTTAGTCAACCCTTCTTCAGCACGTCAAAAGGGGTCAGGCGCCTTTTAGGGGTAGGCCTGGCACTTATTAGCTAGGGCAGGCGAAGACCTTGGGGTCAGCCACCTGAAGCGGCGTTAAATAATTTTTACATTCTAAAACTTGTCATGCCCGCGAAAGCGGGCATCTAAAAAAACTTGTCTGGATTCCCGCTTGCGCGGGAATGACAGTGAAGCTAATTTTGACAGCAGTGATGCCCAATCCAAATTTATGTCCGCTGAAGGTGGGTGACCCCAAGGTCTACAGCCTGCCTGGAGGTAGACAGGAAGGCCGACGAATTTTCCTGGCGGGTAGCTATCTCTTGAAAATACTGTGTGGTTTGTCTATAATAAGGGCTTATGGTTAAGGCGAGACAGGCGTGGGGAACTAGGATCGGCATCATAATGGCCGTCGCGGGAAGCGCGATAGGACTGGGGAACTTCCTCCGCTTCCCGGTGCAGGCCGCATCGAATGGCGGCGGAGCCTTTATGATACCTTACTTCGTCTCGCTCTTTCTTCTCGGCATCCCGCTGGTGTGGATAGAGTGGACCCTCGGACGATACGGCGGAGGGTTTGGCCACGGCACGGCTCCCGGTATATTCCATACCATGTGGAAGAAGAACCGTTTCATAAAATATTTCGGGGTCATAGGGATATTCGGGCCCCTGGTAATACTGACCTACTACACCTATATAGAGTCCTGGACGCTTGCTTACAGCTGGTTTGCCATTACCGGAAAATATGCCTCGGCCGCCACCGAAAGCTCGATGAAATCATTCTTAAGCGGATTTCAGGGGCTCGAGAAGAATAGCTTCTTCTCGAGCATCATCCCCGCGTACACATTTTTTGTGATAACATTTTTGGCAAATATGGCCGTGATATATTACGGAATAAAAGGCGGAATAGAGAAGCTCTGTAAGATCGCGATGCCGCTACTCTTCATATGCGGCGTGATAGTCATGGCGCGCGTTCTCACTTTGGGTCCGCCGGATCCGGCCAGGCCTTCCTGGAATATCGTTAACGGATTGGGATTTTTTTGGAATCCCGATTTTTCCGCGCTCAAGAGCGCCAAGGTATGGCTTGCGGCGGCAGGGCAGATATTCTTTACTTTAAGCGTCGGTATAGGCGTCATACTTACCTACGCGAGCTATCTCTCAAAAAGTGACGATGTTGTGCTGTCCGGGCTCTCGGCCGTCAGCACTAATGAATTCGCAGAGGTTATAATAGGCGGGAGCATAGTGATACCGGCGGCCTTTATATTCTTCGGTCCGGCCGGCACGGAAGCGATAGCCAGAGGCGGAGCGTACAATCTGGGTTTTGTCACTATGCCCTTGATATTCAGTAAGGTTTCGAATAGCGCCTTCTTCGGCTCGGCCTGGTTCTTATTATTATTTCTCGCGGGGATAACTTCTTCAGTATCGCTTGCTCAGCCCGCGGTGGCATTTCTGGAGGATGAATTTAATATCTCACGCAAGAGGGCTGTATCGATACTGGGCGCGGCGCTATTTATCTTCTGCCAGCCGGCTATATTTTTGCTCGGCAAAGGGGTGGTTAACGAGCTCGACTTCTGGGGCGGAACATTCTGCCTCGTTCTTTTCGCGACGGTCGAGACGATACTCTTCGCGTGGATATTCGGGATGGAGACGGCATGGAAAGAGATACATCACGGCGCAGACATGAAGATACCGGGCATCTATAAATTCATAATAAAGTATATAACCCCGCTCTTCCTCGCGCTGATACTCGCTTCCTGGGTCTACCAGGAGTGGCGGCCCATGATCTTTATGAAGAACATCCTGCCGCAGGACAGGCCTTTCATCCTTGCCACACGATTTTGTCTGGCCGCATTATTTATCATGCTGTCGGTTTTGGTCAAGGTCGCGTGGAATAAAAAGGGGAGGCAGTCGAAGATATGAGGCTTTCAGGATGGATATTTTTAACATTCTCATGGGCTTTCATATTGACACTCATTACATTCTGTTTTTACAAGGTCTTTACCGGGAAGAAGGCCGGTTAGTATATTATGTCCAAGATCGATATAAAGAATATTTCGAAAGATGAGCTTATAAAAGAGCTCGTCAGGATAGGCGAGAAGCCGTATAGGGCTACTCAGGTCTTCAGATGGCTCTATAAATCGCTGGTGACGTCATTCGATGATATGACCGATCTGAATAAGGAACTGCGCGAAAAGCTGAAGCAGGAATTTTATATTACAAAGATCGTCTCCCTGGACTCAAAACGCTCTTTCTCCGATGGCACCACGAAATATCTGCTTAAATTGGAAGATTCGCATACGATAGAGTCAGTCCTTCTGCCGGAGGATGAGAGAACGACGCTCTGCCTCTCCTCACAGGTCGGCTGCAAATTCGGATGCTCTTTCTGCGCCAGTGCCCCGTTCGGTTTTGTGCGCAACCTTAAGGCCTCGGAGATATTGGACGAAGTTATCTTTATGAAGACCCACAACAAAGACCGCCAGATCACAAATATTGTCTTTATGGGAATAGGCGAACCGTTAGATAACTACAATAATGTGATGAGAGCGATAAGGATACTGAACGATGAGGACGCCTTTAAGATAGGCGCCCGCAAGATTACGATATCCACTTGCGGGGTGATTCCGGGTATAATGAAGCTGGTCGATGAGAAGCTGCAGATAGAGCTCTCGGTATCTCTCCATTCGCCCGATGATAAAATACGCTCTACTCTCGTACCCGCGAATAAGAGATATCCGCTAAATGATCTCATAGCCGCCTGCAAGGAGTACACCAGGCTGACCAAGAGGGTAATAACATTCGAATACGTACTGATAAAGAGAGTGAATGCCTCCGAAGGCGACGCATTTAAGGTGGCCAAGCTCTTGACCGGAATGATCTGTAAGGTGAATATAATATCGTACAACCAGATAAAGGCCAAGGGCTATGAAGCGCCTTCGACGGCGGAGGTGAAAAATTTTTTCAGGACGCTGAAGAGCCGCGCCGTTAATGTGATGCTGCGCAAGTCAAAGGGTGAGGATATCGATGCCGGTTGCGGGCAGCTGAGGATATCAAAATTATGAATAAGAGCGATAGAGTAATAAGGCATGTCGCGTTCTTTTTTTCGCTCGCATTATACCTGACGCTGCTGCCCATAATATTATCTTACTCTCTCGGCTATCACATAGATTTTAACAAGCTCATAATATACAAGACGGGTATATTATCCATAAAGAGCATTCCTTCAGGCGCGGCTATCTATATTAATGGCAATATATATCCGGATATTACGCCCGCCAGAATAGAAGAGCTGAGGCCCGGCACCTATTCCGTAGAGGTAAAGAGAGATGGCCTATTTCCGTGGCAGAAAGAGCTGACTGTCCGCTCTAACATGGTTACCCGCGCGGAGAATATACTCCTCTTTCCTATGCTGCAGGTGAAAGAGAAGGTGAGCGACCGCGAAACGGATAATTTCTTTATACCCGACGACAGAAGCCAGATCTATTATATGACGAAGGCAGGCCTCTACAAGACGAATCTTGATGGGTCGAACCCCAAGAGGCTTTCGTCTTATTCACGGTGGCCATCCGATATTACAGGCAAGAAGCTCTCGCCGGATGGAAACAAGATACTCTATTTTAATGAAAACGGTATATGGATCATCTACTTGAACGGCTTGAGGTTGCCCGCTGGCGGCGATGTAGTGGAGGTAGAAGAGGTCTTAAAGAGCGCGGATGTTATAAAGGATGTATTCTGGCATTCGGGCTCCAATCACATAATTTTTGTGGCCGGCAGAGATATAGACGTGATGGAGATCGGGAAGGGAGGCGTCAAAAATATAGTTACGCTCAATAGGTGCAACCACCAGCCTCAAGGCGTATACTATGACGCGTATAATGACTCCCTCTATTTTAACGATTCTCCCGCAGACAAGAGCAACCTCTACAGGCTTGATCTGAGAGAGAAGTTCTTCGGAAAGCTCATGGAGCGCATTAAGAAGGAATTTGATATTATATATGACCAGAAATGAGAAGCTTCGCAGGTTCTTCGAAATAGTTCCGGGGTTCATGACATGGTCTACGATCCTGGGGCTTATAATATTCTCCGTATTTAAGCCTCTATGGGTCGCGGTATTCATAATATGTTTTGACCTCTATTGGGTAATACGCGTCGGCTATTTTACGACGCTGCTCGTCTTCGCTTACAGAAGGCTCAATGCCGAGAAGAAGACAGACTGGCTAAAAAAATGTAGATCGCTCGAGGGGCAAGGTTCGTTAAATTACGACAGCATATACCACGCCGTGATGTTCCCGGCCTATAAGGAGGGCCCGGAAGTCCTGGATGCATCCATAAATGCGCTCATCGATTCCAATTACGACAAGAAGAAGATGATAGTGACGCTTACCATCGAGGAGAGGGCCGGAGATATATGCTGGGAGAACGCAAAAGAGTTTCAGAGAAGATTTAAGGATACGTTCTTTGAATTTATTATAACGAGGCATCCTGACGGCCTCAAAGGCGAAGCGAAGACCAAGGGCGCGAACGCTACGTGGGGCGCCATGGTCATCAGGGAGTTCGTAGATTCAAAGAAGATAGACCATGAGCATGTGATCATGTCGTGCTTTGACGCCGATACCTGCGCCGAGCGAGAGTACTTCGCCTGCTTGGTCTACCACTATATAACGAATCCGAAAAGAACGCGCTCGAGCTATCAGCCGATCCCCGTATATAATAATAACATATGGTACGCGCGCTCGATAGCCCGCGTGATCGAGCTCGGCTCAAGCTTCATGCAGATGATAGAGACTATGAGGCTGGAAAAGTTTGTGACTTTCTCAAGCCATAGTATGAGCTTTAAGACGCTCGTCGATGTGGGGTACTGGCCCGTCGATATGATCTCGGACGATTCCGTCATATATTGGAAATGCTTTCTGTATTTCGACGGTGATATTCCGTGATACCCATGTACGTGACGGTATCTCTAGACGTTGCTACGGAAAAAGCTATAATCCCCACCCTGATAAAACAGTATAAGCAGAAGCGCCGCTGGGCGTGGGGGGTGGAGAACTTCCCGTATCTTATGATGGGGTTCATTAAGAACAAAAAGATACCTCTCTATAAGAAGATCCGCCGCGGCTTTCATCTCTTCGAGAGCCATTACACGTGGGCCGTATGGGCCATCATCGTGACATTTATAGCGCCACTGCCGCTGATATTCGGCGGCGGCATCTTCAGGCAGACAACGATGGGGTACTCGCTCCCGAGCGTCGCGGCTGCGCTATTCAGGATCACGACTCTAACGCTATTCATATGCATGCTCATGAGCATAAAGCTTCTGCCGCCAAGACCCAAAGATGTTAAGCCGCAGAAGAAGCTCGTCATGTTCACCCAGTGGCTTCTTGCGCCGCTACTGGCGGCATTTGTCGGGTCCACTCCGGCCATAGATGCACAGACGCGCCTGATGCTGGGTAAGTATATGCATTTTCACGTCACGGAAAAGATCCGGCACGGGATCACATCAAATTAACCGTATTTTTTTCTTGCATTGAAAAAATATTTGTGCTAAATTCTAAAGCGATGAACAAATACTTAGGCATTGTTATCGGGATCATAGCGGTATTCTTAGGCCTTAATGGATTGATCGCCTGGCGCGGCGATCTTTTTATTGTGCTGAGAGCCTCTCTGCCGGTGATCTTTGTGCTCGGCGGAGCGATAGCCGTGATAGCGGGCTTAAGCGAAATAAAGGACGAGATCTCTTCAAAATAGAAGATAAGAGATAATTTCCCCACCACTACTAATTGTGCCACCCACTAAAAAAACCACAATATATAGTATTTTATCTTGACATGTTCCATATCTGTGATATACTTTTCGAGGTATTAATATAAACGGATAGATGCAGTTCGAAAATTTGCCTGCCGGCCGGCGGGCTAAGGAGGTAATTTAAAATGGGCGGTAGAGCGGATGCGAGAAGTGAGTTGTCGGAGAATGCGATGAAGGTTCTCGAGAAGAGGTACCTGAAGAAAGACGCGAAGGGCCTACTGATCGAGACGCCTGAGGGGCTATTTCGTCGGGTAGCGAAGAATATAGCGACAGCGGACTCAAATTACGGTAAGAGTGAGGCGGATATAAAGAAGACGGAAGAAGAATTTTTTAATATGATGGCCCGGCTGGAATTTTTACCGAACTCGCCAACGCTCATGAACGCCGGCAGAGACCTGCAGCAGCTATCCGCGTGTTTTGTACTGCCGATAGAAGATTCGATGGAGGCGATATTTGAAACTATCAAAGATACCGCTATAATACATAAATCCGGCGGCGGGACGGGATTCAGCTTTTCCAGGCTCCGGGCAAAGAATTCTCCTGTACGTTCTACGGGAGGAATATCGAGCGGTCCGGTCTCATTCATGAAGGTTTTTAACGCCGCAACTCAGGCCGTGAAACAGGGCGGAACGCGGCGCGGCGCCAATATGGGAATATTGCGCGTGGACCATCCCGATATTCTCGAATTCATCTCCTGTAAAGAGAATGACAAAGAGATAACGAACTTCAATATATCCGTGGCGCTCACCGAAGAGTTCATGAAGAAGGCGGTTGCCGGCGAGGATTACGATCTGGTCGATCCAAAGACTAAAAAGTCGATCCAGAGGATAAACGCCAAAAAAGTTTTCGATATGATTATACAGATGGCGTGGAGGAACGGGGAGCCGGGCATAATATTCATCGACAGGGTGAATAAAGATAATCCCACGCCTAAGGTCGGCGAGATAGAGTCTACGAATCCATGCGGAGAACAGCCCCTTTTGCCGTACGAGAGCTGTAATCTCGGGTCCATAAACCTGGTAAAGATGGTCACAGAAGATAAGAAGCTGGATTGGGACAAGCTTTCAGAAACAATCGAGAAGTCGGTCCACTTCCTCGACAACGTCATAGATATGAACTCATATCCGATAAAGAAGATAGACGAAATGACGAAGTCTAACAGGAAGATAGGCCTCGGAGTTATGGGTTTCGCTGACATGCTGCTCATGATGAGTATAAGATATAATTCGGAGGATGCGATCGCGCTAGCGGAGAAGCTGATGAAGTTTATGCTCGACATATCGCGCCGCGCATCCGAATCCCTGGCCAAAGATAGAGGGGCATTTCCTAATTTTAAAGGGAGTATATATGATAAGAAGGGCGCCAAGCCTTTAAGGAATGCGACCCTTACCACTATAGCCCCTACCGGGACGCTCTCGATCATCGCAAACTCTTCAAGCGGTATAGAGCCCGTATTTGCCATTACCTATGTAAGGAACATAATGGACAATACGAAGCTTATAGAGGTACACCCGTACTTTCGGGAAGTGGCCGAGAGAAGAGGCTTCTACAAGCCGGAGACGATGAATCTTATTAATCAAAAGGGGACGATACATGGCGTGCCCGAAGTGCCGGAAGATGTGCAGCAGCTATTCGTTACCGCGCATGATATAGAAGCTGTGTGGCATATCAGAATGCAGTCGGCGTTCCAGAAATATACGAACAACGCCGTTTCGAAGACGGTCAATCTGCCATCCGAAGCTACATTAGAAGACGTTAAGACCATATATATGATGGCTTATAAGAGCGGCTGTAAAGGCGTTACTATATATAGGGACAAGTCGCGCGATGAGCAGGTATTGAACATACCTTCTGATAGCACTAAAGGCCAGCAAAAGACTCAGGCAAGAGTTAAGATAAGCCCGCGTCCGAGGCCGCCGGTGATATTAGGAACGACCACCAAGATCGCGACAGGATGCGGCAACCTCTATATAACTATAAACGAGGATGGAGACGGCCAGCCTTTTGAAGTATTCATGCATATGGGCAAGGCCGGCGGATGCGCTATGAGCCAGTTAGAGGCTATAGGGCGCTTGGTATCTTTGGGATTACGCAGCGGCATAGAGGTTCTTTCTATAGTAGAGCAGCTTCGCGGAATACGCTGTCCTTCACCCAGCTGGGAGAAAGGTGGAAGAATATTCTCGTGCAGTGATGCAATAGCCAGGGCCATTGAACGGACGGCGCAGGATGCCAAGAATAAAAAAGCCTCCGATGGCACCGTCAGCACAAGCGAGACGACCACAGAGACGTCACAGCCTGATTCTTCAGGCGGCAGTTCAAAGACGGGGACTATGAAGAAGGCCGGGAGCATAGTTGGCGTATGCCCTGATTGCGGCGGAGCGCTGTGGCATATAGAAGGTTGTATGGTCTGTAAATCCTGCGGTTATTCAAAGTGCGGGTAAGATTAAATAAATTTTCTATAAAGACTTGCAAAAACCTATTTCTGTGGTAGAATTATCTTAATAATACGGCTATTGTCTGTATACGTTTTATTAAAGCACGAGAAAGGGAGGTGGCGCAGTGGATAGATTTGCGATAATAGTTGCCGATCCTGTAAAGGCGATGTTGATCAAGGTGTGGAGTTATATTCCGGCCATTTTAGGCGCGATCGTAATATTGGTTGTCGGTTGGATCGTGGCTAAATTTGTTGAGGCCATAGTAGTGAGAGCGTTAAAGGCTGCCCGTCTTGATGTAGTAAGCGATAAGGCAGGTCTCGCTAACATGCTGGCACAGGGTGATATAAAGTGGACACTATCTGAACTGATAGGCGTGATGGTATACTGGGTAGTTATTCTATCCGTTCTGGCATCCGCTCTTAGCGCACTAAACTTGACCGTAGCAGGAGATCTGCTATCAAGATTGGTGGCTTATATTCCGAATATAATAGTCGCGATATTTGTGCTTGTGCTGGGATCATTTTTGGCAGCTTTTGTTGCCGGAGTAGTCCGCACCACAGTAAGCAACGCCGGAATAGGAAATGCGAAGCTGCTTTCAAAGATCACGCAGACTATTTTGGTAGTATTCGCGGTCATAATAGCCATTGAGCAGCTCAATATAGCGACTGCATTCATAGCCTTCGCGGTCAATATAATATTGGCGGCTATAGGATTAGGCGCAGCGCTTGCTTTCGGTTTAGGCTGCAAGGATATCGCCGGAAAAGCGATGCAGGGGATATTGGATAAAATAAAAAAGTAAATTAGCAGCAGAGTCTTAATTCAAAAGAGGCGCTTCAAATCGAAGCGCCTCTTTTGTCTCTCCACCACCCCAGGCAGGCTGTAGACCTTGCGGAGTACCACAACACTCAGGCGGAACTCCCGAACTCCGCCTTTCGCTGACACAAATCGGCATTAGGCATGCCGATTTGTTATGTAAAAATTCTGACAAAATTTTAACTTCCTCCTGGAAATTAAAATTTTTCTATACCGCCATAAGGTGTCAGAATTTTTCACATCAGCTTCAGGCTGGGAGTCCGGAAGTTCCGCCTCCTACTCCGAGCACACCAAAAGGGGTCAGGCGCCTTTTAGGGGTAGGCCTGGCACTATATGGCAGGCGAAGACCTTGGGGTCAGCCACCTGAAGCGGCGTACAATAATTTTTACTCCTTATGGCAGTTTAGTAAAAAAATTGTAATTCCGAAGGAATAAAATTTTTGTAAAAATTATTACGAATAAATTTGGATGCCTAATCCAAATTTATGTCCGCTGAAGGTGGCTGACCCCAAGGTCTTCGCCTGCCTGCCGGCAGGCAGGGACCCGCTATCAACTAACTACAGAAACAGAAAAGTTTTACTGCAATAGCAGAATAAGGGTAGACCGCAAGGTCTCGACTGAGGGTAGAAAATTTGATCTATTTGTGCTACAATAGAGTCTCTAAACGGGGAGAATATAGATGAAGAAACTTGTATTATTGCGGCATGGAGAGAGTACCTGGAACAGAGAGAACAGATTCACCGGATGGACCGATGTGGATCTGTCCGAGAAGGGGCTTACCGAGGCGAAGAAGGCGGGTCAGGCGCTGAAGAGAGAAGGGTTTGTCTTTGACATTGCATATACTTCGGTCTTGAAGAGAGCAATAAGAACGCTTTGGATGACCCTCGATGAGATGGATCTCATGTGGATACCTGTGTATAACTCCTGGAGACTTAATGAACGTCACTACGGAGCTCTTCAGGGATTGAATAAGGCCGAGATGGCTTCTAAGTACGGTGAAGAACAGGTTCTCATATGGAGGCGCAGTTATGATGTAAGGCCGCCCGCGCTTGAAGTTACAGACTCAAGATATCCCGGCCTGGATCCCAGATACAGCGATCTTGCTAAAAAAGATATCCCGGCCACAGAATGTTTGAAAGATACGGTCGCGAGATTCTTGCCTTATTGGCATGAGACTATAGCGCCGAAAGTCCTATCGGGCAAGAGGGTGATAATCGTTGCTCACGGAAATAGCTTAAGGGCCCTGGTGAAGTATCTCGATAATGTGTCGGATAATGATATAGTGGGATTAAATATACCCACCGGACTGCCATTGGTCTATGAGCTGGACGACGCCTTAAAACCGATCAGAAATTATTATCTCGGAGATCCCGAAGAAGTTAAAAAAGCGATGGAAGCGGTCGCGAATCAGGGAAAAGCGAAGAAATAATCGTAAGTTATAAGTTGTAAGAATAAGGAGACGGAATGCTGAAGATCAAAAGGGCGCTAATTAGCGTATCGGATAAGACGGGACTTGACGGCCTGGTGAAGGCTCTCAATAAATTCGGCGTCGAGATACTATCTACCGGAGGAACTGCCAATGCGATACGCTCTCTCGGTATTCCTGTAAAGGATGTATCGGAGTATACCGGTTTTCCTGAGATGCTTGACGGGCGGGTGAAGACCCTTCATCCGAAAGTGCACGCGGGCCTGCTCGCCCTGAGAGAAGATAAAGCGCATATGGAGACCTTGAAGAAGCACGACATAGGTCTCATAGATATGGTGGCAGTGAATTTATATCCGTTCGAAAATACTGTATCGAAACCCGGTGTAAAGACGGAAGAGGCGATAGAGAATATAGATATAGGCGGGCCATCTATGCTCAGGAGCGCGGCCAAGAACCACAAGTCGGTCTGCGTGATCTGTGACCCGGCCGACTATATTCGTGTGATAGAGGAGATGGAGAAGAATTCCGGCTCTATTTCGGAGGGCCTGCTTAAGGAGCTTGGAGTTAAAGTTTTCGCAAAGACCGCAGCTTACGACCATGCCATTCATAGTTTTTTTACGCAATACGCAATACGCAATACGCACGACAAGCAAGGCTTTCCCCAGACTTTAAAGATGAGCTTCACGAAAATACAAGACCTGCGATACGGCGAGAACCCCCATCAGAAGGCAGCCTTTTATGGAGCCGGATCGTCCGAGGAGGTCGGTCTTGCCGGCGCAGTGCAGCTGCATGGTAAAGAATTATCCTTCAATAATATAATAGACCTGAACGCGGCATTGGAGATAGTGAAAGAGTTCGAAGAGCCCGCGGCGGTGATAATAAAACATACAAACCCATGCGGCACGGCTACGGCAAAGACATTGGCCAAGGCTTATATGGACGCGCTGGATTGCGACCGCTTAAGCGCGTTTGGAAGCGTCGTAGGGTTTAACAGGACCGTGGATGCGGATCTTTCGGATACGATCCTTAAAGAGGCTGATTTCGTAGAGTGCATCATAGCACCGTCGTATGAGCCAAAAGCGCTTGAGGCGCTGAAGATCAAGAAGAACCTGAGGCTCATAGAGGTAAAGAACTTTACGCCTGAGAGAGCGAAGTGCGGCCAAGATGTGAAAAAAGTTATGGGTGGGATTCTCGTTCAAGAGAGAGACATCGTCTCTACGAAAGAGTCCGACCTGAAGGTTGTTACAAAGGTAAAGCCTACTCAAGATCAGCTACGCTCCATGCTCTTTGGTTTTGTTGTCGCCAAGCACGTCAAATCGAATGCTATAGTGATCTCCGATGGGACTAAGACCGTCGGGGTAGGCGCGGGCCAGATGTCCAGGGTCGATTCGGTAAAGATCGCCGCCCAAAAGGCCGGGAAGCGCGCAAAAGGCGCGACGCTCGCCAGTGACGCGTTCTTCCCGAAAGAAGACGGCATAGAAGAGGCCGTAGCCGCAGGCATCAAAGCGATAATCCAGCCGGGAGGATCGATCAGGGATAAAGAGGTGATAGCCATGGCGGACAAATTAGGCATAGCCATGGTATTTACGGGTGTGCGGCACTTTAAACATTAGAAGATGACCTACCGGGAAGCCTTAAAGTATCTCGATTCATTCGTAAATTTCGAAAAGTCAGACGGATATAATTATAAGATCTCGTTTAAATTAGACCGGATGAAGAGGCTCGCCGCTCTTTGCGGCGATCCTCAAAGATCCGTACGGTCGATCCATATTGCAGGAAGTAAGGGCAAGGGGTCAACGGCCTCTTATGTTCAATCTATATTGTCCGCCGCCGGATTTAAGACCGGACTGTATACATCTCCGCATCTCGTCTCTTTTCGTGAAAGAATCAGAATAGGTACCGAGCTTATAAGTGAAGAAGATCTGAGCCGTATCCTTGCCAAAATAAAAGAGACGATCGCTTCCGAGATGAAAGATGAGGAGCCGACGTTCTTTGAGGTATATACGGCCATAGCATATTTATATTTTAAAGAAAAGAATGTCGATTTTGCCGTATATGAAGTCGGTTTGGGCGGAAGGCTCGACGCCACAAATATCATAGAGCCGATCGCATGCGCGATAACTCCGATAAGTTACGAACATACCGATAAATTGGGCGACACGTTGGGAGAGATAGCGGCCCAGAAGTGCGGCATAATAAAGACCGGATCCATCTGTGTCTCGGCGCCGCAGGAGGAAGAGGCGCTTAAAATAATAGAGAAGGTCTGTGAGGAGAAGGGCGTCAGGCTATTTGTCGTAGGGAAAGATATATTATTCAATGAAGTGCGCTCCGATGATAGAGAAGAGGTCTTTAATGTCGTTGGCCTATCCGGCGAATATCCTCTGCTAACTTCAAGCCTCATAGGATCGCACCAGATGATAAATGCTTCCGTTGCCGTAGGAGTTGTGGAAGCTCTCAAGCTTAAGGGTATAACCATACCTGCCGATGCTGTCAGTAGCGGCATTGAAAATACCAGGTGGGAAGGCAGGTTGGAGATAATCAATAGAATGCCGTTTATTGTATTGGACGGCGCCCAAAATAGGGAAAGCGCCAAGACCTTGGTAGCTGCGATAAAAAAGGTCTTCAAATATAAGAGACTTATTTTAGTCTTCGGCGCTTCAAAAGATAAAGATATCAGGGGAATGCTTGAAGAGATGATGCCCATGTGCGATTCAATAATTTTGACAAAATCAAAGATGCTGAATAGGGCGTTGGAACCGGCAAAGATCGAGGCCCAGATATTAAATATGAAGCATAGCATTAAAGATATGGTCTTGACGGGTAGCACAGAAGAGGCATTGGGCAGGGCGCTATCGATGGCGCGCCCCGAAGATCTCGTCCTGATAACAGGCTCTCTCTTTATTGTCGGAGAGGTTAAGGAGTATTATCAAAGATGCGTGAAGAGAGTTTAGAAGATACGATAGCTGCCGTATCTACGCCTGTAGGCGAGGGCGGTATCGGCATAGTCCGTATGAGCGGCCGGAATGCGCTCGAGATCGCGGATAAGATATTCGTGTCAAAAGACGGGAAGAAGCCATCAGATTATGAAACATATACTGTGCATTACGGGCAGATAAAGAATATCGACGAAGTCCTGTTGACGGTGATGCGCTCGCCTAAGAGCTATACCAAAGAAGATGTCGTGGAGATCAATTGTCATGGCGGGATACAGGCGGTTAAAAGGGTCTTCGATCTTGTAATTAGGTGCGGCTCGAGGGTAGCTCAGCCGGGCGAATTTACGAAGAGAGCTTTTTTAAACGGCAGGATAGACCTTACCCAGGCCGAGGCGGTACTTGACGTAATAAGGGCCAAGACGGAAGGATCTTTAAGAGCCGCCATGGGGCAGCTTGAAGGGAGCCTTTCTAAAGATATCTCCGGCATGCTCGATCTTTTAGTGAGCATCGTTTCTCATGTAGAGGCCTCTATAGATTTTCCGGACGAAGAGCTGGATATCATCAAAGAAGGGGATCTTGAGAAGAAGGTAAGCGGTATTCTCGGTAAGATGAAGGATCTGATAGATAGCTTCAGCGATGGCGTGGTTCTGCGCGAAGGGGTGCTGGCGGTGATCTGCGGAAAGCCGAATGTCGGAAAATCGAGCCTGATGAATCTGTTGCTCAAGAGGGACCGCGTGATAGTGGCGCCTATTCCCGGCACGACAAGAGATGCCGTAGAGGAGATCATAAGTTTAAATGGAGTGCCGATGAGGCTAGTCGATACGGCCGGCATAGGTGAGGTTAAGGATGCCCTATATAAAGAGAGCTCCGACAGGAGCAGGCGATATATAGAGCGCTCGGACATAGTGCTTCTTATGCTTGACGCCTCGAGCCCTATCAGTGAAGAGGACCTTCATATTATAAAATTAGTTGAGAACAAGAAGAAGATAGTCATAATCAATAAGATAGATTTAAAGGAAGAAGGGGAAAAGGGGGACAGCGCCCTTTTTCTCGAAGAAAGTAATAGTAAAAAGGGCGCTGTCCCCCTTTTCCCGGTGGTCGAGATCTCCGTAGAGAAGAAGATAAATATCGATCTTCTCGAAAGATCGATCCTGGAGATGGTCTGGAGCGGCAAATTCACCCAGGGTGAAGGAGCTATGGTCACTAACGCCAGGCATAAGGAGCTCCTTGACAAAGCGTTCAATAATATGTTATCTGTAAGCAAAGCTATCAAAGAAGCTATGCACCCCGAGCTGATAGCTGTGGACCTCAAGGAGGCCATATTTAACCTGGGCCTGATAGTCGGCAGGTCTGCCTCGGATGATATATTGGATAAGATATTCGAAAATTTCTGCATAGGAAAATAAAATAAGGAGCAGTCATGGATTTAAAGCGTATTGAGAAGGCGGTGCGGGAGATCCTTATAGCCGTAGGCGAGGATCCGAAGAGAAAAGATGTAAAGGATACGCCGCGACGCGTGGCCGAGATGTACGAAGAGATATTGGAAGGATCCGCGCTCGACCCGGAGAAGGAGCTGGAGGTTATATTCGAGAAAGAGCACGACGAGATAGTGCTCTTGAAGAACATTCCATTCTATTCTGTCTGCGAGCACCACATGCTTCCCTTCGTCGGCAAAGCACACGTAGCCTATATACCGAGCAATAACAGGGTGACGGGCTTAAGCAAGCTGGTCAGGGTTGTGGATATATTTGCCAAGAGGCTGCAGGTCCAGGAGCGTATTACAACTGATATTGCCGATATTATCATGAAGAAGCTTAAGCCTAAGGGTGTTATGGTCATAATAGAAGCTGAGCATATGTGCATGTCGATGCGCGGGGTGAAGAAGCCTGGTGTCATGACAATAACGAGCGCGGTTCGCGGCACATTCAGGAAGAACGAGAAGACCAGAGCGGAAGCTATGGCCCTCATAAGGGGCTAGTAATTCGATTGAATATAACGCCCCCTTATAATATAATATTAGCCTAATATGTTCTATATAGACTTAGTAGAATTCAGCAAGAACTATATCTTCGGCGCGACTGTAGCCGCATGGCTGATCGCCCAGTCGATAAAGGTCGTCTTGGGCGTGATACGCGAGCGGCGCTTCAACTTCCGGTGGTTTGTCGGCACGGGGGGTATGCCGAGCTCTCATGCGGCGGGAGTATCCGCGCTTTCCACGTCAATAGGCGTCTCATACGGTTTCGACTCCGCCCTTTTCGCCGTAACCCTTGTCTTCACATTAATAATACTTTTTGATTCCCAAGGGGTAAGGTTCTCTACCGGCAAGATGGCGGGGGTCTTGAATAAGATGCTGGATGATATATATTGGAAGAAGAGGCTCGACGATAAGCAGCTGAAGGAGTTCCTGGGTCATACTCCCATAGAGGTCTTTGCGGGGATGGCACTGGGGATATTAGTATCTCTCATGTTATACAGATAAGGAGCAGATAGTTGAAGAATAAGGTATTTTTATCCATAGGACTGGTATTGGCGGTATCGGTTATACTATTGGTCGTTTCCAGGATCACCATAACGAATCAGCCTAAGTCGCCGAAGTCGTCCAATACTCCGAAAGCGCCGAACGCGTCAAAAGAAGAAGCGGAGCTCTTTAATGCCGCTTCAAAGTACGCCGAATCGGGCGATCTCTTATCGGCGAAGGATACCTATCGCAAGTTAATGGAAAGATTCCCGGGCTCGGTAAACACAGAAAGAGCTCAAAGTTCTTTAGAAAACACGAATATTCTGATCATGACCTCATCCATACCTACGCCGGACTCCATATCGTACGAAGTGCAGCAGGGCGATACTCTCTCCAAGATAGCGAATAAATTTTCCACCACTCAGGAACTTATAATGAGATCCAATAATTTAAAGAATGCCGAGGTGGTGCCTTTAGGTAAAAAGCTTAAGGTCCATAACGAAAAGATGAGCATAGTGGTAGATAAATCTATGAATATACTCACCCTTAAGTCCGCAGACAATATAGTAAAGACCTACAGGGTCGCCACAGGAATAGATAATTGTACTCCCGTGGGCAGTTTTAAGGTAATCAATAAGATCGTTAATCCTCCCTGGTATACTGCCGGCGGCGTGATACCGCCCGACAGTCCTAAGAATATACTTGGCTCCAGATGGCTCGGCCTCTCGGCTCAGGGCTATGGCATACACGGCACCACAGAGCCTCAGTCGATAGGGAGTCAGGCTACATCCGGTTGCGTAAGAATGAAGAATGCCGAAGTCGAAGAACTGTACGCGTTAGTTCCGCAAGGCGCAGAGGTTGTAATCGTAGATTAGCGCCACATTTACTTCGTAAATTTGGAGGATCTTTTGGCAACGCATATTACGGGGCTTGACTTCGAAAAGCCCATCATAGAGTTAGAGAAAAAGATAGACGAGCTTAAGGGCTTCACCACGCGCGAGGATCTCGATATGTCCGGCGAAGTGAAGAAGCTGGAGACTAAGCTGGCCCAGATAAAGAAAGATGTATACGAAAACCTCACTCCGTGGCAGAGAGTGCAGCTTGCCCGCCATCCCAGAAGGCCCTATACTTTAGATTATATAGAGATGCTCATGACCGACTTTATCGAGGTCCATGGCGACAGACATTTCGCGGATGATAAGTCGATAATCGGCGGACTGGCGACCATTAATGGCGAAAAGATCATGATCATAGGGCATCAGAAGGGAAGGGACACAAAAGAGAATCTTATCAGGAATTTCGGAAGCCCTCATCCTGAAGGATACAGAAAAGCTATGAGGCTCATGAATATAGCCCAGAAGTTCTCGATCCCTGTAGTGACATTCATAGATACTCCCGGAGCTTATCCGGGGATAGGCGCCGAGGAGAGGGGCCAGGCGGAGGCAATAGCTTATAATTTAAGAGAGATGGCCACTCTGCAGACACCCATAATAATATTCGTGATCGGGGAGGGCGGTTCAGGCGGCGCCCTCGGAATAGGCGTGGGGGACAAGATATATGTTCTGGAGAATGCCTACTACTCTGTAATATCTCCGGAAGGTTGCGCGGCTATTCTCTGGAAAGAGAGATCGCGCTCACCTGACGCAGCCAAGGCGCTGAAATTGACCGCAAAAGACCTTTTTGACATGGGCATCATAGACGGTATAATCAGAGAGCCTTTGGGTGGAGCCCACAGGAACCCGAAGGAGGCCGGGGAGAATATAAAGACGGCCATTATAAAAGACCTTGAAGCGCTGAAAAAAATACCGAAATCAAAACTCATAGAGATGCGCTATGCCAAGTTTAGATCGATCGGAATCTTTGATGAACCGTCGAAGTGATACCGAAAAATTTTCCCTTAAGATACTTAGTGATATAAAATATATAAGAGAAGTATCGCTAGGGATGCTGAAATGGCTTGAGAGCGCGAAGCTGGACGATTCCACGCTCTTTGATATACGCCTGTGCGTTGAAGAGGTGGTCCGCAACGCAATAACGCACGGTAACAATAATAATAAAGACCTTAATGTGCTGGTCAGTTATTGGCTCGAAGACGGCAGTCTCATTATCGAGGTAGAGAATGAGGGCAGAGGGTTTGATCCCGGTAAAGTGCCCGATCCTACCATCGGAGAGAATCTGATAAGGAATAGCGGCAGAGGCGTATATCTTGTGGGGAAACTTATGGATAAGATGGAATTCAATGATAGAGGAAATAAAGTGAGGCTGACAAAGTATCTGAAATAAAGGAGAGCGCGCTTATGTCCGTTAAAACAGAGATGAAGAACGACCTTGTTGTTTGCTGCATCGAATGAGAGATCGATATAAATACCGCACCCGACATAAAGAAGACGTTTGAAAAGCTCATAGCTAAGAAGGCTCCCAAGGTAGTGATCAATTTAACTAAAGTCACCTATGTCGACTCATCAGGGTTGGCAACGCTTGTTGAGATACTGAAGAATATGAGAGCTTACGGCGGCAGGATGCGGCTCACTAACATGTCGCATAAAGTAAAGAGCCTTTTTGAGATAACCAAAATAGAAAAGCTCTTCGAGATAATCGCGGACGAGGCGGAAGCCATAGCTACATTCGTTTAAGATAAGGGCCTTTTAAGAAGAAGATGCCGAAGAGAGAGGGGATCTTCAGCCAAATGGTATTCGCCGGATTCGATTCTCTGAATTAAATTCAGAACCTACGTTGACAATAAGTCCTCCTGTTGTTATAATCATCGGATAATATTAGTGGGGCTGTAGTGAAGAGGCATCACATCACAATGGCATTGTGAGGTCACGAGTTCGATTCTCGTCAGCTCCACCACTCATTTAACTTCGAGCCAGAGAGGCAGAGAATATAAGAAAATAGCCGACGTTTAAACATCGGCTATTTTCTTGTGATTTGTCGTCGAGAAAATTCGAAATATCGCGCCAACTTAAAAGATCTTATCATTATTGGCATCACTCATCAAATTGCTTGGACTCTGCCAAAATCTGACCAAAAATTCCTCTCACTATCTCTCCTTATCTCTGGTTTACTCTTTGGGTGGTTTAGTGCTTTTCTTGTCAAATTCGCGCATATTCCGAGAGGTTATCGCAGCCAAAATAATGACTAAACCACTTATTCTTAAAATCAGATCTTTTTCTTTTCTTTATCAATCCTTCTTAGAATAACTTCTCGTGATACTACAAAATCTCGAGCCAATAACTCAACGATCCTATCCATAGCGACGGCCTCATTTTTAATACCCAGGGCTTTAATCTGTTTTGAATGATGTTTTATCCTCTTCTCTAGGTGATGGCTTGGCACGAGTATTAAACCAGCGAATTGATTCGCTTGCCACTCAAGCCAAGACCATTCATTTTCCGGGAATGTCTCCATAAAATCCTTCCAATCTCCGGTCGTATTGAACCCACGATGCCTATAAACACCTTCATGCATAATGGCATGGCCTACCTCATGGGCGAGGGTAAAGCGATATCGGCCTTGCCTGTGCTTATAAACATATTCATCCACGGAAATGTTTGATAGATCCGATGATATAAAGCCGTCGATTTCTATGATTTCATGGAGCCCGGGGATAGGGATGATATCAATACTGAGTTTAAATTCCACTATCTCTTCGATAGGCGTAGGGTAGACATCTTTTGGATGGTATTTATGCAGGAAATCTGCCGCTACTTTCTCTATATGATCGTGGTTTTTATAAGGAACGAAAACGTCATCCACTCTTATGATTCCTTAATTAATTTTATCAGCTTATCGAGCTTCTCTTTTGTTATCTTTTTCCCTCTGATGGTGCGGAATAAGAAAGGCATCCTAGCTACGATTTCTTTTTCTCTGAGCTCCTTTGGTAATCGGCCAGATTCCGCCGCTGCGCGATCAAAAAATTCATACCACTCATCCGACGCCTCTTTTAATTTGAGATAATGAGCGTATTTTTTCAGTATCTCATCTTTGGGCGGTGGTAGCACGCCTCTCTCGACCTTACTTAAATTTCCAGGATCAATGCCGTGATCTTCGCAGAATTGGCGCAGCGTCAAACCCAGCTTTATTCTTCTTTCCTTAAAATATGAGCCGAATGTTTTTCGTTCATCCATTTTAGTCACCCCCTTTGTCTATATTAAGTATATCATGTAGTAAAAAAAATACAACACATAGATACTAAATATTTATTTCCTAACTTTGAGGGTTAAAAGAATATGGATGGACTATTGCAAGAGTTTATTCCAGGCCTCGATCTGTTTTTGCCAGTCGATTTCCTGTATCCGATAAGCGATTCTTTGCCAAAGATACGTCTTATAATTAGACCGCACCTCTTTATTATCATATAAGGCGGTATATTCCTTTTGCAACTCAGTTGAGGATACCGTTTTAAGAGCCAATATTCGTGCCAATATATCATCTTTCATCTCTGCCAAACCTCCTCTGTCCTCATTACATATAGGCCATACTAATTGTCACAAATCAAGATAAGAGAGTGCTATTTCCATGCTTGTAAATATATAAAAAAGTCAGCTATTTTGCCTTGTATCCTCCATGTCATGTGCTATACTCACTATACAGTAAGTAAATATAGGGACCAGTTAAAGGCTATCCTGTGGCGACATAGGTGCGCAAAGCCAAGGGTCTAGAGTCTTCTAGATAGCCAAGCTGCCTGGGGTAATAGGTGGTTTGGTTTTTTATTTTATCCTGAGCAATAAATTATGAAAAAACTAACAATAAAAGCGATATCTTTAGTGCTTCTTCTGGCATTTTTCGCCGATACAGCCTGTTACGGCCTTGCTACACTACCTGCTTCACAGAATCCCATAGCTAAAAGAGAGATACTAGCTGCCCTGCAAAGAACTCAAATCAGATATGCTGAGTCTGAAGATGCAGTCAGATTACTCAATGCAAATAATGCTTCGTGTCTTTTATTGTCTTCAGGAAAATATCTTGTAACAAAGGGAGTGGCTCAGAATGATCTTAAGCTATTACGAGCTATTATTCATGAAGATATAGAGGCTATTATGCAGATAATAGCCAAAGAAGATAGGTATAAATATCAGGGCATAAAAGAACTAATTTTAAAATACTTCCCATCCACCGAAGGTAATAAACTTCCTATGGATTTATATGTAAATCATACCGTTGCCAGAGCTTTTGAGTGGCTGATTCTATTAGAAGATCACTTAATTCTTGAAAATGAAATACCTGCACAAGAGTTAGGGTTTTTCTATGCCGTAACTCCAATAATAAAAGTGAATAAGCATAATTATTTTACGGCTGAGTTCTGGGATTCAAATCAGAGAAGTAGAATTATCAGAAATGCTCTTAATAAAGGAATGATGTTTTACCAAGTAACCAATAATTTGTCGCAGACCAATATAGATGGCTTAAAGATATGTGAAGAAAATACAAAAAGAATTAAAGACGTAATACTTAATACAGTAAACGTTTTTAAAAAAGGCAATCCAGGTTGTGGTAGGGTTGCATTTATATTGGTAGGTAGCAGTGGTCGAGGAGAAACGTGCTATAAGTCAGATATCGACTATTTAATAGTGCATGACGAAAAATTAAAAAGTAGAGACATTGATTTATTAGTTCGCCAAGTTTCAGATGAATTAGCAAAAGCCGGTTTTTCTATTATGTCAGCGTTTGCAGTTGGCAATAAGGATTTCATAATCAAATGTGGGAAGTGTAGCTTAATAGAAAGATTGGTATTAAGTGATATATCATTTGTTGCAGGTGATCAGAAATTATTTGAAGAGCTTAGCGAGGATATCAATACATCATTTGGAAAACTCACACAAGACGAATTAGATAATGCTATTCTGAACGTGCTTTTTATATACAAAAGGTTTTCAGGATTTTCTGACTTTAGTTCGAAAGAACCTGATGTCAAGAAAGGCCGAGGTGGAGTAAGAGAAATCCAGAATTTCATACAGATAGCGAAAATAAGGTATGGGATAAAGGAATCAGATTTGCCGAGAATAATAGATGATATGGCAAAGATGCGCGTTGTTTCAAAAAAAGAATCTGAAGCATTCAAAAATGCATGTAGATTTATTTTTGCTGTAAGAAATCAGATACATAAATTAACCGGCGAAGAAAGCGATATACTAAGTGAGCAACTTCAAGAAGCAATAGCGTTAAATTTTGGATTTCCTAATAAATCGGCTTTTATGGAAGGATATAGGAAACATGGTGAAGTTATACGTGGTACTGTAAAAAGAATTAAACGTGCATTGCGAATAGAAATAGATAAGCGCAGAGGCGCAGTATGGGCAAGTGAGTTTAAAAAGGCCGAAGATAGCACCCTGGACAAGGGTGCTTATGAAAATCTGTTGAAGGCAAAAGATGATTTTATAAGATTGGCTATTGCATGGAATTGTACAGATGGAGACATCCTGAGAAGGGTCTTTGATCTTTGTATAGGAGAAAATAACAGAAATTGGAATATAATGTTTGCCCTTGCCCATTCTCGTAATTCACCATCATATGTGTTTCAAAAACTTTTAGAGTTTAAAGACAGGGGTAATGCCTACAGAATGATACCACGAGAAGTAGCCAGTAATCCGAAAGTTCCAGAGGAGATGCTAAAAAATGTTACTTCAAAAAATGGGTTTGATAAGAAAACAGTAAATGCAGCAAAAAAGAATCTGGCGTCTAGGAAAAAATTAGCAGATCAGCCATTATCGAGTATTTTGTCTGAAGCATCCGCTATGAGATTGAAGGCCACTCTTCAGCAAAAACCGTATGATATTCCACGCCTGTTAGAGATATTAAAACAATATTCAGCAGCATTAAGAGATGTCAAAGCGCCTAAAGCCGTTATTTTTGATTGGGGAGGAGTTCTGGCCGAAAGCGAACAGCTTGGAGATGCAATTAACCATATCGCAAAAAAATATAATTTAAATGACAAGGCTAGGCAGGTTCATGTCTCTATCAGTGGAAATGTATCAGAGAAAGAATATCTTGTGTGGGCAATACGATCTTCCCGCGCGGCTTTAGATTATCGATCCGGCATGATATCACCCGAAGAATTTTGGATGGCTGTTGGGAAAATGATAAGAGACAATTTATCAAATAAAATAAAAGATGCCGGAGCATGTGCAGAAGAAATTAGAAAAGCATGGAATGCGTCTTATAATAATAGAAAAGATGCCGAAGAATTAGTGAATAAATTGAAGGGGGCATATTATGTTGCCCTACTTTCAAACAATACGAAGGAAATGTATGAAAGTTCTTTTTGTTTGCCTCGTTTCGATTGGATAAGGAATAGTATGGATTGGGTAGGCATTTCCTATCTTATGAAATGCAAAAAACCAGATAAGGACGCTTTTTTAATAGCGATAAATAATATCGGTTCCGAACTTAGGGCAGAGGATTTTCTTTTTATTGACGATGACCAGAGAAATATAACAGCCGCTACGGAATGTGGACTAAAAGGCGTTGTGCTTAACGAACAAAGTGATTCTCTGGAAACCTTACCAGAGTTAAAGCAGTTAATTCAATTAGCAATGATTTTTGAATCAATTAAAGATGCCTTGGTAGAAATATCTAACAGACAAGAAGCCAAAGAGTTTAAGCAGAAAATTAACGAAATATTTTATGATTTAGCTATCTTTTCACCAAAGTTTGGCAAAAATTTTGTTGGCACAGGTGCCCATCACTACGATATAGAATCTGTCATTGTTTTGCTGGCAGATTTACTATATTCACAACTTCGCGAGAATAGAAATTATGAAATAAAATATGATGCTTCTCGACTAACCACCTCCCAGATAGAGATCATAGAAGAATACGTGAGACTTTTACAGATAAGGTCATCGAATCCTAATAGCATAAAGTTAAGGCCTTTCTCAAGCGCTCAAGGCTCCAAAGAATCGCTCATAGCTGTTTATTGCACCGGTAAGGACTTTAAGGGCGAAGGTCACGTGGATGTGGTTATACCTAATGGTGAATTAAAGGAATACTTGTTAAGGGTTGCCGGCATGGTCAATATAGCCCTCGCATCGTCTAATATACCTGATAATCTTTCGAGAGAAGACGTTGATAAGTATAGACCAATAATGAGTTACATCAAAAATCAGTACAAAGCTATTTTGGGCGAAGAGCTTGCTATCCCTGATAGTCCTGAAGATATCCTGAAAGTCATAAGACGTATTGTGCTAGGCCTACCCAAATCACTACGCATGAACACGAGCCAAATAGAGGAATTTAACAGACTCGCCAAAGCAGCCCTTACCGCAGCATAATTTCAAAGGAAAAGCGCAAATGCCCGCCTCGCCCGACCGGACATTCTGTATCTATTTGCGGTAAAAAGAGTTGCGTCAATTGTCCGCCAATAAAAGCGGACATTTCGGTCATTTTTTGAGCACAAGTCCATGTCCGGACAACTCTCTAAAAACTCGCCTCTCTGATTTTAAAAAAATCTTGCTACTTATGGCCAATAATCATATAATAACGCTTATGAATTTGAGAGATAAGATTGTGGGGAGAGGTTATTCGCCCCACCATTAACAAATTCCAAAAACACTTCATACAATAATTTTGCCGAGGTGCTGGAACTGGCATACAGGCCGGTCTCAAAAACCGGTGTCCTTACGGGCATGAGGGTTCAACTCCCTCCCTCGGCACCATTGACAATATGAAAAGACGCATCGGTCTACATGTCTCAATAGCGGGGAAGATATGGGAGTCGCTCGAGAGGGCGAAGGCCCTTGGCTGCAACACTATGCAGATCTTCAGCCGTAATCCCAGGCTCTGGCAGGCCTCGGAGATAGACCCATCCGATATAGAAAATTTTAAGAAGCTTAAACTTAATTATGACATCGCTCCCGTAGCGGCGCACATACCCTATATAATAAATCTCGCCTCGCCGATCGACGGCCTGTACAAGAGATCGATAGTAGCCTATGTGGAGGACATCGCAAGAGCCGACGTCCTGGGCATCGAATATGTTGTTACGCATCTCGGAAGCCATGTCGGCACCGGTGAAGATAAGGGTATAAGAAGATTCAGCGCTGCCCTAAATCAGATCGTTAATAAGACTAAACCGAAGACGATGATACTTTTGGAGAACACTGCCGGCTCCGGCTCATGTATAGGATATAGATTTGAGCATATTAAGCGTATTATCGACGAACTCGACCTCCCTGAAAGAGTAGGCGTCTGTCTGGATACGGCTCACATATTCGAATCCGGGTACGATATAAAGACGAAGGCGGGGCTTCGGAAGACATTAAAAAAGTTCGATAAGTTGATAGGGTTGGACAAGGTCAAGGTGGTCCATTTTAATGACAGCCTGTCCGGATTAGGTTCTCATGTCGACAGACATCAGCATATAGGTAAGGGCAGTATCGGATTGGCGGCTATGAAGCGCATAATAAATCACCCGGGGTTAAGAGACGCGGCATTCATAATGGAGACGCCGAAGAAGACGGATATGGATGACAAGCGCAATCTGGCGACTGTAAGAAAGTTAATTAAAGGATGACCCCGTGACACACGACGCGCAAAGCACGACGCAAGACGAAAGATCGTACCCATTCGATAAGATCGAGCCGAAGTGGCAGAAGTTCTGGCGCCAGGAGGGCCTCTTCAAGGTAGATACCGCCAACTACAAAGACAAATATTACTGTCTTATGATGTTCCCGTATCCGTCGGCAGCGCTTCACGTGGGGCATGGCAGGAACTACATTATCGGCGATGTCGTAGCGCGATATAAGATGATGCGCGGGTTCAACGTACTCACTCCCATGGGTTTTGACGCATTCGGCCTTCCGGCCGAAAATGCCGCCATAAAAAGCGGCATTCCTCCGGAAGAATCGACCCTGAACAATATAAAGACCATGAAGCGCCAGCTGGATCAGTGGGGCGTTGAATACGATTGGGACAGGGTCGTTATATCATGCCTTCCGGACTACTACAAATGGACCCAATGGATATTCACTAAGCTCTATGAAGAGGGGCTTGCTTATAAGAAGAAGGCATTCGTTAACTGGTGCCCTTCATGTAAGACGGTTCTCGCGAATGAACAGGTGGTGAACGGCGCATGCGAAAGATGCGACTCCGATGTTCTGCAGAAAGACCTCGAGCAGTGGTTCTTCAAGATAACTCACTACGCCGAAAGATTATTAAAGGATCTGAGAAAGCTGGAGAACTGGCCTGAGCGCGTTAAGGCTATGCAGAAGAACTGGATAGGCAGGAGCGAGGGCGTCGAGATAGACTTTAACATCGAAGGCCTGCCGGATATATTAAAATGTTATACCACCAGAATTGACACTATTTACGGCGCCACGTTCATAGCATTGGCTCCGGAACACCCTCTCGTTGAAAAATTAATATCCGGGTCGCAGGGCCAGGTGAACTCTCTTAAGTCCATACAGAAGATGCGTGCGGAGAGCAAGATCTCCAGGGCAGATGCCGATGTGGCGAAGGAAGGCGTCTTCACCGGTAGGTTCGTGATAAACCCGGTCAATCAGGAGAAGGTGCCAATATGGATAGCTAACTACATTCTTATGGAGTACGGCACCGGAGCCATAATGGCGGTCCCAGCCCACGACCAGAGAGATTTTGAATTCGCCAAACTATATAAATTACCTATAAAGGTCGTCATAGATGACCCTAAGAGCCCGCTCGACGCCAATACGATGGGCCAGGCTCATATCGGTGAAGGTGTGATGGCTAATTCCGGCCAATTTAACGGTATGACCTCGGAAGATGCCATTGGAAATATAGCGGATCATTTTGAAAAGAATAAGATTGGCAAACGTTCGGTGCAGTATAAATTAAGGGACTGGCTGATATCGCGTCAGCGCTACTGGGGGGCACCCATACCTATTATCTATTGCCCCAAATGCGGCACTGTGGCAGTGCCTGAAAAAGATCTCCCCGTTCTTCTACCCAAAAATGTTGAATTCAGGCCGACAGGAGAGTCGCCTTTGAAATCTTCGGACGACTTCGTCCATACGAAATGTCCGAAATGCCATGGTCCGGCCAAGAGAGAGACCGATACCATGGATACTTTTGTCGATTCCAGCTGGTACTATCTCAGATATATAACACCCAAGCTTAAGGATAAGCCTTTTGATGCGGAGCTTGTAAACAGATGGCTTCCGGTGGATCAGTACATCGGCGGCGTGGAGCACGCGATACTGCACTTATTGTATTCCAGGTTCATAACAAAGTTCTTGTTCGATATAAAGATGATCGGGTTTGATGAGCCTTTCAAGAATCTCTTCACGCAGGGCATGATAATAAAGGACGGCGCGAAGATGTCGAAATCTAAGGGCAACGTAGTCAGTCCTGATAAATTGATCGCTGCCTTCGGCGCCGATACGGTAAGGCTCTATACTCTCTTTATCGGGCCGCCGGAAAAAGACGCGGAATGGTCGGACCGGGGAGCCGAGGGCTCATATAGATTTTTGGGCAGGGTCTGGAGACTTGTTGAAAAAGTTAAGGGTTCCGGGCAGGCGGCTAAAACCGATAGAAAATTTGCCAAGGAAGAAGGGCCGCTTAAGAGAAAGATCCATCTCACCATAAAGAAAGTTACCGAAGATCTGGATGGAGGGTTCCATTTTAATACGGCGATAAGCTCTATAATGGAACTGGTAAACGCGACCAATGATTTTATAACAAGTGAAGCGGCAGGAGAGGGAGTCTTAAACGAAGCGGTCGAAGCTATTGTTATACTGCTCTCTCCGTTCGTGCCGCATATTGCCGAAGAGCTTTGGCATATACTGGGCAAACCTAATAGCATATTCAAAATGCAATGGCCCGAATACGATAAGTCCGCCATAGTGGAAGACGTTGTCACTATGGTCGTGCAGGTGAACGGAAAGTTGCGCGCCAAGGTTGAGGTGCCGTCAGATATTAAAGAAGAGCTCTTAAAGGAGAAGGTCCTCTCGGATCCCAAGATAAAAGAGCTTACGAGCGGTAAGGCTATCAAAAAATTCATAATTGTCCCGAAGAAATTAGTCAACATAGTCATAGGCTAAATGTTCGACCTAGAAAAACGGGAAAAATTCATCCTTCTTATACTGATCACCATCCTTCTTATCGGGATAGCTATAGGGTTCTATCAAAAAAGAGCGGTCCATGTAGGTGTGAAGCCGGGCGACTTTACCTATTTATCTGAAAACCACTCGACAGAAGATCCATCCATCACTACAAGCAAGATCAATATAAACGAATCCGATCTCGTCGGGCTCACGAAGCTTAAAGGTGTTGGCAGTGTCCTGGCAGGCCGCATCATAGAGTACAGGTCAACTAACGGAAGCTTCAGATCCGTCGAAGAGCTGAAGAAGGTGAAGGGCGTAGGTCAAAAGCTCTACGAGAAGATAAGAGACGGGGTCTCTATAGATTGAAACGCCCCATCCTATACTGCGCATTATCGTTTTCGGTCGGCATAGCCCTGGCAAATGCCGCCATTCCGGTGCTTTATCCTATAAGCCTCTGTCTTATATCCATAATACTTGCCGTCGTCTTATTCAAGAATAATATTCTATCCCACATATTACTGTATCTGGCACTCATCTCTTTTGGAACGGCCTATTCCCAGAATTACAATACGCTGCCAGATAAGCACATTTCGAAATTTGCTGTCGAAGGGGGCAGAGAGGTATTTTTAAAAGGAGTAGTCGTAGACGACCCTGTAATAAAAAAGGCATTCTATGACGGGAATAAGATAAGCTTCACCTTAGATACTAAGGGCATTAAATGTGGTTCCGGAGAAGAGAGCGTGACCGGCCTGGTCAAGACGGATATTTATACTTCGGGAAGGGTGAGGCCTCCCAATGCAGGCGACGAGCTTATCATCGGAGGAAAGCTCTCGAGGCCCGAAGGCCTGAAGAATCCGGGATTATTCGATTATTCACGATACCTAAAGATAAAGAATATATATGCGACTCTGTCAGTAAGCGAGAATGACCCGGTAAAAGTATTAAGGAGCGGCCGGGCCAATCCGGTGATAGGGTGGGCATATCGCGTAAGGCATAGTATAAGTGGATCGATAAAGCGCTATGTGGATAAACGCTACAGCGGATTTCTCAACGCGATACTTGTGGGGGAGAGGTCCGAGCTTGATAGTTCCATAACCGATGACTTTGTCCGCACGGGAACGGTACATGTCATAGCTATCAGCGGTCTCCATATAGCTCTCGTGGCCGGAATATTTCTTGTTATATTTAAGGCTTTTCGTATCAGGAAGAAGACGAATCTTGTCCTTACATCGTTTGCCGTAATCTTCTATTGCTTCGTGGCCGGATCGTCGCCTCCGGTAGTCAGGGCGACGGTTGTATTCGTTATCGCGTCGCTCGGTTATATAATAGACAGGGAGTCGGACCTGCTTAACTCACTCTCGCTGGCGGCCTTTCTTATACTCCTCGCAAATCCCAAAGAGCTTTTAGATCCGAGCTTTCAATTATCGTTCGGATCCGTTATCAGTATAGTCTTGTTTGCGCCCAGGATAGAAGAGCTATTTGGCAAGAACAGGAACTATGTTGTTAAAAGCGCCGCAGTATCCATAGCGGCGTCCATCGGTGTCTTTCCTATCGTCGCCAAATACTTTAATATCATATCGCCGGTAGCAGTTTTAGCGAATCTGGTCATAGTGCCGGCGCTGTTTGTCCTGACGGTGACATCATTTATATTTCTTTCATTGAATCTTATCGGAGCTCTCTTTTGTTTAGGATGGATGGGGATGGTGCTCTCGATGATGACCCGGGCGACTTTTTATATAAATCATCTATTCGCGCAAATACCTCTATCCTATATGAGGATCCCGGCGCCTTCGCTATTTTTCATATGGGCTTATTACGCTCTTCTGGCCTATACATTATTCGCGAAGAATATAAAGCATATCTTCATGGCGGCGTTGGTACTGCTGAATATATTTGTATGGAGCCAAGCCATCAGCCATAGGCCCGGAGATTTAAAAATCACATTTCTCGATGTGGGGAAGGGTGATTCCGCGATAGTGCAATTTCCGACATCAGGCACGATGCTTGTGGACGGAGGTTCCGGCGGCGTAGAGGGAATGACAGACGCGGGGAAGTCCGTAGTGGCGCCATACTTATGGAATAGCGGGATACGAAGGATCGATGCCGTAGTGGTCACTCATTTTCACGAAGATCATCTCGGCGGGCTATTCTATATTTTGGAAAATTTTAAAGTGGGCTGTGTAATTGATAATGGCGAGCCGTCATCCGATGATATGCCTCTATACGAAAAATATATCGGGATTGTCAAAAAAAACAGGATCCAGAGGATCATTGTCAGTGATGGGGACGAGATAACCGGTTTCGGCCGGGCGAAGATACTCGTGCTCAATCCGGTTAAGGCCGTACGGGATATCGATCCTAACGACAGCTCGCTGGTGTTAAAAATAACCTACAATGATTTCAGCGCGTTATTTTGCGCGGATGTCTCGAGCGAGGCCATGGGGAGGATCATGGCATACGGCGATCTTCTGAGATCAAATATTATTAAGGTGCCGCATCACGGTGGAGATTTGGGGGATATGGCAGTAGTGAAAAGATTTTTTAATCTTATCTCACCGCAAGTCTCTATAACAAGCGCCGGAGGAAGATACAGATTTTCAAAGATATCCAAAAAGACGCAGGAATTAATAGACGCCCTGGATTCAACTAGTTATCAGACAAAAAAACAGGGAGCTATAAACATAGTCTCTGATGGGACGCGTTTCAAAGTTACGCCATTTTGCCAAAAGAACTAACTTTTTTATACTTTACCTTGACAAACTGCATTTCATGTGGTATATTTGCGTCAACGAGAAATAATATATATTCTTACTGTTTTAAGTTTAAAAAAAGAGAGGTAGAAATAAATGATGGAGACGCGAACTGAAGACATGGTGGAGAAGCGTCGCTTCCAGCGGAGAGAGTCAAATCTTCCTCTTCGGTACAAAAATATTAAGACGGCCACCGCTCCCTTGGGATCGCTTACTAAGGATATCAGTGAGGGCGGTATCAGTTTTAAGACTACCGAATTTATTTCTCTCGCCTGCCGGCTTGTAGTGGAAATAACTCTGCCGACGGTACAAAGGCCGATCAAAGCCATCTCTAAGGTGGCATGGATACGCAAGCTCTCTTCCGGAGAGCAGTATGAGCTCGGCAATCAGTTCCTCGAGATCTCCAAAGAGGACAAGGGGCTCATTACCGATTATATGAGCCGCCTGAAAGGCGTAGACTTCTAAGACCCCAGTATTTTTCTTTGACCTTCAAAGCTCCTCGTGGTATAATCCATCTCTCCTCATGATAAAGAAATCTATTTTCGCCATAGCGGTATTTTCTCTGGTAAGCGTATCAGCTCTTTCGGGAGTTGCCAACGCATATTGGATATGGACCCCCGAAACAAAAAAGTTCACAAATCCCAAATACGCGGTAAAAGACAGTCCCAAAGAACAGTTCGATTGGGCGACGAGTTTCTATAACGCAAAGGACTTTCAAAGGGCCGCGACCGAATTTGAAAAACTCGCCAAGCAGTACGAATTTTCTGAATATGCCTCCAAGGCCCAGTATTATGTAGGCCTCTGCTACGAAAATATGAATAAATATTATACGGCCTACCAGAGCTATCAGAAGGCTATCGATAATTTTCCACATATAGCGAACACCGAAGAGATACTGGCTCGTGAGTTCGCGATAGCGAATCTATACCTCAGTAAGCCGGGCCCCAAGGTCCTTGGCACCGATATAATGGCCCCCCTTGACCGCGCAGTGGAGATATTCAAGAAGATAGTAGAGAACGCCCCGTATGGTAAATTCGCCGAAGAGTCGCAGTTCAAGTTGGGCGAAGCGCTGAAGAAGAGCGAGAGATATGAAGAGGCGGTTCAGGCATTCCACAAGATCGTAGAAGATTATCCAAAATCGAAGCTGGTTACCAAGGCCATGTATGAGGAGTCGCAATGCGCATACAAGGCTTCTCTGAAGCCTGCCTATGATGCGGCGGCCACCGACAACGCTATAAAGACATTCGAGAAGTTCGTCGGTAAGAATAAAGACGCCGATCTGGCAAAGACCGCGGACATTACGATGAAGCGGCTTAAGGACAATGTTGCCGAGAAGTCGTTCAAGGCGGCGGAGTTTTACGACTCGCAGGGCAAGGCACAGGCGGCCATAATATATTACCAGGATGTGATAGATGCGTATCCGGAGAGCAGCTTTGTAAATAAGGCGAAAGCTAAAATAGAAGCGTTAAAAGCGAAAGGTATCAAGAAGGTCGCGGCATCTGTCGATCGGAGTAAAAAAAAACCGAAGGAAGTAGTCCGGGAGAAGAGGCCTTGGAGTCCATTCAAGGCCAAGAGTGGGAAGCCCCAGGTGAAGGCCGAAGCGGTGGCTTCAGAGGCTTCAAAGAAAAAGGTCTGGAATCCATTCAGCTTCGAGAGCAAGAAGAAAAAGACCGACCAGACAGCCCGAATAACACCGGCCAAAGAGACCTCGCCGAAAAAGAAGCCGTGGAACCCATTTGATCTTGGCGCTAAGAAAGAACCGGTCGTCAAAAAGGCCACAAAACAGAAGGAGTGGAAGCCGTTCAGCTTTGATGCTGTGAAAAAGGCAGAGACTCCGGCCGCGGAGATTCCGGCGGTGGAGGCTCAAGTCAAAGAGACATCCAAGGATAAGGGATGGAAGCCATTATACTTCGGCACTAATGATAAGCCTATGGCGACAACGAAGAGGAGATGGTAAATATGAAAAATATATATCCGCGAAAATTTGTTATGATATTATTTACGGCGCTCTTTTTTATTGCAGGATGCGGGTATACGACAAAGTCTCTTCTGCCGTCAAATCTAAGGACGATCTATGTTGATAACCTGGTGAATAAAATAAAGATCCTGGATGAGGCGAGCGATGCAAGGATGTACAGAGGCTATCGCCCCGGAATGGAGCTGCAAGCTACGAGGACAATACGCGATAAGTATCTTTTCGACGGCAATCTTAAAATAGCCGATCCGGAAACGGCAGATCTCATATTAACGGGAGAGCTGATCGACTTCAGGAACGAGGCTCTCAGATATGACAGGAATGATAACGTAGAGGAATATAGGGTCAGGCTTGTAGTGAATTTGGTATTGACCAACGCCAAGGACGGCAAGGTGCGTTGGACTGAAAATAACTTTGCGGGTGAATCGTTGTACAGGACCACAGGTACGCTTGCTACGACCGAGGCCAATGCCATACAAAGGGCGGCTGACGATCTGGCGCGGCGCGTTGTGGAAAGAACTATTGAGGAATGGTAAATACAAGCCCCTCCGTATTCCTGTTTGCGGGAAAAGAGAAGTACTTAAAGGAGCGCGCCATAAGCGAATTGAGCGCACGCTCACTCGACAGTTCTTCAGGCGAGCTGGATTATAAAGTTCTGCATGGCTCGGACACGTCCGCGGACGAGATCATTAATTCCGCCGGGACAATGCCTTTCTTCTCGTCGAAAAGACTCGTCGTGGTAAAAGATTTTGATAAGCTCTCCAAAGAAGATACCGCAAAGGTAGCGGCCTACATTAAAAATCCTAATCAACATACCTGCCTCATCATAGACACGGATGACGGGTCAATTCTGGAGGACTACCCTGCGATATCAGGCTATGCCAAGGTCTTAAGATTCGCTCCTCTTTCGGACAATGAGCTTTCCGGCTGGATCAAAAAATATCTGTCTATACAGGGTAAGACCATAGAAGATGACTCACTGGATATACTTAAAGAGTCTAAGGGGTCGGACATCTTAAGCCTCTCCAGGGAGCTCGATAAGCTCACTACATTTATTAATAAGAGGAAGAATATTACTAAAGGTGACGTTGAGGCCCTGGTCGGCAAGAGCGTAGTTGCATCCGCTTTTGACATAGCATCGGCTATAGGGGATAAGAACGCATCGAAGGCCATTAGTATTGTGCACGAGCTGGCATCATCCGGAAAGAAACCCTATGAGATAATAGGAATATTAAGCTGGTTTTTTAAGAGGATATTGAAAGCGAAGCTTATGCTTGAAGCGGGGGATACGGAGTCCTCTGTGACCCAGAAATTACGTATAAACAGAAGGAGCGTAGAAGAGTTCTTTACGCAAGTTCACTCTTTTTCGGCTCAGGATATAGAATCCAAGATGAAGGTGCTTTTGGATGCCGATCTCGGCATAAAGAGGCCAAGATATAGCACATCTCTTATTATGGAGTTCGCTATTATGAAGCTATGCCTTGGATAGGCCGGATATCCTCTTTGTAAGGCGTGAGGCTTTTCTGGAGGCGGCATTCTTATGAATGATGCCTTTCGAAGCGGCTTTGTCGAGCTTAGATATGAATGTCTTTAGAGCGGTCTTAGCTTCATCGGATTTTTTTGCGGCGATGAGGCCTTCGACCTTCTTTGAGTGAGAATGAAGCTCGGATCTTATTGCAATATTCCTAAGATGTCTTCTGTTGGATTTTCGTAAATCTTTGAAAGAAGCTCTCTTTATCGGCATTGTTTTTACCTTTCCTTTTTTGAGTTACGAATTATAACATGTAAGTTTGCTTATAGTCAAGGATTTTTACTATGGATAAGAAGCATCTGATCAAATCCACCGGTGTTATCGCTCTCGGTACGGCGATAAGCAGAGCTCTTGGATTTGTACGTGACATAGTCATAGCGAATTTTTTTGGCACAGGACTGGCGGCGCAAGCCTTCTTCGTAGCATTCAGGATACCCAACTCCTTAAGGGATCTGGTAGGTGAAGGCGCAACTAACGCGGCGATAGTTCCTGTATTGACGGGATATAGAGCAAAAGGCGAAAAAAAAGAGTTCCTGCGCGTCTCGAGAGTCCTTTTTAATATATCGTTTGCTTCCTTATCGGTCCTGACCCTGATAGGCGTAATAATTTCGCCTTTTTTAGTGCGTTTGATAGCTCCGGGATTCATTCGCGAGCCCTCCACTCTGCAGCTTACCATCGAACTCAACAGAACAATATTTCCGTACCTCATACTTATTGGCCTCACAGCTTATACTATGGGGGTCTTAAATTCAGAGAGGCATTTTGCGGGCCCCGCTTTTGGACCATGCTTCCTTAATATCGCCCTGATATTAGCCAGTCTATGGCTTTGCCCTAAGATAGGAGTGATGGGCCTTGTGATAGGCGTTCTTGTCGGAGGGGTACTGCAGCTGGCTCTCAATATAGTGATAATGTACAGAAAAGGCATCACAATAGATCTTGGGGAAGGCTTCAGGCACCCCGCAGTAAAAAAGATAGGCGCTCTTTTGATACCGCGCGCATTCGGATCCGCCGTATACCAGGTAAATATATTCGTAGATACCATGCTTGCGTCATTGTCGTGGATCGTCGGATCCGGAGGAGTTGCGGGGCTTTATTACGCCAATCGTCTTATACAATTTCCTCTGGCTATATTCGGACTTGCGCTTGCACAGGCGGCGCTTCCGAAGATGAGTCATGAGTTTTCTGCCAATGATATGGCAGGACTTAAAGATACTCTAGCATTCTCTTTAAGGATGACTTTTTTGATAATGATTCCGGCGAGCGTAGGGCTGGCGGTATTAGGGATGCCGATAGTAAGGATGCTCTTTCAAAGAGGTGAGTTCACAGGTTACTCAACATATATAACAAGTAGCGCGCTCTTCTTTTACTCTTTTGGGCTTTGCGCTTACGGAGGCATAAAGCTATTGGTCACATGCTTCTATTCTATGCATGACACAAAGACGCCCGTGAAGACGGCGCTTCTTTCGGCGATACTGAATGTAGCGCTAAATCTGATACTCATGTGGCCCATGAAGCTCGGGGGATTGGCGCTTGCCACATCGATATCGGCCACAGTTAATTTTCTAATACTATATCATATCTTGAAGAAGAGGATAGGCCGGCTGGGGACAAAAGAGATAGCCGATTCTTTTATAAGAGTCTTCTTGGCAAGCGCTATTATGGGGATAGTTCTAAAATTCACATCGGCAACGACCTCCTCGGCAATAGGTATATTATTATCTATGACAGCGGGGGCGGGCACTTTTATAGCAGCCGCTTATATTTTCAGAGTTAAAGAGCTGGAGAGGATATTCGTGTGGGGCTCAAAGAGACGGTAAAAAACCTGCCGCATACCCCGGGGGTCTACATCATGAAGAATGATGATGGGGTGGTGCTTTATGTGGGCAAGGCGGATGATCTAAGAAAAAGAGTTTCGAGTTATTTTCAAATTTCAAGGCGACCCGCCTGCCCGCATGGGTTTTTCTTGCAGGCGGGCAGGCGCCCTGACAGGATAGAATCCCTGGTATCGCAGATAGCGGATGTATCTTATCTGCCGACAGCGACAAGCGCGGAAGCTCTTATATACGAGAACGGCCTCATTAAACAGCTCTCCCCGAAATATAACGTGGCACTGCGTGACGACAAGAGCTACCCGATGCTTAAAGTAACGTTAAAAGAGAAATTTCCCCGCCTGATGATCACAAGAGAGAAGAGAGAAGATGGCTCCGTATATTATGGCCCATATACGAACGCTAAACTTTTAAAAGAAGCTTTAAAGATCCTGCGGAAAATATTTCCCTTAAAGACCTGTAATAAGATACCTGCCCGCCTGCAAGAAAAACCCATGCGGGCAGGCGGGCCTGCCCGCCTGCAAGAAAAACCCATGCGGGCAGGCGGGCCTAAGAGAAGGTGCCTCGAGTTCGACATAGGTCAATGCCTCGGGCCGTGCGAGGGCAAAGTGAGCGAGGAGCGTTACGGCGCTATCATCAAAGAGCTGAGATTATTCCTTGAGGGGAGGCATTCGGAACTCTTGAAATTATTGGCCGAGAGGATGAAGAGACTCTCTAAGGATGAAAAATACGAAGAGGCTGCCGAGTGCAGAAAAAGGCTGGAGGCCCTGAGCTCGGTAAATACGGACAAGGTGAAGTACGGGCCGGCCAATGAGCTGGGAGAGCTTAGGAGCATCCTCGGGATCAAGGGTGATCTGGAGGTAATAGAGGCCTTCGATATCTCCAATATCATGGGTGACGAGGCCGTAGGATCGATGGTATATTTCCGAAAAGGGAAGCCCGATAAGAATGAATACAGAAAATTTAAGATAAAGACCGTCTCCGGGATGGATGACTACAGCATGATGCGTGAAATCGTCCGCCGCAGATACAAAAGAAGCATTGATGAGAAGAGAGATCTGCCCGACCTGATAGTCATAGACGGAGGCAGGGGGCATTTGAGCGTTGCGCTGGACGAACTGAAAAAGCTTGGACTTGACGATCTGCCGGTCATAGGCATCGCCAAGCCTGCCCGCCTGCAGGGAAATCTCAGGCCGGCAGGCAGGGAATTCGAACGGATCTACGTTAAGGAGAGAAAAGATCCCATTCTTTTACCCAAAGAATCAAAAGCTCTGCATCTATTGGAGAGAGTCCGCGACGAAGCCCACAGATTCGCGATATCCTACCACAAGAAGCTGATGTCGAAAAGGATCACAAAAAGCGCCTGACCCCTTTTGGTTGACCTCATAGCGCTAGATTGGTATAATCATAAATTAAAAGATAGGAGCTCACCGCAATGATATCGGAACTGAAAGAGGAACTAAAGACCGTCGAGAAGAAGCTTAAAGCATTAAGAGGTTATCTTTGACATAGATGCAAAGTCGGAACGCATAGCATCTCTGGAAAAGGAGATCGCTCAAGAGGGATTCTGGAATAATCAGGAACGGTCTCAAGGCGTGGTAAAAGAGCTGAAGAGTTTAAAGCTTGCGACGGAGCCATATTTAAAGATAGAGGAAGGCGTCAAGGGCATAAGCGATATAATAGAGATAGCCCAGGCAGAAGACGCGGAATCGCTGGCGCATTTCAAGAACGACCTCGCGAAGCTGAAGAGTAGAGCCGATGATCTTGAATTCAAGGCGCTTCTCAACGAAGAGACCGATGTAAATAACGCAATTCTCAACGTCAACGCCGGAGCCGGCGGGACAGAGGCATGTGATTGGGCGGCGATGATCTTGAGGATGTATACGATGTGGGCCGAGAGCAAATGTTATAAGATCACATGGCTCGATCAGCTGCATGGCGAAGAGGCGGGCATAAAGAGCGCCACTCTTCTCGTGTCAGGGGATTACGCCTACGGTTATCTTAAAGCGGAGACCGGAGTGCACCGCCTGGTGAGGATCTCTCCTTTTGATTCCAATAAAAGACGGCATACCTCATTTGCTTCAGTCGATGTCTTACCCGAAGTTTCAGATAACATGAAGATAGATGTAAGTGAAGCGGATTTAAAGATAGATACATATCGTTCCGGCGGCAAGGGCGGTCAGCATGCAAATAAGACGGATTCGGCCGTAAGAATAACTCATATCCCTACAGGGATAGTGGTACAGTGCCAGAATGAACGTTCGCAATTCAAAAATAAATCCATGGCGATGAAACTTTTAAGGGCAAGGCTTTATGATGTCGAGCGCCAAAAAAAGGCGAAAGAGGCCGAAGTCGCATACGATTCAAAGAAGGATATCGAGTGGGGCAGTCAGATAAGGTCCTATGTTCTTCATCCTTACAAGATGGTGAAGGACCACAGGACCGGGTTCGAGGTCGGGAATGCCCAGGGCGTCCTGGATGGCAAGCTGGATGGATTCATAGAGGCGTATTTGAAGGGCTTGAGAACTAAAGATGCTTAATAAAATATTTAAAAATATGCTGGGAACACAGAACGAAAGGGTCGTGCGGCTTTTGAAGCCCACCGTAGACGTAATAAATGCGTTTGAGCCCGAGATCTCAAAGCTTTCCGATGCCGATCTGCGCGCTAAGACCGACGAGTTCAGGGCTAGAATAGAGAAGAAGAGGCTCGATCTTGCGGATAGCCTGAACGAGATGTGGGAACTATACAAGAGCGCCACGGCTCCGGATGAAAAAGAGAGGCTGAAGAGAAAATACCGCGACTTAAAGAACGAGATCTTCCGGGATGTCCTGCCCGAAGCATTTGCTGTCGTGCGCGAAGCGGCAAAGCGTACAGTGAAGATGCGCCACTTTGACGTCCAGCTCATGGGCGGCATCATATTGCATCAGGGTAAGATAGCCGAGATGGCCACCGGAGAAGGCAAGACCCTGGTAGCGACTCTTCCTGTATACCTCAACGCGCTCACCGGAGAAGGTGTCCATGTTATAACCGTAAATGACTACCTCGCCAAAAGAGACAGGGGCTGGATGGGTCCGGTATATGAATTTTTAGGTCTATCGGTGGGTGTCATATATCACGATGTGGACCAGGCCGAAAGAAGAAATGCGTATGCGGCCGACATCACTTATGGGACCAATAATGAGTTTGGGTTCGATTATTTAAGGGACAACATGGTTGTGAATAGAGGCGATATGGCCCAGCGCGGCCATAACTACGCCATCGTCGACGAAGTCGACTCTATTCTTGTGGACGAATCGAGGACACCTCTTATCATATCAGGGCCGGCCGAAGAATCTACCGATAAATATTACACCATAAACAAGATAGTGCCGCGCCTGAAAGGAAAGATCACTACCGACAAAGAAGAGATCGACGCCAAATATAAAGGCGTCGACATAGAGAAGGGGATAGATTACGCCGTCAATGAAAAGAACCACACGGTGAACCTGACCGAAGAAGGTGTCTTGAAGTGCCAGGAGATGCTCGGGGTCAAGAATCTTTACGACGACATACAATCGGAATGGGAGCATCATATAAGGCAGGCCATAAGAGCGCACGCTCTCTATAAAAGCGATGTCGACTACGTAGTCAAAGACGGCGAAGTTATAATAGTCGATGAATTTACCGGGCGCCTGATGCCGGGCAGGCGCTGGTCCGATGGCCTGCACCAGGCTGTAGAGGCCAAGGAGAATGTGAAGATAGAACGGGAGAATCAGACCCTGGCTACGATCACATTCCAGAACTATTTCAGGATGTATAAGAAGCTAGCCGGTATGACCGGAACGGCCGAAACGGAAGCGGCGGAGTTCAGTAAGATATACGGCCTCGATGTCGTAGTGGCTCCGACCAACAGGCCGTTGACAAGGACCAACCACCCGGACGTTATATATAAGACCGAGCGAGAAAAGTTCAATGCCGCATGCAAAGAGATAGCTGAGCTTTATAAGGCCGGCAGGCCGGTTCTCGTCGGAACCATCTCCATAGAAAAGTCGGAGCACCTTAGTAATCTATTAAAGAAGATGAGTATCCCTCATCATGTTCTGAACGCTAAGTATCACGAAATGGAAGCCGAGATCATATCCAAGGCAGGTCAGAAATACGCCATCACTATAGCCACGAACATGGCAGGACGCGGAACGGATATAGTATTGGGCGACGGTGTTGCAACGCTAGGCGGCCTTCATGTTCTCGGCACGGAGCGGCACGAGGCCCGCCGCATCGATAATCAGCTGCGCGGACGTTCCGGCAGACAGGGCGATCCGGGATCGAGCAGATTTTATCTCTCTCTGGAAGATGACCTCATGAGAATATTCGGATCCGACAGAATAAAGATGATCATGGAGAAGCTCGGGATGGAGGAGGGGCAGGAGATACAACACGGCTTCATAACCAAGGCTATAGCGACAGCCCAAAAGAGAGTGGAACAGCATAATTTTGAGATACGAAAACATCTCTTAGAGTACGATAACGTAATGAACAGGCAGAGAGAGGTCATATATGACGAGAGGCGGAAGGTTCTCTTTGGACAGGATCTCAAGAGTTATATACATGAGCTCATGGAAGAGATCGTAGACTTTGCCGTAGATACTTATCTGAATGAAAAGCTCAGGGCGGATGAATGGGATTTTGAAGGCTTCAGGCAATACCTCGATTCGCGTTTTTGCGTCAAGACCAAAGATATTAATTTTGAGGAGATGAGGATCGCCCAGATAAGAGATACGGTCCTCGAAGCCTTAAGGAAGATGTATGAAGAGAAGGAAAAGTCTCTCGGTGACGGGCTAGCGCGGCATCTTGAACAGATGATCCTCCTCCAGGTGATCGATACGCGCTGGAAAGACCATCTCTATGCTATGGACAGCCTGCGGGAAGGCATCGGGCTGCGCGCTTACGGTCAGCGTGATCCTTTGATAGAGTATCAGCATGAAGGTTACAGCATGTTCATGGACATGATAGACCGGATCAAAGAGGAGACGCTTGAGTATCTCTATAAGGTAAATGCTGTGAAGGAAGAGAAGGTACCCGGCGTATTCGATGTGAGGCACCAGCAGCTCGTCCACGAAGAGAAGAGCCAGTTCGAGGGTGTAAAATCCGGCCATTCAGGGGAAGAGGCTCATGCATATGAGGGCCAGCTTCCGGAATCCTTCGGCAAAAGCTCAGGATTTCGTCCCGAGCAAGGTCGAGGGGCGGAAGAGCCGGCTCATACATATAAGAGAGAAGAGCCGAAGATCGGCAGGAATGATTCCTGCTCTTGCGGCAGCGGAAAAAAATATAAAAAATGCTGCGGGAAATGAAAAAAATCTTTCAGCTTTCAGCTTTCGGTCATCAGACAGTACTTGCCATAGCTTCAGCTATATTGCTGATCCTTTCTTTCCCGGGATTTAATATATGGATCTTGGCATGGTTCGCTTTTATTCCTCTATTCTTTGCTCTCGAGAATCAGAAACCACTCAAAGCTTTTTTAATATCCTATTTTACCGGCTTTCTATTTTTTCTCGGCACGATTTACTGGCTAGTTCATGTGAGTCTTCCGGGAATGATTATAGTCGCCGCGTACCTGGCGCTCTATTTCGGCTTCTTCGGTCTCATAATAAGCTCCATCCCACCTCGCAGGTGGGATCCCACCTGCGAGGTGGGCAAGGAAGTGGGCCAGCAATACGAACGACTCTTTTTAATCCCCGCCGCATGGGTGGCATTCGAATGGGCGCGTTCTTACGTCTTTACTGGCTTCGGTTGGGCGTTATTGGGATATTCGCAAAGCTCCAATCTTCCGATCATTCAGATCGCCGACATATCCGGAGTGTATGGAGTGAGCTTTCTTATCGTAATGTTCAATGCTGTGGTCTTCTATGTGATAAAAAATATCCGCAACAAGAAGGAGCTGCTTGGCCCCGTACTTATAACAGTCATCCTCATCACTATAGTCTCCGGATATGGATTATTGAGGCTCAATAATGTATTTACCGGAGAGAGGCTGAAGGTCTCCGTGGTGCAAGGGAATATACCTCAGAACCAGAAATGGGATGAGAGTTTTGCGGAAAATATAATAGAAAAATACCAGACGCTCACCATTCTCTCGGCTGTGGAAAAGCCGGACCTCATCATATGGCCCGAAACTTCCGTGCCGGGATTTATTGAAAACCAAAAGGGCCTATTGGAGTGGGTGAGGGGCCTCGCCGTGGCCGCGAACGCGCCGCTGCTCGTCGGAGCTCCGAGGTATGAAGATGTCAATGGCCGCGAGCTCTATTACAATAGCGCCTTCCTTTTTCTGAAAGACGGTTCGCTCGCCCGGCATTATGACAAGATGCATCTTGTACCTTTCGGAGAATATGTGCCGTTAAAAAGCCTCTTCTTTTTTGTTCACAGGTTCGCGCCGCGTCCCATAGGAGATTTCGTGGGAGGGAAAGAATTTACGGTCCTAAGATTTCCAATAGAGAGGTCCGTAAAAGATGAGGGCCATAACTGGAAGCTGATGAAGAGAGTAGGTTTCGGGTGCCTCATATGTTTTGAGGATATATTCCCTCTCCTGGCGCGGAGCCTGGTGAAGAATAATGCCGGATTCCTCGTCAACATAACCAATGATGCATGGTTTGGAAGGTCGAATGCCGCATATCAACACGCCCAGGCCTCCGTCTTCAGAGCGGTAGAGAACAGGGTCAACGTTATAAGAGCGGCAAATACGGGGCTCTCATGTTTTATAGACCAGAAAGGGCGCGTCATATCAAAAGTTTCGCAAGAAGGTAAAGATCTCTTCATAGAAGGGTTTAAATCCGAGGAGATAGTTCTGTCGAGGATCAGGACTATCTATACGACCTATGGAGACATATTTGCTTACCTGTGCATATTATTTACTGTTTTACGCTATACGCAATACGCTGTACGCAATACGAAAAAAAGGATATGAGAATGAGATTTCCAATTAAGTTTTTAGCGATATTATCCGTAGCGATATTGCTTTACGGCTGCGATTCAAATCAGTATCAGGTAGTGACAGGCCCCGATGGAGCGCTATATCGTTTTAATAAGAAGACGGGAGCGTTATCCATGTTAATGAAAGATAAGAATCTGATCCCACCGGTCAAGCCTCAGATATCTGAAGCCGTGAAAGAGCCTCATGACCCGGTTTTGGATAAGCCGATCAGCTGGAAAGAGTCGAAATATCCGGGAAAAGATCTGAAAGCAAAGTTTGAGATGGTGTGGAGAGAGAAGAAGCTTTGCTATAAATTGTCCGTATATCCCTATAAGTCGCTGGAAAAAGTATTCGCCAGAAAAAAACAGGACTACATATACAGCTTGATGAGGCCCGGCTTTACCGTGGAGCTTTTGGATAAGAATGGGTTTTTGGTGAAAGATATAAAGGTAAACTTATGGAGCATGAATAAGATCGACAACGAGAACGGCATAACAAAAGAGCTCGTTTTAAATTCACAAATAGAATGCAGCAGGCAATCCTATAGGTCCATAGGCGGATGTACGATAAAATGGGCGCTGGAGAGCGAAATGATAGAAGATGATGTAGGTGATTACATAAAAAGCTCCCCAATAAAGAGTGAAAGGTAGCGCACGCGAGGCCATGTTAAAAAATATAATCACGATATCTCTTATGATAATGCTTACGGCAAGCGTACCGGCTTTTGCTGACGGTGGTGAAGGTCTGGAGGAGGCCCTTAACTCCTTCGATAAGATAATAGAATCCGACCCTTCTAACGCCCGAGCTTATTTTGAACGCGGAAATATCCATGAATGTAATGGATCCGACTATAAAGCCATATCCGATTACAATAGGGCTATAGACCTGAATCCGCGGTATGCTGAGGCCTTCATAAACAGGGGTATAATCTACTATAAAAGGGGAGAGTTCGAAAGGGCCATACTTGACTATACAAGAGCGCTCGAACTGGATCCGTCTTACGGAGAGGCTTACGTGAATATCGGATTGGCCTATACAAAGCTGGGTCAATACGACCAGGCTCTATACTACTACAGTAAATCGATATATGAGTATGATGATGATCCTTCCTTATATATAGACCGAGGCAAGGTCTATAATGAAAAAGGGATGCGCGAGGCCGCGATGGCCGATTTCGACAAAGCTGTCTCGCTTAATGCCAATAGTCCGGATGCATATTTGAACAGGGGCCTTACTTTTGCGCGCGGGGGAAAGTTCGAAGAAGCTATAGCCGACTATGATAGGTCGATAGAGCTTGACCCAAAGAGCTACGAAAGCTTCCTGTCACGGGCCATTGCCTATGCTAATAAGACGGAGCCTGAGAAGTCTATAGCCGACATAAGCAAGGCCATGGAATTAAACGGCCGATATCCTGAAGCGTATCTTAACAGGGCAAACCTCTATTTTAATCAGGGACAGAACGATGCCGCCATTTCGGATTACAATAAAGCTTTGGAATTGAACGGTCAATATGCCGAGGCATATTTTAACCGCGGAGTAGTCTATGCCAGGCAGAATGATTACGTGCAGGCTATATACGACTATACGAAAGCGATAGACTTGAGGCCGGATTGCGCCGAAATATTTTTTAACCGCGCCAATGCTTACTTAAGTCGCGGTGATTACGACAAAGCCATATCAGATTTTACAAAAAATATAGACGCGAACGACAGAGATATAGACTCCTACATGAACCGCGGCATTGCTTACGCCAGGAAGGGCTCTTCCGACGATGCTATAGCGGATTTTAATAAAGTCCTGTCCATAAATCCAAAATTTGCGCAGGCCTTTTTTAACATAGCCCTTGTCCATGACAGCAAGATCCAGTATGAAGAGTCTCTGAAATATTATGAGAAGGCTATAGAGGTGAATCCTAAATATGTAGAGGCCTATCTGAACCGCGGTATCGTATATTCAAACAGGACCCAGTTCGATCAGGCCATTGCGGATTTTAATAAAGCCCTTTCCATCGATCCCCAAAATGCTGAGAGCTATTTTAACCGCGGACTCGTCTACGACAACCAGGGAAAATATGATAAGGCCCTGCCGGATTATAATAAATTCATTGAGCTCAGTCCCAATCATATGTCCGGCTACATAAATCGCGGCATACTCTATGTTAAGAAGAGTCTGTATGATAAGGCCATAGATGATTTTGACAAGGCGATACAGGCCAATCCGCAATCCGCCAATGCTTATTTTAATAAGGCCCTTGTATGCGAGAAAGCGGGACGCGCTCAAGATGCGATAGATGCCTATAAAAACTTCATAAAATTCGCTACGCCGCAGTTGGTCAATTATGTGGAGGGCGCAAAGGATAGAATTGTCGAATTAGAGCGCTTTGCAGCCACTTCGTAGCAATAAAATCTCACATTGTTAAAAAACAAAAAAGTCAGCTATTATTCATTGACAATGTATCTGCCTATGATACACTATTGATAGGTTAAAGAAGTAAAAGCTAAATACAAGATTAAAGCAATACATTAAGAAACAGATAATAGGAGCTAATAAGTGCGAAAATTAAGACTGATCCCGATAATCTTGATCATCTCTCTTCTGATGAGCACCGCAGCTATCGCCAGCTATGACGATCTCCTCGCAGAGCTAAAAGGGATCGGTATAACTGATGAAGGTACGGCAAGCTTTTGGGCCGGTCATCTTTTTAGTGCTACGCCCGGTTCTCCGGGAGAGCAAATGCGCCGTAGAATGGCTCAATTTTTACTCATCAAAGTGACAGAGTCTCCGCTTAATGTTACACTGACAGATTATGGCAAGGCAGCTCTTCCGAATATGCTCGTTTTCCTAAAGAATGAGTTCATAGCCTGCGGCATAACAGATACAGGCTATGCCGGATCTAAGGCAGAATATCTCTTCATGGATGACGCTTTGCGTGCCAGATGGGAGAATGCCGGACTGATAACTGTTATACCATATAATGCAAGTGATCCTCTCCATTTCCCCAAACAGATCAATCTGACCGACCTTGGCAAAACCGCTGCAAAGAACATATATGACTTTGGAAATATCCTGATGTCTTATGGGATCCCGGGCAACGGAATAGCCGAATCCAAGGCGGAGACACTGTTCCTTGATCAGCAAACCGGTAAAAACTGGGAAGCGGGCAGTCTGATCTGGGTAACGCGTGACATGTCGGGTAGCACCACAAATCTAGGGCTAACCTTCTATGGGATATTGACGATAAAAGAGATGTACGATTTGGCCGTCGGAATAAAATCTTCGCCGGGTTATCCGTCCGATCAACCATGGATAGCCGATAATCTTTCGGTCAGTTTTTATATAGACGGATTTTTAAGGACCGCATGGAAGAATGCCGACATAATAAAAACAACGACACCAACTGCAGGGTTCTCTATATGGGGCATATCTTCTGCGCAGGCTCCGTGGGATCATGATCAGTACATGGAACTCAGCACGCCGATTGGCTGTAAGGCCGACTCCTGGATCTTTGACACTCCGGGCGTGGTAGCTCCTTATGCCAGCTTCCTGGCATTGGACGTAGCGCCAAAGGAGGCGATGGAGAATATAAATGCGATGCTCGGGATTTCGGGCCTGTACGGCGCTCGCGGATTTTATGATTCCATAAGCGCCAGCATGGGACAGATTTCCGATGTTTATTTGACATTAGATCAGGGCATGATACTTATCTCGATAGCAAATTGCCTGAAGTCGGGCACTATACAAAGTTATTTTTCTTCAAACTCAATAATAGCAAATTCCAAAGGCCTGCTTGACGAGAATTTTTCGAAACTGCCAAAGAATCCTGATGGCTTTGCGCTGGACAGAACATTATCTGACGAAGACAAGGAAACGTTATTGGAGATAGCCAAAAGCACTTGGCAGTACTTCAGCGATACGGTCAATGATACTAACGGGCTTCCTGTAAATAAGCTCGTTGGTTCGGTTGGCACTACATATACGTCCATAAGTGACGTCGCGATGTATTTGATGAGCATAATAAGCGCGAAAGAACTCGGCATTATTACTGATGATACAGCAAAAGAAAAAATTACAAAAACTCTCACGACTATTCAATCGCTTGATAAGTGCAACGGACTATTTCACAATTATTATCATATAGACGACCTCGAATCCATTTCTGCCGGTGATAGATTTATATCCACGGTTGATAACGGATGGCTTGCCGCCGCGCTTATTGTTATCGGTGAGGCTTATCCTGACTATAAGGCCAAAGCCGATGCGATATTGGAAGATATGGACTTTGGAAGTCTATATGATTCAATCGCAGGTCGATTAGCTATCGGCTATAATGACGCCACACCATTGGTTTTAACCCCTCAAACGTACGACCTTATATATACCGAGATAAGGCCGACATTATTGATCGCTATAGGGAAGGGCGATATACCGCCATCGGCTTGGAGCAAAACAGGGAAAACTCTTCCGACAAACGTCAGATGGCAGAGCCAGGCTCCCGAAGACGGTATATACTACGCATATGATGTCGAGATAGGCGGGGTAACACAGAAGATATACTGTATCCCATCATGGGACGGTAGCATGTTCCAGGGGCTGATGCCAAACTTAGTTCTGAACAACAGGGAATTGTCGCCAGATGGTTACGCCATACAGGACGTAGTCTACACTTTTTTACAAAAATATTACGCCACTACGCTCAATACTTCTGACACGGACTATGTTACGATAACATCTTATGGCCAGGTCGCCATTCAGGCGATCATTAAGCTGACGGCCGATCTTAAGAGCGCAGGCATCACCGCTTCGGGCGTCGCGGATTCTTTAGCGGCATCGCTATTTATATCAAATAGTCCTCGTTCAGATTGGGAGATCGAGGGGTATATAGATGTGCAATACCAGGATGGAAAGGCGATCGACATAACGCTGACGGACCTCGGTAAGAACGCGATACCACTGCTTATTGCAGGAGAAAATCAAAACATTACGGATCTGGACAATGAGCTTGGGACGAATAACCTCCGCGGTCAATTTGAATTAATATACGACGTGCCGGCCGCGTCGCAAGTGATAACGAACGACACCTATAAATTTATACTTTTAGGAATAGTTTCTTGTAAGAATTATACTCTCGACAGCTTTACCAAACAGCTTGATGATATGTATGATCTGCACACATCATTAGTAAGTAATAACCTGCAGGACGCAGTCACAGCTATAACCGGCATACCCATCGGCCAGCAGGATCCCGCGACAAATGAGGATTACCGCTATTATCTTTCCGGGGTAGTATCTTCTACGGGATATTCTCTCAGCAATTATCTTTCAGGGCTTAGCGGGGTTAAATTACTGGACCTGGCAATAGGGTCGCAGGGCCTAAGAGATGCTTTCGCTACTATATACGATATTCCAGTAGCCGATCAATTTTTAAACAGGACCAAATACTCCAACACTCTTGTATGGACCTTTAGCTACATTAAAGCTAACCCCTCATACACCGCGTCATCCTTCATTGCTCAGCTGCCACATATGGCCGCGATACATAATATCTTAAAAGATGACATAGGCCTGAAAAACGCATTCGCCATGATCTATAATGTCGCAGTCGGCGATCAGGTCTTAAATGATGACGTAAAGAAAGAGTACAGATGGGCGCTTGCAGGCATATCTACATACATAGCGGACCACCCGGAATTTACCGAGGATTCTTTTATCGCACAGCTCCCCAAGATGGTGGAGATCAATAATGCTATACAGGGTAGTGGAAGCTTGCAGAATGCTTTTGCCGCTATCTACGGTGTTTCCGTCCCGGATCAGGTATTGAATGACGCCGCTAAGCCGCAATACAGATATGCGCTCTCAGGCATAGCTACTTACATGGTGGGGCATCCATCATATACGGTAGCAAGTTTAATAACTGAACTGCCCAGGATGGTCGAGATAGATACGGCGCTAAAGTCTGACGCGGCTCTAAAGGCCGCGTTCGCCAATGTCTACGGGGTGGCGATAGCCGACCAGGTATTCACCAACGACTCTTACAGATTCGCTCTCTCGGGATTAGCGAGCTACATGATCGCCAATCCTTCATATACTATCGATAGCCTGAAATCCGAGCTGCCTTACGTATCGAGTATCCACACGGCCGTATCGAGCGGCTCTGCCGCGCTGAAGAACGCGTTCGCTGCCGTATACGGCATAGCGCCGGCGGACCAGGTATTGACGAACGAAAATTACCGCTACGCGTTATCCGGCATCGCAAGCTACATGATCGCCAACCCGGCATACACGGTATTAAAATTCACCGCTGAACTGCCCAGGATGGTCGAGATAGATACGGCGCTAAAGTCTGACGCGGCTCTAAAGGCCGCGTTCGCCAATGTCTACGGGGTGGCGATAGCCGACCAGGTATTCACCAACGACTCTTACAGATT
>Ga0268276_1000444_pt1 | contig 49252 bp, 59 predicted proteins | sample saktaG_4_FD_190145 | JGI IMG/M metagenome (GOLD analysis project Ga0268276, IMG submission 190145) | Saline water microbial communities from Sakinaw Lake, British Columbia, Canada - sak_2010_1_5_45m | ecosystem: Environmental > Aquatic > Non-marine Saline and Alkaline > Saline ...
TTAATGCATTTCTTATTCCAAAATATTCTCCTAAAATTTCTCGCGGTGTAAGTCTACTCATCCAACTTTGCCATAATGGTCCGGCAGTTGAAGCAACAACATTTCCTATTGTGTAAATTACAATTAGTGCAAATATTTGTTCTCGAACAAAAATAAATGGAATTAATCCTATCAAAAGCCAACTAACTGCTTGAAAGAAAACAATTGCTACAATCGCTTGTCTTCGTTTTTTATAAACATCAAGTAATTTTATTGAACCTAGTTGAGCAAAAGCTGCAAATAATGCTGGAAAAGCAATTAAAAATCCAATTTCTAAACTACTTGCCCCTAAAAATAAAGCAAAAGGAACAATAAAAGTAACTCCTCCTCCTGACATTATTGAGGCAAACATTCCTTCCATTATTGATAATTGCAAGGGGCGCGGGTAATTTATTATTTCTTCAAATGGCATAATATCACTCTTAACATAACTCTAGAAGCTTTTTAACTTTTGCTAAATTGCTTTTAAAAATGCGTTTTTAATGCTTTCTCTAACAATTCATATTTAACAAAACAGCAGAGCTGTTTGTAATTATTCAGCGTCACCGAGCAATGGCGAAGGTGGCGCCGTCGCGAGCCGGCGTATCGGCTCAGCTGAGGTGGCAGAGTCGGTCAAATGCGATGGATTGCTAATCCATTTCCGTAACTGGAGCTCGAGTTCGAATCTCGACCTCAGCGTGAATTTATTTAAAACTAGAAAAACAATAAATAAATAGAATTTGTGCTATTTTTTAGACTTATTTTTTTTGAATTTAATGTATACGGAGACAATTAAAGCAAGTGCTAAGTAAATAGCTATTCCAATTATTAGGGTATTCATTGGAATGTACTGTTCAAAAAACGAACTTGTTCCTGTAAGTGTAATTGCAAATCCAACAATAATTCCAATAATTCCTGAAAAAACAATAAAAATTAGCAATAAAGCCATCCATCCTTCAACAGTATTTAGTTTTAATTTCAATTCCATAAAGAACACTTAATTAATTCAATTTATTAATCCTTTTATTATTCAAGCTGGCGCAACATGACGCTGTCTAGTAGGTTGTTTTAACCTTCGCTCGTCCTCAGCGTAATATGAAAGAATTTAACTTATTTATATAATCACAAAATTTTGGTAATTATTTCCAGGAGTTAAAGTTAACTATATAACTAATGAATGGTTTAATTATGTTGGGCATGAGTATGTACATAATCAATTACCACAATATAGTAGCTGATGAAGATTATGACAAGTTTGATAAAAATATTTTTACTAGAACATCAGTAACAGCATTTAAAAAAGAAGTAGACTTCTTAAGCAAACGGTTCAATTTTGTAACTTTAAAAGAAATAGTAACTTCGTTAGAAAAAGGGAAAATCCTGCCTAGCACTATTGCTTTTACATTTGATGATGGTTATCAGGGAGTTTACAATTTTGCACTTCCAATATTAGAATCCTATGGTGTCACAGGCACCATTTTAATAATCCCAAAATATTCGTCAAAAACACATTTTCACTTTGATGAGCTAGAAATAGCCTTTCGCTTATCAGGAAAAGATAATCCAAAAGAATTAAAAAAAATAAAAAATCGACTAAAAAATAGCCCTTCCGTAACCGGGGAAAATAATTTTTCATTAATACTTTCTAAATTAAGGGTAAGCAAAAATTCAATAGAGAATTATGCTGCAAAACATAAAAAATATTTCCCAATGTCTTGGCAAGAAATCAATGATGCTTTTAAAAGAGGACACAGTATAGGGTCTCATACCATAAGCCATCACTCGCTAAAACAAATGTCACATGATAAAGCAATCAAGGAGATAGTTGATTCATTAAAAATAATTAAGCGTAATGTTAAAGGCATTTCGTGGATACCTTTTTCTTATCCTTATGGTAAACCAAAGCATATTTCAAATTTTTTGATACAATCAGTGAAGAAATCCGGTTACGCCTGTGGTTTGACAACAATTACTGGAATAAATATGTCTGGGGCTAATCTTTACAAATTAAAGAGGGTTGAATTAGAAAATGGAAAATTTATTTAAAGCAATTCAGATACAAACTTTAACGGGTTGTAATAGGTCGTGCAAATTCTGCGCAAATTCACAAGTAAGTTCATCTTTTGGCGAAGAAATGCCTGATCATATTTTTGATTCAATTGTGCAACAACTAAAAAAATTAAAGTATGCTGGTCGAATCTCACCGTACTTAATGAATGAACCATTATTAGACAAAGCACTTGAATACAAAATTCAAAAAATAAAAAAAGCTATTCCAAAAGCACATATAAGAATTAATACAAACGGGGACCTATTAGGTACAAAAAGATTCATTTCATTGTTTAATTCAGGAATGGATGGGATAATCATTGATTGCTACGATAGCACAAAACAATTTAATGCTATGCTAAACCTAGTAAAAAGTGGTATAAAAAGCGTGCCTGATGTTATATTGCAACCAAAATTTAACATTCGAAAAACACCAATAAAAAAAAGATTTGCACAAGTCTATGATTGTTCAAATTACGAAAAAGACTCTCCTTACTTAACAAATTATGCAGGGCATGTACAACGAGATATAGGAATAAAATTGCCATTAAAGAGGTCTTGTTTTACTGTGTTTGAACAAATGTTCGTTAATCACAAAGGAGATTCAGTGCTTTGCTGTCAAGATTGGGCCTTTCAAGTGATACTTGGGAATGTTGCTAAAGATGGACTTTTAGCAATATGGCAAGGCAAAATCTTAGAGGATTACAGAAATAAATTATCACAAGCGGACAGAAGTCAATTAGTGTTGTGTAATAACTGTGATTCAAGAAATGAAAAAGATATGAAATATAGGGTGGAAAAATAATATGGAAAAATCAAAATTGCTTTGTTCGGCCCAGACATTCGGCTTTGGGCCCATATCAAAATTGTACTCTGTAGCAAGATTATTGAAAGAAGATTTTTCGCTTATTCTTGTATTAGATTCAAAAAGAAATGTATTTTCAAAAATTAACCCTGGAATTTTTGAAGATATAATTTATGCACCGAAACTGGAAAATCTTGAAGCAATTATTAGAGAAAAATCACCAAATGCAATATTAAGTGTTTATGAACCCGATATTGTATTAGCTGCAAAAAGAACTGGGGTTCCTTCTTATTTTATAGATGGATTATTTTGGTTTTGGGAATTACGTACTGCTATGGCCCAGTTGAATGAACAAGCAAATAAATTAATTGCTGCACAGACAATCGACTTAGATAAAATTTTACGTCAGTTTACACCCCATGAAAGAATTTTTACATCTCATTTTTTGGCTTCAAAATCGTATATACAATACGACCCTAACATAAGTGCCCGATTTGAAGATGTTAAAAAATATATGCGAGCGGAACTTGTTGGAGCTATTATTAACAATAGCTCTTTGAACAAGGAAACTTCAGAAAATCACGTACTTGTAACTCTTAGTGGAGAAATATTGCCCACAGTTTCATTAGATCAAAGTGCGATGTATGCGCAGTTAATTATAAATATGGTGTCGGAAGCATCTAATAAATATTTTAAAGATAAGAAATGGATTGTTCTTGTAAATCCATTAGTCTTGCCTAAATTAAACACTGTTGGAAAAAGCAATGTTTCAGTTAGAGATTCTGTAGACCAAACAACAATGTACAATCTTCAAAGAAATGCTATTGTTGTTTTTTCACCACCCGGTTTAACAACTATTTATGAATGTGCTTCATTAGGAAAGCCAGTTATATTTTTACCAGAACAAAGTGTTCAATACAAAAATGCTTATAGATTAAAGAATTATGGCTTCCCGGTGTTAGGTGGGTTTTTTCAAGATATTAACGGGCAAGATGATCAAAACGCAGACGGATTAACTATACTGTATGCTAAAACAATACCATTGTTTCTAATAAATTATTCTTCTATTTTTGAAAGAGTATTTAGCTGTTGCAAGGATATGGAAAATTCGGCCTATAGACAAAATATTACCATGGGTCAAATGCATGCAGTTATAAAAATGGTTGGGACTCTGGATGGGGCAAATCAAATTGCTTCTGACCTAAAGAGGGAACTATTATGAAGATTTTAATAAATAAAATTGGTGGGCAAGCCGGTGGAATCAACAGAAGAGTTTATGAAATAAGTAATTATATTAATTCACACAGTGGCAATGAACTTGTTGTGTTAAGCATGGGGGTTAAAAAAAAACTTGATGTCAAAATAAATGGCAATGTTAAGGAATATTTGCTTCCTAATTCTAAATGGGAAAATATAACGCCCGGTAAAGAAAAAAGGGGCGTTCCTGAACAACTGAGGACAATTGAAAATTTTAAAAAATATGTTTCAGACACTACAAAACAAATTGAAAATATACTGGTTAATGAAACTCCTGATGTATGTTTTGTTCAGGGTGCATTTTATTTTCCTTGGTGTTTAGTTATAGCTGCGTATTCAGAAAAGGTGCCAATTGTTCAGTTATATTGCGGATCTACTCAAACGGAAGTTTTTAACCCTGAATTTAGACATGCGTATTATAGACTCGAACAGTATTTTGCTGAATTAGCAAATATTACAATATTTAATTCAAAAAAAGGCAAATCTTTTATTGAAAAAACTTTTGCAAGAGATTACTCGGGGGCACCTATAATATATAATGGTTTTCCTGCAGAGTATGCAAAACTAAATTCAGTAATTCCTTCGCAAGTAACTATTGGGTGGTGCGGAAGAAATTCTACAGTAAAGAATATGGATTATATATTTTGTTTACGGGAGTATCTATCCAAAGATAACTATCCCATGTACTTGATCACATCTATGGCTCCAGATGATCCAAAATTAAAAAAACTAGCGGGGCACAGTATAATCATGTTAAATCAATTTTCTCCAGTACAAATGATTGAATTTTATAAAAAGGTTTCTTGTGTTTTAAGTACTTCTCATTTTGAGTTTTTTCCAAATGTTATTGCTGAAGCTATAGCTGCAGGAAGAATTCCAATAGTGCCTAAAGAATCAGGAATAGCCGAACTTTTGATAGAAAATGATTTAAGTGAATTAGTATACCAATTAGAAAGTACAGAACAAGTGGCGCACCTAATAATGAGATCAAATGATTTTCAAGCTCGGGTGAGTGAACTTAGCAGAAAGATGGTTGCAAATTATTCTTGGGAAAAAGTAATTGAAAGGTATCTTTTTGAATTTAAAAAATTAATCTAATTATTCCTTCGCGGGTTATGGGCACGCTAAAAACCCTCAAATAACCCGTATTAATCAATCGCTGTACTTCAAGTAGTAAGTAGGAACTGCCGTCCTCAGCGTAACTCAAGAGGGATATAGATAGACCCAGAAAGTGAGACTCTTTTGTTTTTTTGGGTAAATGGTTGAAAAAATTTCAAATGAATAATTTGTTCATATTTTGAAGCAGTTAGTCTTCTATTGTCGGTTGATTTTCGGGATGGTAATCAATTGCAAAAATATCATCTTTCCCCTTGCGAATACTCTTGCTGTTTTTGTGATAAGTAAGCATTGATATTTCAACAAGTCTTTTGCAGAATTCTTCAAGCGACAGCTCATTAGCGTGTTGTTTATGTTTCTCCCACAGTATCGGAAAAATATTTTCCATAAAAAGTATAGTTTTCATTTCAGCTTTATCTTTGTATATTCTTCGCTCATGAGTCTTTTTGCATCCATCGCAAATATATTTTTCTATTATCATTAACAACTCTTTATTGGGATGGTTAAAAAAGCTTTTTGTTATGCAAACATTATGTGGATATTAATATTCTTACTGAGGAAAATTGTAAGCAAGCTGTTTATGAGTATAGTAAACAAAATTATTTACAAGAGTTCACAAATGTTGCAGAGCTATTTCCGTATACTAATGAAGGATTGTCTGCGGATTTGAAATTTAAGAATATGCTTGATTGGTTCATTTTTGAATGGATTAATCCAGTTACTGGAAAAACAATTGTGCGAGAATTTGTAGAAAAACACCAAATCCAGGAGCCTTTGCGCGAAAAAATGTTGCAAATGGAAACCCCCTTTTACTCGGAGTTCAGAGTGCTTTCATTAAACAAAGATTCTAATAACTTGATAGTACTTGACAGAAAGTCTGGAAAGAACTATGAAGTAACGGGTGCTAACCTAGTTGACACATTTAATGCCGGGCAGGTAATAAAAGGTAGAATGCACGCGTGGGGGAATGAATGGAGATTTACAGGGATTTTACGTTCAACACCTTCTGAAGAAGAAATTGAAATGGAAATGTTTGCAAGACATGGAATTATTTCGCCAAACATGTTCCTACAGCACTTTGAAGATAACAAGATTGAAGAAATCGAAGACGTTATTGTTAAAGGACAAATAAACGTGCATGGCATTCTTAACAAATATCCTGCTCATTGGATAGATGGGATTTGCGATAATCTTAAGATTAATACTAAAGGTATTTTAAAAAAGGAAAAAATAAAGTTGATAACTCATACTATTAATCAAGATGCCCAAATTATTTTAACTACTCTATCCAATGAAGAAAAAAATTGTTTAAAACTAATTGCAAATGCTGGCGGAATGATAAAATATGGAAAACTAAACAAATTTAGTTCTGACATGCCCTATTGGTGGCATGAGCAAGGAGTGAATTCAACTATCGGAAAACTTAGGGCAAAAGGGCTACTATATGTTGGCAAATCATTAGTTGGTAGCAAATTCTATAAAATGGCGTTAATACCCCTTGAGGTAGTATCAGTAATCCAAGGCAAACAAAAATTTAGTAATGAAATAAATATTATTTAACCTAGTTTAAACCTTCTCAAATCGCCAATCTTCCCTCGAAGCTGTTCAACAGGTTATTCTAACCTGTGCTCGTCCTCAGCGTTGTACTTCTAGTATTAGAACTGTGAAAGGGCTCAGTTCGCTTTAAAAAGAACAGAAAGTGAAGTTTTTTTGTTCTGGGTTTAAGGTGGATGGTTATGGATAAAGAGTATGGCTTTCATGGATATGATAGAAGATTAACTTATTTGTTGCAAAGAATTAATCCTGAAAAATTTGGTTTTGTAAAAAGACAACCCATGAAGAATGTTAGAGTAACTCCTCTAATTTTGACTCCAAATAATAGAGAAACTTTAAGTAAATATTATATTGATTTAGTTAATGAAGGTTGGACAAAACCAAGAATAATTTCTCTATTAGATCAAACCGGTAGAATCCTTGAGTGGTTGGATAAGGATTATTCGCAAGTAGTTGAAGATGATATTAAAGTTTTAATAACAAGAATTAGGAGTACTGAGTTGAGTGAGTATACTAAGGCTGATTATTTAGTTAAGTTAAAGCGGTTTGATAAGTGGTTTAATGGTGGTGAAGAGTATAGTTCGTTAACTAAGAAGATTAAGACTACTGTGAAGAGAAAAGATTTGAAACTTCCTTCTCAGTTGATAACTCCTGAAGAAGCAATTCAATTAATTGAAGCAACTACTACTTTGCGAAATAGAGTTTTATTACATTTGTTGTGGGAGACTGGCGCGAGGGTTGGGGAAATAGCGAATCTTAAAATTAAGGATTTGGAATTTAATCAAGGTGAATGCAGGTTAAATTTAATGGGAAAAACTGGTTCAAGAAGAGTTCTTTTGCTTGAAAGTGTTCGAGATTTACAAAACTATTTAAAAATAAGAAATTCAACTTCTTCGGATGATTATGTTTTTATTCATGAAGGGGTAAGAAATAAAAATAAGCAAATAACTTATGGGTGTATTGCACAATTAATTAGAAAACTGATGAAAAAATCAAAAATAAACAAAAACATTCATGCTCACTTATTTAGACACTCAAGAGCAACTTACTTGGCTTCAAAGGGATTAAATGAAGCTCAATTGTGTACAATATTTGGTTGGGTAATTGGTTCAAAACAAACAAGAACATATATTCACTTAAGCGGAGCCCAAGTAGAAAATGCTTACAAAAGTCTTTATGGTATCCAAAAGCCAGATGAACACAAACAAGACTTAATAAAATGTCCAACATGTTTTGAAATAAATTTAGCAACAAATCAAACCTGCCAAAATTGTTATAACCCCTTAACAATACAAGGTGCATTAAAACTCAAGCAAGAAAAAGACCTAATAGAACATGATAGAGATATAAGTCAAAAAGTATTTGCAGAAGCATTCAGATTAATTTCTCAAAAAAATGTTTCAGTGGAAGAAGCACAAAAAGAAGCAATTAGGGTGGTTGCTCAACAAGATGCAAATTTGAGGTTAAAACAAGGTTAGTTTAAGTTCAAGCAATGGTTTAAAAACAGATATATCCATAATTATGGATATATCCATTAATATGGATAGGTGGTTATTGTGATAAATTTAGTTTCAAAAAAACGTTTCCAAATACTAGAATTAATACTAGAACAAAAACAATTCACCCAGTATGGACTAAAAAAAGAGCTCAAAACAGGCATGAGCATAGTAAACGACACAATCAATATATTGTTAGATAAAGAGTTTGTAAAAAAACAAGGAAAAAAATATGCTCTTGTTGATGAAAAAGGGCTACTTGAACTAATAGCATTTCTAAAACCCTTAACCAAAGACATAAAACTAAAAATAACCACTTCGTTAACTAAAAAAGAACTTATTTCGCGTCTTCCAAAAGAAATAACCTTCTGTCTAGAAACTGCTCTAGCACAATACACTAATTATTATGAATCCAACCGTGTTTGTGTTTATGCAACAAACAAAAGCTTTGAAAGCATAAAAAAAGCATTTTTCTCTCCTGGTAAAACCACCGAACTAGTAATATTTGAAGACAATCCAATTCTAACAAAAAAAGAAATAGCGCAAAAAAATGAAGTCAAATATACAAATGTTACTCGTACAATAATAGACCTTTATTGTGATAACAAAGCGTTTTTGGCTGACAAAATTTTAAACAAGGTGAAATAAATGGAAGTGCCAGATCAATCAAAAAAATATTTAGAAGAATTTCAAGAGTATGTTAATAAGGTTCTGCCATACGAACCAATAATTCTTGGGGGTTGGGCAGTTTATGCATTTACAAAAAAACAAAAATCTGTGGATGTGGATGTTTTGCTAAAAGATAAGAGAGATATTGAGTTAATCAAACCCTTCTTTTTGGAAAGGAAATTCGTTTTAGAAAAAGACAGTCAAGGAAATGTTACTTTTGAATTAGAAACACAAAAACACGAATACAAAGGGATAACGTTAGAAAGCATTATTTTTGACATAATGTTAATTACTGAACCTAATACTCTTCATAGCAATAAAAACATTTCAGTTCCATGGCAACTTTGTTATGAATTTAATCAAAAAACTAAACTTAATGGAATAGAAATATTAGCCCCAACAAAAGAGTTACTTGTAATTTTAAAGACAAAAGCCCTTCTTGACCGAGAATATGACAAATTCAAATTCAAAAATTTTACCAACAAACAGTGGTTGAGAAGAAAAGAATTCAAAATAGAAAAAGATAAACAAGACATAAAAGATTTATTTGAAATAGGTATAAATCAAAAACAAATTGAAGAAATATTGCGAAAAACAAATTTTGAGCAAAATTTTTATGAAACAATAAAAAAATTAATCGGATAAAATTTCTTTATGGTATAATGACCATACTATTATGGTGTACGTGCCATACTAATTTTTTTCTTTAATTTGCGTTATTCCTTTTCTATCATCAAGGTCAATAACTATTATTTGGTGGTTGTTTTCCTTATTGAATCCAAAAGTAACAGAATATTTATTATTAGGAGAATACTTTTGACCTATGTATAATTTTGGAATATTGATTAAATAGTAGTAATCTCTAGTTCCTTTGCCTTTGAGTCTTAATTTACTATATGTTTTGAGATTTTCATTGCAAGCAAATAAAACCTTTTCTGCAATCAAACCAACTTTAATGGATTCTTTTTCTTCCATTCAAAAACCTCCTCTGGCGCTGCAATATGATTTTCATATTCATGCAAAGCAATTTCTTCCTCAATTGGTAATTCTCCACCTATTCGCTTTACTTCCTTTAAAACTTCAGCAAAAATCTTTGAAATCATATTAATTCACTAAATTCACTTGCAGTTTGAGTTACTTATAAACCTTAAGTACACTTTTTCCGAAAAAATTGAACAAAACCTTTATATAACACTAGAAAAAAAGGGGGCAGGCAATAAACTTGCTTTGTGATTGATTTTGAAAAAGTTGTTTAACAAAAAATTAGTGCGCATCTTTAATTTTTTAGTAAATGCTTTGGGTTTTAGAGTTTTTGTTTAGATTATAATTATTTTTTGTTTGACATTCAAAATTTCTTGATTTGGTTTAGATAGCTTTAAAAAGAGTTATGAATAAATATTCATTATGTTTTGGATAAGTATTCAAAACCAATAAGTGAAAAGGAAGTGAAATATATGCCACGAAGAGACGGAACAGGACCAAACGGAAAGGGCCCAAAAACAGGAAACAAGAAAGGAAAATGCAAGTAAATTAATCTTGCAAAAAATAATTAATTAAAATAAAAAGGAGGCAAAAATATGCCAAGAGGAGATAAAACAGGACCAGCTGGATCTGGAGAATTGACAGGAAGACAAATGGGCTATTGCACAGGACACAACACACCCGGATACATGAACCCATGCTTTGGAAGAGGATTTGGGCAAGGATTTGGTAGAGGCAGAGGCTTTGGAAGAAGACTTTGGACAACACCCCAAGAAATGATTCAAGTAAACAAAGAACCCACTGAAAAAGAACTTTTAAGCGATTTAAAAGCTGAAAGAGAAGAAATAAATAAAGCTATTAAAGAGCTTGAACAAAAAAAGAAATAAAAGGTGAAACATTTGGTTCGACCAAGAATTCCAAGAAGAATTGATTTTGAACCGGAAACAACTTACTTCAAACCCGCAGGAATACCTTTACGAGTACTTGAGGAAGTCGTCCTCTCTTTTGAAGAAGTAGAAGCTCTAAGACTAAAAGAAGTTGAAGGGCTAAGCCAAACAGAATCAGCAAAAAAAATGAAAATATCCCAACCCACATTCTTTAGAATACTTTCAACCGCAAGAAAAAAAACCGCCGAAGCAATGATCAAAGGAAAAGCAATAAAAATACAAAAAGGAATTTTAAATAAATAATTAAAACGGTGAACAAAATGAAAATCGCAATAAGTTCAAATGGAAAAACTTTCAACGACTTAGTGAGCGACGTTTTTGGAAGATGCCCTTTTTTTATAATCGCTGAAATCAAAGGAAAAAGAATAGGGTTAATTGAGATTTTAGATAACATTAGCCTAAACCAATCAGGAAGTACAGGGGTAACAGTCGCACAAACCATATTAGACAAAGAAGTAAACGCAATAATATCCGGCAACATTGGACCAAGAGCACTTGATGTATTCAAACAATTCAAAATCGAAACATTTCAAGCAAAAGGCACAGTAAAACAAGCGTTACAGGACTATTTAGAAAATAAACTTAAAAAAATACAATAAAGGAGCGATAAAATATGATAGTAATTCCAACAAATGGAAAAAAAGGATTAAATGAAACAGTTGCAGAGCATTTTGGCAGATGCCAAACGTATACTTTCTTAGATGTAAAAGGAAATTTAGTCAAAATCATTGACAACACAAGCGAACACATGGGTGGAACAGGATTGCCACCAGAATTAATGAAAAAAAATGGTGCCACTATTTTAATTTGCAAAAGCCTTGGACCAAACGCGCTTGATTTATGCAAAAAACTAAACATCGAAGTTTATGTTAACCAATCAGACACCGTAAAAGAAATGTTTGAAACATGGGATGCTAAAAAAATAAAAAAAGCAACTCTAGAAGATATTTGCGAAGAACACAAACATTAAGCGATTAGTGGAAAGATTGTTATGAAAATAGCTATAACTGGCGGAAAAGGAGGAACAGGTAAATCCATGGTGGCGACCTCACTCGCAGTCGAATTCGCAAAAACCAAAAAAACACTCCTCGTGGATGCTGACGCAGAATGCCCAAACGATCACCTATTACTTTCAATCAAAAGAAAAAAATTCAGCACTGTAAACCAATTAATCCCAAAATGGAATTTTAGTAAATGTCTAAAATGCGGGAAGTGTGCTACTGTTTGTAAGCAAAATGCAATAGTTTTTGTAAAAAACAAGTTTCCTGCTTTTGTAAAAGATATTTGCATAGGGTGCAAAGCCTGCATTGTGTCTTGCCCTTATAGGGCAATAAGTGAATCAAAAAAAGAAATCGGAAAAATTTACTTTGGCAAAAATTATGGGGTTAATTTACTTTCAAGCGAACTAAAAATTGGCGAACTGGCTTCAGGAGAAGTTGTGGCAGAAGTAAGAAAAAAAACCGAAGAACTCAATAAAACATTAAACGCAGAAATTATTCTCATTGATTCGGCTGCTGGGGTTGGTTGTCCTGTAATTGCATCCCTGACAGGAACAGATTATATTGTGGCCGTAACAGAACCCACTCCATCAGCATTACACGATTTGAAAAGAGTTTTATACTTAGCAAAACACTTTGGAATAAAGCACGGAATTATAATCAATAAACACGATTTGGAAGAAACTTTTTGTTCAAAAATAGAAAAATTTGCACAAACAAACAATATTCCAATTATTGGAAAAATACCATACAGAAAAGACTTCGTGGACTCAACAATAAAAATGAAACCAGTAACAGAAATTAACCCAAAGTTTAGTATATTTTTTGAACAAATAATCAAAAAGATAATATTTAAATAGTATTATGGATAAATATTCATAATTAAAATTGAGTGGTAAAATGAAACAAAACCTAATTTACATTTTCGTTTTTTGTATTCTCTTTTTAGGGGGAAGTTATGCTTCAACTGTTGATGCGGTTTTTGTTTATGGGGATGGTTGTCCTCATTGTGCAACTGCAAGAAGCTATTTAGAATCAATTAACCAAAAATATTCTGATTTAAACATAAATTATATTGAAATCAACGATAATATTGAATTAGTGGTTGAACTTTATAACAAATATAATGTTCCTTCAGGAGAACAAGGAGGAGTTCCGATTTTATTTATTGGAAAAGATTATGTTTTAGGGGACACTTCAATAATAAATCAAATAGAACCTCTTTATTTGAAGTGCAAAGACCAAAACTGTCCTGCTGATACTAATTCAATTTCTGGTTTAACAACAGAAAAAGAATTTTCTTTAAATAGTTTAATTCTTTTAGCTTTTGCAGACGCAGTGAATCCTTGTGAACTTGCAGTTCTAATAATATTGATGACAGCAATCCTTACTCAATTTCCTCAAAACAAAAAGAAAGCACTTTATGCTGGTCTTGCTTTTTCTTCAGCAATCTTTTTGATGTATTTTGTATTTGGAATACTAATAATAACTGGATTTAAATTTTTGAGTGCTTATTTGAATGTCTCAAATACTTTATTCTTTTTAGTGCTTGCAATTTTAGCAATAATTCTTGGAATACTTAATCTAAAAGATGCTGTATTTTATGGTGGGGGCGGTTTCATTATGGAAGTTCCTCAAAAATGGAGACCAAAAATGAAAGCACTTATTCAAGGAACTACAAGCGTAAAAGGAGCTTTTGTTGTGGGATTAATAGTAAGTTTATTTTTAACTCCATGCACTGCAGGACCTTACTTCGTAGCAGCAGGAATGCTAGCAACAGTATCTTGGATTACTTCAATCCCTTACTTTTTACTGTATATGCTAATTTTTATTTCTCCAATGGTAACAATTACTTTCATAACCTATCTTGGTTTCGCAAAAGTTGATGATATGGGTGGATGGAGAGAAAGAAATCTAAAAAAGCTTCACTTAGTCGCAGGACTAATAATGTTAATAATTGGTCTAATGATGTTAGGTTGGGCATTAGGAATAATTTCCTTCTAAACCAACAAATCTAAAACTCCAATTCTAAAAAATTTAAGCCTTAAAAAATATCCCGAACAAGATAACGGTTATCAGCCCCAAAATCATTATTATAAGTTTTTTTCTTGTATCTTTTTTCATTTCTGCGCCGGGGATGAGTTCGTGTGTTGAAATAAATATCATTATTCCTGCGGCTGCTCCCAAAGCAATTCCAATATATTCGTTACCTAAATTTTTCAAGAAAAAGTATCCTATAACAAAACCCGCCAGTTCAAAAAGGGTTGTTAAACAAATTATTCCAAAAGCTTTCAGTTTGTTTTTTGTAAGAGCATAAGTAGGCATTATTGCGGCAATATTTTCCGGAATGTCTTGTACGGCAATTGCAAGTGCAATTATACTTCCTAGGGCAGGACTAAGTACAAAACTTACTCCGACGGCAAGCCCTTCGATTATATTATGCAAACTCATTCCAGTTATGAGCATTACCACACATTTTAGGTGGTTGAAGTGCAGTTTGTTGCAGAGTTCTGGGTGTACGTGTGGTAAAATTCTTTCAATCAACAGGATTAGTAATATTCCAATTATAATTCCAATAATCATAAACTGGATTGGGGCTATTTTTATTGCCTCGGGAATTAATTGAAAGAAAGAAATCCCGCACATCATTGCAGCGGCAAAGGCAAGTGAATACTCCATCATGTTTTTTCCGGGCTTTTTTATTAACCCGACTAAAGCCCCAAGTGTTTGTCCAAAGAAAAGCAGAATCATTATAAGGAGTATTTCATCCATTCAAAGTATTACGTGTTTATTATTTTATATAGGTTTACTTTAAGCAAATACAGTCAAATCAAAATAATTACTATTGACAGAACGTTAATTAATTATTTGTTATGATTGTTGCATATTCCTCTGACTTCTATTTGAAAACTTTTTATTGTTCCCGGAATTTTGTTCTTTAAAAAATCGAGTGACTCGATTTTGAAATGAATTATTTTTCCTGTTTTTTCACAAATAAAGTGACAATGACTCTTATCTTTTTTAGAATACACTGTTTTTCGATTACACTTGTAAGAAAAAAGGTGATTGTCCTGCTCTTGCTCTTTGAGAAAACGGTATACTGTAGCTATGCCTATTTTATTATTCTTTTTTTTTGCTTTTTCGAGCAACTCTTCCGCATTAAAAAAAGAGTCTATTTTATCTAATTCATTTTGAATCAATTGTTTTTGTTTGGTGTTTCTTTTACTAATCAACAAGATCCCTTATTGATAAATACAATCAATAACGTATATAAATAGAAAAGTCTGTTTAATTTAGGTGAGCGAATGAAAGGAATAATTTTTTGTACAATATTAGCGATTGTGGGGCTCATGCTTTTTTTTGGTTGCACTTCTACTCAAGAAGAACAAACCGGCAAACTAAAAGTAGTTGCAAGTTTTTACCCGTTATTTGATTTTGCAAAAAACATAGGAGGAGACAGAATAATAGTATCTTCTTTAATTCCCTCAGGAGTAGAACCACACGAATTTGAACCATCTCCATCAGACATACGCTTACTTGAAACAGCAAATGTATTCATCTATAATGGCGCAGGACTTGAACCATGGATAGACAATCTTTTAGAAGGAATCACTAACAAAAACTTAATTTCAGTTAATTCAAGCACGCAAGTTCAACTAGTTAACTCAATGGACGCAGACATCATAGGAAACGACCCACACGTTTGGCTTGATCCAATTCTAGCAAAAAAACAAATCACCCAAATAAAAGAAGCACTAATCAAAGCAGACCCACTAGGAAAAGAATACTATGAACAAAACACTACAAATTACTTAAAAAAACTTGACGAATTAGACAAAAACTTCAGAACAGTTTTTGCATCATGCAAAGAAAAAAACATTTTAATTACCCACGCAACCCTAGCATACTTTTGCAAAGAATACGGGTGCAACCAAATACCAGTAGAAGGAGTTAATGCTGAAGGCGAACCAACTCCTGCAGTACTTGCCGCAATAATAAAACAAGCCCAAGACCAAAACATCAAAGTAATATTTGTCGAAGAACTATACGATAAAAGAGTAGCAGAAACAATAGCAAACGACATACAAGGAAAAGTTGCAATTTTCAACTCCATACACGGACTAACCAAAGAAGAAGAACAAAACAACGAAAATTATTTAACCCTAATGCAAAAAAACATAGAAATAATCAAAAACAATTTAAACTGCAATTAAATAAAACAAACACCCGTGATACAAATGAAACAACAAACAAACCAAAAAATTATTGAATTCAACAACGTTTCATTTAGTTACACAATTCAACCAGTTCTAAGCAAAGCCTCTTTTTCAATTAACAAAAACGACTTTGTTGGAATCATTGGACCAAACGGGGGAGGAAAAACAACAATAATTAACCTAATATTCGGATTCCTAAAACCAAACACCGGCGAAATAAAAGTTTTTGGCGAAGCAACAGGAATTCAAAAAAACCTAAAACGAATCGGTTACGTCCCCCAAAAAGCAACAAACTTCGACCAAAACTTTCCCGCAACAGTATTTGAAGTCGTAAGCATGGGAAGATTCGCAAAAACAAACTTAACAAAGCAACTAACTGATGAAGACAAAAAAATCGTCAAAAAAGCACTAACCGAAGTAGGGATGCTAGAAACAAGCAACAAAAGAATAGGCGACCTTTCAGGCGGACAACAACAAAGAGTATTCATAGCAAGAGCACTAGCATCAGAACCAGAAGTACTAATCCTAGACGAACCATTCTCAGGAGTAGACATGGACTCCCAACAAAAATTCTACCAACTCTTAAAAAAACTACACGAAAAAAAAGGACTAACAATACTACTAGTATCACACGACATAGGAATGGTTTCAAAACAAGTAACCAAACTCGCATGCGTAAACCTCTACGTAACAATACACGACACCTCAAAAGGAATACACAAAAAAGAACTAACCTGCTCCTACCTTGACGAACTAAACCTAATACCACACCACCACGACGAGGAAAAACCATGATTGAATTTTTACAATACGCATTCATGCAACGCGCACTCATCGCAGGAATAATAATAGCCCTACTCTGCGCAATAATCGGACTATTCCTAGTACTAAGAAGAATGGCCCTACTCGGAGACGGCCTAGCACACATCTCATTCGGAGGAATAGCCGCAGGAATGCTCTTCGGATTCTACCCCATCCTATCCGCACTAACATTTGCAATCCTTGGCGCACTAGGAATCCAAAAACTAAAAAAAATGAAAATATACAGCGACTCAGCAATAGCAATATTCTTCTCATTCGGACTCGCACTAGGAGTAATACTCATAAGCCTATCCCACGGATTCAACGCCGACCTATTCTCCTACCTATTCGGAAGCATCCTCGTAGTAAGCACAACAGACATAATAATAATTTTCATTATTGGAATAATAGTTCTAATAACACTAGCCCTATTCTACAAAGAACTATTTTATATTACATTCGATGAATACTCAGCAAAAGCATCAGGACTACCAGTAGAAAAAATAGACGCCTTACTAGTCATACTCACCGCAATAACAGTTGTTCTCTCAATGCGCATAGTCGGAATACTCCTAGTATCCTCAATGCTAGTAATACCCGCATCAACAGCCCTACTCCTACGCAAAAGCTTCAAACAAACAATAATCTACTCAAGCATAATATCCATCACATCCGTAATAATCGGACTAATACTCGCATACTACCTTGACCTTGCCGCAGGCGGAGCAATAGTAATAACCCTAATAACCGGATTCCTAATAGCAATCATTTACAAAAAAATAAAAAAATAAATCAAAATAACTACAATACTCCTATTCAACATACTAAAAAAAAATAACAATTAAGAAATAAGTTAATTAAACAACAAATCTGATAAATTTAACTACTGCGTAACAGTAAAATAAAAACAAATCAAAAAAAAATAAAATATACTTCACACAATAATAAGTAATCAAAGAAAGAACTCATTAAACTCTTTAATTCCCTGCAAGACCCCGCACCCCAATTAAACTTAACTTGTCAATCGGAGTTTGTTTCTTGCTTGTTAGCAAATTTATTTGGTAACAATTGCTTAGAATGTAGTGCCTAACTCTTTAGCCAAATTTTATTTAAAAAAATAATTTTGTGTGTAGTGCCTAACTTTGGACAAAGTTTTTTATATAAGTTAGTTCATTACTCTAGTTATAAGTGAATTTGAGTTTTTTTAGTGATTAAGCAGTTTTTATACTAGAGGTTTATATTCCGACCTCAGCGTAAATTATAACAATCTTTTGAGTGTTATTTCTTCATTTTTTCCAAGATGTTTACTTAAGATAGCTTTTTATTTAATATTTTCAATATCTGTGTATGGAATTCAAAACTGATGTGTTTTCATTAATAGTTAATCTAGTACTAATTTTAGTTAATTTAGTTCCAATTTTTGGTTTGCTATATTTTGATTGGGGATTGTTTTTAGTTATTGCTTGTTATTTAGTTGAGTTGCTTGTTGCTGAAATTATTGTAATAATTAAAATATTATTTTTATCTTTTTGTTTTCCAAAAAAGCGAGTTAGCTTTATCGTAAATGGTTTGATTCTTTCACAAGCATTTTCAGGAATATTTTTTATGACCTTTATTCCTTTTATGGCAATATTTTCTGTTTTTCCTGGCAATGATGGTTGGTCCAGTTTTGCATTTTTAGCTCAATCGAGTAAAGAACTAGTCTTTTTTGCAACAATATTAATGATTAGGTATTTGATTTCTTTTTTTATGCTCTTTATCGGAAAAAAGGAATACTTGGCATTTGAAAGTTTAGAGGTGAACGATCAAAAGTTTGGAAAATTATTGATTGGTTCTCTGATAACTCGTTTAACTTCATTAGTTTTTATTATTGGTATAAGTTTGTTTGTAGTTGCGTTTTTCAGATTGCCAATTTATGTGGGAGTATTTTTTATTATTGCAAAAATATTCATAGAAATTTACTCTCATAATCAAGAGCATTTTGGTGAAGATTATGAAAACAAACGACCGCACCCTATTGTTGTCTTGTCATCTATTACGGCAATAATTTTGGCTATAATTTCTGCAATTTCGGTTATTGTACTAGTAGTGGTTATTTTGGTTCCTATCTTTTTAGGGTTAGTTGGTACTGGGAATTCGGTAAAACTTGACGTTGTGTCAACAGAATATGGTGTTCCTGTTGATGTCTCAATTAATCAATCAATAAAAATTTCGTCAAAAGATAATACGATGAATCTTTTTCTTGTAGTGACAAATATTAGTGTGGATGAATTATCAAAGGAGTGCAAAGCAAATTTTTATTTAAAAAACCGTTCTAACAATAGTGAGTGGTTATTGTCTGATGCATATTATGTTACGGCAAATTTAGGGTTGGATAGTACAATTGATTATTTTAGTGATGATCAAATATTCTTGAATAATCTTGATTGTGACAAGGGTTTGATTAATATAACTTTAACAAAATAATTTTAGTAAAAATTTAGCATGGCGTTGTACTACGGGTTAATTTAACCTTCGCTCGGCCTCAGCTGGTTAACACTAGTTTTTACCAAAACAACACTTTTTAATTGTTTTGGTGTTAACTGTTTGTATGTTTGTTTCAAAAAGATTGATTAAGAAAGTTTACTATTTTTACCTTGAGGACCGAATCGAAGGGAAAAGAATTTCAATTTATTTGGGAACAAAAGAGCAGGTGCCTAAAAATATTAGCAGCGCTTTTGATGAATTGGTTCATAAGAAAACTGCTGAAGCATTCAAAATAGCTCAGAATAGTTTTCAAATAAGAAATTTATCTGTGCATGAAGTTCTTGCTCTTGAAAAGTTGAAGATTGATTATGGTTTGATGCAATCTTTTTTTCCTGAAAGTTTTGAAGCGTTCAAGGAAGATGAGTTTGTCAGGTATGCCCAAGGAAGTACTTCTGTTGAAGGAAATTCTTTGAGTTTGCAGGAAGCTACTCTCGTTTTGAATAAAGGGATTGCTGTTTCTGGTAAAACGATTGATGAAGTGAAAGAAATTGAGAATATGCTTTATGCAGCGAAAGTTTCAGCAAAGATAAAGGAAATTAATGAAAATAATATTAAGAAAATTCATTCTGCAATAATGCGTGGTTTTGATGCGAAGAAACCCGGTGAATACAGGGATGGCCCGATGTTTATTACTGGTTCAAAGCTTAGGCCTCCAAGCGGAGATTCTGTTCCTGGCGAAATGAAGAAACTTTTTGATTGGTTTAATAAGAATAAAGAGAAGATTCATCCTGTTGAATTTGTTTCTGAATTTCATGCTCGTTTTGAAGAAATTCACCCTTTCCTTGATGGTAATGGCAGGACTGGAAGGGAGATTCTAAACACAATGCTTCGCAACGCAGGGTATCCTCGAGCAATAATTAATTTGGAAAATAGACAAAGCTATATTGGGTTATTGGAAAGATTACAAATAAACAAAGAGTATTGCAAATTTTCAAAATTCGTTTACTTGTGTTTGGAAAAAAGGGCGGAAGAAATAAGTAAAACAATTCAGGAAAACAAAACAACAATAATTAGGAGACTGATTAGTTAATTTCCTTTTTTTGGCATCTTTTATAGCGGACAAACAATATAATTAAACGGACAATTTGGAAAAACTGAAAAAACAATTGCAAAAAAAGCAAATTAATTGTGTTAAAACCCCTCAAATTGCCAATCTTCCCTCGAAGCTGTGTATCAGGTTGTTTTAACCTGTGCTCGACCTTTAGCGCTTATGATTATTTTATATTCAAAAAGTTTTTTTTTGATTTGTATGAAAATGAAAATAATTGAATGGGTGAAAAGGTATGCTACTGCAGAAGTTTTTGCATTAATTGGCGCTTTTCTTGGAGCGAGTGTAGGACTTTTTTTGACTAATAATTTAATAGTTTCTGCTTATTGTGCGGCTTTTGGAGAAAATATTTTTTATTATGGCCTTATTATAATTAGGGATGTGCGCAATTCGCACAAAGAGCATAAGAAAAATAGTAAGAAATATGGGTTTTTGTCATTTGTAAAAAATAATCGGGATTTGATTGTTGAATTCGGTCCGGCTGAAACACTGGATAGTCTTGTTATAAGACCTTTTTGGATGTATTTGTTTCCGATTGTTCTGGGGAACTTTTATTTGGGTATTTTGGTTGGGAAACTTGTTGCTGATATAACTTTTTACGGCCTTGCAATTATTGGGTATGAATTTAGGAAGAAATACTTAAAGTGAATTAAATGTAATTTTGATTAATTTTGTTTTCCTCCAAACAAAATTTTTGATAATTAAACATATTTTAATTCTTCAACCACACAATTTTTTTAACTTCAGCTGGGATGGCAGCGTCGGTCAAATGTGATGGACTACTAATCCGTTTACTTAACTAAAGCTTGAGTTCGAATCTCGACCTTTAGAGTTAGTGTTTTTTACTAGATTTCGAGTTTTGAAGGTTCGTCCAAAAGTATATAAATAACAATTTTCATTATGCTGGTGTTGAAAGTGATTATTTTTGAATAAAAAATTTTTAGCTATTTGTTTAGTTGTTTTGAGTTTACTTGTTCTTTTTGGGTGCACACAAAGCAATACTTCAGCGTCTGTTAATAGTAATGACTCTAATCAGGTAGCTATTACTTCTTCTTCAGGGAGTGTAAATTCTCAGCCGGACCTACTCGCAAATCTTAAATGTGATTCTTTTTTTCCATATGTTGTAATTAATGATGCTTTTCCTTCTTTTTCATTTGAGAAAGAAGAATATTTTAGGGAAGTTTATGATGGTGTAAATAGCTTGAATTGTAATTATGCTTATGATTCACTTCCTGATGGAAAGATTACCACTTATTCAGCATTAGCAAGAGTTTACGCGATTATGGAGCCAATAAATGTGCCGGAAGATGAGCGACCATATATACAAAGTCCACAAGAGATTGTGCTTTCTTCAGCTAACGATCCTGGTTGTTCTTTAAACTCAGTTGGTGCTGCGTCTGTTATTTGTACAAGCGTATTTCAAGAAAATACTGACGGAACTCCTTATTCCAATTTTAGTGAAGTTCATTTTGTGACTTCTAATAATAGATATTCAGTATATGCTTCTTTTACTGCACCAGCAGGTGTGGATCAAGCAAAAATTGCGGAAGCCCTTGCAAAAGGAATTGATCAAAAACTATCTGTGCAATAATGTAGTGCCTAATTTTTGTGGAAAGTATTTTAAGAAGTTTGTGCATAATATTTGTCGAAAGTGAATTTTAGGTTTTTTTCAAAAGAAATAAGTTCTATTACTAGTAGAAGAGAACACGTCCTCAGCGCTTTTTCTTAAATTATTCACATTTTTAATATTTCAACCACACAATTTTTTTAATTTTAGTTCAAACCTCATCAAATCCTTAATCATCATTCAAAGCTTTCGTATGTGTTGTTTTTAATTTTCTCCATAATATTTAATATCTTTGTAATATATTATTTGATATGAAAGCTTCTATTGTGGTTCCATTAAATTCTATTGAACATTTGGATAGTATTTTAAAATCTGGCGCTAATGAAGTTTATTTTGGATTGCAAGGATCATTGAATTCTAGAAATTTTTCTAATTTAAATATTTCTTTAGATGATTTGCCAGAGGTAATAAAAAAATGTCATTCTTGTAAAGTGAAGGCCAATTTAGTTTTGAATTCATTTCCTGATTCTGTTGAAGCACTTGCTTCTCATGAAGCTATAATCAAAAAAAGTTCATCAATGGGAGTGGATTGCATAATTGCAGCTAGTTTTTCGGTTATGGAATTAATTAAGAAGATTGATCCCTTGATGCCGATTCATGTAAGTGTTATGGCAGCTATTTCTAATCCTGAATCAATTAACTTTTTGGCTGACAGGTTTAATATAGAAAGAGTTATTCAGGCTCCTGATAAATCAATTGCTGAAATTAAAAATTTTAGGCGTGTTTTGAATAAAGATATTTCGCTTGAAGTTATTTCTTTTGGGACTTTAAGTTATGGTTTTCAAGGGAATTGTAATTTGAGTAAATTTCTTAGCGGGGTTGAAACAAATACGCAAGGGGTTTGTTCTCATCCAAAGTTTTTGTCTTTGAAGAAAAATAAAAATATTTCAAAATTATATTTCAAGAATATAGTAGTTGGGGAGTTTGATCATTGTCCTAAAGGGGACTTAAAATGTTTAAATAAATGCAATGGCAGTGAGTTACTCAAAAAGGAAAAAGGATCAGGTTGGAAAAACACTGCGCTAGTTAACAAAAGATATGTTTGTCGAGGATTATACAAACTCAATAATAAACAAGTGCGTTTTCAAAATTATGAATATTTAAATGTTTTACCTTCTTGCCAAAAGCTTTTTGATGTTGGAGTTAGAGCGTTTAAAATTGAGGGAAGACAAAGACCTCCAGAGTATGCAATAAAAGTTTCAAAATTATTTTTTGATTCAATTAACAAAGGAACTTATTCTAAAAAAAGACTCGCTGAGGTTGAAAAAGAATTTTTTCCTGAAATGAAATCATTTCAAGGGGGGTTGGACTATGCCTAAACTTGTAGTTTCTGCCCCGTTTTTTAACGCTTCTGAAAAAAATTTATTTGAGGAATTTAAAATTTTGGCTGAATCAAATGCTGATGAAATATTGCTTAGGGATATTTCTTGTCAGAAGCGTGAGCCTTCAGTTGACTTTTACAAAAAAACTATAAAACTGCTTCATGATAATGGGAAAAAAGTAATACTAAATACTCCTGTAATAGTTCGTAAAGAAGATAAATCTTTTAATGCAGTAAGCCATCTTGTGGATAGTGTTGAAGTTAATAATATTGGGTATTTGCCTTTTTTAAAAAATACAAAAATGCTACTTGGTCCACATTTAAAACTTTACAATTGGAAAGATTTGGAACTATTTGATAATAGTAAAATTGAGCGTTTTGTTGTCCCTTATGGATTGACTAAAGTGCAAACTGAAATACTATTGCATGAAGTTAAGTGTGAAGGAGAAGTATTTGTTTTTGGTTTTGAGCCAATCGCTCTTTCTTGGAATTGTTTTCTTGCTTCATTCTTAGGAAAAAATAGATTTAATTGCCAAAAATCTTGTTTTAGCCATCCTTCTGGGTTGAATCTTTCTTCATTAAATAATATCCCTCTTTTCAAAGTTATGGGGGCCCAGGTTTTTTCTCAAAAACCTTATTCTGTACTCAACCAAGTAGAGTATTTAAAAAGAAAGAAAGTAAAATACTTTAGGATTAATCCACATTTTGTTTTTGAAAAAATTAAATTAGGGCAAAAAATAAATGAATTAAAGAAAATTATTGATGGAAAGAAAAAATGTGATGATTTAGGATATTTAGAAAAATGTAATGGAACATTTTTTGAGAATACGCCCGGATATGAATATGTGAGTGATAAAATATGATTGTCAAAAAATCACGTTACCTTCTAAAAAAAAGTTTGTTAAGAAAAGGTACAAAAACTGCGCCAATTCTTGTAAAGAAAGAAAATAAACGTTTTGTGTTTAAAGTGTTTGGGCGAGGTGTTGGGTTTTCACAACAAGAAGTAAAAACATTAAGTCGCCAAGTTAGTGAGTATCACAAAGTACTAAAGTCTACTGGCCTAAGGGTTTCAAATATTTTAGGTGTTTCTCCAATTCATGAAATAGTTGAAAAAAGAAGTACTGGAAAATGGCTTTTAGCAGCAAAAGAGCAATTCATTGGAAAAGGAAAAGATGTGCTACAAACAATGAATAATTGTAGTGAAAGCAAAGCAAAAAATCTTTTTGGGCAAATGCTCCAACAATTAAATTTAGTAACTTCTCACAATTCTGCTCCCAATAAGCCTGTTCAAGTGCTTATAGATTCTGTTCCAAAGAATTGGGTTGAAGGGAAAAATGGGCAAATAGTTTACATTGACTTTTTTACTCCAAAATTCTTAGACTCTAAAGGCAAGTTGAGTCCATTCTACAAAAAGCTTCACACGCGTAGCAAGTCCCATTTACAATTCAGGTACCAAAACAAAGGAGGAATATATTCTGTTTTGTTAACTTATCTTGTTGCAGAAAGGCCTGCATCAAGAGCCTACTTTGAAAGAACATTACTAAATTTTTTAAATAAAAATAAAGAAACAAGTGCTGCCAAAAAAGTTGAAGAGACAATAGCTGTTAACTATAATGTAAATTTCATAAATCCAAAAGTTACTAAAAGAATACCATTGCAAACCGCATAACAAGTAGTCATTTGTCGAAAATAAGATGAAACATTATTAACGTAATCGAGCGGGAAATCTACATCTTTTAAGATGTAGATGAAAGCGAGTTTTTTTTTACGTCGGCAATTTGGTTTCGAATTGTTTTTAAACGCTTGAAAATAATGTATTTTTTGGTATTATGTTTGCGTTTAAGTTTCGTTTGTATCCTTCTAAAAAGCAAGAGGCTTTGTTGTTAATGTCGTTTGATTTGTGTCGTTTTACTTATAACAAATTGTTGGAAGAGTTGAATGCTTCAAAGAAAATTAATCGTGGGGAGATTCAGCATAGTATTGTAAAATTGAAGAAAAAGTTTCCTGAATTAAATCTAGTGTATTCAAAGACTTTGCAGTATGAGTGTTATCGTTTGTTTGGCAATCTAAAATCATTAACACAGTTAAAGCGAAAAGGGCATAAAGTTGGTAAGTTGCGTTTTAAAGGAAGGGATTGGTTCAAAACAATTCAATACAATCAAAGCGGATTCAAATTAAAACAAACGCATAATCGTTTTGGTGAGTTGTATCTTTCAAAAATCGGTTCGATTGATATTAGAAGTCACAGAATAACTCAAGGAAAAATCAAACAAGTTACAATAAAGAAAGAAGTGAATAAATGGTACGCAATAATCATCACCGATGAAGAATATAAAAAACAAAAAGGAACTGGTGTTGTTGGTTTGGATTTAGGAGTAAAGCATTTTGTTGCGGACTCAAATGGAAACCTGGTTGAGTCGCCTTTGTTTTTGAAACAAAGCCTTGACAAGATTAAACAAGCGCATAGGGAATTGTCAAGAAAAAAGAAAGGTAGTTGTCGTCGTTGGAAAGCCAAACAACAACTCGCACAATTATATCAAAAAGTAAATAATCAACGGCATGACTTTTTACATAAACTTACAACCCAAATAGTAAAAGAGAATGGGGTTATTGTGGTTGAGGATTTGAATGTTAAAAAAATGGTTGAAAAAAAGTTTTGGAATGTGCGTAATTTTTTAGATTGTTCGTGGGCAACATTTGCTCGAATACTTGAACGCAAGGCTGAAAGCGCTGGCGCTCTATTTGTTCGAGTGAATCCACGCAACACGTCCAAAAAGTGCAGCAATTGCGGAATCATTCAAATCATGCCGTTATCTCAACGAGAGTTTCATTGCAAATGCGGTTTAGAAACAGATAGAGATTTAAATGCTGCGAGGAATATATTAGCTCAGGGATTGAGCTTCGCTGAGAATCCAATAAGGATTCGTTGAAGCGAGAAGCCACACCCTTTAGGGTGTGGTAATTCACTGCACAAATTGTAATTATTATTAAGGATTTGAATAAAAATGGTGGAAAAATGATTAAAGCAATTTTTTTTGATTTTGATGAAACTTTATTTTCTACTAGCGGGATTGGAAGCAAATTATTAAAAGAGGTTCTAAAAGAAACCAATCTTAAATTTGATCAAAAAAAATATAAACAAGTTAAAGGATTAAATATGCAAGACAAATTAAAAATACTTTATCCCAAAGAGCATGAAAAGTTGTTTAAAAAATTTAGTAAACAATATGACGTTGAGTTTATTCTTCACACAAAACCTTTTTTTGGCGCAATTGATGCGGTTAATGAATTTACTAAAAGAGGAATTAAATTATTTATCTTTTCAACAAAGAAATTAAAATATATTAAACAAGCATTGGAAAAATATGGTATTGCTAATTTATTTATTGAAATAATAGCAAAAGATAATGTCGCTTTACCAAAACCAAATCCGATTGGATTAAATATTATTTTATCTAAGTATTCTTTAAAAAAGAGTGATTGTGTTATAGTGGGGGATAGTGTAATTGATGAACAATCAGCGCTAAATGCACAATTAAAATTTATTCAGATTAATCATTTAAATGAAGAAAAACTTCCTAGAGCGATAATCAAAGTTAATAAATTTAGTGAGCTGGTTAAATTTATTGAGGGTGAAAATAAATGAAAGAAATTATTAAAGCAAAGTCAATTAATGGGGTAATTCTTGCTCCTCCCTCAAAGGCACATACTTTAAGAGCAATAATAATTGCTTCTCTTGCAAAAGGAAAAACTGTCATCAAAAAAGGATTAATTGCGGAAGATCAAGAATATACTATGAAAGCAATGAGTCAACTTGGGGCACAAATCAAAGTTGATAAAGAGAAAAATGAAATAGAAATAATTGGAGTGAATGGTAGACCTATTACACCTAAAGAAGATATATTTATTGGAAATTCCGGATTAGCAGTAAGATTTCTTGTCCCAATTGCGGGACTTGCAAAAGGGACAGATTATATTGTCCTTGATGGGGTAGAACGAATGAGAACGGGTAGGCCAATTCAAGATTTACTTGATGCACTTGGTCCTCTTGGAGTGAATGCTGTTTCAATTAATGAAAATGGGTGTCCCCCAATTAAAGTTAAATGTGATTCATTTGAAGGAGGAAAAACTACTCTTGCTGGAGAAAAAAGTTCACAATATTTTTCATCAATTTTAGTTGCTGCGCCTTATGCAAAAAAAGATGTTGAAATTAAAACAATTGGGCACTTGAGTTCAAGGCCATATATTGATGTAACAATTGATTCGATGAAAGACTTTGGAGTAACTGCAAGTCATAATAATTATGAATCATTTTCAATAAAATCAGGTCAATTTTATATTGGGCGAGAATTACTAATTGAAGGAGATTATAGTAATGCAGCTTACTTTTTTGCAGCAGCTGCAATAATAAATGGGAGAGTGACTGTTGAAGGGTTAAAAAGAGAATCAAAACAAGGTGACAAGTTTTTTATTTTTGCACTTGAGAAAATGGGTTGCAAAATAAATTGGAACAAAGATTCAGTAACACTAGATGCAACAAATACTAAATTAAAAGGGCTTGGCGAAGTTGATATGAATGATTATCCTGACATAGTAATGCCTTTTGCAGTTGTGGCTTCTTTTGCAGAAGGGGAAACAAAAATAACTAATATTGAACATTTAAGGATAAAAGAGTCAGATCGTCTAACTGTAACAGTAAATGCACTCAAACAGCTTGGGGCAGATGTTGAGGGTGGAAAGGATTATATTTTAATTAAAGGACACTCTGGAAAAAATATGCATGGAGCAATAATAAGTTCTCAAAACGATCATCGAATTGCAATGAGTTTTACAATCGCAGGATTAAAATTGGGTGGAGTAAATATAGAAAATGAAAGATCAGTGGATAAAAGCTTTCCAGAGTTCTACGAAGAAATAGAAAAAATAATTCAAAGGTAATTCAATAAAACATTTCTTCAAACTTATGCAATATTTTTGTAAAAAAAGCAAATTAGCGTGTTGAGGGTGTTAAAGCACCATATGTCAATAAAAAACACTTTCTTCTTAAATTAATTTTGTTTATATTTAAATAAATGGATTATAGTTTCTCCAAAATAATATTTTTTTCTTCATTAATCAAGTTTTTAATTCTTCCACCACATAATTTTTTTAACTTCAGCTGAGATGGCAGAGCGGTCAAATGCGGCGGACTACTAATCCGTTTCCCTTACGGGATCGCGAGTTCGAATCTCGTTCTCAGCGTTTATAGTTTCTATTATTTTTTGTTTCATAAAATAGGGGTGGTTTTTAAAACTTTTTAGGAATTAATTTATATAATGAATAAAATTATTTCTGTAAATCCTGCTTCGAAAGGAATAGTTGTTGGGAAAATTAATTTTTCTTCTTCAAAAGAAGTTCAAGAAAAAGTTGAATTGGCTAATAATGCAAAAAAATATTGGAAAGAAATAGGGTTAAAGAAAAGAATACTTTTATTGAATCCTCTTTGTAGAATAATAAAATCCCGTGAAAAGGAATTAGCTGAATTAATTAGTAGTGAGATGGGGAAACCAATTAAAGAAAGTTCTTCTGAGGTTAATGGAACAATAGGAAACATTGAATGGTTTTTAAAAAACGTTGAAAAAGGGCTTGAAGAGGAAGTAACTTATGAAGATGGAAAATCAATTCACACTATCATCTATGAGCCTTATGGCACAGTTGCAGTAATTACTCCTTGGAATTTTCCATTAGCTACTCCAAGTTTGGGTATTATTCCAAATTTACTTGTTGGGAACACTGTTGTGTTTAAACCCTCTGAAGTATCTTCTTGTGTGGGCAAAATAATTGAGGAGATTTTTAGCGAATTAGAGTTGCCTAAAGGAGTTTTTTCTGTTGTGTATGGTGACGGTTCGGTCGGGAAACAATTAGTGTCAAATAAGATAGATTTTATTTGGTTTACAGGCAGTAGTGCTGTCGGTAAAGCGATATATAGGATTGCTGCAAAAAAGTTTATTAGAGTGGAGCTTGAACTGGGTGGTTCAAATCCTGGAATTGTATTTGAAGGGGTAAACTTAGAAGATATAGTCCCCATAATTTATGAAGGTAGATTTGGTAATAATGGGCAAGATTGTAATGCAATAAAAAGATTAATAGTTCATGAATCCATTTTTGACAAATTAATTTCTAGTTTAAGTAGCTATGTGTTAACAAAAAAAGTTGGAAATCCTTTAGAAAAGAATACTGAGTTAGGTAGTTTAGCATCAGAGAAACAATTAGATCTGCTAAAAGGACAGTTGGATGATGCATTAAAAAATGGTGCAAAAGTTATCGTGGGCGGTAGGCATCCAAAAGATCTTGATGGGGCATTTTTTGAACCAACAATTTTGGTGGGTATTGAAAAACATATGAAGGTTTGGAAAGAAGAAGTTTTTGGGCCAATTTTGCCAGTAATTAAATTTAGCAATGAAGAAGAGGCTATTAAACTGGCTAATGATTCAATTTATGGTCTGGGGGCAAGAATATTTACGCCCGACAATGAAAAAGCACAAAGAGTAGCTGAACAATTAGATGTTGGTTCTGTTGAAATAAATAAAATAAGTCGATGGTTGTTGTCTAATCCTTTTGGGGGTTATAAGCAATCAGGAATAGGGCGAGAACTTGGGTTAGTTGGATTTAAAGAATTGTCTCAATTAAAGGTAATTTCAAAAAATAAATAATTCTTTAAATAATATTTCCAAACCCGCCTATTCGTATTAGTTGATTGTATTTATTTATCTCAACGTGCCGCTATTTTTTTAATGCGGTCTACTGAGACTCTTTATATTATACCATTAACTTAAGGTTTAGTATTAAGTGAACAACAACTAAAATAGTCATTAATCTTCCTGCGTAATTATGTCATTCTATTCAGGTATTTTTTATTAAGTTATAACTTAGCGTAAAACAAAATTAGTTCTATTTCTTCTTTTTCTTTAAGTGCGTTTTTAATGTTGGCCAATCATCCTCATCAAGTATATAACCTACACATTTTACAGAACCGCATTTACAAACATGTTCATGATAATCTTTTTCATCCCATACAAATCCATAATTGATTGATAGTTCTTCATCTTTCAAAATATCTCTTAATGCATTTACCCAAATCTTTTTCCCACTACCATCAAATTCACAATTAGGTTCACATGAGTGGTTAATGTATTTAGCATAATTATTTTCCACATCTCCATCAAGATCGTGTTCTTCATCAATATCAAAAATATAAACTCCTCCTTTAGAGGTATCTTTTTTGTGTTCAGAGTGACTTTGAGTTGATCTTCTTGTTCCTTCTTCTTTACTAATCAATTCTCCAGTGTATTCAATCAATTTAGTTCCTTTTTTAATGAATTTTGAAGCAAAAACTCCTTTATTATGAATTTTTGATTCTTTCAAATGAGTATATTCGTTGATTTGAAGAGTTTTTTGCATAATTAAGTTGTTTACATATTGAATATAAACAAAATAGTTAGTCAAATATTTAATTTTTAGGAAAAAATTTACTAAAAATATAAAAAATTTTTTTTTAAAATAAAAAATCAGATACAAAATGTTGTGGTAGAGGAAAAAATTTCCTCCACCTAAACAAAAATTATTTATTTATTTTTTCTTTGCTTTCTTTTTCTTTGCTGCCATTGTATTTTCACCCCTAAAACTAACTTAATAGTTCTAATATAGAAACAGCAAACTTATATTTAAACCTTTACAAATTTTTTTATATTTCTTTTAATGATTTTTTTCAATAAATATTTGCAAAAGAAGGTTTATTTCATAAAAAAATAATTTATTTAAACTTTTTTTTATTAATTAATAAAAAAATATTTTTTTATTAATTTTAAATTAATTTATAAAATAATGATTAATTAAGTAAAAATCTCTCTGTGAGGGGGTTTTATTTGTTTTGTATCCTTAGTAATGTTATGGGTTTGTTTGATTTTTTGAAAAAAAAGGAAACTTCTAAAGAAAGTTTCATGAGTGAAGAAGAAAAAATTCTTAATGGTGGAGAAGAAGGTAATGAAATTGTTGTTCCAACTCGCATTAAAGAAGCAAGAGAAAAAGCTGCTACTAAAGTAGTTGAAGAAAATCTTTTTGTAGTAACTGGTGTTTATGATATTGGCACTGAAGTAATGTTTTCAGGTAAAGTTCAATCAGGCTTATTGAAAAAGAAACTAAAAACAATTGTTAATGATAAAGAATCAGTTTTATCTGATTTAAAGATGCATTCTTCTACCGTGAAACAATTAGTTAGTGGTGAAGAGGGAACAATTTTTTTAAAAGGAAAGAACTTGTTTTTAGTTAAAAGTGGGGATGTTTTGAAGTTTAAGTAATTCATTACGCCGGCAAAATACTCTAATAAACTATTTAATTAGAAAAAACAGCCTTTTTTTGTGGTTGATAAATATTTTGCTGAATTGCTTGGCGCATTTGCTGGTGATGGGTGGATGAGTAAAGGTAATTCAGGTATTTCTCTTTTTTTAACTGGCAATCCAAATAATGAAAAAAATTATTACGACAATCGAATTAGTTTTTTGTTTAATAAGGTTTTTCATATTTCTGTGCATCCAAGGGATTTCTATTATTGGGGGACATATGGGGTTTGTGTAGGGAAGAAAAGTGTTACAAATGAATTTATTTTTGTGGGAATGATTGTTGGGAAAAAAGCGCATAAAGTAACTGTTCCTTCAAGTATTGTATCAAATCCTAAGTTGTATACAAGTTTTATTCGGGGCTTATTTGATACAGATGGTTGCATTAGCTTCAAAAAGTCTTATAACAAGAATGCTAGCAAGTGGCAAAAAACAGTTAGGCATAAACCAATAATAACCTTCGTTACTGTTTCAAAGAAACTTGCGGTGTGTGTAAGAGAAATGTTTTTGAGTATTGGACTTGAGTTTGCTATTCGAAAGCAGCCCCCATGCAATGGAAATTATTATTCATATGAACTAAGAATAGAGAGTAAAAAGAAAGCCAAAAGATTTTTTTCTATTATAAAGCCAAAAAACAGTAAGCATTTAAGGAAATTTACTGTCTGGCTCGCGCAAGGTTTTTATTAGCATTCCCTAAAGACTTATGTATTAAGAGGATGCAGGGGTTCCCGAGCGGTCAAAGGGGCAAGACTCAAGATCTTGTGGCTTAGTGCCTTCAAGAGTTCGAATCTCTTCCCCTGCATAATTAATCTTGTTAGCAGTTCAATTATTTGCTTAATTAGGTCAAATGGTAAATATTATTGTTAATTTTTGATGTAATTGTGCAAAAAATAGCTAAATTTTGGATTTTATTAGTCTTGGGCACAAGGAAAATGTTTAAGGTTCCAAAAGAATGATGCGAATTGGGTTACAACGATGGTTTTTATGGATTGTAAACAGAAACAGAATTTAAAAAACTGCAATTGCACTTATTCATGTGATAAAAAAGGAATATGCTGTGAGTGTGTTTCTTATCATAGAAAAAGAAAAGAACTTCCTGCTTGTTATTTTTCTTCTGAAAAGGAAAAGAGTTTTGACAGAAGTATGAAGAATTATTTTTCCTAAAGCCATTTTGGTAAATATTTAGCTTCAACTAATCCAGGAAGTTTTTTGATTAGTTTTATTTCTTTTATTGATATTTTTCCGCAATACAAATCTTTTATTTTATCTTTATTATCAGCAAATTCACTAACTTCCATTAATCCAGCAAAATATGAATAATCTTTTGTAAATGCTCCTTTTTGTCCAATTGGAACCCCTCTTTTTACTCGTTGGGTTATTGTGTATGCTTCGTTTTCTGAAAAAAAGTTTTTTAGATAATCAAACGTTTCAAAAAAATCATGCTTTAATGCATAATTCACTGCAATTGTTCTTCCTGCATATGTTCGTTCTCTATTTTGTGTTGATGTGTTTGCTTTGTGTTCATTAAATATTGCTAATCCTTCTTCAGTGCGTAAAAATTCTCCACCAGCGCCTATTGCAAGGCATTGCAAGGGTTGTTGTATTCCATTCAAATGTCGATAAACGTGTGTTTCAACTTCATGAACAAATAATTGTTCAACACTTTCTTTAGAAAAAGTAGCATTTTTATTTAGCTTTACTTTTTTTTCAGCAATATGTTCGCTGGCTTGGGCACTCATATTTTCTTCAATGCTAACAATAAATCCTGTTGGTATTTTTTGCATTTTTTTTTCAAGAAGTAATTTAGCTTCAATTGGTGAGATTTGGGTTTCTTGAGTTTTTTTAATTTCCATTTTAAGTATTTCAAGGCTTTTTTTTATTAGTTTTGAGTTTGGTTCTCCATATCCTTTTTTTGAAGCATTGCAGAATTTTGGTGTATTAACATTTTGCATCAAATTAAGATCAAGCAAAAGATCATTTGCTTTTAGTTTTAGTATTTTTTCAGCAATTGAATTACCAAGTTGTTTTTCAATTATTTGGATATCTTCTTTTACTTTTTTAAGTAATTGTTCCTCTTGTTTTTGATATTCAAAAAGTGGATTTGTATAAGAGTGGTTTTTTATTGAATCAAAAAATATTTCTCTTTGAAGAGTAGAATTTATTGGATTGATGTAAGCAAGATAATTTTTTTCAATTTGTTCTGCTAAATTATATAATTTTTGATCAATTTCTTTTATCTCATTCACTTTTTCACCTTTGGAACATATTTTGGTTTAATTAATCCATCTACATCAAAAACAAGGGGCGCATCACTTATAGCATATCTTCCATAATATAATTCATTAAGTTCTCTTTTTTTTGTAAATTCAAGCATTTCCAAATATCCTTGCAAATATAGTGAATCCTTTAAAAATGCCCCTCCTCTTTCTTGATTGGAAGTTCCTCTTTTTGCTCTTAGGGTTAAATTGAATGCTTCGTTAGGGGAAAAATATTTTTTCATTTCTTCAAATGTTTCAAAAAAGGAGTGTCTTTGTGCGGTTTGTATTGCAATTAATCTACCTGCATATTGTTTCAATTGTTCATCAATATTAATGTTTTCTTGTTGTTCAATGTAAACTGCAATTCCTTCTTCAGTTTTTAGTGTTTCTTTGCTTAATCCTCTTGAGAATATTTTGTAAGGCTGAATGCATCCATTTTCATATCTGTATATGTGTCCTTCAATTTCGTGTGCAATTAATCTATTCAATTCACTTTCAGAAAGTGTAATGTATTTTGAAATCATTATTTCTTTTGTTCTAACATTTACTGAAACTTTTGATCCTGGAGTAATTTTTTCAATAACAGTGTATTTTAATTTTCTTTTGGTTAAGGCAAGTTCCATTTTTTCTTTTGCCTCTTTAAATGTAATTAGTTTCTCATTTTCATTTATCTTTTTTGAAATGAGTTCTTTTGCATATTTTTTTGCTTCGCGTGTTATTTCTCCATAATATCCTTCAGAATTCTGAGAAAAATTTTCAGTACCCACACTTTTTATAAGTTCAATTCTATCAAACAAATCAAGTAACTTTCTTTCAAATATCAAACCTAATGAGTCAGATCCTATTTCTTTGAATAATTCATTCATTTCATTTTTGAATGTAGCAAGAGTGGTATTTTTTGAATAATAAGAATACATTGGATTTTTTGGGACATAAATAAATGTTGGGTTGTATTGTTCATTTTTATTAAGTGATTCAAAAAATTTGTCTTTTTCTTCATCAATGTTAAGAGGATTAGTGTAACTAAGTATATTAGTCTCTATAGTTGCTGCGAGTTGGCATATTTTTTGATCAACTAGCGTATAGTTATAAAATTTCATAAATAGAACTTGTACTTTATTTTTATTAATCTTAATCTTTTGATAATTTTTATATTTTTAGTAATTTATTCAATTAATTTATTTGATTTGCTTCTTTTGCCTCAACTTTATTTGCTAAGAGTCTTAACCATTCTTGAACAATTGTAGTTCCAAGGTATTTTCTAAAGGGCCCAGGCATAAAATTTACTTCAATTACAACCCATTTCTTTTTGTAATCCATTAAATCAACTGCACAAATATCCATTCCAAGGGCTTTGGCAGATTTTTTAGCAATTTCAAGCATTTCAAAAGTTGGGTTGATTAATTGTGCACTTCCGCCCTTTGAAACATTAGCCCTCCATTCGCCTTTGCGACTTGTTCTTTTTACCGCAATTACATAATCTCCAATCACATAGCATCGAACATCATAATTTTTTCCTTTAATGAATCTTTGAGTGCAAATAAATTCTTCAAATAAATGGATTGCATCCAAAATACTTTCCATTTGTTCTTTGTTATTTACTAAAACTACTCCTCTTCCAGCAAATCCCGAAATTAATTTCATTACAAAAGGATATCCTGTTTCCATTATTGCAAAATCAGCATATTTTGGAGAAATAAATAATGTGCTTGTAATTCCTGGCACTCCTTGATTGGTTAATTTTTGAACAGTGTAAAATTTATGGTTTGTAACTTGGTACGCGTGAGTATTTACCGGACAATATACTCCACTTTGTTCTATTGCTTTGAGTACTGCTTCTCCAAGGAGCATGTCTCTAGAAGAAATTCTAGGGTAAATTGCATCAAACGCCAACAAGTTTTGTGATTTGTAAAATAATCCTATTTTTCCATCAATTGTTTGAATTGATAATTTATCTATTGGAACAAATAGTACTGTATCAAATCTTTTTTTTGCCTCTTCAAGCAGAGCGTTTACAGTGGATTGTTTATAGGTTCTTGAACCAATTATTGCAAGTTTCTTTTTCATCCCTAATCTCTCCAAAGTTTAGCCCATTCTTTTAATAGTGGCGCAAATATTGTTTTTGAAATAAACTTTCTGATTCCTAAAAAGTCATACGGTATTATCTTGTTTGCTTCGTGTTCAAGTGCTTTATCAATTAAGTAATTTGCAATATGATTTTCTATTTGTTCACCGCACGCAATATTAAATTCTTCAATTGGGATAATTGGTTCTACTTTTATTATTTTTCCCTTTACTAAATCAATTCTTGCAATATCATACCCGGTTGCTTTTGCTGCACTCAAAACTAAATCCTCTTCTTTTTCACTTAGTTTAAACATTTTCCCTTCACATATTTCCTTTGCAATTTGGGTGCATTTTCTTTTAACTGCAAATATTTTTTCTCCAATTACTGCGCATGAAATTACATCCCCTTGAATAAATTCTCTAACCAAAAATCCATCTATTTCAGTTTTCAAACTTTTTGCAAATAATTTTAATTCTCTTGAAGAATTAACTAGTAGAACGTGGTGAACTTTTTTTCCTAAATATGTTTTTACTATTGCAGGGTAAGAAATTTTGTTTGAAATAGCTTCAACGTTTTTTGCAGATCCAGTGGAAATTGATTTTGGGATTGCAACTTGTTCTTGTGTTAATGTAACCATTAAGTAAGGTTCATTCCATCCAGTGTAATAGGATCCTCGTTTTATGTTTGTGTAGCATCCGATTTTTTCAAATTCTTCTAAAAGCGGTTCAACAAATGGTGCAAGTGAAGTTCTTGCGTGAATAAAAACTGCATCATACTCATCAAGTTCATTTCCATATGCTTTAACTCTTGTTCTAGTTTTTTTGCTTACTAAAACAATTTTTGATAATCTTAAGTAAGTAGAGTGGCCTCTTTTTTTTAGTACATCAAGTATCGGTTGTACTTTTTTCTTTTTCTCTGCTAAAATAAGTATGTTCATTTACAAGTGTATTGTTTAGGCGTGAGAAATAAAAGGCTTTGCTTTTTGTTAAAAAGTAGTTAAGGTAAGTGCTTTTTTTAATTTTGTTTTACTAGCACCAAAAGTATTAATAAGTAAGATTTCCTATTCTTTGTAATGGTTTCAAAGAAAGTAATTGGTTTAGTAGAATCTGTTCAGATTAAAGGAAAGAATGGGGTAGTTACCAAGAAAGCTCTATTTGATACTGGTGCAACTCGTACTTGCATTGATGTTAGGACTGCTGCAAAAGCAGGGGTTGGTCCAATTATTTCAAGTGTTCGAGTGAAAAGTGCTTCTTCTTCAAGAGGATATACAAGAAGAGCCATAGCTGAAGCAATTATTATTGTCAAGGGGAAGAAAATTAAAACAGGAGTGAATATTGAAGATAGAGAAGGCCTGCCTTATTCTGTTTTGATTGGAAGAGATATTATTCACAATAATTTCATAATTGATGTTTCAAGGACGCACAAAACAAATCAAGTTGGTTCATCAAAAGATGCTTCTGAACGAGAGAGATTGCAAAAAAAAGGTCCTTCTGAAAAAGAGTTATTTGTTTAGTTGAGTAAAGGGTGTATAAAAATGGGTATTATTATTGAGTGTAAAAAATTAATAGATTCTGATTTAACTACTATTGATCAATTAGGGAAACTTTTTCCGCATTGGAAGCGAACTTCTTTAATGAAAAAAATTAAAGAAACTTTGAATGGAAAAGATCTTCGCTTTGTTGCAATGCATGAAGGAAAAATAATAGGTCACTTGAAAGTTTGTTTTGGAAAGGGACTTCATAAGCACAGAGTGGAATTTTCTTCATTGATTGTTGATTCTACTTACAGATGTGCAGGGGTAGGTACTAATTTGGTTGAATTTGCTTTGAAGAATTTACCAAAAAATATTTCTTTGGTTTTATTGGCAGTTGATACAAAAAATAAGGTTGCTTTTAATTTGTACAAAAAATTAGGGTTTAAGAAATATGGGTTGTTGAATAAAGCTTCAGTAGTAAAAGAGAAGTTTGTGGATAATTATTTATTGAAAAAAGATTTGTAATTTTGAGTTAATTAGGGATAGAGTAAATTTAAATATGAGAAATTATATTATTTGAGTGGTTTTATGATATTAAATACAATTTTTCATCCAACTAGTTCCTTTGAAAAATCTTTTTTTGAACCTAATGGAAGAAAATCAATGCTTGTTGTTGCTTTGGCAGGATTATTTTTATCAATAGCTGTTTTTTTGTTGACCACAAGTGTAGTTTATTCAATTTTTGCTTTTGCAATTAATATAATTAATTGGTTTGTTTTTAGTGGAGTATTATTTTTCTTTGAATTTATTCATGCTAGAAAGAAAAGCAAAAAAAGTGATAGTGGGTTTTTGAAATCTTCTAGTGCAGTTGGAACGTTGTGGGAAATAAATTTATTTGCTTATTTTATCTTAGCTTTAGGTACTTGGTTGATACCCATTTTTAGCGGATTAATGTTTAATATTGCAGTTGGTTTATTTTTTGCTTTGTTAATCCTTTCAGTAATTGTTTGGGTTATTGCTTCGTTTAAGATGCTTAAGGTGGTATTTGGAGCACAAAGAGGCAAATTATTGCTCAATTGGTTGATTTTGATGATTTTAAATGGGTTAATTGTTACTGTTATCAATAGATTACTTGCTTCTCTAATATTCTAAACTTCTCTCAAAACCCCCTTTCTTTTTCTTCTTTTGAACTTTATAAACCAGCTTATTTTGGCTATTAAATGCATTTAAATCCATTTCCTTAATTTTTTTCAGTTTTTAGAAAGATTTATAAACGAAAAGGGAAGGAAAATAATTATGGTTTCACAAATACAAAAAAAGTTGTGCTCTGACTGCAAAGCTAAGTTTGAAGTAGAGTGGAATGACTTAGAAGAAGGGGATGCAGTTTCCTGCCCTGCGTGTAACTTAGAGTACACGGTTATTGCTGATAAAAAAGGTGTTTTGAAACTAGTTGAAAGTAAGGACGTTGAAATGGGAGATGAGGAAGAGGAAGAAAGTGAAGACTCTGATACTGACGATTTTGACTCTGACTAAATTCTAATTAATTATAAACTATTTTTTTTAAACTAATTTTTTTAAACTATTTTTTTTAAACTAATTTTAAATTTTTGATATATTCTTTTGTATTTTTGGTTGTTGATTTGTCAAAAACGGGTTTTTTGTTGAAAGTAATAAATATAAAACAAACCAACTAACTATTTTGTATGGTTTTGAAGTTTTTTAATTCACTAGGAAATAAAATTGAGGAATTTAAATCCATAAAACCGGGTTTTGTTGGTTTGTATACTTGCGGTCCAACTGTTTACAATTATGCTCATATTGGGAACCTTAAGTGCTATACTTGGGAAGATTTGTTGAAGAGGTATTTGATTTTCAAAGGGTATAAAGTAAAACAAGTAATGAATTACACTGATGTTGATGATAAAACAATTAAAGGGTGTATTAGTGAAAGAATTGCACTTAGTGAATATACAGAAAAATATGAAAAAGCACTTAGGGAAGATATTGCAAAATTAAATATTTTGCCTGCTGATATTTATTGCCCTGCAACAGAACACATTCAAGAGATGGTTGAACTTATTCAAACTTTAATAAAAAAAGGATTTGCTTACAAAGGGGAAGATGGGTGTATTTATTTTTCAATAAAAAAATTTCCTAATTATGGAAAATTAGCTGGAATTGATCCTAAGCAACTAAAAGCCGGAGCAAGAATTAAACAGGATGAATATGATAAGGAAGGTGTTGGAGATTTTGCTTTGTGGAAAGCTTGGGATGAAAATGACGGGCCAGTTTTTTGGGATACTCAGTTAGGAAAAGGTAGACCAGGTTGGCATATTGAGTGTTCTGCAATGAGTGTAAAATATTTAGGTGAACATTTTGATTTGCATACTGGGGGGATAGATAATAAATTTCCTCATCACGAGAATGAAATTGCACAAAGTGAAGCAGCGAGTGGGAAAAAGTTTGTAAATTATTGGATGCATACTGCTCATTTAATGGTTGATGGACAGAAGATGTCAAAAAGTTTGGGAAATTTTTATTCGTTAAGAGATTTATTAAATAAAGGACTTAACCCAAGAGCAATAAGATACACTTTCATAAATAACAATTATCGTCAGCAATTGAATTTTACTTTTGAATCAGTTAATGATTCAGAAAAAACTATTCTTGGTCTTCAGAATTTTATTGAGCGGTTAAGAAATATTAAAGAAGTAGAAGTTAATGATGGGGCGGATTTACTTGCAAATAGTGCTCTTGAAGGATTTACGCAAGCGATGGATAATGATTTGAATGTTCCAAATGCAATGATATTTGTTTTTGATTTTGTAAAGAAAGTAAACAAAATGATTGATGATAATGAATTAAGTGTTAATGGAGCAAAAGTGGCTCTTGATTTTTTGAAGAAGATAGATTCAGTTATGGGAGTTCTTGATTTTTCAGAAAAGTTTTTTGAGTTGACTGATGAACAAAAAATATTGGTTGAAGAAAGAATAATTGCTAAAAAGAATAAAGATTGGAAAAAAGCTGATGAATTAAGAGATAAACTAAAATTGATGGGTGTAGTACTTGTTGATAATAAAGACGGAACAATAACTGCTAAATCCATTTGAAATAAATTAGTTTCAAAAATGCATTTCATTTTCCTATTAGTGTCGCATTTTTAAAATTTGTTCTAATTATTTTTTTTATCTTTTAAATTAAATTTATTCAATTTTTTTGTGTTTTATATTTTAAGTTCTATTAGTAATAACAATTTCTTTCCAGTGTTCTTTAATCCATTTCTCTGATTTTTGGGTAATTTCTTCCCATCCGTGTCTTGCAAGTTCTTTTTCAACTATTCCTCCTCGGTGTGGATGACGGTGTTTTCTTTCATGATTTGAACCAAATCCTTGAAAATAGTGGGTGAGTTCATGCATTAAAACGTAGTCAAGCACATACTCCGGTACATTAAGGTTTTTGAGTAAAGGATTAATTTCAATTATTGAACCAAAATCAGAAGTTTTTATTGCTTTTATGTGGCCAAGAACTCTTTTTGATTTTTTTGTTCCCCACTTTACTACCAAAAAATTTGTTATCCCTCTATCTGAAAAGTTTTCTCTTATTAGTGCAGCTGCTTTAGAAGCAAGATATTTATCATAATCAATACTAGTAACCATTTGGATTTAATGAAGAACGTTTCTTTTTTTAACCTTGCACTTAACAAATATTTCTTAGATATGATTGGAATGATTTTAGTAATTCTTGGTTTATGTTTATTTGAAACAATTAATAGTATTGATAATGCAATAATTAATGCTGATTAGGGGATGAATTAAAGAAACTTGAATATTCTAAAAAGAAATTAGTAAAGAAAAAGAATTTATTTTTGAGTTATTTAAAAATAATGGGATAATTGCTTTTTTATTTAGTAATTATTTCAAACTTTGTAGTAGTGTTTCCTAAAGAAGTATTAATTCTCAAAGTATATGTTCCACTGAAAACTGATGCTGATGCATTTCTTCTTACAATGCAGGGTATTTTTCTTATATCATTAGGAGAAAGATTTTCTACAAGGTACGAAGATTTGTTTGTATCAAACAGAGAATTTGGGCAAAAAATAATTATTTCCTCAGAATCAGTGGTAATATTAAACAAAGTTTCTTTTATCAAACTCTTTGTAGTATTTGTTAATATCAAATCAAGTTGTGCTTCTTTTACGCTTTGAGTAATATCAAGAGGGTTGTTTCTCCAAACTACTCCTACTGCAGGATTAAATGCATTAACACTCATTTCGCTTATTGCGTTTAAAATAGAAGGTCCTATCATTGCAATTATTAAAATTATTACAATTGCTGCTACAACTCCAATAATTAGTTTCTTTTCCTTATCCAAATTCCAAGAAGGATTTGAAGGACTTGGTAATTCAACTTTAGGCAAATTTAATCTAGGTCCGTATAGTGACATGCTAAAATTAAGTTCTTAGTATATTTAAAGATTGCTTTTAGTAATGGGCGTTAAAGAAAGAGTTTTATGGCAAAGTAAACAATTGGTCATCTTCAGCGTGAAATATTCTTGCTCTTACTCCTGCATCCATCCAAGCGTGAGCATAAGAGAAACTAGCAAGAGCAACAAGTAATTCTCCTTTTTCTTTGTAATATTTTCCATCATTTAAGTAATTAGTAGTCATTGAAAGAAAATCTTTAGCAATTTTCATTTCTTTTGGTGTAATTCCATCTTTTATTTTAATTTCATTTAATGCTTTTTCTGTAAGTTTTTGGTATTTATCAACTTTTTTTTCTAAATCAGTTTGCAGTGTCATATAATTCATCTCAATTAATCATTAAATTATAAAATCAATTTCATTAAAATTTCTTTTTGTGTAATTGTTCAATACATTCCTTTTCTTTTTCATTCATTTTTCCTGCAATAATTAAAGTTTGTGGAAATAATTCATAAAGTTCCTTTGAAGCAAATATTTCTTCTTTCCCAGCAATTATTTTTTGTTTTTCGCTTGACATTCCCATTAACGCAATGTAATTTAATTTATTGTGTTCGTTTCTCTTTTGAGCAATCTTTTCTAGTACCTCAATTCCCTCTTTTGAATTCATCATTTTTTGCGGGTTTTGATCTTTCTTAATATCAAGTAAGCATAAAGTGTGCAAACCCATTTTTTGATTTTCTTTTATTTGATCATAAAAACTTTCAGGTTCAAATCCTTCAATATGATAACAAACAGTTACTGTTCTTCCGAATTTGTATTCATCAAGACCAGATTCAGCAACCATGTTAGTAATTGAAATTCCGGGAATTACTTTGTATTTAATTCCTTTTTCTTTTGCGTCCAAAAGCAATTGTATGTGAGTGGTTGCAGTTAAGGGATTTCCAAAAATCAATAATCCAATATTGTTTTTAGTAGCACTAGTAAGTGCGGATTCAAAATTTTGTTCAATTTCAATTCTATTAAGTTCCATTATACTTTTGTTAGTAATTTCTTTTAGTTCTTTTATGAACCCTTGCGCATATTGTGAAGTGTAAACTTCAACAAACACACTATCGCAGGACTTAATTGTTTCAATTGCCTCTAAAGTCAAGTGTGTTGGTTTTAATCCTAATCCGATTAAATATAGCATAATTCTCAAATATTCCTTCTTCCCCAAATCATTTAAATATAGCCTTTGCACTAAATGTGCTATGCATGGTTTAAATCCAAGAAATCCAGAATTATTGAAAAGTGCTAGGTATGCCCTAAAAACTGATGTGGACGCTATTAGGGGATTTAAGAAAAATATTGTTGCTAAACGGCAAGTTGTTGCTAGAAAATTTGTTGTAACCCGGCATCCTGAAGTTTTTACTTATGTTGGGACTAATGAAAAAGTTGCTAAAATATTTGCTACTATTGGAGAAAGAAAAATTGCTCGTGCCATTTCAGTTGAATTAATTAATTCAAAAACAACATTTAGAATGGATATTTGTTTATCCGTTTTAAGAATGTTCAGAGGAATAAGTATAGATATTGGCGGAAGAAAAGCTGTTGTAACAAATGGTTTGGTTCAAAGTGTATTAAAAAGATTGATTCAAAAAAAGTTAGTTAAAGTGAAAAGTTCAATATAAGTTTTCCTTTAAATTTTTTGTTTATCTAATATTAAATTAAACCCATTTTCAATAAACTTGCAAGGCCCGTAGCAAATCCCAAAATTGCAATTATAACTTTAATAAATCCAATTATATTTTTCCTATTCAAACTCTTTTTTGGTTTGTTATTGTGTTTGTGTATGGATTCTTTTAAATAATCATCCAAACTATAACAAATCAAAACTGCTAAGAGTAGCTTTATTCCTGCAAATAAAGCAGGGTGGATATTTATTACAATATTTGAAATTACGTGCTGTTCTGAGAAATTAAAAAAAGTAATTGCAATAACACTTGCAATTCCGTCAATTGCTTGTCCTAGTACAATAAATAAATTTAGGGGGTCTTGAAATATTTTATAAGGAGTAAATTTATTTATTATCCAGCATAAAAAATAGGAAATTATTCCGATTAAAATAACTGTTCCAATAAACCAACTCCAATTGTTAAATTTACTAAAATTAAATAAAATTAATGGCAAAGCAATAATTGCTCCAAACCAAAATAATCTTTTGTGATTTAATTCATCCCAAATTTTTGCCAATAATAATCCGATTACTACAATTGCAAAAGTAAGTATCCATACTCCTGGGGTGAAAAACCAAAAACCAATTTGCAGTGGGTCTGCAGTTTTTGTTATTCCTTCAATAATTAAATTTCCTGCTTCTATTTGGTGCATTAAAACTCGTAGAGAAACCCCAATCAAAATGTAAGGGATTAATGCAACAAAAAATTTTTTATTAAACTCCATTTTTTTATTTAAAATAAAATAAATTATGCCACAAACAATCATAAGTAAAATGATGTAAGTTAAAGTGTTTACTAAATTATACCCTTGTATTTCAGGATTCATTATTGGTTTAATGAAGTAATCTACCAGAAAATCCATACTCATGCTTAACTTTAAATTCAAAGCCTTATTAATATTAACTATGGACACTGAAAAAAATATTGACAAAAAGAAGTATTCCTTTTCTCTAAAAGAAGCACTTTTGCCTTTGTTGAGTGAGAAAGAAAAACCCTTTGCTCCTAGTGCTTTTGATACTTTTGGAAATATTGCAGTAATTGAAATTCCACGAGAATTAACTAAAAGAAAGAAATTAATCGGGGAAACTCTTCTTAAAGTTCAGCCTCGTTTTGAAACTGTTTGTTCTATTGAAAGTAATCACGAAGGAAAATATAGAGTTCAGAAAGTAAAAGTAATTGCTGGGAAGAAGAATTTAATTGCGGATTATAAGGAAAATGGTTGTGCTTTTCAAATTCCTTTGGGGAAAGTTTTCTTTTCACCTAGATTAAGTGGGGAGCGATTAAGAATTGCTTATTTAGTTCAACCTAATGAAGTTGTTGGTGCTTGGTTTAGTGGAGTGGGCCCTTATCCAATTGTTATTGCAAAGAATTCCCAAGCAAGTAAAATTATTGCAATTGAATTAAATCCCCCTGCGCATAAATTTGCAGTTGAAAATGGTATGTTAAATAAAGTGAATAAAAATTGTGTTAAAGGAAAAGAAAGAGTTGTTTTTGTTAAGGGTGATGTAAAAAAGGTTTATAAAAAATATAAAAAAATGTTTGATAGAATTGCAATGCCTCTTCCGCACACTGGGTACCAATTTCTAAAAGAAGCATTTGCTTGTATTAAACCAAATGGGATAATTCATTTTTATGAAATTGTAGTTAAAGGAGATTTGAATACTCCTACAGAGCAAATAATGTCTGAAGCTAAAAAATCAAAAAAGAAAGTTGAAATTATTCGAACATCAAGAGTTAGACAATTTTCTCCAACAAAAGAACAAGTTGTTTTTGATATTAAGGTGAATTAGCTTATGCCTGTATTAACAGCAAGGAAAGCAATGCGTTTTTCTAATCGTTTTGATGAAAAATGGTTTGTTGAGTCCAATTTAGCTGAGCGCAGGAAAAAATTTTTATTGGAAATGGAGTTAGAACGTGAAGCTGGAGATTTATCTTTTTTTTGTGTTTCACGTACGCGAACAAACGCAAAAATAAAAGAAAAGTTTGGTGTGGATGTTTTACGAATTTTGAAGCAGGTAGTTAGAGCGAATCGTGGAAAACGCGTTGAGATGCTTGATATTGGAACAGGGTATATGTTTTTACCCCCTGATATAAAACAGGTTTTTGGAAATAAGGTTAGTATAACTGCGCTTAGTTTAAGTCCATCTGATGTTTCAACAAAAGAATCAGCATTGCGCGCTAAACTAAAAAGTTTTCCTAAGGGTGTCACTGAAGAAATACAATCCCAAAGGAGACCTGTTGAGCGTTCGCTTGAAGTAATTGAAAAGTTTAAAGAAAATTTAAAAAGTGTTGACAATTACGCTTTCTGTTTGTTTGAGAATTTTGCTCCTGAAAAGAAATATGATTTGCTTGTTGATATTTGTGGTGCTTCGACTTATTCAGGGTTTCCTGCGCGGGTTGAGGATCAGTATTTTAATTTGTCGCGCGCTGGAAGTATAGTGATTACTGTTCATCCGTTGCAGAAACTTGTTGAGCGCTTTGGCCCAAAAAGTGCTGTTGCACGTGAAACTGGATTTTGTTTTGTTCCAGTAAACATAAAAGGATTGAATGGAGTGAGTGTTGTAAGAAAAGTTGCTTTAGATGTGGCACAAAAAAAGGTGAATTAGTACATTAGTTGTGTATTGCATTTTGCTTTGCCCGCAACCTTTTTTAATGAATCTTCTCTTTAATATTTTAGGTGAGCGGTAAATGGTTTTGAATTTAATATTTTTAGGTCCTCCTGGAGCAGGTAAGGGTACTGTTGCACAGGCAGTAATGGACAAATACAAATTGCTGCAGGTTTCTACTGGAGATTTGTTAAGAGCAGAAGTAGCTAGTGGTTCTGATTTGGGTAAGAAATTAAATGAAATAATGACTTCTGGGGCACTTGTTGGCGACGATTTGGTTGGTGAAATGCTTTCTAAGGATTTAAAGAAAAAAGTATCAAACCCAGATTTTCACGGAATAATTTTTGATGGGTTTCCACGAACTCAAGCACAAGCACCAATGCTTGATAATATTTTAAAAGAAGTAAATCAGAAATTGGATGCAGTAATTTACATTGAATCTTCAAAAGAAAGTGTAGTAAAAAGATTATCTTCAAGATGGACTTGTGGAGTATGCAAAAAAGTGTATAACACAGTTTCTCTTCCTCCAAAACAAGCGGGTATTTGCGATGATGATGGCGCAAAATTAATTCAAAGAGAAGATGATAAGCCAGAAACTATTGCAAAAAGGTATGATACTTTCATAGAGAAAACTTCTCCATTGATAGAGTATTATGAAAAGAAAGGATTATTGCATAAGTATGATGGTAATGTTCCTCCTGCTGCAAGTGTTAGTGCTGCGGAAGAAATAATTGCAAAAATTGCGAAGAAGTAAATTGAAAATTAGTTTTTGAAAAGTATTGGGTTAAATCTCAATACTTTCTCCTATTTTTAAAAATTTGTAGTTAAGTTTGTTTTTTTCAAGTTCAATCTTGAACTTTTCTTTATCTCCTGGAAGTTTTTCGTTATCAAAATGAATTGGAATTATTAGTTCTGCTCCAGTTTCTTTTGCAAATAAAGCTGCTTCAAATGGTCCCATGCACACTCCGTGGTTATTGAATGGAACAAAAAGAATATTGCATTTGTATTCATTTGGAAATGAAATTGTATCTCCAGTATGGTAAAGTTTTTTTCCATTAATTTCAAGAATGTATCCAATTGCTTCTCTTACTTCTTTTCCTTTTGGCATTAAAGCATGGTGTCCATGAACTGCTTTAACAACTTCAACTTTTATTTTTCCTAGATTAAATTTGTCTCTTTCTTTAACAATTTCAAATTTAGTACTAGGGTATTCTTTTGCAGTTTCGCTTGATGCATAAATTATTGTTTTGGGTGAAATTATTTTCTTGATCGCATTTTCATCAAAGTGATCAAAATGCTTGTGCGTAATTAAAATAAAATCAGGGTGCATCCATTTTTGAATTGTTTTTTCATCAAGCAGAATTGCACCAGGGTCAATAAGAATTTTTTGCTCATTTGATTCAATCATTATGCAGGATTGGGCAAATTTAGTTAGTTTCATAAAGATTATTTTAATTAAAAAGAATTTTAACCTTAATTTTTGTTTAAAAAATAGTGTACCGGGTGGTTATTTCATAAGTTTAGCCAATCTTCGCTGAAGTTTTGCTCTTGTTAGTGCATTAGCTTTATTATCTGGTAATGAGTTAAGAGTAAATCGTATTTTTCTTACTGTGCTTTGAAATCTTCGTCCTTCAGGCGATCCTGCAAGTTGAGTAACTATTCCTCTTCTTGGTTTCATTCTTAATATTATTCGGTCATATTCTTCACGTGAATAATTTTTCGGATTGATTCTGCCGTGTCCCGCAATTTCCTTTTTAATTTTCCATCCGCCTATAGTAGCTTTTTGCATATTATTCAACTCTTTTATTTAATTGCATCCCAAATAATATTATCTCTAGCATTAACACTAACTCCACTACTTCCTATCATGAATGGGTGTGGGTTTGCATCGTGTTGAGTTCCTCTCATTTTTCTAACAAACAAGCTTCGATTAGGGGGAGTGAAATATAATGCAATTACTCCATCAACAACAAATTCTTCTACTCCAAATGAAGAGAAAGTATTTTTTGAGGGTTGTGTTTCTGCAGTAAGTAATGTAGTGCATCCGAAAGTTTTCAAACTATCTGCTAATTTAAATAAAGTAGTTCTTAACATACTTGGTTCTAAATACGCTCCAAATACAGTTGTTGAATCAATTACTAATCTTTTAGCATTAATTTCTTTTACTTCTCTTTCAATTTCTTTTAATTCTTCAGCTAATCTTTCTTCTAAAGTTTCTTTTTGATTAGTGAATTCCATACTCATTTTGTAAATAGTAAACATTCCTTGATCTTGTAGTGATTTAATATCCCATTGGAATGATTCCATGTTCCATGCAATATCTCTAATATTTCCTTCCAAAGTAACAAATACTCCTGCTTCGCCGTACTTTAGTGCTCCTTCGTATAGGTATTGAGTAGTTAGAATTGTTTTTCCAGTTCCTGCTCCTCCTGTAACTAAAACATTACTTCCTTTAGGGATTCCGCCGTTTAATAGCTCATCAAGTCCAGGTACTCCAGTTTTTGTTCGTTCCACTATCAATCACCTTTGAATTTCAACTAATTGAGGCAAAAAGTGGTATTTAATGGTTTCGAGTAGAAAAAAGAAAAGTTAATATCTTCTTATTTTCTATTTATTTCATGTCAAAGCATTCTTTAAAGAAAAAAAAAGAAGATTCTTCATCAGAAGTTAAAGAGGAAATTATTGAAGAAAATAATACAGAGATGATTGATGAAATAGCTGAAGAGATTGTTGAAAGAGATTATTCAAAAATGGATTTAGTTGATCTAATTGATCAGCCTGCATGGAAAACAATTTTGATTGATTTGGTTGAAACTGAAAAAATGAATCCGTGGGATATTGATGTTATTGTTTTGTCAGAAAAGTATTTGAAAAAAATTAATGAACTTGAAGGAAATAATTTGAGA
>Ga0268276_1000448_pt1 | contig 49128 bp, 47 predicted proteins | sample saktaG_4_FD_190145 | JGI IMG/M metagenome (GOLD analysis project Ga0268276, IMG submission 190145) | Saline water microbial communities from Sakinaw Lake, British Columbia, Canada - sak_2010_1_5_45m | ecosystem: Environmental > Aquatic > Non-marine Saline and Alkaline > Saline ...
TTCTTCAAGTGGAGCCAGACGCCAGAGATCCTTCAGACCTTCGGCAAGATCTGGCAGCCCTTCGGCGGGAGTGGCTACTTCGTGCTGGTGGCTCTCCTGATCCTGGCCTCGCTGGCTTCGGCCATCCTCATCCTTTTGCCTTTGCTGTTCCGCCGAAAGGTAACGCTCCCGCCGGATTCCTTCGGCTACGCTCAGGACAAGCGTCAGATCCGGCGGCCGAACAGGTGGCGCGTTTTCGCTTACTTCGCCGCGCTGGGTCTGGGCTATCTCTTCGTCGAGATACCGCTGATGCAGCATTTCATTCTCTTCCTGGGCCACCCCATCTATGCCTTCGCCGCCGTGCTCTTTGCCATCCTCCTGTTCTCAGGGCTGGGCAGCATGGTTTCAGCCAGGCTCTCTTTGCCCAGAACCCTGGTGGTCTTGATCGGGGCCATCATCGTCTATCCCCTCGTCCTTCCCTTCGTCTTTCGATTGCTGTTGGGCCAAAGCCTGGGCCTGCGCCTCCTGGTCTCCATCTTGAGTCTGGCCCCGCTGGGTTTCCTGATGGGCGTGCCCTTCCCCAAGGGCATCGAGATCGTTGGTGGCCAGGCCCCCGATCTCGTCCCCTGGGCCTGGGGCATCAACGGCTGCACCTCGGTGCTGGCCTCCATCCTCTCAGCGATGCTGGCCATCTCCTTTGGCTTCTCGCGGGTGCTGGTGGGGGCGAGCGTGGCATACCTGGCGGCGTTGGGGGTGATCTATCCGCTGGCTGGTTTGGGAACCTCCTCCATCGGCGAGGGAGTTAAAATTCGAAATTCTTAATGATTCCTCGTCCAGGCCTTGGAAGACGGGAAGAGCTTATGGACGCTTATGGAGTTGGGGTGCCAAAACTGAGAATATGTCTGCTGACTGATTGCTATCCGCCTAGCATTGGTGGGATCGAGTCTCATGTCTATGGTCTCGCTTCGCAGCTCGGAAGGCTGGGTCACAACGTTGACGTTGTGACCCACTACCCGGCCCCGCCCGCGGCTGGGCAGCAAGTCGCACCAGCAAACCCAGCGGGGCCGCCGACAAATGTGGTTGTCCATCGTCTGGAAGGCCTTGTCGCTCGGGTACACGATGCTGATCCAATGATCGATCCACGGAGCATCGGCAAAGTTCAAAATCTCCTGGGAACCAAGGGCTACGATATTGTTCACGGTCATTCCTTTGGTTCGGTTCTTGCCTTAGCTGGTTTGCGGGCAGCAAGACGATTAGGGATACCAACCGTCATTACCAGTCATTCGATGGTTCTGACACTTACCCAACTCTCCTTTGTCAACCGTATCCTGTTAGAGGGGGAGCTATGGGTAACAAAGAAATGGGTTGACAGTGTTATTGTCGTCAGCGAAGCAGCGGCTCAGGAATTGGTGGCCATTGATTTGCCTACGTACATAATCCCAGGTGGTGTAGATTGCGAACACTGGCACCCTGATCCCACCGCGAGGAAACGAATCAGAAGCTTGTTGGGTTACCAGGAGGGCAACGTCGTAGTTGGCTATCTCTCTCGACTGGTGCGCTCCAAAGGCGCGATGAGCCTGCTCAAGGTTGCCGCTCGTATTGCCCGCTTGTTGCCTGACGTGCGGTTTCTGATTATCGGGGATGGCCCCATGCGCTCCCAACTTGAACGTCAAATGGAAGAACTGGGGTTGCAAACCGTCGTGACCATGTTGGGGCCTAGGCCCTGGAGGGAGACGCCGCACTATCTCAATGCGATGGATGTATTTGTTTTCCCCAGCTATAGGGAGGCGTTTGGCCTGGCCCTCCTGGAGGCAATGGCCTGTGGTATAGCCCCAGTCGCGAGAATTAGTGCGGGTGCAAGAGAGATCATCACCGATGGCGAAACCGGCTACTTGATTGATTCGGATGAGGAGCTCTTTCAAAGGGTGCTTGAGCTTGCTCAGGACGAAGATCTACGAAAGAGGATTGGTGTGCGCGCGCGCCGCAGCGCTCAGGATAAATACAGTTGGAAGGTGATCGCTGAGAGGACTTTGGAAGCCTATGGGGAAGCGATCCGCCGGCGGATGGAACGCCGCACGGAGTAGCAGGGCCATCATAAGGGCAGTGACGTCAGCAGGTTTCACTCTGCGTTGGAGGGCAGATGACGGGCATACCCAATAGTAGCGTCTGGGTGGCAGTTAGGGGAGGCCTCCGAGGTGTCAGACGTTTCTTTTCCCGGCGACGAGCTATTGTCGTGGCCATCGTTCTCCCCCTCACCCTGTTTATCGGGCTGAGTTTTTACCTGGGCTACCTTTCGGCTTTGCCAGCCCCTTTCGTTGACGAGCTGGAGGACGCCTCGTCCATCCATCGCCTCCTCGTCGTGGCTCCCCACTCCGATGATGAGACCATCAGCAGCGGTGGGCTGATACGCGAGGTCCTGGCCAGGGGTGGTCAGGTGCGCGTGGTGATGGTCACGAACGGCGATGGATCGTTCACCGGGACGATGGTAGAATTCCGCAAATTATACCCCAACATGCGCGATTATCTGCAATCAGGGTTTTTGCGCCAACAGGAATCTCTGAACGCGCTGCAATCTTTGGGAGTGCCTCTAGAAGATGTGATTTTCCTGAGTTATCCAGACGGGGGGATCCTGCCTCTGTGGGAAAAATTCTGGGATGACTCCAACCCTTACCGCTCACCGTTTACCAAACAAACTCAAAGTCCCTACGCGCGGACGTACAATCCACAGGCCGTATACTCTGGCCTCTCCTTATTCTCTGACCTGCGCTCCATCCTTGAAGATTTCCAGCCAGACACTGTGGTGGCTCCGCATCCAGGTGATGCCCATCCTGACCACTGGGTATCGGGAGCATTCGCGGCTATGGCCGTCGCAGTGCAAGAAAGGCAGACCCGACCGAGGCTTCTGCTGTATCTTGTGCATCGTGGCGCCTATCCTCTTCCCTGGGGCTACCTTCCCTTTGCGCCGCTCCTTCCGCCCCTGCAGCTTGTCAATTCTACGTGCACCTGGGGCAAAGTGACCCTCCCCGATGAGTTCGTGGAGCAAAAAGGCCACGCCGTTGAACTCTATAAGAGCCAACTTCCTTTGCTTGGGCGGTTCTTGAGGTCCTTCATCCGCCAGAACGAGCTGTTCTGCGAGCTCGACCCTTCCCCTGTAGCCCGACTCGTGCAAGACCAGGACGTTACGCCTGTCCCAAGTCTATGGCAGAGTGTGGATGGAAGCGAAGTCATGCCGCTGGTGGAAGACTCTGCACGTGATACGGTTTCGCAAGGGGTGGAACCTGGTGGAGACCTTGTGGCGCTCTACGCAGCACGACACGACAGCGAATTGTGGATCTCGGCCGAGATGCGGGGTAAACCCAGCTCTTTGCTTTCCTATAGCTGCTTGGCTCGTGCCGCCGATGGCAGGGAGGTCTCCAGCACGCGGGTGCTGTATCCCCGCAAAGTTGGCACCCGTCCTCCGCATGAAGCGCAGGATAACTTTGTGCTCATGCGGTTCGGTCTGGAAGAACTGGGATACCCACACTCTGTCGTCGTCGGTTGTGACACCCGGTATCGCCAGGGAACGACGATTGACCGAATTGGGTGGGCGATTGTGAATCTGGACTAGCAGGGAACTCTCAGGTGGACGCTGCAGTGGAGGTATCAGTATCGTGGGTGTAGTCGTGCGCCCCTACCGCCCTGAGGATCGCGACGGAGTGCGGTGTGTCTATGCCAACACCGCCTTTTTCGGCAGGCCGGTGGAGGTGTACCTCGATGACCGCGAGCTGTTCGCCGACCTGGGGGTGAGTGTGTACACGGACCATTATCCCGACTACACCTTCGTAGCCGACGCCGCCAGCAAGGCCGTGGGCTACGTCTTGGGGAGTCCAACGGGGGACGTGGGTGTCCGTGCCCACACCCTCAAGTCGCTGCCTCGCATCCTTGGCCGACTTATCGCCTGTCGCTATCGCATCGGGCGCAAGACCCTCGTCTACGTGGGCATGAGCGTATGGGCGGGCCTGCGCGGCGAGTTGTTGGAAATCCAGCTTACCGAGTACCCGGCCAATCTGCACATCAACCTGGAAGCAGGCTACCGAGGCCGTGGCCTGGGCGCGGCGCTGATGCGCGCCTATCTCGACAAGCTGCGGTCCACGGGAGTGCCAGGCGTGCATCTGGTGACGACGAATCGGCACCGGGCCGCGCTGCGTCTCTACCAGCGCGCGGGGTTCCAACTCCTGCAGGAGAAGCGGACCCAGATGTGGCAGCGGTATGTGGACGGCGAAGTGCGCTTGATGGCTTTCGGGCTGAAGCTGGGGGAGGCCGCGGGCCTTTGACGCCGAAGGTGGCTGGCTGGCGAGAGCTCTCCCGCGCTAGATGGACAACATTACCATGGGGCATCAACGGCTGCACCTCGGTGCTGGCCATTTCCTTTGGCTTCTCGCGGGTGCTGGTGGGGGCGAGCGTGGCATACCTGGCGGCGTTGGGGGTGATCTACCCGCTGACTGTTGCCGAAAGACTACAACGGATTGGGAAGGGAGCGGATTGAGAATTGGAAGCCCTTCCCTTCGACGAGCTCAGGACAAACATTTCCGAATCCGTTGTAGTGTTGTGTTGCAGAAACTCCGAATCGTGATATAATACGGGGAACCTTCAGAGCCTATTTCCACTGAATAGGGAAGCGAAACAGTCAGTTGACGTAAGCAAGTTTAAGAAATCATAAGAAAAAGCAAGAATTGACGAGTACAGTATTGAAATTCGGTGGTGCGAATACAGCATCAGGCGATGGTGGTTGAGTCTGGGAAGAAATGCCAATGAATTCAGGGTCAAAAATCTGGTTTACGTAAGAGAGCTTAAAGACACGCTTTTGATGTAGGTTTCAGAGTCTAATTGACGTAAGAAGGTTTAAGAAATCGTGTGAAAAAGCTAGATTTCGTGAGTAAGTTATTGAAATCAGGGTTATGGACGCAGTATCTGGGGTCTGCGTGGTTGGTCTGCCAAGACATTCCGATGAATAGGGGACGGAAAACATGGTTTACGTAAGACGGGTTGGCAAATGTACACTGCCAAGCTAAGACTGGGCCGTCCAAGAGGGTTCGATGAAAGACTTCTTCATCAGCTACAACAGCGCCGACCGCCAGTGGGCCGAGTGGATCGCCTGGCAAAAGGGTTCGAATCACGAATCACACGAATGAGCGAATTCCACGAACTTTCGTGCCCTTCGTGTTTTAGCTACTTGACGACTGGAGGAACATACCATGCCTGAAACACCAAGCACCATTGAAGTCTTTTTCTCCTACTCGCACAAGGACGAAGAACTGTGCGATGAACTGCTGAAGCATCTCAGCATCCTGAAGCGCCAGGGCGTGATCCAGGACTGGCACGACCGCAGGATCGGCGCGGGAACGGAATGGGCAGGCGAGATTGATACGCACCTCAATACGGCCGGCGTCATCTTGCTGCTCATCAGTGCGGACTTTTTGGCTTCAGACTATTGCTACGATGTCGAGATGAAGCGAGCCATGCAGCGGCACGAGGCCAGAGATGCCCGCGTCATCCCGGTCATCCTGCGCCCGGTTGACTGGAAGGGCGCACCGTTCGGCAAGCTCCAGGCCCTGCCCACCGACGCCAAGCCGGTGACCTCCTGGCCCGACCCTGACCAGGCGTTCACAAATGTCGCCCAGGGCATCCGGGCCGCAGTCGAGGAACTGGGCCGCCCTTAGCCGGCTCACCGTCTCTTGTCGGCACCGCACTGGTGAGCCTCACAAAGGTGCCGGGCCTGCCTGCCACTTGGAACGTCCCCCACCTCCGCAACCCCAACTTCACCGGGCGGGAGAGGCTGTTGGCTGAGCTCCGGGCGGCGTTGACATCGGGGCAGCCTGCCGCGCTGACCCAGGCCATCAGCGGATTGGGCGGGGTGGGCAAGACGCAACTGGCCGTAGAGTACGCCTACCGCTACGCGGCGGATTACGACGTGGTGTGGTGGGTGCGGACCGAGGAACCGGCCACCCTGGCTGCCGACTACGCGAGCCTGGCCGGGCCGCTGGACTTGCCGCAGAAGGACGAGCCAGACCAGCGGGTGGTGGTGGAGGCCGTGCGGCGCTGGCTGGGGCGTAACGCGGGCTGGTTGCTGGTGTTCGACAACGCGCCTGGTCCAATGGAACTGCGCGACTACCTCCCGCAGGCAGCGACGGGCCACGTGCTCATCACCTCCCGCAACCCGAGTTGGCGGGGCGTGGCCAGTCCACTGTCCGTGCAAGTGCTGGAGCGGGCCGAGTCGGTGGGCTTTCTCCTGAAGCGGACGGGGCAGGCCGACGAGGAGGTGGCCGACGCCCTGGCGGATGCCCTGGGCGACCTGCCGCTGGCCCTGGAGCAGGCGGGGGCCTACATCGAGGCCACCGAAAGATCGCTCTCCGATTACCTGAAACTGTTCCACGACCACCGCTTGGAACTCTTGCGCCGGGGCATCCCTTCCACTGACTATCCAGACACCGTCGCCACCACCTGGGAGATTTCGTTTCAACAGGTGCAGCAGGCGTCGCCCGCTGGGGCGGTTCTGCTAAACCTTTGCGCCTTTCTGGCCCCCGATGACATCCCCCAAGATCCCCTGCATGTGTCGCAACTTCTGGCTGACGTCGTGGCGGACCCCCTGGCCTTCGACGAGGCGGTGGCGGCCCTGCGGCTCTACTCGCTGATCGAGGTAGGGGATGACGCCTTGTCGGTGCACCGCTTGGTGCAGGCCGTATCCCGCGACCGGCTGGAGGAGGAAGCTCGGAGGATGTGGGCCGAGGCCGCTGTAGGTCTGGTGAATAATGCCTTTCCATCCGACATAACTGATGACATTCAGGCCTGGCCCGAATGTGCGCGTCTGTTGCCCCATGCTCTGGCGGCGGCGGGACATGCCGAGGCACTGGGGGTGGCTTTAGAAGCAACTGGGCGCCTTCTTAATGAAGCGGGTCTGTATTTGAGGGAACGTGCAGAATTCGTTGAGGCGAAGGCGGTGCATGAGCGGGCGCTGGCCATAGGCGAAGCCGCTTTCGGCCCCAATCATCCCAACGTCACCGCGGCGCTCAACAACCTGGGGTTGGTGCTGCGAGACCTTGGCGACTTGGCTGGGGCACGGGTGGCGTTTGAGCGGGCGCTGACCATAAACGAAGCCGCCCTCGGCCCCGACCATCCCAAAGTCGCCACGAATATCAACAACCTGGGAGGTGTACTGCAAGACCTGGGCGACCTGGCTGGGGCGCGGGCGGCGTATGAGCGGGCGCTGGTCATAGACGAAGCCGCCTTTGGCTCCGATCATTCCAAAGTCGCCATCCGCGTCAACAACCTGGGCGGTGTGCTGAAAGACCTGGGCGACTTGGCTGGGGCGCGGGCGGCGTATGAGCGGGCGCTGGTCATAGACGAAGCCGCCTTCGGCCCCAACCATCCTAACGTCGCCATGGACATCAACAACCTGGGGTTGGTGCTGCGAGACCTGGGCGACTTGGCTGGGGCGCGGGCAGCGCATGAGCGGGCGCTGGCTATCTTCGAGAAGGTGCTCGGAGCGGATCATCCGACCGTTGCCACAATAATCAACAATCTGGGGTTGGTGCTGCGAGACCTGGGCGACCTGGCTGGGGCGCGGGCAGCGTGTGAGCGGGGACTGGTCATAGACGAAGCCGCCTTCGGCCCCAACCATCCCAGCGTCGCCACGGACATCAACAACCTGGGCGGTGTGCTGAAAGACCTTGGCGACTTGGCTGGGGCGCGGGCAGCGTATGAGCGGGCGCTGGCCATCTGGGAGCAGTCGTTGGGGGCCGACCATCCCAGCGTCTCTTCGGCGGTCAACAACCTGGGGAGTGTGCTGCACGACCTGGGCGATCTGGCTGGGGCGCGGGCAGCGTATGAGCGGGCGCTGGCCATAGACGAAGCCGCCTTTGGCCCCGACCATCCCAAAGTCGCCACGGATATCAACAACCTGGGAATGGTGTTGCAAGACCTGGGCGACCTGACGGGGGCGCGGGCAGCGTATGAGCGGGCGTTGGTCATAGACGAAGCCGCCTTCGGCCCCAATCATCCCGAAGTCGCCACGGATATCAATAACCTGGGGGGAGTGCTGCGAGACCTTGGCGACTTGGCTGGGGCGCGGGCAGCTCTTGGGCGGGCGCTGGCTATCTTCGAGAAGGTGTTCGGAGCGGATCATCCAAACGTTGCTACGCTGGTCAACAACTTGGGCGAGGTGATGCGGCAGCAGGGCGACCTGGCGGGGGCGCGGGCGGCGTTTGAGCGGGCGCTGACCGTCTGGGAGAAGCAGCTTGGCCCTGAACATCCGCATATAGCCATCGGCGTCAACAACCTGGGGAATGTGCTGTACGCCTTGGGCGACCTGGAGAGGGCGCAGGCGGCGTATGAGCGGGCGTTGCGGATATTTCGAGAGTTTTTGGGTGAGGATCATCCACGCACGGTGGCAGTGCAGGAGAATTTGGCCCACTTAAGGTTTTAGACAACCCCTGAGGAGATAGCCAATGACCAAATACTTCAACGTTCTGCTGATCTTCGCCCCGCTGGCCATCGCGGGCGAGTTCCTGGGCTGGAGCCCGACGATTGTGTTCTGGAGCGCGGCGCTGGCGGTGATACCGCTGGCGGGCATCCTGGGCGGGGCCACGGAGGAGTTGGCCGCCCACACGGGGCCACAACTGAGCGGCTTCCTCAACGGCACGCTGGGCAACGCCGCCGAGCTCATCATCACCATCTTCGCCATCAAAGCGGGGCTGCTGGACCTGGTGAAGGCGTCCATCACGGGCTCCATCCTGGGCAACCTGCTGCTGGTGCTGGGGCTGAGCATCCTGCTGGGCGGAGTGCGCCACGGGGTGCAGAAGTTCGACCGCACCCAGGCCAGCGTCAACGCCACTATGCTCTTCCTGGCCCTCATCGCCCTGGGCATCCCCTCTCTGTTCAGCCACAGCATCGAGGTGAACAACCACGCGGGAGTGGAGTACCTGAGCCTGGGCACGGCGGCAGTGATGATCCTCATCTACGCCCTGAGCGTCGTCTTCTCGTTCCAATGGGGTGTGGAGCCGGGCCTGGCCCACGAGGCGCACGAGGTCACGGGCTGGAGCGTGCGCAAGGCGGTGGCAGTGCTACTCGTCTCCACGGTTTTCATCGCCTGGCTGAGTGAGATCCTGGTGGGCACGGTGGAGCATACGACCCATGCGCTGGGTCTCTCCGAGTTCTTCGTGGGCATCATCATCGTGCCCCTCATCGGCAACGTGGCCGAGCACATGGTGGCGGTGCAGGCGGCGCTGAAGAACCACATGGAGCTGAGCATGTCGGTCTCCATCGGCTCTAGCCTGCAAGTCGCCCTCTTCGTTGCCCCCGCGCTGGTCTTCATCAGCCTGCTGATGGGCAACCCCTTGACGCTGGAGTTCGACCAGTTCGAACTCGTCGCCCTGGGCGCGGCGGCCCTCATCGCCGCTTCGGCAGCACAGGATGGGGAATCGAACTGGCTGGAAGGAGCCCAACTGCTGGTGGTCTACGTGATCATCGGGTTGGCGTTCTTCTACTTGCCGATGTAGGATACGCAGCGCGTATTGCGTGATTGGTAGCTGGGGGAAAAGGGAAATGCAGGAGAGTTATCTGAGCTTGGCGTTTACTTTTTCAACAGCCGCTCTACCTCCTCGATCAATGCGGGGAGATTGGGGTGTGTAAAGGAAAGTTCAGGCGCGGGAACACGATGCCGCTTGATGTCAGGAGAAATGTGCTTGTGATGAGGGTAGGAACTGCGCAGAGTTGCATCTCTTGGATGTTCGGTAGGGTCGCACCACCAAACTCGCTCGTCGGCGCGGTCCAGTTCGTAGCTGTAGTTGTGGATAGTCCCCCTGGACAGGTCGAGCAACTCCCACACGGTGAGCACGTAGCCGGACTGGAAGGTCAACTGGCCCTCCACCTCGGCAGCAAATGGGCCGATGCGGTACGCGATAAGGGTAGAGGAGCGGATAGACGGAAACTGATCTGGCAGGCTGGCGATCAGGAGGCAATAGTCCTCGAATGTGGGGAGCATGTCATGCCTCGGTCAGGGCTGCCCAATGTGGACGCAATGGGATGGGCGTTCCGGGGCTGACGCTGCGCACGATCAGCAAACGCTCACGCAAGGCTGCCTCATAGGCGCGCTGCCGCTCCTGCCGCAGTTCGTAGTAACCAACCCAACGGATCAGATCACGGCTCTGTTCCAACTCGCCCAGCCGGTACAATGTGTACAGGTCTTCGGAGAGCAACCCATATTGCTGTTCGAGTTCCTGCAAGCGTGCGTCTAATCCGTGGATGTCTTGAAGAATCTCTTCGAGTGTCATGGTAGTGTCCTCGCACCTCCAGGCTATATACTATATCACCTGCCCGAAATTGTCAAGAGACGCAGAGGAGTAAGGGTACAGGAGAACAGGGGACTGGACGTTTACTTGGAGGAGACCGTGCAACGGAAAACCATTATTCCAGCGATTATCTTGATCCTGGCAGTGGTGGTCTGGGGAGCAGCGGGGCGCTCTTCCGCCTCCCAGCCTATGGATGAAACTCCTCCCCCTGGCAGGGGGATGTTGGGAGGGGGTGGATTCTCCGATGTAGCAAACGCAAACTTTGGTCTCTGCTTCGTCAGCGCGGCTGAGAACCTGGCCGACGAGGCGCGCTACGCTGGCGCGCTGGAGAGCGGCGCGCGGTGGGATCGCTGGCCCCTCTACTGGCAGTGGGTGGACCAAGGGGGCTACGTGGGTTTTCACGACGGTGCCGTCCCTCACAACTATGACACGCTGGTGATCCAGGAGATCGCCCACGGCCTCACGCCCATCGCTATCCTGCTGGGCACGCCCGACCAGCGAGCCACAGGCGGCTCCGCCGACGTCCCTCCGCCCCGCGTGCAGGACAAGGTATTTCCGATACCGGGGCGAGTCACGCCGCAGCCGTTCGACAGGCTCACGACGCAGCAGGGCGAGACGAGCACTGCTGCGTCGCCGCCGGTCGGCCTCTTCGAGCCCATCTTTGCCGATGGCAGCGACGTCCCCGGCCCAGGCAAGGTGATCAATCAAGGCAACAGTTGGGCGGTTTTCGTCTCCAACACCGTGCAGCGCTACAAGCCTGGCGGCACCTTGGCTCAGGCTCAGGGCTGGGGTGACAACGTTGGCATCCGCTACTGGGAGATCTGGAACGAGCCAGATCTGAACCAGTTTTGGAGCGGCACAGTAAAAGAGTATTATCGCTTGCTGGAGGTGGCCTATCAGACCGTCCAGGCGGCCGATCCCGAAGCGACGGTCATGCTCGGCGGGTTGGCGTTCTTCGAGAAGCAAAACTGGCTGTCCGACCTGCTGGCGCAGACCGGCGGCGATCCGGCCAAGGCGTACTTTGACGTCTTTTCGTTCCACTACTACTGGAGCATCTATGGCACGGAATACTGGTTGTGGCGGACTGGCAGTACGCTGAGTGTCAATGGCCTTTCGGACGTGCCTATATGGATCACCGAGAGCGGCGTGCCGGTGTGGGACGATTTCCCCGCCACGGCTTACGGCGTCCCCTCCGACAGCCCCTATCGCGGCACGATGGAAGAGCAGGCCGCCTACGTGATCCAGAACGCGGCGCTGGCCTTTTACCAGGGCGTGGAGCGGTATTATCACTTCATGCTTCATGACGACTGCGGCAACGCTCCACCGGATGCCTTCGGCCTGCGGCAGAACTTCACGCCTCATGCCTGCAACCCGGCCCAGGGCAAGCGCCGCCCATCTTACGTCGCCTATCAGCTAGTCGCGGAGCAGTACCGCGATCTGATTCCTCTCTGGCGCACGAAAAGCAGCGGGCGAGACCAGTTAGCCTTCTACCGGGCCGACGATAGATCGCGGGTGCTGGCGCTCTGGGCCACCGGAGGCGCCGGCGTCACGGCGACAGTCAAGGCCACTGGCAATACGGGGCAACTCTACTGGATCGAGCCGATTGCCTCCGCGCTGGGCACTACTGGCATCATCCGCACCCTGACCATCACGCCCACCGGTGGCATCTACACCCTGACGCTCCCCCCGGCCACCAATCGGAACTCAGGCATACCCGGCGACACCAATTATTACATCGGCGGGCGGCCCTACTTGCTGGTGGAGCGCGACACGCTGCCGCCCACCTCTACTGTGGAACCGCTCCCTCCGTCCAGCGCTCCGGCTTTCGTGGTGCGCTGGGCAGGACAGGATTTGGGCTCCGACATCGCCAGTTTTGACGTGTGGTTCAACGACGATGGTGGTACGCTCCAGGTCTGGATGACCAATACCACGGCGACCAGCGCTACTTTCACCGGCGTCGTCGGTCATACTTACGGTTTTGCCGTCCGCGCCCGCGATCAGGCCGCTAACGAGGAGCCAATCCCCACCGCGCCCCAGGCCAGCACGGTGGTCGTGGTCGGCGTCCCTGTGTCTGGCACAGTGATGGACGCGGATGGTGGGATGGTCATTGGCGCCACCGTCACGATCAGCGGCGCCAATACTTTGAGCGAGGTTACCAGCGGCGAAGGCGGGCTCTGGTCGGCGGCGTTGTCGGAGGGCGAATACGCCTTTCACGCCAGCGCGCCCGGCTACGGCACGTGGCCAGCGCCTCGCCACGCGGCCGTCAGCGACTCGACCCACATCACCCTCACGCTGGCTCCGGCGGTCAATGCCGTGACCGCTGGCGACTTCGAGGGCCCGAACGCCTGGGATGCCTGGGCGCGGCCCAACGGCGAGGTTTCCCTCTCGACGGAGGCCTTCGATGGGCAGGCCGCTGCGCTGCTGGGAAGTGGCGCCGGGTGGCCAGTAACGTGTGTCCAGAATGGTCAGCCAGGCGAACTGTGGACTTTGAAGCAGACGGTGAGCGTGCCGCAAGGCTACCCGTCAACCCTGTCGTTCCTGTCTGCTGTCTCTACCACGCAAACGGCCTTTGACTACGCCTGGCTGGAGGTGGTCATTGTGGACGACAGCCAGGCATACTATCTCGTGCCCTGGGGCGAGCTGTGGCGAGCCTCCGATTGGACCCTCACCTCGTTGGATCTATCGGCCTGGCAGGGACGGACGGTGGACGTGCTCTTCCAGGTTGTCCACTGCTCGGCCCAATCCTTCACCGCCACCCTGGATCGAGTGAGCGTGGGCTCCGCCAGGCTGCCGTATCGTGTTTTTATCCCCCTGACAATGAGTTGAGGTGCCAGGCACTTTCACCTGAAATTTCAAGACAAAAGCGCCTTGGAGTCGTCTGCGGCGTTGGGCTGGATGGCCTTTCTGGAAGTGCCTGGCACCTTGGAAAGCGAGGAGTGAACTATGCTCGAAGATCTCGTTCGTAAGAACCGCAGTTACCGCCGTTTTCATCAGAATGTCCCGGTGGACATGGAGACGCTGCGCGCGCTGGTGAACCTGGCGCGGCTCTCGGCCTCAGGCTCGAACTTGCAGCCGCTCAAGTACATCCTCAGTTGCGAGCCAGAGACCAATGCCCGCATCTTCCCCCACACGCGCTGGGCGGGCTATTTGAAGGATTGGTCAGGCCCGGCCGAGGGCGAACGTCCGTCGGCCTACATCGTCATCCTGGGCGACACCGAGATCCACAAATCCTTCGGCTGCGACCACGGCATCGCTGCCCAATCCATCATGCTTGGCGCGGCGGAGCGAGGCCTGGGCGGCTGCATGATCGGCTCCGTTGACCACACCGGGCTCCGGAAAGCGCTTGACATCCCAGAGCAGTACGACATCCTGCTCGTGCTGGCGCTGGGCAAGCCCAAGGAGACAGTGGTGCTCGAAGACGTCGGTCCCGATGGCGACGTCCGTTACTACCGCGATGCCCAGGGCGTGCACCACGTGCCCAAGCGCTCCCCCAGCGAACTAATCCTGCGGGAATACGGTGGGTGAGATGTCCATTCCCCAACCTTCAACCTCCAACCTCCAACCTCTATCTTCCATCTACACCATCGGCCACAGCGACCACACCACCGCAGCCTTCGTTGACCTGCTGCGCCGCCACGGCATCACCCTGGTGGTGGACGTGCGCAGCCAGCCCTACAGCCGCTGGGCACACCAGTTCAACCGCGAGACCCTGGCCCGTGATCTCCAGGACGCGGGCATCACCTACCGGTTCATGGGCGACGCCCTCGGCGGCCGTCCCGCCGACCCGACCCTGTACGATCCCGATCAGGAGCGCCCCGACTACCAGCGCGTAGAGCAGACGCCCGCTTACCAGGCTGGCATTGACCAGTTGCTCGACCTGGCCGGAACCGAACAAGTGGCCGTGATGTGCAGCGAGGGCGACCATCGCCGCTGTCACCGCCATCTGCTCATCACCCAGACCTTGCTGGGGCGCGGCGTCCACGTGCTCCACATCCAGCCCGACGGGACGACGGTCGCGGGGGAGCTAATACCACAGCAGTTATCGTTGTTTGGGTAATGGAGGAACAGAGGGATGAGCAACAGGTGATGGGGAATAATGAGGAATGAGGAATGAGCCAGTGACCATCCTATACACCATCGGCTACCAGCGCAAACCCCTGGCCACGTTCATCAGTCAACTGCGTGAGGCTGGCGTGGACGCGGTGATTGACGTCCGCCTGCGCAACACCTCCCACCTGGCCGGCTACACCAAGCGCGACGACCTGACCTTCCTGCTGCGCGATGGATTCGGCATCGCCTACGAACACCACCCCGAACTGGCCCCTACTCCCGAGATCTTCGACGCCTATCGAGATGACCAGGACTGGGCAGCCTACGAGGCCCGTTTCCTCCCGCTCCTGGAAGAGCGATCCGCCGAAGAGGCGGGCCGCGAAATCCTGGCCCGTTACCAGTCGCCGTGCCTGCTGTGCGCTGAACCGACCGCGGAGCATTGCCATCGTCGCCTGGTGGCCGAATACTGGGCTGCGCGTTTGCCGGAGTTGATCATCGTTCACCTGTAGGAACAATCACGCACATTAATGTGCTGTGGCAACGGATAAGGTTTTCCTCAAGTAAGCGAAGAGGGCGCCCTAGTTGTGATGGCGCCCCCTTTGTGTGGTGAAAAGTAATGAAGTAACGAGTAACGAGTCTGCACTCCCCTCATTACTTATTTCTCGTTCCTCGTTACTCATTTCCCGTTGACTCGTTGCCTCACTGACTCTCACCCACTGGTGTCCGCAAGCGCGCCAGGAAAGCGGCGTGCTCTGGCGAGGCCAGTCCCTCCTGCAACACCGCCAGCATCGCCGCCAGATCGCCCGACCAGATGGCGGCCGGTTGCAGCCACAGGCCTGGGAACACTTCGCTGCGCAACACGCCATCAGTGTCGGGCGTCAGTGTCTCGTAGACCCCCTCGCGCAAGATGAACCAATCCACCCGCTGCTCGTACATCTGCACAGCCAGATATTCCTGCACCCCGCTGCGTGCATAGACGCGGCGCTTGCTGTGCAAGTCGTAAGCCGCGCTACTGGCAGCGATTTCTACGATCAGTTCCGGTGGGCCTGCTAGATAATCGTCCTCTGTAACGTGTGAGCGGCCTCCATTCAAAATTCTCCGATTTGGGCGTTGAACCCAGTGTACCACAAAAAAGAGCAAACGTCAAACACCAACCCATATAGTCCTTATTTCCCTGAAGAAGAAACTGATCAAAATCACAAATATCATGGTGATGCCAATGAGAGCGGTCGCTGCAGCGTTGACTGCAGGCGTCATGAAGTAGCGAATCAGGCCGAAGATGTACACAGGCAGAGTGTTGGTGTTGCCAATTAGAAAAAAGGAAAGGATGAAATCGTCGAAGGAGAGGGTGAATACAAGAAGTGCTCCGGCCACGATGGCCGGCATGATCAAGGGCAACGTGATATCGAAGAAGACCCTCACCGGCCTGGCCCCCAGATCCATGGCTGCCTCTTCCAGGGAGGTGTCGAAGTTGGTCAAGCGGCCATTGATGATGATCACCGCAAAGGGGAACAGGAAGGTAGTATGTCCCAGGATGGTAGCTCCGATTCCCCTCTGGATATGCACCATATCGAAGAAGAGGAGAAGGGAAATAGAGGACACGATGCCATAGGTTACCACTGGGAGCAGTACCAGGATGTTAAGGAAACCACGGCCCCGGAAGCGGAATCGCACCAGGCCGAAGGACATGAGCGTGCCGATGGCCGTACACAAAGCCGTGGTGGCCAGAGCGATGATGACCGAGTTGGCGAAGGCTTCGATAAGCAGCCGGTTATGCCAGGCCTGGCGAAACCACTCCAGGGAAAAGCCTTGGATGGGCCAAACAAAGTAGCGTGATGAATTGAAGGCATACAGTACTGTAACCACAATAGGAGCGAAGATAAAGAGCAGGAAACAACCCACATAGAGCTTATGCGCCAGATCGTTCAAATCGGGTATGTATTGCCGAAACCTCTGCCTGGAATTCACTACCTTCTTGGCCTCTCTATGTTTCATAGCGGACCCGGCTGCTTATGACCATGATCAAAGCCGCTGCCAATAGCAGGGCTGCAAGCAATATGAAGGATAAGGCTGAGCCTAACGGCCAGTTCGAGCCCATAGTGAAGGTATTGAAGATGACGCTGGAGATCATCTCGTTACTGGGGCCGCCTAGCAGGGTGGGCGAGAGCACATCAGTGAACGAGGCCACAAAGACTAAGGCCGCTCCGGAGACGATGCCTGGTAGACTCAACGGGATGGTCACATTCCAAAGCGTCTGCCAACTATTCGCTCCCAGGTCAGTTGAAGCCTCCAGAAGTGCATCATCAACACGGCCGATGGCGGCATACAGAGGTAAGATCATGTAAGGGATATAAGAATAGAACAACCCCATAGTGACTGCCCGCCAGTTGTACAGGAGTCGCAGAGGCTCCTCGATGAGGTGTAACCTGCCTAGCAACACGTTGACCATCCCGCTTCGGCTCAGGAGGATGATCCAGGCGAAGGCTCGTAAAACCTGGCTCGTCCAGAAAGGGATCATGAGCAGAATTAGTATCTCTTTCTGATGCCTGGCCTTTTTGGCCAGGTAGTAGGCCAGGGGGAAGCAGGAAAGGAGCAACATGGCCGTGACCGAGGTGGAGAACCTGGCCGTCCTCAGAAAGACCTTAGCATATAGCGTGGTGCAGAAAGCATCCAGATAGTTAGAGAGGGTGAAGGTCGGAGGGGCGATGTGGGGCATGTTGGAGAGGAGGCTGTACCTGAACATAACCAGGGTGGGGATAAGGTAGAAGATGAAAAGCCAGGCCACCCCGGGGAGCAGGATCAATGTCAACTTGTACTTACCCCTTCCCCGCTTTCTAGCGGGGGTACGGGGCCTTTCATCCGCCCTCTCTGTTCTTGAGGTCAATGGGCTCCCTCCCATCTGCTTCACTTTCTCATCTCAACAGATAAGCATCCCGGCTCTGCCAGCCTATGGGGACCTCGTCGCCCACAGTGAAAGCGGTGACTTCACCAGCCAGTACATCCGCCTTTAACGTCTGACCGTTTTCCAGCCGCACCAAGTAACGGCGTTTCGGCCCCGTATAGGTGACGTCCTGGACAATGCCCCGACAGTGGACAGGACAAGCCTCCGCCGCTTCTCCCAGCCGCACCCTTTCGGGCCGTACTGAAAGACAAACCATATCCCCTTCTCGGAAATCTCCCCTGGCCTCAGCCACAAATGTCAAGGGAGCCGCCAGCAGTGCAGCTACCTGATCTTGGATGGACTCCACCTTCCCCTCGATCAAATTCGTATCACCGATGAAATCGGCTACAAAGCGGCTGCGAGGCCTTTCGTATATCTCCTCAACGGTGCCCATCTGTTCCAGCCGACCCTCGTTGATCACTCCGATACGGTCGCTCATGGTGAGGGCCTCTTCCTGGTCATGAGTAACGTAAATGAAGGTGGTGCGCAGGACTCTCTGCAGATTTTTCAGTTCCACCTCCATCTCCCGGCGGAGCTTCAGATCCAGGGAGCCTAAAGGCTCGTCGAGGAGGACTACACCAGGCTCCACGACGATGGAGCGAGCCAGAGCTACCCTCTGCTGTTGGCCGCCGCTCAGTTGCTTGGGATAACGGTTTTCGAACCCCGTCAGCTTCACCAGTTCCAGAACCTCAGCAACTCTTCGGGAGATCTCCTTGCGGGGCCTTCTCCGCACTTTCAGGCCGTAGGCCACGTTGTCGAAGACATTCATGTGGGGGAAGAGCGCCAAATGTTGGAAGACCATGGTTGTGTTACACTGATAGGGGGGGCTATGCCCCATCCGTTCGTTCTGGATGTAAACGGACCCCATAGTGGGGAAGACGAAGCCACCAATGATCCTGAGGAGGGTGGTTTTGCCCGCACCGCTGGGCCCCAGCACGCCGAAGAATTCGCCCTCCCTCACTTTCAAATTGATTTCATCCAGGACCTTTGTCCGACCGTAGAAGTGGGTCACATTGCGCACTTCAACATCGTATTGATCCTGGCCTATTGGCTCCTCCAAGGTTGTCATACCCTCACTACTCTCTGCTTTCACTCCATACACATAGGGATTCAGCCTGCCTTGGCCTCCTCCAACGTCTTGGATATTTTCCCCAGGACCTCGTCGGAGAAAGCAGGTGTCCACTGCACCCGCGCCAGCTCTTCATCACTGTGCTTCATGATTGCTTTGATCTCAGGGTCCATCAGTGATGCTGCTTCCTCGTTGACGGTGAGGTAGCCCACCTCCTCAGCCAGGCTGGCACAGGCCTCTGGATCGAGCATGTGGTTGATCCAGGCATGGGCTAGATCTACGTGGGGAGCCTCAGCAGGGATGCAGAACTGATCCTGCCAGCCGTTAGCCCCCTCCTGGGGGACGGCCACTCCGACGGGGAAGCCGTCCTTTTGTAGACCCCAGGCCAGGCCGTCATCGGTATGGGCCACCAGGGCGTCGCCGCTGACGAAGAGGGTCCGCACTTCCTCCAGGCCGTGGGAGAGCTTCAGCAACAATGGCTTCTGCTCCAGCATCTTTGCTTTGATCTTCGCCAGCTTGGCATCGGTGTCGGTCTTCAAATCCTCCAGCCTGTATCCCAGGCCCATGGCCGTGGCGTAGACCCAACTCTCCGTATCCTCCATGAGGATACGCCCCTTGTAGCGGGGGTCCCAGGCCGTGGCCCAGGAGGTCACGGGCCCCTCCACCTCTTCGGTGTTGTACGCCAGCCCGGTGACTCCGAAACAATAGGGGATAGAGATTCTCTGATCCTGGTAGAAGGTGTAGTCCAGATTCTTGACACTATTGTAAAGATAGCGGAAGTTGGGGATCTTGTCAACGTCAATGGGTTGGATCAGGTTCTGGGCCATGTATTGGGGTAGACGGTAATGACTAGGCATGATAATATCCGCCCCGGTGTGGCCGGCCATAACCTTGGCCAGGAGCTCCGAGTTGCCAAAGTAAAAGGTGATGTTCACTCGGACGTCATATTTCTCCTGGAAGGACTCGATGGCAAAAGCGGGGGCGTAGATGCTCCAGCACCAGAGATTCAGCCTGTCGGCCGTCAGTGCTGGCGTGGCTGTGACAACCTTCTCCACTTCCTTCTCTACGACCCGAGTCACCTCTACTCTCTGTGGGGTCGGGGCTGGACCACACGATGCCAGAAGCGAGCCCAGACCCACACCGCCCAGAAGAGCTGTAGCCCTGCGTAGGAATTCCCGACGGGCGATCCGCCGCTCGAAGACTGAACCTGTCACTGGCTTCTCCTCATGCACCTTAGCACTCATTTCATCCTCCTTGAGTTGTTCTTTAATCTGAGGAAGCTGAGGCATCTGAGGGGCTCCTCAACTCCCTCCCAACGCTTACACAATGGGTTGGGCTGCAAACTCCACCTCGTACTGCTCTTCTGCCCTCTTTCGCTTTTTCAGCAGGGCGGTGAGGGCCACGCCCAGCCGCCGAATCCCCTCTTCTATTTGAGCGATGGGAGGACAACTGAAGTTCAAACGCATCTCCTCCTGTCCGCCGCCGTCAGGATAAAAGACTTCACCCGGCACCAGGGCCACATTCTGGCGAGCCGCTTCAGCCATCAACTGGCGGGCTTTCATGCCAGCCGGAAGCCGACACCAGAGGTTAAAGCCACCCTGGGGCTCGTCCCATTCCAGTCCAGCCGGACCGTACTTGGTCAGCGCGACCAGCATGGCATCCCGCCGCTGGCGATAGAGGTCCCTTACACGATCCAGGTGTCTGTCCAACGCTCCACTCTGGCAGAACTCATGGATTGCTCCCTGGATCAAAGTACTGCAATGAAGATCGGCCAATTGCTTGATCTGACTCAGCCGTTCGATCACCGGGCGGGGTGCAGCCACCCACCCCAGTCGTAAGCCGGGGAAGAGTATCTTGGAAAAGGTGCTCAGGTAAATGACGTAACCTTCCTGATCCAGGGCCAGCAATGGGGAAGGAGCCTGGCTGGTGTAATAGAGCTCGCCGTAGGGATCATCTTCGACGATGGGTACCCGATGGCGGCGGGCCATCTCCAGCAGCCGCAGGCGCCACTTGGGAGACATAGTGCGACCCGAAGGGTTCTGGAAAGTAGGCAGCGTGTAGATCAGCTTGGGCCGATAGCGGATGAGGATGTTTTCAAGGACATCCAGTCGCATTCCCTCTTCGTCCAGCGGCACGCCCAGGAGCCTGGCTCCCGCCCCGCTGAAGATCTGCAGCGCTCCCAGATAACTGGGCGCTTCCACTACCACCTCGTCGCCCGCTGTCACGAAGGCTCGGGCGATCAGGTCCAGGCCCTGCTGAGAACCGGTGATGATCAGGATGTTTTCCGCTCTGACGTTGGCTCCCCGGCGAGCCATGCGGCGGGCAATAGTCTGGCGCAGGGGATAGTAGCCCTCGACAGGACAGGGTTGGAGAAGGGCCTGGCCCGCCGTGTCCAGAACGTGGGTCATGGCTTGCCGGAAATCGTCCAGAGGATAGAGCTCAGGGGCAGGGATGCCGGCGGCGAAAGAGATGGTATCAGCGCGAGTCAAGAGGGCCATCAAGTCACGTAGCAACGGGTCTCGGCCTCCCTCGGTCCGGGGCACGAAGTACTCATTCCATACCAGAGGGTAGGTAGCCAGGTGGTCAGGAGGTTGGGGGAGCGGAGATAGTGGCGAGCGGCGAACAACAGTGCCTCGCCCCACCTGTCCCTCCACCAGACCATCGGCGGCCAGCTCGCGATAGGCGTTGACCACTGTGGTACGGTTCACCCCCAGGGCAGTGGCCATCTTCCGTTCCGGGGGCAGGCGGCTGCTCTCGCTCAGAGTACCATCCAGGATCATCTCCCGCAACTGGTCTCGAATCTGAAGGTAAAGGGGCGTACGGCCGTCCCGGTCCAGACGCAACATCATGATGGACACCTCAACAACCAAGTGTCAACCTAAGGAGTGTGTCCAGACCTGACAGGTTTTGCGCAGGTGCTTTTCAAACCTGTCAGGTCTCAGGTTGACACTAATGGCTCGACCAAGAGCTTCTGATTGGACTGTTCCAATATCATTATAACAGGGATTATAGCCCCTGTCAAGGGCCAATTGGATGGTAATTTGTACCATCCAATGTCTCTATCCATAAACGATAAAGGGGCACTGCACGATGCAGTGCCCCTTTATCGCCTGGCGGTTAGCATGTCAGATCAATCGTTCCGCCAACTTAGCGATAGACCCCTCGATATTCCTCAGGCAAAAGCTCAGCGATGCGATGCATGATCTGGGCGGTGTACTCTTTAAGGCGCTGGCTTTTGCCGCCGGCCTTGCTGGGCAAGGGGTGAAGGGCAAAGGATTGGCCGATGATGACTTTCACCTGGGGGCGTCGCAACCGCTGCAATTCCCCCAGAGCCTTCTCGGCGCCGATGACCCCCACGGGCAACAAAGACACCCCCGTCAGGCAGGCGATGTAGGCGGCTCCGGCGCGTCCCTGTTGCATAACCCCGGTCTTGCTGCGGGTTCCCTCAGGAGCAATGCCCAAAACCTTCCCTTGCTCGAGCGCCTCTATAGCCTGGCTCAAAGCTCGCCGATCCACCTCCCCACGCCGGATAGAGATCGCGCCCACCGAAGCCGCAAGTTGACCTATCACCGGCCTGCGTCGCCACTTGTCCGCCGCCAGGGGATAGAGTCGCCGAGGCAGCGAGCCCATGAGGAGCGGCGGGTCCAGCCAATGGGTGTGGTTGAAGACAGAGATGAAAGGCCCATCGGGAGGCACGTTCTCCAACCCCACTACCTCCCAATCGGTGAAGAGCTTGAAAACAAATCTGACGATGGCTCTCAGAGAACGATAATACCGATCCACGTTTCTCTATTCAAGGCACAAGAGGTCAGAAACCAGGTTTTTCCCGCCGTGGAATCGAATAACTGGCCGACCATATAGTGCTGTCAACGGAAGCCTCTTTTCCAACACAAAAACCTGGTTTCTCGGGCTTCAGTTCTTTACTCGAGGCGCGTCCCCTGTACCTGAACAGCGTAGGTTACTACCGTGCCTCCGAAAGGCAACAGGTTTACCTGGAAGGGAGAGGATTCTCCCGCTGCTGGTGGGTTCTCCAGATCCGCCTGACGAAAGCCCGTCACCCGGCCCTGGGCATCGTAGACGGTGACCAGGACTGTAGCCGTCTCGGCGTCGGCCTGGCCGGTGTTTTCGACCAAACCCCCAACAGTGAAATAGTGCCTCTCGGATTCGCCTTGCTGTTCGGTGATGGTCAAGTCCAAGTAGCGATCTCCCAGAAAGGTCATCGGGTCTCCACTCAGGGTGATGGCCTGATATTTGGCAAAGCTCACTGGCGGGTTAGCAAAGAGGATGGCGAAGGGAACCTTGCCCCCTTGCGGAACGATCCCCAGGGCGACGAAGGCCGATTCCGTGGCCAGCACCTTGTCCTCTCCATCGTAGAGCGAGACCTCTACCTGGACCCGTTCGATGGCTCGGCCCGAGGTGTTTTCCACTTCCCCCAGGCACCAGAGGCTGCCGGCGGGCGTCTCGTAGAAGCCCAGGCCCTTGACCTCAAAAGGCAAAGGGGTAGGCGTGGAGGTCGGGGTTCCCTCCGACGAATGGTCTTCGTGGGGGATGACGAGTTCTTGCCCCAATTGCAATCGCCGGGGATCCAGGATAGCGTTAGCCTCCTGGAGAGCCTCAGCACTGATCCCATACTGGTTAGCGATATCAATCAGGGTATCGCCAGCTTGCACGACGTAGATCACTGGGGTAGGGGTGGGCGTAGGGGGAGAGGTCGGAGCGGGGGTGGACGGCGCTGGCGTCGAGGTGGGCCTGGGCGTCACCGTAGTCAGGTTCACAGGGGCGGTGGCTGCTGGCGTGGGGGTGGACATAGTGATTACCTGACCGCAGCCACATAGCAACAGTGCAGTTACGAATAGGGAAACGAAAAGAATTCTCATCTTCACTACTCCAAGACAGGGGATTTCAGATGGCCCCAATTATACCAGATAGAAGGCAAATGGGCAAGAACCGGCCTTGTCAGAAGAGGGAAATTGTGTTACACTTGTGGGTGACGGATGAAAGCAGGAGGGTGATATGAAAGACCAATTCGTCAGGGATCTCGAAGAGGGCCATAAGGTGTTGAGCCTCTTTCTAAGAAAGTACAACTGAGGAAAACGATGAACTCGAAATATCTGCAAATCCTGGAATTGCCCAAAATACTGGAACGCCTGGCGGAACACACATCCTTCTCCGCTGGCCGAAAGCTGGCCCTGAGCCTGCAGCCTTCCCCTGATCTCGATGAGGTGTCCAGGCGACAGGGGCAGACCAGTGAGGCCAGAGCCCTCCTCAATGCCAGGGCCGATGTCTCCCTGGGCGGGGCGCGGGACGTGCGCCCTCTGGTGGACAGAGCGGAGCACGGCGCCATCCTGCTGCCCGATGAGCTCTTGGGTGTCCACGGCACGTTGGTCAGCGGGCGAGCCCTGCGCCGGGCTATCACCCGCTTGCGGACTCAGTTCCCCCTTCTGGCAAGCACTGCCGGAAAGATCGAGGAGTGCCCTGATGTGGTCGCCGAGATCGCCCGCTGCATCAACGACCGAGCCGAAGTGGTGGATGGGGCGAGTCAAACTCTAGCCAGCATCCGCCGCGAGTTGAGGGAAGCCCACCAGAGGCTGATGGCCAAGCTGGAGAGGATCGTGTCCGCTTCGTCCAATGTCGCCTTCCTCCAGGAGGCTTTCGTCACCCAGCGGGGCGGGCGCTACGTCATTCCGCTCAAGTCAGATTTCAAAGGGCGCATCCCCGGCATCGTCCACGACCAATCGGCCAGCGGCGCTACAGTCTTCATCGAGCCCCTCTCCACCGTCGGGCTGAACAACCGCTGGCGGGAGCTGCAACTTGAAGAGGAGCGGGAGGTGCAGCGCATCCTGGCCGGACTCTCTAACCTGGTGGCCGAGGAAGGCGAGTTCATCGAGCGCACCGTTGAGAGCCTGGCCGAGCTTGACCTGGCTTTCGCCAAGGCCAGGTACGCGGAGAAGATCGAGGGAGTCGAGCCCAGGCTGGTCGCCTTCAGACCTGTCCTGAGCGTAGCCGAAGGAAAAGTGGCCGGTGGCCTGCACCCTGGGTCCAGCATCCAACTGATCAAAGCTCGTCACCCGCTGCTCGATCCGGCGACAGTGGTCTCCACCGATATCCACCTGGACGATGACTATTTCATCATCGTCATCACCGGACCCAACACCGGCGGCAAGACCGTTTCCCTTAAGACCGTTGGGCTTCTGTCCTTGATGAACCAATGTGGCCTGGCTATCCCCGCTGACCAGGGCTCTGCCCTCTCTGTGTTCAACGATATCTATGCCGACATCGGCGACGAGCAGTCCATCGAACAAAGCCTCTCCACCTTCTCCGCCCACATCACCAACGTCATCAGCATCCTGGACCAGGCCGGAGAGCACTCCCTCGTTCTGCTGGACGACCTGGGAGCCGGCACGGACCCGGGCGAAGGTTCGGCCATAGCCAGAGCCTTGCTTTCCCACTTTCTGCGACGGAGGATCACGTCCTTCATCTCCACTCACTACCCGGAATTGAAGTTCTACGCCTACACCACGCCGGGAGTGGAAAACGCCTGTGTGGAGTTCGACCTGGAGACCCTCTCCCCCACTTATGAGCTGAGCATCGGCCTGCCTGGCCGCAGCAACGCTTTCGCCATCGCCCGACGCCTGGGCCTCTCGCCTGAGATCGTGAGCGAGGCCGAGAGCCTGGTTTCGCCTGAGAGCCTGGAAACGGAGGGCTTGCTGGCCGAGATCAAGCAGGCTCATCAGGAGGCCCTGGCCGCCCAGGAGTCAGCGGAGGCCGCCCATCACCGGGCGGAGGATCTGGAGGGAGAGTTGCGCCAGGAGTTAGCCGACATTGAGAAAACAAGGCGTGAGATACTGGGTACTGCTCGCGAGGAGGCCGGACGGGAGCTCGAAGAAGTGCGAGCAGAACTGAGGAGAATCAGGGCTGGGATGGGGATGGCGGCCATCACTCAGGAGTGGGCGGCCCAAGCCAAGGATAAATTGGCGTCGTTGGAGCCCCAGCCCGTGGAGCCCGTCGCTCAACCGCGCTTCATGCCCCAGGGGCCACTAAGTCTGGGCGACACCGTGTGGGTGGCGGGCCTGCAGGCCACCGGCGAGATCACCGAGCTCGCCGGGGACGAGGCCGAGGTGCAGGTGGGCTCTTTCCGGATCAGGGCTGAGGTGAGTGACCTGGAGTTGCGAGGGAAAGCTGCTAAGCCAGAAATCACTGAGCGGGCAGTGAGCGTCCCCAGGGTCTCCTCGCCCGGTCTGGAGCTGAACCTGCGGGGGCAGACGACTGAGGATGCCTTGCCTCGTCTGGATAAGTACCTGAACGATGCGTACCTGGCGGGGTTGCCCCAGGTGCGCATCATCCACGGCAAAGGAACGGGGGCGCTCCGTCGCGTGGTGCGCGACTTTGCAGCAAACCACCCCCTGGTAGCCTCCTACCAGCCTGGCGACCAGTATGAGGGCGGGGAAGGCGCCACAGTGGTGAAGTTGGTCTCCAGGTAAATTTGAATTTGACAAAATCCTTGCCCCGTGCTATAATGTGAGCGTTCACAGTGAGCGTTCACAGCGAGCGTTCACAGTATTGGCTGTGCACACTCCTCATTACTTACTCCTGCTTGACTCCACGAGGTCGCAATGAAGCGTAAGCAAACCACTATCGAAGACGTCGCTGCCCTGGCAGGCGTCTCCCGCCAGACCGTTTCGCGTGCCCTAAATGACAGAGACATAGTTGCTGAAGCAACCCGCCAACGCGTGTTATCCGCGGTTGAGGAGTTAGAGTACCGACCGAGTAAGGTGGCACGGGCTTTGGTTACACGCCGCACTGAAACCGTGGGCCTCGTGGTAGGTGATATCGCCAACCCTTTTTTCCCCGAAGTTGCCCGAGGGGTGGTAGATACGGCCCAGGCCAGAGGGTACAACGTTTTCCTATGCAACTCTGATGGGGACGTGGAGCAGGAAGCCTGCATCCTTCACTCCATGGCCGATCACGCTGTGGATGGCGTCATCATCTACCCTGGCTTTGGTGGCGGAGACAACTTGAGAGCCTTCGCAGAGCACCGCGCGCCACTGGTGGCGATCAACTGTTTTTTTGATTATCCAGGAGCCAGTCGGGTTATGATAGACACCCGCCGTGGGGCGAAACTGGCGGTGAACTATCTGATTGACAAGGGGCACACCGCCATTGGCATGCTGGCCGGGCAAGCCCCATCTCTGAGTCTCATGCGGCGTGTCCGGGGGTATCGTGACGCACTGATGGCCCACGGACTTCCTGTCGTCACCGAGTGGATCTTACCTGGCTCCCCGGTCGTGGCGCGTGGCGTCGAGTCAACCCGCCAACTGCTGACCCAATATCCCCAGATAACGGCGATTTTCGCCTACAATGATTTGCTGGCCGTGGGTGCCATGCAGGCTTGCCAGGAACTGGGCCGCTGTGTGCCCGATGATTGCGCTGTCGTTGGTTTCGATGACATTCCACTGGCTGCTATGTTGGCCCCACCGCTGACCACGGTTGGCGTGGACACGTATGAACTAGGGCGACAGGCAATGAGCCGCCTGTTGGATATGTTGGACAGCCCTGGGACCACCTTTCCTCCTGTCTATCTCAATGTCGAGTTGGTCATTCGGGAGTCGGCGTAGAAGGGGCGGGGAAGTGAGATGATAGGGGGAGAAGGAAAGTGATCCATTCAGATGCAAACACGATCCTGGAGATCAAGAACCTGAAAACCTACTTCTTTCTTGACAATGGCACGGTAAGGGCGGTGGACGGGGTCAATCTGAAGTTGGACCGTCATACCACCCTGGGCCTGGTCGGTGAAAGCGGTTGCGGCAAGAGCGTCACTGCCCGGTCGGTCATGCGGCTCATCCAATCCCCCCCAGGCAAGATCGTGGAAGGTCAGATCTGGCTCTATCAAAATGGGGGCAGGCGAATCGTGGATATTGCCGACCTCGACCCCCGAGGTCCGGAGATACGGAGCATCCGCGGGGGCGAAATCGCGATGGTTTTTCAGGAGCCAATGACCTCCCTGAACCCTTTGTACACGGCAGGGTCACAAATTGCAGAGTCAGTGCAATTGCATCAGAACGTTAGCCACAAGGAGGCGATGGACCGGGCGCTGGAGATGCTCTATAAGGTCCGCATCAGCGATCCTGAGCAGCGACTCCACGAATATCCCCACCAACTGAGCGGCGGCATGCGGCAGCGGGTGATGATTGCCCTGGCCCTGTCCTGCAATCCCGCGATCCTGATCGCGGATGAGCCCACCACGGCCCTCGACGTGACAGTCCAGGCCCAGATCCTGGACCTGATGCGCGAATTACAGAGCGAGTTTGGGTCTTCTATCATCATGATCACCCACAACCTGGGCGTGATCTCCCAGATAGCTGATTACGTGGCGGTGATGTACCTGGGCAAGATCGTTGAATATGCCGACGTGCGGACGGTATTTCACAATCCCCTTCACCCCTATACCATTGGGCTTTTGAACTCCGTTCCAGTATTTGGTAGGAAGGGTAAAAAGGTGCTGGTGTCCATCAAGGGGATGGTTCCGACACCCACCGAAATAATTCCGGGCTGTGCGTTTGCGCCGAGATGCCCTAGCGCCAGGAAGATCTGCGAGGAGGAAGAGCCTGTCCTGCGGGAAGTCGAGCCAGGCCATCAGGTAGCCTGCTTGGGTTGAGTAGCCGAAGGCGTATCGAAACCAACGAGGCATCGCCAGCAGGGTGATGCCAGGTGTTGGCCGTGGCGGACTTGTCGAGCGGGTTCTTTATTCCAGAAAGGAGGTGATAAAGCGGGACCAGAAAGATAAGGGCGGAAGGATCTTCCGCCCCCAGGTTGATTCGCATCTCATGACACAAACAAACTAAAGGAGGAAGACATGTTTACCAACAAGAAGTGGATGATTTTGATCGCCTTGGTGACGATAGCTGCCGTGATACTCCCGGCCTGCGCCGCACCTACCCCCCAGGTGATCGAGAAGGAGGTGGTCGTCGAGAAGCCGGTGGTCGAGACCGTGATCGTCGAGAAGGAGGTGGTCGTCGAGAAGCCGGTGGTCGAGACCGTGGTCGTTGAGAAAGAGGTCGAGAAGCTCGTCGAGGTCGTCGGCGCGATCCCCTATTCCGAGGGTGTGCCCATAGGCACCGGCCCCGAGGCCAAGCGCTTCAAACTCGAAGAGGTTATGACCTACAAGGCGCTGCCTGAGTACCATCAGGCTCCATGGATGGACGCGCTGGTGGCCGACGGCACGATTCCACCCGTCGAGGATCGCCTGCCCAAAGAGCCGCAGGTCATGCTGGCGTCCGGCATGTCGACCGGCATCGGGACTTACGGCGACGTGTGGCGCGACTTTTCCGCCTGCCCCACCGAGGGCTGGAACCTGGGCGCCGGCCAGACGCAGGGTTGGTTCGGGATCAACATCATCTACGAAGAAGCGCTGTTAGTAGATGGCCCCCTGTTCCGGGCCGAAAAGGTCGAGCCGTGGCTCAACCTGGCCAAGGGTTACGAGTGGTCGGACGATGGCTACGAGCTCACCATGCACCTCATCGAGGGCGCCAGGTGGTCCGACGGAGAGCCCTTCAGCGCCGACGACGTCATGTTCACCTGGGAGTATTTCATCCTGGACCCCAACGTCAACTCCACCACCTCCCGCACTACCTGGCAGATCGGCGGCCAGGACGTCAATCTGGAGAAGGTGGACGACTACACCATCAAGTGGACCTTCCCCGTGCCCTTCCCCGTCCAGATGCTGTTCTACATGACCGAGTACAACTTCTCGGTGTGGCCGGAGCACATCTGGAAACCCCTGCACCCCGCCTTCTCGGACAACGACTACATCGCCTTTGACACGGCCTGGCCGCCCGACAAGCTGCCTAACGTCGGCATGGGCCCCTGGATCGCGGTCGAGTACAAGACCGACGAGCTCATGGTCCTGCGCCGCAACCCCTACTACTGGAAGGTGGACGAAGAGGGGAACCAGTTGCCCTACCTGGACGAGGTCGTGTTCGAGAAGGGCTCCAGCGGCGTGGGCCGCACGCTGAACACGCTGGCTGGCACCGGCGACCACAGCAACCTGGAGAACCCCAGCACCTTCAACGAGACACTGAAGCGGGCCGCCGAAGCGGACGCCCACTTTTTCGTCACCTGGGGCCCCGAGATGCTCGCCTTCTCGCTCCACATCAACCAGTCGGCCTCGCTGGGCGTGAAGGATGAGCGGGACACCGAACTGCGCAAGTTGTTCCGCAACGTGACCTTCCGCCGGGCGGTGAGCCAGGCCATTGACCGCGATGGCATCGGCCAGGCGATCATACGCGGCCCCTTCCTGCGCGCCTGGCCGGGTGGCCTCTACCCCGGCGCGGCCGAGTACGACCGCGCCTCCGTCGTCTACTATCCTTACAGCCCCGATACCGCGCGTAAGCTGCTGGCCGGGCTGGGCTTTGAGGACACCGACGGCAACGGCATCCTGAACTGGACCGCGGGCCCGCTGGCCGGCCAGGACCTGGTGATCGCCCTCACTGCCGCCGAGGACCAGGCGGAGTCGGTGAGCATCGGCGAAGCGTTGGTGCCGCTGATGGCCGAGGTCGGCATTCAGGTGAACTTCCGCCCGCTCAAGTCCTCCACACGGGACGATGCGTGGATAACTGGTGAGTGGGAGTGGAACGTAAACCGCGGCGGTCAGGCGTACGCCGTCCCCTTCTCGTATGCCAAGCAGTTGGCGCCAATCACGAAGGAGAGCCCGGACTGGCACCGCGAGGGCGAGCAGCCGCGCGATCTCCAGCCCTTCGAGGAAGAGCTGGTCAAGATCGTGAACGAGTTCGCCCTGGAGCCGGATGCCGAGAAGCGCAACGAGTTGATGTTCGAGTACAATCGTATCTTCACCGAGAACGTCTACAGCACCGGCATCGTCATCGGCAGCTATGGCCTGGCCCTGGCCAAGCGCTTCAACAACATCCCCGCTGGCTCGACGCCGTTCTATTACCAATGGACTTGGGCCAACGTCAACCCCGAGCAGTTCTGGACGTCGCCTGAGAATCAACTGACGCAGATCCGGCCCAACGAGGTCCCAATCTATAAGTAACACGGGCCAGCAGAGAACAGCAGGAGGAGGAGATCTCTCCTCCTCCTGTTGCTGTGTCATTGCGAGCTGCTCCATAGCGCGTTCGCGCTACTCATTGTGAAAGAAACCCGTCAGCGCCGGCCGAGTAGGAGTGAAGCGACGTATCGAGGCCAAGCGGGTTGTCGGTAGAGCCGCTCACTTGGTTTCGATACGCTCTGCTACTCAACCGGCGTTCGCTCCCCGGGTTTTGCATACGACGGTTTGTTTCTTAGTAGCGACCGTAGGGAGCGAAGCAATCCCCTCCGGCGCTGGCTGGAGATTGCTTCGTCGCTTCGCTCCTCGCAATGACACTTCACAGGGAAAGCACCTGCTGCTGTCTTTTCTCGCAATCACTGAGGATTAGCCTATGATCAACTACATCTTGCGTAGACTATTGTTCGCCGTGGTGGTGCTGGTCGGGATCAGCCTGGTCTCCTTTGTCGTCATCCAACTGCCGCCCGGCGACTTTGCCACCGTGTACAAGCAGCGGCTCATCAATCAGGCCGGTATGTCAGCGTCCGAGGCTGAAGCAGTGGCGGATGTTTTCCGGGAAAGATATGGCCTGGACAAGCCCATATTTATCCAGTACGTCAACTGGATCAAAGGCATCGTGACCGAGGGAAACTTTGGCTTTTCTATGGCCTATGGGAGGGACGTGGGGGTGCTGATCAGAGAGCGCTTGCCGCGCACCATCCTGCTGGCTTTGCTGGCCCACGCCACTTCGACCCTGGTCGGCGTCGTCGTCGGCATCTATATCGCACCCCGCCAGTATAGTCTGAGTGACAACGTTGCCGCGTTCGTGGCCTTTATCTTTACCTCGTTGCCCCGCTTTTGGGTCGCGCTCGTCATGATATACCTCCTCGTTTTTGTGTTCAAGCAGCAACATGTCAGTTCCTTCTTTTCCCCACAATACGTGCTCGCCCCGTGGTCCTGGCCCAAGCTGCTGGACTTTATCAAGCACATCTGGCCGGTGATCCTCATCGCCGGCCTGGGCGGAGTGGCCCGCAACATGCGCGTCATGCGGGGGAACCTCTTGGACGTGTTGAACGCGCAGTACGTGACGACCGCGCGCTCGAAAGGACTAACTGAAACAAAGGTGATGTACAAACACGCCGTCCCCAACGCCCTGCACCCGATCATTATGTACCAGGGTATGGTGCTGCCCTACATGGTGCAAGGCGAGCTACAGGCAGCCATCGTGATGAGCATCCCAACCATCAGCCCCATGTTCTACGATTCGCTGATCAATCAGGACATCTATATCACGGGCGGTATCCTGCTGATGTACAGCGTGATGCTGGTGGTAGGCAATATCCTGGCCGATGTCTTTTTGGCCATACTGGACCCGCGCATCCGATACGCCTAGCGCACGCCCGAATTCCTGACCGTTTTGGGAGTTGAGACATGAATCAAACGGATCTCATCGAGCCCGCAGCGTCCGCTGTCCTGGAAGAAAAAGAGCTGCACGAGAGCTATTTTCAGCTCGTTTGGCAAAGGTTCAAAAAGAGCAAGCCGGCCATCATCGGCGGCTTAATGCTCCTCATGCTGGTCATCCTGGCGTTCTTTTCGGACTTTTTCTCCCCCACCGACCCCCTGAAACTGGACATGCCGGCCAGTTTTACGCCTCCCCAACGGGTCCACTTCGTAGATAGCGAAGGCAAGTTTCACCTGCGACCCTTCACCTACTTGCAGGTGGTCGAGCTTGACCCCACGACCTTTGCACCCCAGTGGACGGAGGACCAGAGCCAGCGTTACCATCTCAGGTTTTTCGTCAGGAGCTGGGAGTACAAGCTGCTGGGTATTATCCCCTCCCGCTGGCACCTTTACGGCGTGGAGGAGGGAGGCACCGTTTATCTCCTCGGGACCGACAAGTTCGGTCGGGATCTATGGGGCAGGGCCTGTCGCGCGGGACGCATCTCCCTGACCTTGAGCTTGTTTGCCACTTTTATCAGCGTCGCTGTAGGCTCTGTTCTGGGCGTCGTATCCGGTTATTATGGCGGTGGGATTGACAATGTGTTGCAGCGCTTTGTCGAGTTCGTCCAGTCCTTTCCCCAGTTGCCTCTGTGGATGGCTCTGGCAGCCATCATCCCTCGCACGTGGGACTCGTTCAGGGTTTTTGTCATCATGGCCTTCATTTTCGCCCTGCTGGGCTGGACCGTGCTCGCCCGGGAGGTTCGCGGCAAGGTGATGGCCTTTCGGGAGACAGACTTTATCCTGGCCGCCAAGGAGATGGGGGCCTCCGACGCACGCATCATCTTTCGTCACCTGTACCCCAACTCCTTGAGTCACATTATCGTCGTTTTGACCCTGACCATTCCGGACATTATCCTGGCGGAAGCTTTCCTCAGTTTCCTGGGCATTGGCATCCAGGCACCTCTGACGAGCTGGGGGCTTCTCATGCACGATGCCCAGAACCTGCAGACCCTGGGCTCTCACCCCTGGATCATGAGTCCCGTTATCTTGATCATTGTCGCGGTGTTGGGCTTCAACTTTTTGGGCGATGGACTGCGAGACGCGGCTGACCCGTATTCCATCGTATAAGTAGAACAAAGGCTACAAAATGGATGCCAACGACAACATCATCCTCGAGGTCAAAGATCTCAAGCAGTATTTTCCCATCCACACGGGTTTCCTCCAGAGAATGGTGGGCTACGTGAGGGCAGTGGATGGGGTGAGCTTTTTCATCCGCGAGAACGAGGTCCTGGGCCTGGTGGGGGAAAGTGGCTGTGGCAAAACCACGACGGGACGGACGATCCTGCGCCTCTACGATCCCACTGCTGGAGAGATCTGGTACCGTAAGGGGAACGGAGAGCGGGTGGAGATATCTCACCTCAACCAGAAAGAGATGAAGCCGCTGCGCCGGGAGATGCGCATGATCTTCCAGGATCCTTTCAGCTCTCTCAATCCCCGGCTGACGGTCAAGGACATCATTGGCGAGCCGCTCGCCATCCACGGGGTCGCCAGGGGGAAAGAAATGGAAGACAGAGTGGCGGAGTTGATGAGGGCGGTAGGACTTGACCCCGCATATATGCGCCGTTATCCCCACGAGTTCTCTGGCGGGCAGCGGCAGAGAATCGGCCTGGCTCGAACCCTTTCGCTCAGCCCCCGCCTCATCATCGCCGACGAGCCGGTATCCGCCCTGGACGTGTCCATCCAGGCTCAGGTGCTAAATCTCTTGCAGGAGTTGCAGGAAAGGCTGGGGCTCACCCTGCTATTCATCGCCCACGATCTGTCCGTAGTGGAGCACGTGTCCAATCGCATCGCCGTGATGTACGTCGGCAAGATCATCGAAATGGCGGAAACAGAGGAAGTGCTCAGGCATCCCCTGCACCCTTATGCCGAAGCCCTGATTTCCGCTGTCCCGCCGGCGGACCCGGACATTCGCCTCCATCGGATTATCTTGGAGGGCGAAGTTGCCAGCCCCACGTATCCACCTGCGGGCTGTATATTCCACCCTCGATGCCGCTACGCTGAGAATGTTTGCAGCCAAGAGGAGCCGCAACTGATTGAGGCCGAACCCGATCACTACGTCAGTTGTCACTTTGCCGCAGAGTTGAGTCTACTGGGGATTGGAGGCTGAACGTGAGCGAGTCCATCGAAAAAAGGAGGCCAGTTTTGAAACGGTTTTTGATTCCTGCTTTGCTTGTCGTCCTGGTATCTGCACTGTGCGTAGCCGGGGTGATTGAAGGGTACGCCGCACCCCCGTTATCTTCTCCTGTCGGTGTAACACCTACGCCGAAGCCCAGGCTCCCACCGGGGGTGGTGTCCGGTGTGGTGTGCGACGCCGAGGGGCCAGTGGCCGGGGCCGCCGTGCGCGTGCAGCTCACTGACAACCAAACGACCACCGCCGCCGATGGCTCCTTCACTCTTAGACGCCTCGCCGCTGGTGTGCCGGTGAACATCACCGCCTGGGCCGAGGGTTACAACATCGGCTGGACCAGCGCCACCCCTGGCCTGGAGCCTGTTACCATTACCCTCAAACCCCTTTACACCACCGACAACCTCGATTACGAATGGTTCTCATACGAGGGTGTCAAGGGCTCCGCCAGTTGCGCCCCGTGCCACACCGCCTATACCGAGTGGAGAGCCGACGCCCACTCCCAATCCGCCACCAACCCCCGTTTTCTGACCATGTACCAGGGCACCGATGTGCAGGGTAATAAGAGCCCGCGCACCCAATATGGGGCCGGTGGTGCTCTATCCCCCGATCCTTCTCAGCCATACTACGGCCCTGGCTACAAGGCCGACTTTCCCGATAGGACGGGCAATTGCGCTGCTTGCCATACCCCATTGGCATCCAATATGGAGCCAGGCAACACCTGCGGATGGTCAGGCTGCCACACCGAGCTGACGGGGCAGCTATCGCAATCTGTGCCCGATTCGCTTGCTTTGCCCTTAGACCAGTATGGCGTCAGCCCTCTCGATCTGACCGGCGACGCCGCCGATGGGGTGGGCTGCGACTTCTGCCACAAGATCGGTGACGTGATACTCGACCCCGACACGGGGTTGCCCTATGCTGCCAGGCCGGGCATCTCCTCCATGCGATTGTATCGTCCCCCTGAAGAGCAGCAGCTCTTCTTCGGCACCTTTGACGACGTGGCCCGGCGGGTGACTTATCTGCCGCTAGAGGAGGAGAGCGCCTTTTGTGCCCCCTGCCACTACGGCGTCTTTGGAGGCGTGGCGGGCACTTATGACGTGGCTGGGGGCGTCGTGATCTACAACTCCTACGGGGAGTGGTTGGAGAGCCCCTACAGCGACCCGGAAACCGGCCAGACCTGCCAGGATTGCCACATGCCCACGGTTGACTACGACTATTTTGTCTACCCTGCGTTGGGCGGGCTGCATCGCGATCCCGACCGCATCCACGACCACTATATGGCTGGAGCGAGTGACGAGACGCTGTTGCAAAACTCCGTCACCATGACCACCACGGCTCGACTGAGCTCGCCGAAGTCGGCTCGGTTGAAGGGGCAGGAGGTGCTGGTGGAGGTGAGCATCACCAACGACAAAACCGGCCACCACGTTCCCACCGGCGTGCCGCTGCGCCAGATGATCCTGGTGGTGCAGGCCACCGACACCGACGGCAATCTGCTGCCGTTGCGTGATGGCCCGGTGCTGCCCGATTGGACCGGCAACTACGCCGGGCAGTCGGGGCAGTACTACGCCAAGATCCTGGAGGATGAGTGGACCGGAGAGTCGCCGACGGCAGCCTACTGGCGGGATATCAGCCTGGTGGAGGACACGCGCCTCCCGGCCTTTGCGACGGACGTCAGCCAATATGCCTTTGCAGCGCCCGCCGAGGGTTCCGTCACCGTCGAGGCGCGCCTTGTCTTCCGCAGGGCCTTCCAGGAGTTGATGGAGCAGAAAGGGTGGGATGATCCCGACATCGTGATGGAGGAAGAGACCATCGTGGTGGGTGTTCCCTAGACGAGTCGAATTCCCAAGGAACTGGAGGCTGAATGTGAGCAAGCCTGGTAGAAATGCGGCCTTTCTGGCCTATCTCCTTCCTATCGTTGGTTGGCTTTACGTGCTTCTCTTTCGGAGGAAGGACGAGTTCGCCGTATACCACGCCAAACAGTCCATGATGCTCACGATGACCGCCGTAGGCGCACCGGCGGTCTGGGCACTTTTCGCCTGGATCGTCTCCTGGCTTCCTTTGGCTGGCCCCATCATTTCGGTTGCTCTATTTGCCCTGGTTATACTCGCATACATCTTCCTGGCCGCAACCTGGGTCATCGGCATGGTGTATGCGTTACAGGCAAAAATGAAGCCTGTCCCCGTGGTGGGAGGATGGGCGGAACGGATTCCCATTGGAAAGCTCCCTCAAGATAAACCTCAGGGACAATGAAATGCCCAACAGCGAGATCAGAAAGGATGCTTTCTAGATGACAACACTAATACATCAGCGTGTTGAAGCGGCGAGAGCAGGAACAAATCCAACGGTCATCAGTCGCGTCCCATCGGGGTGGGTAGTTCTGGGTGATGTTCAATTTCTTCGCGGCTATTCGTTACTTCTGGCTGATCCCGTGGTGTCAGATTTAAACTCTCTTGATGAAGAACGGCGTATGCGGTTTCTGCAAGACATGGTGATTCTTGGGGATGCACTATTGGAAGTCACAGGGGCCTATCGGATAAATTACGAGATCCTGGGTAACACTGAGGCGGCTCTGCATGTGCATGTTTTTCCTCGCTATATGACCGAGCCTGAAGAATTACGCAAGGGGCCGGTATGGTATTATGACAGAGAGTATAGACTCTCGATCAAGTTCGATGCGGATCGAGATAAGGAGCTAATGCGGCAAATAGCGAAAGCCATCCAATGGCGTTTGTAATGTCCACGTCAAGTCAGGGGTAAGTCCCGCCCAACAAGTCGCTCTGCGAGCCGTTCGCTCGAAGCCATGCACTGCGATTTGTTCGCCCAAAGCGTGGGGGATGATTAGAACCTGCCAAACGGCTGATAGGCAGGCCCAAAAAGGAAATGGAGGATGCAAATGGCTGGAAAACTATCTGGCAAGAAGGTGGCCATCATCGTGGCCCATGAGTTCGAGGACGTCGAGCTGCTTTTCCCGTTGCTGAGGCTCAGCGAGGAGGGGGCTGAAATCGTGGTGGTGCCCGTGCGCGAGGGTCTCCATCCTCGCCCGCACGTCGAAGGGAAGCCTGTCACAGGCCGCTTCGGCCACACTGTCCCCATACCTGTCATGGCAGAGGGCAACCGGTACAGCGTGAGCAGCGTCGAGGAGCTCAGCGCCGATGACGTTGACTGCGTACTCTTCCCCGGCGGGTATTCCCCCGATGCCTTGCGATTGCACCAAGGGACCCTCGATCTGGTGCGTGAGTGTCACCGGCGGGGCAAGCTGCTGGCCGCCATCTGCCACGGCCCCTGGATTTTGATCTCTGCGGGGATCATGGAGGGGAGACAGGCCACCGGCTACGTGGCCGTGCGAGACGACCTGGTAAACGCAGGGGCCGAATTCGTGGATGTGCCAGCGGTCCGGGACGGCAACATCATCACCGGCAGGGTGCCTGACGATTTGCCTGAGTTCTGCCAGGAGATCATCAAGGCCCTGTCTGAGTGAGCCGGCTTGGGGACACGTAGTGACGACTTCAGTCGTCATTTCCGCAAAAGCGACTGAAGCCTGTGGTGAGCGAAGTCGAACCATCGCTACTACGTTTATCCATAATGCCCTTGGACGGTCGCGATAGCCCGCACGAGCGGGCTTTGACTTTGTGGCGGAGGATGCGAGCAATTGCACGACGAGCAGGATCGGGAAAAAGCAAGAGACGAGCAGTTGGAAGCAGAAACCTACCAGCCGGTTTTTGATGCCCGTTTCAGTTGGCGGTCCATCAAGCAGAGGCCCAAACGAAAAGGGCCTATCCTGGTCACCGTAACACTCGTAGGCATCATCATACTTGCGGCATGTGCAGTTTGCGCTGTGAGGTTTCTAAGCCCCTTTGCTTTCGCCTGTAGTCGAGACAACCGAGGCGAGGAAACTTGTTTTGTCTTCTTCCGGCAGCCTTTGCCCCCAGCGTGCCCGCCAGACTGTCATGCAGCCGACCTCAGCCAGGCTAACCTGAGCGGTGTTGAGCTCAATAAGGCCGATTTAAGCGCAGCCATCCTGCGCAGGGCCGAACTGCGCGAGGCCAGACTGATCAAGGCCGATCTGAGCGGTGCCGATTTGAGCCGGGCAGATCTGCGTCGAGCCAGCCTTCTGGACGCCAACCTGTCCGAGGCCAGGCTGAAAAGGGCCGATCTCACCAGGGCTGACCTGCGTATAGCCAACCTGGAAAAGGCCGATCTGAGCCTGGCTGACCTGTTCGAGGCCGACCTGAGCGCAACCAATCTGCGCTGGGCCAACCTGGTGAGGGCTGATCTGACCGGGGCGGATCTGCGCGAGGCCATGCTCTTCGAGGCGGATCTGCGCGAGGCCGATTTGAGCGGGGCCAGTCTCTACCAGACCTTCCTGCGCAGGGCCGATCTGAGTGGGGCCATCCTGGAAGGAGCCGATCTGCGCCTGGCTGACCTGCGCGAGGCCGATCTGAGCGGGGCCAACCTCAACGGAGCGTGGTATAACGATACGACCCTGTGGCCAGAGGGTTTTGATCCCGCCCAGGAGGGCGCAGTTTTCCAATACTGATCAAGGAGCTGGTAGTCTCCCCGCAGAGTGTGGCTGCTCCCTGAAGGGTTTTTGCCTGTCATTGCGAGAAACGAAGTGACGAAGCAATCCCCAGCCCGCAATGAGGGAGATTGCTTCGCTCCCTGCGGTCGCTCGCAATGACACAGTTGCAACACCCAAAGGGGAGACCATCAAGGAGCGGAAAGGAGAGTTTTGATGCCGAAAATCACCCTGATCGGCGCCGGCAGCGTCGTCTTCACCCGCAATCTGAGTAGCGACATCCTGCTGACGCCAGCATTGCAAGAGAGCACTATCGCCCTGATGGACATTGACCCTGAGCGGTTGGCTCAGGCTCACGATTTGGTCCAGGCGATTATTGACCAGCGTGGGTTAAAGGCCCAGGTGGAAGCCACCACCGACCGACGGGAGGCCGTGCGAGATGCCGATTACGTGATCACCACCTTCCAGCAGGGTGGGCTGGATGCCTACGCCCTGGATATCGAGATCCCCCAACGCTACGGCGTGGAGCAGTGCGTGGGCGACACGCTGGGGCCGGGCGGCGTCTTCCGAGGATTGCGCACTATTCCGGTGCTGATTGACCTGGGCCAAGACATGGATGACCTCGCGCCGGACGCGCTGCTGCTCAACTACGTCAACCCGATGGCGGCCAACTGTTGGGCCGTGGATGTAGCCACCGGTCGCCCTCACGTGGGCCTGTGCCACAGCGTGCAGGGCACCAGCGAGATGCTGGCTGAGTGGATCGGTGTGCCCTACGACGAAGTGGTCTATCTCTGTGCCGGCATCAACCATCAGGCCTGGTTTCTGGAGTTCCGCCGGAGCAAGGAGGACCTCTACCCGCTGATCTGGGAGGCCATCGGGCGGCCGGAGGTCTACGCCCAGGAGCCGGTGCGCATCGAGCTGATGAAGCACTTTGGCTACTTTGTCACCGAATCCAGCGGCCACGCCAGCGAGTACCTGCCCTATTTCCGCAAAAACGCCCGGATGGTGAACGACGACCTGGTGCCGCGTCTCAAGGACGAGGTCAACTACTGGTTCGACTTTGGCCGCACAGGCGGCTATCTGCGCCACTGCATCGAGGCTTTTGCAGAGGCTCAGAAAGAATATCAGGAACTGCTGGAAGGCGTCAAGTCCCTGCCCACCCAGCGCACCCACGAGTATAGCTCCTACATCATCGAGGCGATGGAGACCAACCAAGCGGTGCGCATCAATGGCAACGTGCCCAACTGGGGCCTGATTGACAATCTGCCCCAGGGGTGCTGCGTGGAAGTGCCGTGCCTGGTGGACGGCAACGGTGTTCAGCCCACGGCTGTCGGCGCGCTGCCTACCCAACTGGCCGCCCTCAACCGCACCAACGTCAACGTGCAGGAACTCATCGTCGAGGCTGCTCTGACCGGTGACACTGAGGCAGTTTACCATGCTGTCATGCTCGACCCGCTGACCGCCGCTGTGTGTACCCTGTCCCAGATCCGCTCAATGGTGGATGAACTGTTGGTGGCGCAGAGCCAGTGGTTGCCCCAGTTCTAGAAACTCAAATCAAAAGGAGCCTTTGATGACTAAAATTGCGTTCATCGGTGCAGGAAGTTTGGAATTCACTCGTAAACTGGCCAGGGACCTCATGACCTTCCCCCTGTTGCAAGACGCTACGCTGGCCTTGATGGACATTGACGCCGAACGCCTGGACTTCGCTCAGAGGTCTGTCCAGAAAATTGTGGACCTGGGCAATTATCCGGCCACAGTGGAGGCAACCATGGACCGGGGGGAGGCCCTGAAGGATGCAGATGTAGTGCTGATCACCATCCTGGCCGGGGCGACGGACGTGTGGCGTCACGACATCGAGATCCCCAAGAAATACGGGGTGGATATCAACATCGGCGATACCCGTGGCCCATCAGGCATCTTCCGAGCGCTGCGTACCATCCCGGTGATGCTGGGCATCGCCCATGACATGGAGCGCTACTGTCCCGACGCCACCATGCTCAACTATACCAATCCCATGGCCATGCTTTGCCGCGCCATGCAGCGGGCAACCAGTATCCGCCTCACCGGGCTGTGCCACAGTGTCCAGGGCACAGCGATGATGCTGGCTCGTTGGATCGATGCGCCTATGGAAGAGATCACCTATACCTGTGCCGGCATCAATCATCTGGCCTGGTACCTGAAGTTTGAGTGGAATGGCAAAGATGCGTACCCCCTCATCCGCAGGGCCATTACTGGGAATCCAGAGATCTATAACGAAGAGATCGTGCGCAACGAGATGTTCCTCCACCTCGATTATTACGTGACCGAGTCCAGCGGTCACAACTCCGAGTACAACTGGTGGTTCCGCAAGCGGCCTGATCTGATCGAGAAGTACTGCACCCACGGCACCGGATGGAATCCCGGCGAGCACGCCTACATCCTCAAGGAATATCAGAAGCGCGAGGATAACTGGCGTGACGAGGCAAAAAAGTGGTTCGCCGACGACACGTCCATTTCGCTGGAGCGGGGACACGAATACGCAGCCTACATCATCAACGCGCTGATGGGGGGTGAACCCTTCGAGTTCAATGGCAATGTGCCCAACGCGAGCCTGGTAACCAACCTGCCTGAGAACGCTTGCGTGGAAGTGCCGGTTTGGGCCAGTCGCAAGGGGTTAAGCCCCGTGCAAGTGGGCGCGTTGCCGCCCCAATGCGCACTGCTAACCAACCTGAGCGCCTCCATTGAGGAGATGGCGGTCGAAGCCGCTCTCACTGGCGACCCCCGGCTGGTCTTCCAGGCCATCGCCTTCGATCCGTTGACCGCATCTGTCCTCTCGCTGGCCGAGATCAAGCAAATGGTCAACGAAATGTTCCAGCAAAACCGGGGCCACCTGCCTCAGTTCAAGCACTTTGAAGTGTAGTACGGTTTAGCTATCACACATAGGAAGGAGTCCAATAGCTAACATGCCCAAAATCACCTTCATCGGAGCTGGCAGCACCGTTTTCGCCAAGCGTCTGCTAGTTGACATCCTGAGCTTTCCTGAGCTGGCTAACTCCACCATTAGCCTGCACGACATTGATGAGAAACGCCTGCGCACCTCGGAGGTCGTGGCCCACAAAGTAGCCCAGGCCCTGGATGCTCACCCCACCATCGAAGCCACCACCGACCGCCGGGCAGCTCTGGATGGCGCAGATTATGCCATCAGCATGTTCCAGGTGGCTGGTTATAAGCCGGGCACAGTGGTTGACTTCGAAGTTCCCAAGAAATACGGCCTGCGTCAGACGATTGGCGATACGTCAGGCATTGGTGGCATCATGCGCGCCCTGCGCACCATCCCCGTCCTGCTGGATGTATGCCACGACATGCAAAACCTGTGCCCTGGCGTTACTTTCCTGAACTACGTCAACCCGATGGCCATGAACTGCTGGGCCATCAGCCGGGCCAGCAAGGTCAAGACAGTGGGGTTGTGTCACAGTGTCCAGGGCACGGCGGCACAACTGGCCTACGACATCGGCGTGCCGCTGGAGGAGATCAACTACCTGTGCGCGGGCATCAATCACATGGCCTTCTACCTGCGCTTCGAGCGCAAGACAGAGGACGGCGTCGAGGACCTCTACCCGCGCATCCGCCAGGTGGTGGAGGAGGGCCGGGTGCCCGACTGGAACCTGGTGCGCTACGAGATGCTCACCCGCCTGGGCTATTTCGTCACCGAGTCCAGCGAGCACTTTGCCGAATACGTGCCCTGGTTCATCAAGCGGGATCGCCCCGACCTGCTTGAGCGCTTCAACGTTCCGCTGGATGAATACCTTCGGCGTTGTGAAGCTCAAATGAATATATGGGAGGTTATGCAGGAGAGCCTGGAGGACCCCGACATCTCCATCACAGAGGTCACGCCTGAGATGTTGGAGAGCGCTCGCAAGGCATTGGAGAGCACCGTCATACCCGCCCATTTCATTGAAGAGATATTTGAACTGAGGGTGAGCGGCGAATATGCCCCGCTGATCATCCACAGCGTGGAGACTGGCACGCCCCGCGTGGTCTACGGCAATGTGCCCAACCGTGGTCTGATTGACAACCTGCCCCCAGGCTGCATCGTGGAAGTTCCGTGTGTGGTGGACAAGAACGGCGTGCAACCCACCCGCATCGGTGCCCTGCCCCCGCACCTGGCCGCGCTGATGCAGACCAACATCAACGTGCAGGCGCTGACGGTGGAAGCGGCCCTGACCCACAAACGAGAGCACATCTACCACGCCGCCATGCTCGACCCCCACACCGCCGCCGAACTGGACCTGGATCAGATCTGGAGTCTGGTGGACGACCTGATTGAGGCGCACGGCGACTGGTTGCCGACCTATCGGTGACATCTGGGGCCGAAAGGGCACAAGAGGCAGCCCTTCCAGCCTGTCCCTCGAACAGGTTGGAAGGGCTGCCTCGTTTTTGTGCCGGGGATCATTTGGGGGCAGACGACTGAGGAGGCGTTGCCTCGCCTGGATAAGTACCTGAACGATGCGTATCCGGCGGGGCCGCCCCAAGGGAACCCAGGGCAGGCGATCCTTGACTGCTCAGCACCACGCTGGCATCAACAATCATGACCTGTCCTCGTGGTCCTTTCTGGAGGCCTCATATAGTTCGGTGGCAGTCACGCCGGCCCTCTCCAGTTCGCGGGAGAGGCGTACCATGCTCAAATAGGCCCGTAGTCGCCGCAGGCGCTCATATTCGTCAATGGACAGGATCACTGCGTCGGGCTCCCCCCGGCAGGTTACGATCACCGGCTCCCTCTGTGCACGCTTGAGCAACTCGGAGAAATCGCTCTTGGCTTTAGAAATAGAAACTCTCATCACACGCTCTCAGTCCAAGTTGGTTGATCCGTCAATCCACAGTCCGTTGTCCCTTCCCCACCACCACAAAGTGCGATAGTCCAAAGGCTCGCAGCGGGGTGCTTTCCAGAGCGTAAGTGAGCCGGCGCAAAAAGCCCCCCATCCTCGGGCGGCGGGCCGCGATTTTATCGTAGCCAGGGTAGATTTGGGTGTGCACGATGATTTCAACGTCGAGACCCTCGAACAGCCGCCGCATGTCGCCTCTCGTGTAAGCCCGCACGTGGGGGCAAAACTGCCGCCGCAGGAAATCCGGCAGGTAGTTGACCAGCGGGATGTTGCCGAAGCGGTACTTTCCGCGCCAGAAGATGCCGTGGGTCTCCAGGGGGTAGAGACGGTTGGGAGCGAAGATGACCATGCGCCCTCCCCGCTTGATCACCCGATGAGCCTCGTGGATGGCCTGGCGATCGTCCTCGACGTGCTCGATGACCTCGTGCAGGAGCACCACATCGAAGAAGCCGTCGGGGAAGGGCAACTTCTCCGCTGGAGCCAGGTGGATATTGGGCAGCGTCCGGCTGGCCTCCGCCACCTTCTCCGGGTCCACGTCTACGCCGTAGACTTCCTCGCTGAAAGTCCGCATCTTTTTTACGTACGCTCCCAGCCCGCAGCCCACGTCCAGGATGCGCTGGCCCTCCAGTGGCGCGTACTCGCGGATCAGGGCCAATCTCCTGTCCTGCCCAAAGCGCCAGACGTAGCTGGGATGGCCGAGGGTGATGGCTTTGTCGTCGGGCAACATCGCGATACTCCTAACGATTCACTGTTCCGGTTCTCTCGTGCCAGCTACCAGTCCTGCTGTTCCCAAAGCAGCCAGGGCGAAGATGCCGGCCGCGCAAAGGAAGATGAAACGGAGACCCAGCCCTGTGGCGATCACTGCGCCAGCCATTGGAGCTATGGCATTAGCCATGGAGACAGCGCTGGAGTCCAGGCCGTACACAATCCCCTGCCGGCCTTCCGGTGCCAGGTTGGCTAATGTGGCACTGACGGAAGCCAGGATACCCCCCAGCGCTACTCCCACTGCACCTTGCAGGATCAGCAGTTGGGTGGGTGTGTTGACAAAGAACTGAGGGATGTGCAGCACTGCCGCTCCTAGCGCACAAGCCACCAGCACACGCCGATAGCCGATGCGATCGCCGACTCGCCCCAAGGTTACCGCCCCCAGGGCGCTGGCAGCCGCTCCCACACCCGTGATCAACCCTGTGATAGAGGCCACCCGTTCTCCATCTGGCATCAAGGACTGAACGAAAAGCGGCAACATAGGGCCTACGATCCTCGCCCCAAAACGCATTACCACCCGGGTGCCGAACATGATCAACAGAGCCCGCGAGCGCAGCACCAAAGCCAACCCTTGCCAGAATCCCTCGGCTGCACTCGTGCCGAGGCCCTCGGCTGGCGAGTCCTCCTTCTGTCGGGAGGGCTCGAAGTGCTCCTCAACCAGGAAGAACACGCCCAGGCCCGCTGCGAAGAGCAATGCGGCCGTCACCCAGAAGGCGGCCTGATAGCCAAAAGCATCGGCCACCAAACCACCCAACAGTGGCCCGGCCGAGGCTCCGCTGTAGACCGCCATCTGCAACAGCCCCAAAGCATAGCCGGCTCTCCGGCGAGGCGCTGAACTGGCTACCAGCGTGGTGGCCGCAGGCACGGTGCCTGTCACACAGCCCTGCAGTACCCGCAGCACCGCCAGTTGCTGCACGTTGCGCACAAATCCCATGGCGCCAAGCAGCACTGCTCCGCCGAACATAGCGCGCTCTACCATCAACTTGCGCCCGTGGCGATCGGCCAGGGAGCCCCAGATAGGGGCAAAGATGGCCATGGTGATGGCCTGGCCAGTGAACAGGAGCGCCGACCACATTTCCACCTGCCCCAGGCCGGTCACCCCCAACTGCTGCACGTAGTAGGGCAGGAAGGGCATGATCACGTTGAAGCCAGCGATAGCCACCAACTCCGCCACCCAGATAACGTATAGATTGCGCTGCCAACCTCGCTTCGACGAATCCGCTTCCATTTATCACCATGCGGCTCCCTGGTGTGACAGGCTATCTCAGGGGCCAAATGAGAGTTCATAGGCCAAGGAACTATACCACAAGTCAACTTACAGGGCAAGTTGCTTCCCAAAAAGAATGCTGTGCGGTAGCACCGCACAGCATCATTGGGAACTCAGTCAAATGAACAGAGGCCGAAGTTCTTCGTTAGCCCGTTGGCTCATCTTCCAACGGCACCCTGTTTAGCACGATATATCGCTCGATCTCGTCACGATGATCGTCATAGTAGCTGAGAGCGTCGAAGATCTGCGCCAGGCGCAAGTGAGGAAGCTTGCGAGCAATTTCATCCGGGGGCTCGCCAAACTTCCAATGTTCGACGATGGCCCGCACCGGCGTCCGCGTCCCTTTGATCACCGGCTCACCGCTTAGCACGTTTGCCTGTTGCTCGATGTAGGGATGCTCCGTCACTTCACCTGTTGGCCGAGCAACGGTACGGGGTTGGAGCAACTCACGTAGCTCACGGACGGTGCCTTCAAGGATGTCTAGCCGATGGGTAAGTTGCTGTGTGCCAGAGATTGTCTGACTCATCTGGTATCTCCTGCGAAAGTAGCTGACTCAATCTATATTGTACTACAAGTGACCCGGCAAGTAAAGTTTCACCAGTTCATGCGGGCTTACCGGTTGAAGCATCATAGGGCATCTCGCTGCCGTGAATGCGTCTCCATACTCGCCGAGACAACTCTTCTTGAGATAAATCGGGGTGCCACTGGCGTTCGGTCGTCCAGGCCACTTTGAGGGCAAAACTCCACAACTGGAAGAGAAGCTGCAATTTCCGCGCTGGCGTCATCTCCCGCCAGATGGCCACCTGCTGGGGATCCAGCGTACCCAGCCGGCGGCGAAAGTCTTCGGCCAGGTGAAGGATGGCCGGTGTTAGTTCATCTGAGTCACTCATGCTCATCTGGCTCAAAAAGACTGCGTTGGTTTATACGGCTTTCAGCAATCAGTCTTTGCCTGGCGATCTCACAATAATTGCTATCAATCTCAACCCCGATCCCTTTCCGTTTTCCCTCAACACAGGCAACAAGGGTTGACCCACTGCCGAGGAAAGGGTCGAGCACCGTATCCCCCACGAAAGTAAACAGCTTTATGCACCTTCGCGGTAGTTCCACAGGAAACGGGGCCGGGTGTCCGGCCCTCTTCTTGCTCTCTCCGCTGAAGTTCCACACCCCATTGGTCCACTCCAGAAACTCTTCCCTGGTAATATCAGACTGCCTGCTCCCACCTATCTTTTTCCATTGCTTCTTGTAAAGGACAACGATCACTTCAACTGGAGCGATCACGTAAGGGGCGGACGCGCTGAGCCAGGAGCCCCACGCCGTTCGCCTGGAGATGTTCTGCTCGTTCCATACGATGGTGGAGTGATATTTCCAGCCAATTTGCTTGGCGATGGTGGTGATGTCAGCGCATACGCTCTGCTGCCCGCCTTTGTTCTTGTCCAAAGGTATGTTGAGACAAAACCTCCCATCGTCTCTTGCGAGCTTCAGGCATCTGGCCAGCCACTCCCTGGTGAACTCCAGATAGCCCTCGTAGGAGATGTCATCATCATAAGAGCCGTATTTGATGTCCACGTTGTAGGGGGGCGAGGTTACGATAAGATCAATGCTGTTCTCCCCCACGCACTCTGTGGTTAGAAAATCATCGTGGTAGATGAATACCGAATCTGCCTGAAAGTAAAGCTTTTCGCTTCCTGGAGATTCCATCAGGCTATCCCCTGAGAACTTGGGCCATTCATCCCATTCGATGGACTCCAGTTTCTCCGTCTCGATCAGTGTAATTCTGTCCGGTCGCCCCGGTCTGCTATAAACCCTGTATCTTGCGGCTCCGGCTGAATGTACGGTTGTGCTCAGGTCAACCAACTGCTCAACCAATTTGATCAGGTCGGCACGCTTCACGACGACGAACGCCCCCTTCTTTTCAAAAGCTATCAGCTCCGCTTTGCCGTCGTACAGCCAGCCACGGTCACGCTCTCTCACGCCATGCAACTCTATCCATATCCATTTATCCTGGACATCAGGGTCACGGTGACTCACCCGCTTCATGCCCTTCACATCAACCCTGTGCTTTTCTGTCCCTTTCTCGATCAGGAGATCCCAATGGTCATTGATGTTGGCATAGCTCGGGGCCGCCTTAACTCTCCAACCCTTTTGGGCAGCGATTCTGGCAAAAACGCCTTCTGCTTTTTGGCCTGTTTCGAGGCAACCCCTTTTGTCGTATTTGTTGCGTTTGTCACGCATGGCATAACCTACTACTTCTCCCGGGGCGTGGTGTACATGGCGACGATGTTTTCCAGGGGAGTGTCAGCCTGGATGTAATGGGCTGAAGCGCAGATGTAGCCCCCACCCCGGCCCATCACCCGGCAGCGTTCCTGCACTTCGGCCCGCACTTCCTGGGGCGTGCCCCTGGGCAGAGTCCGCTGGATGTCAACGGCGCCATAGAACGACAGCCGGTCACCGAACTCTCTTTTGATGCGAGCCGCGTCCATGCCAGCCGCCCGGGGTTGCAAGGGATTGAGCACGTCAATGCCTAGCTCATCGGCCAGGGCGCCGATGAGGGGATAGATTGCTCCGCAGGAGTGGTACATGATCTTGACCGGAAAGCGACGGATGGCCGCGTTCAGCCGCAGGTGACGGGGTAGAATGAGCTCTCGCCATAAGGTCTTCGAGATGAGCAGCCCCCGCTGGGCACCCACGTCGTCGTAGGTGTAGACCATGTCAATGCCGCCGTTGGCTGTTTCCAGCACACGGGTCACGTTGGCGATGTAAAGGTCGGTGTAGCAGTCCATGATGGCGCAGGCTATCTCCGGTTGAGTCACCAGGTCCATCAGGAACTGCTCGAAGCCACGCAGCCCCCACGACCACTCGAAGATGCCCCCCACCTCGTAGCAAAGCCAGTATTGCGTCTCCCGGTTGAGGGCCTGGATCTTGTCTTTCAGGGTACCGACATCCCAATGCTCCGTTGGGGGCCAGCCCGGCCAGCTCTCCACTTCGGCCACCGTCTGGACATCGGCCAGGGGATAGCCAGCATATTCCTCGTAGGTGCAGAACTCGTTGGATACCGAACGGCGGTGGGTGCCAAAAGCGTCGTAATAGCTGCCGTCCTCCTGTACAATAGGCGCCGGCCCCACGTAATCGGTGCGCACCCAGCGGCAGTCAACGCCCAGCAGACGCAGCACATCAGCATCGTCGTCCGCATCCAGATAGCAGCGCAGCGCCGCCCACACCTCAGGCACGGCCCAGAAATCGAAGGGTACCCGATCAGGTTCCTCGTGGTGCAGAGCCATCTCCACCCGCCGGCGTGGAGTGATGGAGGCCGCTTCTGGCCGGCCATAGTGTTCTTCCAAAATAGCCCGCGCTTCGGCGGGCTCTGGGGGTAGACGATCCATATTTCTAATTTCCAATTTCCAAGCCCTACTGCTTCTCGTACGGCTGGCCGTCGGCGGCGGGCGGGATGGCCCGGCCAACGACACCGGCCAGCACGATCATGGTCAGGATGTATGGCGCCATCTGCAAGAACTCCGGAGGCAACCCCACCCGCAGGACGCTCTGCATCTTGCCCTGTATCGCATCGGCGAAGCCGAACAGAAGCGCGGCCAGGAAGCTGCCCACCGGCGTCCAGTTGCCGAAGATCATCGCTGCCAGGGCGATGAACCCCTGGCCGTGGGTCATGTTGTCCTCGAACTGACCCAGGCCCA
>Ga0268276_1000453_pt1 | contig 48984 bp, 49 predicted proteins | sample saktaG_4_FD_190145 | JGI IMG/M metagenome (GOLD analysis project Ga0268276, IMG submission 190145) | Saline water microbial communities from Sakinaw Lake, British Columbia, Canada - sak_2010_1_5_45m | ecosystem: Environmental > Aquatic > Non-marine Saline and Alkaline > Saline ...
AAGAAAGTCAAAGAACCGCTTGAGAGTGAATACCAATATCTGCGCCCCGGCCAAATTGTATTCACATTTCTTCACCTTGCCTCACCCGAACTTGCCGGATTGGCGAGAGAGATGGTAGCCAAAAGAGTAACCGGCATTGCTTATGAAACTATCTCTAAGGTAGAGAGCGGCAGGAAAGTTACACCGGTGCTTAGGCCAGTGAGCGTGATCGCCGGAGACTTGGGCGGTTATTATGCTATACCTTATCTTCTGGAGGCACCTGTAGGAGCCGATAAAGAAGTTCAATTGACGGCTGACGGCCAGAATATGATGGGTAATATAAAATCGGGTTATCCTGATAGAGTAGATTTTGAAGGAAAACTGTCAGGCAAAGAGGCCGTTGTATTAGGCGGCGGCGTGTCCGGTGAAAGGATGGCCCTAAGATTGCTGGAATCAGGCGCTAAAGTGACTGTCACCGATATCAATGAGAACAGGCTTGCGGAACTTCGGAAGATTTTTGAAAAATTCGGCGATAAGTTTACAGCGATAAATCCCGGATCGGATATAAACAATCCTCAAGCTCCTGAGTTGATGGAGAGATATGTATCTGCTGATATACTCGGAGGATGCATCCTCCTTCCCGGTGGCAGAGCGCCCCAGATGAACAGGGAATTGCTGGAACAGATTTCGAAGTTAAAGCAGAAGATCATCGTTGATGTAGCGCTTGATCAGGGCGGAAATTTTTACGGCTCTTATTCCAGAGAATATGATGATCCCGTATTCGTAGACAAATTCGGCAATAAGAGATTCTGCGTGCCGAACATGCCGGATGCCGTGGGGCGCGTGGCGTCGAGCGAACTGGAAAAGACGAGCATAGCATATACATTAGCGCTTGCCATGGGCAAAGACGTCTCAGATAGTTTCAAGATCCTGCCGGAACTAAGAGAGGGTATGAATATATGTGACGGGAAAATAGTCCATCCAGAGGTAGCCGACGCCAATCCTGATTTGCCAAGAGGCGAAGTCATATGGGCTTTAGAATCGCATCAAGTATGGGATGGCGAGCCCCAAGATGATCGTGATACCGTGGTATCTGATGATTGGGAGGCGCCGGCGGAAACAGCCGCGCCATCGCCGGCCACAGCGGCTGAAAGCGCGCCTGTCCCAGCTTCGCAGACACAAACTGTTGCCGTTGAACCGGTAAATCTGTCAACCACCGAATCGGCCGCGACAGAAGCGGCGCTACAAACGAAAGAGCTCAGCCTTTTGGAACAGGCTGATCGACTCATGCCGCCGGAATATGACGATAATGGAATTGGCACGGATATTTCAGTGCTTGAGAAATTCTTATCGGAAAAATTAGGTAGGCCGATCCAGCTGGACAGTGATTGCGGAAATATATTTAGTGAGGCCGTAGCGTTCGGAGAAAAGGTCAAAACAGAGGACGGTAAAGAAGTATTTAATCCCGGGATAATCCGATTGCTGCCGATGCTGGCCAAAGTTGGCATCAAAATTGCCGTAGTGGTCGCATCTGGTAATAATGCCGCGGAAATTGCGATCATCAAGGGATACAATAAAAAACTGCCCCTAGAAAAGCATATTAAATATGGAACAAACGCTGAACTGGCAATGAGCGAATTAAAAGTCGCGAGATTCTTCTATTATAAGCTTGAGAATGAATCCGCCGCTCCCGCAGGTGTCAATATTAGTATTATAAGCGTAACCGCTGAACAGATCATAAGGATACTCGGCGCTATACGCCAAATCACTGATGAAGCTGTGATACGCATGATGTCCAAAGTTGGACAACTCATAGCGCAAGCGGCGTAATTTAGACCTAAAAAAATTCTTGTAAAAATCCCTTGACAGAATTGCAGAATGACGTATAATGTTAACTTGTTAGCACTCAATATAGATGAGTGCTAACACGTGTAAAACTTTTAAAAAAAGGAGGGGTGCAGTATGAAGATTCAACCATTGGCCGACAGGATCATGGTAGAGGTTCTCGAAGCCAAAGAGGTGACTAAAGGAGGGATAGTTCTTCCCGACTCCGCCAAGGAGAAACCGCAGGAGGCGAAGGTTATAGCGGTCGGCAAGGGCAAAGTTTCGGATGAGGGCAAGACCATAACGCCGGAAGTGAAAGTGGGCGATAAGGTGCTATTCGGAAAATATTCCGGCACCGAGATAACGGTGGACGGGAATGAGTACCTGATACTAAAAGAAGAAGACATTTTAGCGATAGTGAAATAGTGGAGAGGTCCCGCCAAAAATCGGCGGGACCATTTTGTACAACAAGAAAAAGGAGCGACAAAATGGCAAAACAACTATTATACAGCGAGGAAGCGCGTAGAGCCATCTTAAGGGGCGTCGAGCAGCTCGCCAGGGCGGTAAAGGTGACTCTCGGACCCAAGGGAAGGAACGTGGTCCTCGACAAGAAGTTTGGCGCACCGACGATAACAAAGGACGGTGTAACCGTAGCGAAAGAAATAGAATTGAAGGACCCCTATGAAAATATGGGGGCGGAGCTCGTGAAGGAGGTCGCGTCAAAGACCTCTGATATAGCCGGAGACGGCACGACAACTGCCACTGTCCTCGCGGAATGCATATTCAGGGAAGGCATGAAGAATGTCACCGCTGGCGCGAATCCCATGGCGCTCAAGAGAGGTATAGAGAAGGCCGTAGAGAAAGTTGTTGAAGAGCTTAAGAGGCTATCCAAGGCCATCAATGTTAAGGATAAGAAAGAGGTCTCTCAGGTCGCTTCTATAGCGGCAAACAGTGACCGCGAAATAGGAGATCTGATAGCGGAAGCCATGACAAAGGTAGGAAAAGACGGCGTCATAACGGTTGAGGAAGGCAAGGCTTCCAAGACGGAGCTGGAACTTGTCGAGGGTATGGAGTTTGACCAGGGATACCTCTCACCTTACTTCGTGACCGACGCGGAGAAGATGGAATGTTCGCTCGAAGACCCGTATATATTGATCCATGAGAAGAAAATATCCGCGATGAAAGATATACTTCCGCTACTGGAAAAAGTAGCCAGGGCTGGCAAGCCGTTACTCATAATCTCGGAAGAGACAGAGGGCGAAGTGCTCGCGACGCTGGTAGTGAACAAGATGCGCGGCACTCTTGTATGCGCCGCAGTGAAAGCTCCGGGTTACGGGGACAGGCGTAAAGCAATGTTGGAGGATATAGCGGTATTAACGGGCGGCAAAGCCATCACCGAGGATCTCGGAATGAAGCTCGAAAACGTGAAGCTGGAAGAGCTAGGACGCGCCAAGAGGGTAAGGATCGATAAGGACAACACAACTATAGTTCAAGGCGGCGGCAAGACGGCCGATATTCAGTCCAGGATAGCCCAGTTGAAGAAGCAGATAGAGGGCACCGATTCCGATTATGACAAAGAGAAGCTGCAGGAGAGACTGGCAAAGCTTTCCGGCGGAGTCGCTGTCATCAATGTCGGAGCCGCGACCGAAACGGAGATGAAGGAGAAGAAGGCGCGCGTCGAAGATGCTCTGCACGCGACTAGAGCTGCTGTCGAGGAAGGCATCGTTGCGGGAGGCGGAGTCGCCCTATTAAGGTGTATAGAATTTCTTAATAAGTCGAAATTCTCGGGCGATGAGCAGATCGGAGCCGATATCGTGAAGAGGGCTCTTGAAGAGCCCATCAGGACTATCGCTAATAACGCCGGTCAGGAAGGCTCGGTGGTAGTTCAAAAAGTAAAAGATATGAAGACCAATGAAGGGTATGATGCCGATAAAGATACTTACTGTGATATGATACAGGCCGGCGTCATCGATCCTAAGAAGGTTACCCGTTCGGCGCTTCAGAATGCGGCGAGCATAGCCGCTTTGATGATCACTACCGAAACTATAGTGACCGACATACCTGAAGAAGATAAGGCTCCCATGGGAATGCCTGGTGGCATGCCTCCGGGAGGCGGAATGGGCGGGATGTATTAATCGTCGTTAGTCGTTCGTTTTTCGTGATTTGTAATAAAATTGGGTCTGAGCGGAAACTCAGGCCCAGTTTTATTTATGCGCCCTTGACAACCTTATCCCGATATTATAATATATACGAACCAACGAAACACGATTCACGAAGAACGAACGACGAATTTAGTCTATCACGGAGGATAAATGGGGCAATTCTATATTGGTGTTGAAAGAAAAGCGAGACGTTGCTACGGGTTTGATGAAATAGCGCTGGTTCCGGGTAGAATCACCATAGATCCCGCGGATGTCGATACCTCATGGTCAATAGGCGGCAAAAAGTTTCGCATTCCAATAATCGCCGCCGCGATGGACGGAGTGGTCGATGTCAAGTTTGCCATAGCGATGGGCAAGCTTGGCGGACTCGCCGTTCTGAATCTCGAAGGCGTGCAGACACGCTATGAAAATCCCGAAGAGGTCCTTGAAAAGATAGCGATGGCGGCGCCTGACCAGGCTACGGCGCTCGTTCAGAGCGTTTACGTCGAGCCCATAAAAGAGAAGTTGATATCGAAAAGGATAGACCAGATCAAAAGAGCGGGAGTCCCCGCTATAGTTAGCGCCATACCTCAAAGGGCGGACCGCTTTGCCGAGATAGCCGAAGAGGCGGGAGCGAATATATTCATAGTCCAGTCGACGGTCTCCACGGTTAAACACATTTCAACGAAATATAAGGCGCTCGATTTCAAGAAATTCTGTAAGCATGTAAAGATGCCTGTCGTGATAGGTAATTGCGTCACCTATGAGGTCGCCCTTGACCTATTGAATGCGGGATGTTCCGGGCTTCTTGTGGGAATAGGGCCGGGTGCCGCCTGCACCACGAGGGGTGTTTTAGGTATAGGTGTTCCGCAGGTGACTACAACCATAGATTGCGCGGCCGCCAGGGACGCTTTTTATAAAAAGACAAAAAGATATATCCCCATAATCACCGACGGTGGCATGACGACGGGCGGAGACATATGTAAAGCTTTCGCCTGCGGTGCCGACGCAGTTATGGTCGGTTCGGCCTTCGCCAGAAGCAAGGAAGCCCCGGGCAGAGGTAACCACTGGGGAATGGCGACACCTCACGCCAACCTTCCCAGGGGCACCAGGGTAAAGGTCGGTGTCACGGGCACGCTCGATGAGATACTCTTCGGACCTGCTAAAGTCGATGATGGTTCACAAAATCTCATGGGAGCCCTCCAGACATCGATGGGAAACGTGGGCGCGAAGAACATAAGTCAGATGCAAAAGACCGAGATCATAATAGCTCCGTCGATACAGACAGAAGGAAAAGTATTCCAGGTCGCCCAGCGGGTTGGAATGGGAAAGTAAGCAGTAAGTCACAATGAATCACTCCGATTTCGTGCATCTGCACGTCCACACGCAGTATAGTCTCCTAGATGGGGCCTGCCTATTAGAACGGCTCTTCCGGAAGGCCAGAGAACTCAGAATGCCCGCATGCGCGATCACCGATCACGGTAATATGTTCGGCGCCATAGAGTTCTATGATATGGCAATGAAGGCCGGCGTAAAACCTATAATAGGATGCGAAGCATATATAGCCCCCGATTCCAGGTTTGACAAATCGAGCCGCGGCATTCAGGACGCCTCTTTCCATATAATACTTCTGGCCAAGAACGAAACCGGATATAAGAACCTCATGAAGCTTACCACTGCCGGATACCTGGAAGGCTTCTATTACCGCCCGCGCATAGATAAGGAGCTCTTGTTCAGCCATAAGGAGGGCTTGATATGCCTGTCGGCCTGCCTGAAAGGAGAGATTCCCCATCTCATTAATACGAACCAATTGGAGAGGGCCAAAAAAACGGCCGACGAATATAAGAGCGCCTTCGGAAAAGATAACTTTTATTTGGAGATCCAGGACAACGGGATCCCGGAGCAGGAGATCGTTAATCAAGAGCTGATAAAGATGTCCAAGGATCTCGGTTTTGGGCTGGCCGCCACCAATGATGTGCATTATATGGAGAAAGACCACGCGAGAGCCCACGACCTGCTTCTATGCATACAGACTCAGACAAATGTCGACAATCCTAACAGGATGAGGATGGCTACCGACGAGTTCTATTTTAAGTCCAGGCAGGAGATGGCGCGGACTTTCGGAAACACCGCTCCCGAAGCTCTCAAGAACACCCTAGCGATAGCCGAAAAGTGTAATCTTGAGCTGAACTTTAAAGCGATCCATCTGCCGCAGTACAAAGTCCCTAAGGGCAAGACTAGGGAATCGTATTTAAGAGAGCTTGTCGCCGAAGGCATCAAGAAGAGATATCCCGATGCCGATGATCCCATAGCCCGGCGCGTCGAACACGAGCTCAAAGTAATAGAGAATTTCGGTTATTCAAGCTATTTCCTTATAGCGTCAGATTTTGTGAATTACGCGAAAGAGAATGCCATACCCGTAGGCCCCGGAAGGGGAAGTGCCGCCGGAAGCGTGGTCAGTTACGCTCTCGGTATTACCGATATAGATCCATTAAAATACGATCTTCTGTTCGAAAGGTTCCTGAACCCGGAAAGAATAAGCCTTCCCGATATAGATATAGACTTCTGCTACGAGAGGCGCCAGGAGGTAATAGACTATGTGGTCCGTAAGTATTCCAAAGATAATGTCGCGCAGATAGTAACGTTCGGCACCATGATGGCTAAAGCGGTCATCCGGGACGTGGGCAGAGCCCTCGGGATGGCATACGGCGATGTAGACAAGATAGCCAAGCTCGTTCCCAATGAGCTGAACATAACCTTGCATCACGCCATAGAACAGGAACCGGAATTAAAGACGCTCTACAGGACGGATCCTAAGATAGCCCAGCTTATAGATACGTCGCTTGTTCTCGAAGGTTTAACCCGCCATGCGTCGACTCACGCCGCCGGCGTCGTCATAAGCGAGAAGCCTTTAGTAAATTATTGTCCTCTATACAAGGTCAACGACGGACAGATATCGACCGGCTATCCCATGACATCGCTCGAGAAGATAGGCCTTCTCAAAATGGACCTTCTGGGCCTAAGGACGCTTACGGTTATTAGCGAGGCGCTGAAGATAATAAAGAGAACAAAAAATATTGATATCGACCTATCGACCATCTCCTTAGAAGACAAGAAGACCTACAAGTTATTATCGAACGCGGAATCGGCCGGAGTATTTCAGCTGGAAAGCTCGGGAATGCGCGACCTCCTAAAAAAATTGAAACCGGAAAAATTCGAGGACATAGTGGCTCTTTTGGCGCTCTTCAGGCCCGGCCCCATAGGATCCGGGATGCTGGACGATTTCATGAAGAGAAAGCACGGAGAGATCGAGCTTAAGTATGACCACCCGCTCCTGGAACCGATACTTAAGGAGACGTACGGCGTCATATTATACCAGGAGCAGGCGATGAGGATAACGTCAAGTCTCGCCGGCTTCAGCCTGGCTCAGGCCGACAACCTGCGCCGCGCCATGGCAAAGAAGACGCCCGAGGTCATGGTCCAGATGCGTCAACTATTCATCGAGGGGTGCGCAAAAAATACGATAGACAGAAAGACGGCCGATAAGGTATTCAGCTTGATAGAATATTTCGCCGGTTACGGATTTAATAAATCTCATTCCGCGGCGTATGCGCTTATAAGCTTCAGGACGGCCTACCTGAAAGCGAACTTTCCGGTAGAGTTCATGACCGCCCTTCTGACCAGCGAAAAAGATAATCTCGACAAGATAGCCGTTTATATTAATGAATCCGCGAGGATGGGAATAAAGATACTTCCGCCCGATATCAACGAGAGCTACGCCAACTTCACAGTCGTGGGGGATTCCATAAGATTCGGGCTCGCCGCAATAAAAAATGTCGGTGAAGGCGCCATACTCTCTATAATAAAGATGAGGGAGAAAGACGGGAAGTTCAAATCGATATATGACTTTACGGGGAAGGTTGATCCGAGGCTCGTAAACAGGAAGGTTATAGAGAGCCTTATAAAATGCGGAGCAATGGATTCGCTGAAATTATTCAGGTCGCAGCTTTCGGCGATGGTCGATAAGGCGCTAGAGGTGGCGGGGGACGTTCATAAGGACAGGCTTAATGGACAGCTCTCCTTCTTCGAGAGCTTTGAGGATCAGGAGAATTTTAAAAAGACATTTCAGGATATACCGAATATCCCCGAATGGCCGGAGAATCAGCTTCTAACGTACGAAAAAGAGATGATAGGCTTTTATGTGACCAAACACCCTCTCGCCAGGTTCGAAAATATGCTGAAGACTTATTCAACTTGCAACACAACACAGCTACAGAATATGCGTGACGGCGATGAAGTGTTGCTGGGCGGCATAATCTCCAAAGTCAAGTTCACGGTCACGAGAAGGACCAGCGAAAAGATGGCGATAGTCACCCTTGAGGACTTGAACGGTACGGTGGAGGTACTCGTCTTCCCGCAGACATTCACAAAGTCAGGCGGCCTGATCAAGTCCGATGCCATCGTCTTCGTTAAAGGACGTATCAACTTGAGGGAGGAGGCGCCCAAGATAGTGGCCAACGAGATCGTCACATTGGATTCAGTCCGCGCCAAGTACACCAAGGCGATAACGGTCAACGTCGTTACCGCGGGGCTTGAGAAGAACAGCCTTGAAAACCTCAAGAGGATATTTTCGCGCTATCCCGGCAGGATACCAGTCTATTTAAATTTCGTAAAGCCTGACGGAAAACGCACCACGGTTGCCACCGGACGAGATCTCCTGGTAGAACCCCATGAGGGACTGGTCAGGGATATAGAAAAGGTACTCGGTAGAGATGTAGTAAGCTTCAAAGTCTAACCTGATTAAACTAATCAGATTAGACTAATCAGATTAGACTAATCAGATTAGACTTAAAGTATTGACTTTATCTCTAACTCCTTATAAAATAAAGCGTTATGATCGATAAAAAGACCGAATCGGACATAAAGACAGTGAGAAGCTTCCTGGAGTTCTGGGTCAAGTTTCATTCCATATATTCCGGCGTCATCTCAAGCGAGAATATCAGTAAGGATGATGAGCAGAAGTTCCTGGAGACGAAAGAGATCATAAAGAATAAGTACGACGGACTAAAGTGCGGCCTTGAGTTCAAGTATATGCCTCACGGAAGATTAACTGATCCGGTAAACGACATTTTGGGGATAGATAATGTAAGGTTTGTCGCTGAAAAAAACCTTAAGAAACTTCAGGGTGACTGGAAAGACTCCTATGTATTCCTGAATAATATACTTGAGAGACTGCAGAATAAGAAGCGGCGGCTCGATCAATTTAATCCCATGGCCGTATTTATCAAGAAATTTTTTGAAGAGGGCATAACAAATAAGTTGCGGAGGGTTTTAAAATGACGAAGAAAGATATAGTTATCAAGATAGCTGATGAAACCGAATTGAAGCAGATAGATGTGAAGATAATAGTCCAGAAGACGCTTGATCATATCATAGAGTCACTTGCGAAGTCTGAGACAGTGGAGTTGAGGAACTTCGGCATCTTCAAGGTGAGGTCTAGAAAATCGAGAGTCGGCAGGAACCCCAAGACCGGCGTGACGGTCCCGATACCTGAGAAGAGGATAGTATCGTTTAAGCCGGGCATGGTAATGAAGAAGAGGGTGATGAAGTAGCAGCTTTAAGCCGTAAGCTGTAGGCTTTAAGCAAAAAACTGAGAAAGAAATCGTATGTACAAAGCGCTAAGAGGAATGAACGATATATTGCCGGGCATCTCAGGGATCTGGCAGGAGTTAGAGAAAAATGCCATATCCGTATTGCGCCAATTTGGATATAGCGAGATAAGAACTCCCGTGATGGAAGAAAAGGGGCTTTTTGTAAAATCCGTTGGAGGAGAAACCGATATAGTTACAAAAGAGATGTTCTCCTTCCAGGATAGAGGAGAAAGAGATGTCGTCTTAAGGCCCGAAGGAACGGCGCCAATAGTCAGAGCATATCTCGAAGCCAATCTACACAAAACAGATCCGTTTCAAAAATTTTATTACATCGAGCCGATGTTCAGATCTGAAAGGCCACAGGCCGGGCGCCTGAGACAATTTCACCAAATAGGGGCCGAAGCCATAGGTTCGCTAAATCCAGTGGTTGACGCTGAAATTATTTTACTGCTTGCCGCCATATTAGATAAAAATGGAATAAAAGATTACACAATACGACTGAACAACCTTGGTTGTCATAATGACAAGATTCGGTTATCCGAAGCACTGAAGGAACAATTATCCGATAAAGAGGTTTTGCTCTGCGATGATTGTAAAAAAAGATTACAGAAGAACCCGCTGAGGGTGCTTGATTGTAAAAAGGATAGTTGCAGAAATATTGCAAAGGGCGCCCTAAAATCAATAGATTTTTTATGTGAAAACTGCAAAAACCATTTTGCTGGTGTTAAAGAATATCTGAAGGGAACATCTGCAGAAAAAAAATGCATCAATGACCCTTATATAGTACGTGGGTTGGATTATTATACGAGCACCGTATTTGAAGTTTCTCATCCGGCTCTGGGCGCACAGGACGCAATCGGTGCCGGAGGAAGGTATGATAATCTTGTAAAAGAGATGGGAGGTTCCGCGTTGGGAGCGGTCGGATTTGCCCTTGGGATAGAACGCATGCTTATGGCGTGCTCAAAAGATATGGCTGTGTTTAAAGGATCGGCAACGGTTTACGTTGCTACCATAGGCGAAAAAGCCGCTAAAGAAGGCTTTAAAATAACGACTGGGCTTAGAAGTGCCGACATAGAATGTAATATGAATTACGAAGGCTCTTCTCTGAAATCTCAGATGCGAGATGCCGATAAACTTGGATCCGTTCTCACTATCATAATAGGCGATGATGAACTTGCTAAAGGCGAGATAGTGCTGAGGGATATGAGAACAAAAGAACAAATAAGCGTGAAGTTTACGGATATACTGAAGACCGTGAATGAAAAACTTAAAACTTACAACTTATAGCTTAAAGCTGAAAATGGAGATTTCATGCTGCGTACACATACTTGCTCGGAACTGAACGAGAAGAACATAGGTAAGGTGGTTAAATTATGCGGCTGGGTAGGAGGCCGCAGGGATCACGGCAGCCTGATATTCATAGACTTAAGAGACGGATACGGGTTAACACAGATAGTCTTCGACCCAAAGACGCATCCGGCGGTACACAAAGAGGCTGAAGGTTTGCGTTCGGAGTTTGTCATAAGCGTAGAGGGAACTGTCGAGTCAAGGCCCGAAGGCACGAATAACGACAAACTTCCCACGGGCAGGATCGAGGTAAAAGCCCGGAAACTCGAGATATTAAACAAGTCTATGACGCCGCCTTTTGAGATAACGGACGCGATCAATATATCGGAAGAGGCGAGACTCAAATACAGGTATCTCGATATAAGACGGCCGTCGATGCAGAAGGCCTTAAGACTTCGCCATAAGGTATGTAAGACAGCCCGCGACTATTTTGACGAACGGAATTTCGTGGAGGTCGAGACCCCGATACTTACAAAGTCCACTCCTGAAGGTGCCCGTGATTATCTCGTACCGTCGAGGGTGAACCCGGGTATGTTCTACGCGCTGCCGCAGTCACCTCAGCTCTTTAAGCAGATACTTATGGTCTCATCGCTCGACAGATATTTTCAGATAGCGAAATGTTTCCGGGACGAAGACCTGAGGGCCGACAGGCAGCCTGAATTTACCCAATTCGATATCGAGATGTCATTCGTAACCGAGGAAGATATTTACGAGATCTCCGAGGGCCTGATGAAGAAGATATTCAAGGCCGCCATAGGCGTGGAATTGAAGACGCCTTTCCCGAGACTAAAGTATTCCGAAGCGATGGCGAGATTCGGCTGCGATAAGCCGGATACCAGGTTTGGCCTTGAGCTTTTCGAGATTACGAACCTAGTGAAGAACTGCCAGTTCAAGATATTTCATGAAGTTATAAAAAAAGGCGGCAAGGTGATAGCTATAAACGCTAAAGGCTGCGGCTCATATTCCAGAGGGCAGATAGATGAACTTGCAGAATTTGTTAAAGGTTACGGGGCAAAAGGACTGGCAAATTTTAAGGTGGAGAACGGCTCCCTGGTATCCCAGATAGACAAGTTCTTCACAAGAGAGGAATTGTCGGCCGTGAAGGAAGCTATGGCGGGCGTTGACGGCGATATGATATTCATCGTTGCGGACGGCAAGAAGATGGCCTATGACTCGATGTCGAACCTGCGGAAATTATTGGGCAAGAGGCTGAATCTAATCGATGAGAAGAGGTTCGAGTTTGTATGGATAGTCGACTTCCCGCTCTTTCAATATAACGACGAGGAGAAGAGGTGGGAGTCCGAGCACCATCCTTTCACTTCGTTCCACCCGGAGGATGCCGGTCTATTGGAAAAAGGAGAGTCCCTGGGCTCGGTTCGCTCGAGGTCATACGATCTCGTTATTAACGGAACCGAAATCGGTTCCGGGAGCATAAGGATACACGACCGCAAAATACAGAAGCTGATATTTAAGACTATCGGAATAAGCGACCAGGACGCACTAACAAGGTTCGGATTTCTTCTCGACGCTTTTAAATACGGGGCTCCGCCGCACGGAGGCGTAGCTTTCGGGCTAGACAGGCTGATGACCTTCTTCACCGGAAGCGAGTCTATAAGGGATGTAATAGCTTTCCCAAAAACTCAGAAGGCCTTCTGTCCCATGACAAGCGCCCCGTCAGCCATCGATGAAAAGCAGCTGAATGAACTGAATATAAAGCTGAAGAAGTGAGCGCCTGCATAGCGGTCTCCAATCTCAATAAGAAGCACAGGATAAACGAAAGATTTGTCAGGGATATAGCGAAGAGGATTCTAAAAGCTCTAAAAAAAGATGATGCAAAACTGGAGATAGTCTTCTTGAGCGATGCGGCGATAAAGAGAGTTAACGAGAAGTACAAACATAGCGACAAGGCTACAGACGTTCTAAGTTTTGAGCTGGGCTCATGCGGCCAGGTACTGATATCATCGGACATGGCTATAAGTAACTCACGCGTCTGGAGTACGACGCCCGAAAAAGAGCTGATCCTGTACGTGATACACGGCATGCTGCACCTCTTCGGCTATGACGATAAGAAGATCAGGGACAGGTCGAGGATGTCGAGGAAGCAAGACTCTATACTGGAGATGTTATGCGCGAACATAAGCTTGTCGAAAGTTTTAACGCGGCGATAGAGGGTTTCCTTTACGTCGTAAAGACCGAGCGCAATATGCGCATACATTTTCTCTTCGCGATCTTTATACTGCTTTTGGGAATATACCTGGGCTTCAGGCCGCAGGAGTTGATGATCCTCGCGATTACTATCACGCTGGTCCTTGTCGCGGAGATGATAAATACCGCGGTCGAGTTGATAGTCGATATCATAGTGGAGATGGAGTTCCATCCTATAGCCAAGGTCATAAAGGACGCGGTGGCAGGTGCGGTACTGCTTACGGTCATCAACGCCATTATTGTGGGTTATCTGCTCTTCTCCGGCAATGTGCCTTTTACTCTGGAAGACGGAATAACCAGGCTCGGGCAGTCTCCATGGCATCTGACATTCATATCCATCATAGTGGTCCTGTCGCTTACCATAATCGGGAAAGTGACTTTACGAAGCGGGACGCCCCTACGCGGCGGAATGCCGTCAGGGCACGCGGCTATCGCCTTCGCGATGTGGACGGTTATAGCCTTTCTTACACGTAATGCCATAGTCACGCTGCTGGCTTTCATAATGGCCTTTCTGATAGCGCGTCATAGAATAAGAGATTCTATACACACGGTATGGGAGGTAGTGGCCGGGGCGATATTGGGCATTCTTTCTACAGGCCTCATCTTTCAGTTACTGCGTCAATAATGCCGATCCAAAAATCAGAAGCTATCGTCTTACGCAGGCAGGACATCAGGGAGACCTCCCTGATCCTGACCTTTTACACCAGGGACTTCGGGAAAATCAAAGGGATATTGCGCGGTGTCCGCGGCCCTCGCGGTCAGTATGGCGGGGGCAGCTTTGAAATATTATCTCACGACGAGATAGTCTTCTACGACCGGAAAAAGAGCGATATCTTCACTACCAGCCAGTGCGATCTGATAGAATTCTTTAACCCTATAAGAGAGTCTCTTGAAAAGCTGGCGTACGCGGCATATATGGCGGAGCTCCTCGATTCGGTAACTGCCCTGAGTGATAAGAATAGCCAGGTCTTCGACCTCTTATTGAACAGTCTTAAACTACTCTCCGGGGAGGCGAGCTCCAGAAGGGTAGCGAGGATATTCGAGATCAAGCTCTTAAGCCTTCTCGGGATCATGCCAACTCTTGAAACCTGCGCCAATTGCGGGAAGAAAGCGGATTCAGCCGCAAAGTTCAGCGTAGCGCAAGGGGGCCTCATATGCAAAAATTGCCTAACCAGCGACGCGAACGCGCACGCCATAATGCAGGGAACGGTAAAATTTATCGAACATATACGCGCGCTGCCTTTCGAGAAGGTCGCGCGGATCAAGGTCGCGAAAGCGGTCGGTAAGGAACTCGAATCGACACTGCGCAAATTCCTTGATTTTCACATCGAACGCCGCCTCAAATCCCTCGAATTCATCAAAGAGATAGAAAAGTCATAATAGAATTCTCCCATATACTATCGCCAGCAGGCATGGACCTTGCGGGGTAGTTGCTTTCGCGGACATAAATTTACATTGGGCATGTAAATTTATTCGGACAAAATTTGATAAAATTTTAACTTCTTTCAGGAATTTAAAATTTTTTCTGTATCGCCATAAGGTATCAAAATTTCCCTCGCTTACTAGTAGGAAATTCCACGGAGCTCGGGGATTTCTCGTGTAGAGCGACGTGAAATTTGTAACGCCGCTTCAGACACTACCCCGCAAGGTCTGCCTGCCCGTAGATAGTAAGGGAGAGAATTTTCTTGACATAGCGGTTCTCTGAGAATATAATCAATTCCATTCTTTGATAGACTATTCTATATAGGAGCCCGAGAGGGCTTAAAAGGGAATTCCAACGTCCCGCCGTTAGATTTGCAAAAGCAAATCTGGCGGGATAAACGGAAACGGTCCCGCCGCTGTAGAGGATGACGAACTTCGCTTTTCAGGCCATTATCCTTGATGAGAGGATGAGAAGGCAGCGAATATTAGGATGACTCCTCAGTCAGAAGACCTACCTATATATTAAGGCATCGCAAGAGTGCCGCCATATACGGGTTTAAGTAAAATCAGGGAACTTACCCCGCACCATTATTGGTGTGGGGTTTTTTATTTTGCTGTCGATTACACGTGGCAAAATAATCCGCCGAAGCACCCAGTCTATTTCTGGTCGTATGCGAAGGCGAATAACATGTAGGAGAAAAGAAATGAAGAAGATTTTAATGCTTTTAGCATTTTTACTTATCGCAACTTCAGCATTCGCTGCTGAAGAGAAGAAAGATGGAAATGTTTTAATGAAGATACTAGAGACCGCGGTATCACCGGTAGAAACCGTACTGGGCTCAGTAACCGACCTGGGGCAGATAGTCGTGGCTCCCACCAAAACGGAAGAGAAGATTGGCTCAGCCTCGCAATCCGTTACCTCCATTAATGTCAACGACGCAGAGAGAATAGGCGAAATAAAGGTTGAAGAGGGGCTACGTAATGTGCCAGCGGTGGATGTTGTTGAAACCGGCCTTAATGGGCAGACATCCGTTTTTATAAGAGGCGCGGCCTCATATCAGACACTCGTCATGCTAGACGGAGTTAAGTTGTACGACCCCATGGACCCCAATGGGGCGTTCAATTTTGCGCATCTTACCTTTGATAATTTGGAACGAGTGGAAGTAGTCCGCGGTCCGCAAAGCGCTCTATACGGCTCTGACGCTATCGGCGGCTTGGTTAGCATGGAAACAAAGAAGGCAATGGACACATTTGTAAATGCTTCATTTGAGGCCGGTTCATACTACACAACTAACGAGGCTTTCCAGTTGGGATTTTTCGCAAACCGGCTTCATTACACGGTTGGCGGTTCACAATATAACACCAAGGGGATATCGCAAGCGGAAGCAAAGAACAATAACCAGGAAAGGGATCCTTACGATAGGACGGTACTCTCTGCCAGGATAGATTATGATTTCACGGATAATTTAACAGCAGGCGGAACTTTTCGCTATACTTTAGCTAATTTTAATTATGATCAGATGGTAGTTGATTATCCTAATCTTCGTGCAACGCATAAAAATTACTCTTTTACGCAATATGTTGAACAGCGATTGTTTGATTGGTGGAAATACAAAATAAATTTGGGATGGATGAATAATGAAAGGCGCGACTATGATGATCCGTGTTCTGGTAGTAGAGGTAGTTATCTTAGGGATAATTATTCTGGAAGGAATTTTAGGGTAGATTACCAAAATACATTTAACATACTGGATATGGATAATATAGTGGTTGGTTACGATTACGTGGAGGAGCTTGGGAGCATGTCTTATGAGGTTTACGGGACGGGATGGAGCTCACTGTCTTATATGCCAGAAGCCACTGCGCGAAATGGCGCATTTTATATTGAAAATAGGTTTAATTTAAAGGATAGGTTAACAGCAACGCAGGGGATGCGCGTAGATCACCATTCATACGCAGGGACGCATGTCACGTACAAATTTGATGGCTCATACTTACTACCAACCGCAACAAAAATACGAGGTAGTATAGCGACTGGTTATAAAGCGCCCACGCTTTATCAACTTAATGCGCCCTTTGTAGCACCCGATGTATGGGGCATGAATGGTTTTGGCGGAGGGAATCCAAATTTAAAACCAGAAACAAGTTTTTCTTATGAATACGGACTGGATCAATATCTGGTCGGAAATAAATTTATTGCGTCGGCAACATATTTTCAAAACAGATTTAAAAACCTTATAGGCACCACCATGGATGCCATGTGGAATGTCTCGCAGTATATGAATATAAGCAAGGCGTACACTTATGGAATAGAGTCGGAGCTGAAATTCAAACCTTATGACAATATTAGCGGAGGTCTTTCTTATACGTGGATGAAGACTATGGACATGAGCACAGATTCTGAGCTTTTGAGGCGACCGAAGAACAAACTGAAATTGCAGGTTCACTGGGTAATATTTCCAAGATTTGAGACAGACCTGATCGTGCGTTATACGGGCCCACGAATGGATTCCGGACAGAATAAATTGAAGCAGTATACCTTGACGGATGTTACTTTTAACTACGAATTGAATAGAACTTTCACGATTTTCGCAAGGATCGAGAATTTGTTCAATATACATTATCAGGAAGTCAGGCTCATCGGTGAGCCCGGCATTAACGCCTACGGCGGTATAAGGGCCAAATTTTAATTATGCGCGCGGCGGTTCTTTGGACTGGGGGTAAGGATTCAGCTCTGGCTTTATATAAAGCTCATCTATCCGGGCATGAAATCATAAATTTGCTAACATTTGCTCCGGAAAGCGCTGATTTTCTAGCGCATCCGGTATCCTTTATGAAATATCAGGCCGAGGCCATAGGGATATCTCACATCGAAGCTATAATTGATGAGCCTATTGAAGATGCGTATGAGTATGCCATACGCTCTTTCAAGAATAAATATAATGTGAGAGCGCTAATAACAGGTGACATGGCCGATGTTAGAGGTATGCCAAACTGGGTCAGACAAAGATGCGCGGGTAATGACATCGAGGTGCTGACACCTTTATGGGGTGGTGAAAGATCCGAGATTTTCAAAGAGCTGATCTCGTATGGTTTTAAAGCGATTATTTCTTGCGTCAAGAAAGAATCTCTCGGTGAAGAATGGCTTGGCAGGGAGCTCAATGACGGATTGTTCGAAGATCTGCGCAAAATTCATGCTGAAACCGGCATAGATATCTGCGGCGAGCAGGGCGAATACCATACGCTGGTTCTTGATGGTCCTATGTTTAAGAAGAGTATTAATATCGGCAGCTATTCAAAAGGCATGACCGATGTGGTAATGTATATAAAACCGAAAGATATAACGCTTTCAAAAAAAGCGTGAAAATCTAATATGAAAAAAATACTCTATTCATGGAGCGGTGGAAAAGACAGCGCGATGGCGCTGTATAAATTATTGAAAGAGAATACTTATGAAGTAGCCTCTTTATTAACGGTGGTGACGAAGGACTACGGCCGGATCAGCATGCATGGCGTGCGTGAAGAACTACTTGAGTTACAGGCCTCATCGCTTGGGCTGAACCTGGAAAAAGTCTTCATCACCAAGGATTCCGGCAACGAAGAATATGAGTTATGCATGAAAGAGATGCTCGGGCGCTATAAAAAGCTCGGTGTCGAGGCAGTCGCTTTCGGTGACATATTCCTGGAGGAGCTTAAAAAATATCGCCAGGAAAGGCTCGGGCAAGTTGGCATGCAGGCCGTATTCCCAATATGGAAAAGAGATGCGCGGGAATTGTCCAATGAGTTTATCGATCTGGGTTTCAAGACTATCGTTACGTGCGTCGATTCAAAGATGCTTGATAAGAGGTTCTGCGGCCGTGTGTTTGACAGGCAATTCTTGTCGGAGTTGCCCGCATCCGTGGATCCGTGCGGCGAGAATGGTGAGTTTCACTCGTTCGCATATGATGGGCCGATCTTCAAAAAACCGATCCCTTTCAGCATAGGCGAAACTGTCTTGCGCGATCATCGCTATTACTACACCGATATATTGACATCTGCCGCCGCTTAATTTACGCTCTTCTCTTATTTGAACGAATTGGGGACGTTTCACTATGCCGCAACCTCTTTTGCCAAAGCATGTTACAACGCTATGCAACCCACGTCCAGCCCACGCCCTAAGTCATTATTTGTATGGATTGTCAACGATTGTAACTCATTTATATCCATGTACTTAGGACAAAGTGAAACGTCCCTAAAATTGCATTGGGCGTTTTGGTTGACATCTGCCGCCGGTTAATTTATACTCTTCTCTATGGGCATAACTTTAAGGGGCTCTTTTATAGTCTCGGCGATGATTCACGCCGCACTCTTTGCGCCTTTCTATAATCAACATGTATTGCGGCAGGAGATGGAGAAGAAGAACTCCGTGGTGGTTGACTATGTTATTCTTAAAGAGATCGCCAAAGCCATAACGACGAATAAAGAGATAGTTTTTAAAAAGCCTGAGACGCCGCAGATAGATATCAAAAAAGAGATCGCGGTGAAACCCGAGCCCTCTTTACAGGTCAAGAAAGATGATAAAAAGAGCGCCAAACCCGGTAATCTGAAGGAGAGGACGAAGTCTCGCAAGGCCGAAGCCTTAAAAGATGCGTCTAAAGAGACGGCGAAGAGAGAGGCCCGGCTTAAACAGAGCAGGGATTATGTCAATTACTATCAGCTGATCCGGGAGAAGATACGCGCAAGGCTTAAGGATAACTATAAGCACTATAGCCGGGAAGGTGAAGTTCACCTTTCATTCGTACTTACCCAGAACGGCTCGCTCCTGTCATACGCAATAGACCGCTCTAAGTCTACCAATGACGAGATGCTGCTCCATATCACGGCGACAAGCCTAAAGGCTATCTCGCCCTTTCCGGCTCTGCCAAGAAGCCTATCGATGTCAAGAATGTCCTTCAACATAGTGATCTCATTCAAAAAGTGAGCCCCTCGAAACGCACAGGCGCTCCTAAGGATTGACAAGACGTGCTCTTTGTGATAGACTAAAAAAGTTAAATCCACGCGGAAAGGGTGAGACAACGATGCCAGTTATAAGCGTTGGCGAAAATGAACCTCTCGAAAGAGCTCTTAGACGTTTTAAGAAGAAGATAGAGCGCGAGGGTATATTGAGGACGCTGAAAGAAAGAAAGCACTACGAGAAACCGAGCGAGAGAAAACGCCGGAAGAGAAGATCGGTGTGATCTCGACAGAGAGATTGCATTCAAGACTGCTGCTGACAATAGTCCTATTATTTGCTTTAAACAGTCTTTCCACAGCTGATGAGGCCGTTTACAGGAATGTCCTGGATAACGGCCTCATCGTTTTGGTAAAAGAGAGCCCTCCAAACAATCTCGTCTCGATAAATATTACTATAAAGACAGGCCCTTCATCGGAGGAAGAGTATACCGCTTCAGGAATATCGCATCTTGTAGAGCATCTCGTATTCAAAGGAACGGCGCAGCGTAAAATGGGCGAGATCGAAAAGGAGATACGCTCATACGGCGGACTTATAAACGGGTCAGTGTCCCACGATACGACGACTTACGAGGTGACCGTCCCTGTCAAATATTTTACCCAGGCACTCTCCGTTCTCAAGGATATGCTTACCAACTCCGTATTTGACAGGGTTGAATTAGAGAAGGAGCGGGAGGTCATACTGAAGGAGATGAAGCTTAATGAGGATGACCCCGAGAAGAAGCTGATAACAAAATTATTTGAGAATTCCTACACTCTCCACCCGTACAGGCATCCTCCCATAGGATACGAAAAGATGCTGAATTCACTAACGCGCGATGATGTCATAAAATACTACAACAGCCGCTATCTTCCCAATAACATGGTCATTTCGGTAGTCGGCGGCATAAGCGTCAGGGACGCCGCGCGGATCATAGAGAACGAGTTTGGCCGTTTCAGAGACCCCCACTACGGGCCGGTGAAGAGAGGAGAGAGGGAGCCTCCTCAGACGGGCAAGAGGGTGATAGAGATAGAGGCGCCGGTAACTTTATCATATCTGGCTCTCGGATTTCATTCTACCGGCATGCTCGACAGAGACTTCTTTGCGCTCGATGTACTTTCTATGATGCTTGGGCGCGGCAATAATTCCCGTCTGAATAAGCTATTGTTGAAAGAGAAGAGAGAGGTCCATTCGATATCAGCATGGAATTATACGCCGATGGATCCGGGTCTCTTTGTAATCACCGCGGTACTAGACAGCAAAAATATCGATGCCGCGAAAAAAGATATTATGGATGAGATCAAAAAGATAAAGGACGGAGATATCACTGAGGGCGAGCTTGAAAGCTCAAAACGCATGGTAATAGGCGACCGCGTACTCTCCCACGAGACGATAGAGGACCAGGCTCGGGACCTAAGCGAGGGTGAAGCGATAGCCGGGAACAGCGATTTCTACGCCCGCTACGTGGAAGGCGTAAATAATGTTTCCAAGTCTGAGGTAAGAAGAGCGGCCCTTAAGTATCTGAATGAGGCTAATCTGACCGAGGTCTCGCTTGTACCTAAAGGCAGCGAAGTCTTGCCAAGCCTGTTCGTGCCAAAAGCAAAGATGGAAGAGAAGTTCGAGAAACGCACGTTAGCAAACGGGTTGATATTACTCATGAGGGTAAACCCAAAGGTTCCTGCCATATCGGTCACGGTCGCTTTTTCAGGGGGCCTTATCGAGGAAGACAAAGATAATAACGGGATATCGAGCCTGGCGGCAAAGATGCTGCTCGATGGCACTAAGTCCAGAAAAGAGTCCGAGATCATAAGCGCGATAGAAAACCGAGGCGGCCGCATAAGTGTCTTCAGCGGATTTAACAGCTTTGGACTTAACCTGACCGCGCTGAAAGACGACACCAGCCTGGCTCTTGAATTGATAAAGGATATAACGACAAATTCTGTATTTGCGCAGGATGAGCTAACGAAGGAGAAGATGCTATCCGTGGCAGCGATAAGAGATGAGGATGACGATATATTCGAAAGAGGCGCGATAGCCTTAAGAAGGATGCTCTTCAAAGGACATCCATATGGCATGCGGGATATCGGGGAGGAGGAGTCTTTAAGAGCCATCAAGAGAGATGATCTGATAAGATTCTACCAGTCCCACTGCGTACCGAACAATACGGTCATAGCGATCTCGGGAGATATCGATCCGGAAAAAGTATTCAAGAGAGTTGAGGAGCTATTCAACGACGCTCAAAGAAGGGACCTGGCCAGGCCCGTAAGAGATGCGCCGGCTCCGGATTTACCCGGCAGCCAAACCGTCAATATGGACAAAGAGCAGGCTCTGCTCATGTTAGGTTTTAAGACGGTTGCTATGAATAGCCCCGACAGATATCCTCTAAGCGTACTGGGCGGCTTATTGAGCGGAACATCCGGAAGGCTCTTTGCAGCGCTACGCGGAAAGTCCGCGCTCGCTTACACTATGGGTTCTTTCCAGAAACTGGGCCTCGACACCGGATTTATCTTATTTTACGCCGCCACGACTAAAGACAAGATCGACGAAGCCAAGAGGCTGCTATTCAATGAGATATCTGCGGTAAAACAGGGCCTTATCGGGGAAGACGAACTGGCCGCGGTAAAGAAAGAGTTGATCTCCTATAGGGATGTGCTCATGGAGACCAACGCGGCCAACTCTTTTCAGTCGGCGCTCGACGAATTATACGGTCTCGGATATGATAATCTCTATAAATTCGAAAGCGAGATAAACAAAGTCACAAAGTATGATATAATGAGAGTAGCGGGCAAGTATCTAGATATGAATTCTTGCGCGGAAGTCATCATCCAACCGGACTAAAACAATGATGCGTAATCCTGCTGTGGCTGGGCAGTTCTATTCGGGGTCGAGAGAATCTCTGGCCAAGGAAGCGGCCGGTCTGACTAAGTCCTCTCCGAAAATGAAAGAAGACGCCATAGGCGTAATTTCACCGCATGCGGGATACGTCTACTCGGGTCCAGTGGCGGGCCTTACATTAGGTTCTATAAAACCGAAGCCTATATATGTAATAATGGGTCCCAACCACACCGGGCTTGGTTCTCCTTTCAGCCTCTCCACGAGCGATTCATGGTCCACACCCTTGGGCAATGTGACCATCAACAAGAGATTGTCTGAAAAAATACTGGAAAATTGCCCGCAGATTTCGAAGGACGAATTCGCGCACATTCAAGAACATTCCATAGAAGTCCAGCTGCCTATTTTGCAAACATTACAGGAAAATTTTTCGATAGTCCCGATAGTGATATCGACCGGCACGATCGAACAATACAGGGAAATAGGGCAGGCTATCGCTAAATCTATTAAGGAGTTAAAGCTCGAGAAGGATGTTGTCATTATCGCTTCGAGCGATATGACTCACTATGAGTCCCAAGAGTCGGCCCAGGAGAAAGATTCTAAGGCTATCGACGCTGTCTTGAAACTTGATGAAGAGGCTCTTCTAGATCGCGTCCTCCGGTTCGATATCTCGATGTGCGGCTCTGCGCCCGCCGCCATAATGATAACCGCCACAAAGGCGCTTGGTGCCACCAAGGCAAAGCTGATAAAATATCAAACGAGCGCGGATGCGTCAGGGGACTATTCGTCCGTTGTGGGTTACGCGGGAATAGTGATAGAATAACATAGGGGGAGACCAATAACCATGCTGGGGTTCCTGAAGAAGAAGAAGAGAAGCATCGTCCTCGTCCTGGGAGGAGGATCGGCACGCGGGCTTGCGCATATCGGAATATTGAAAGTGCTCGAGAAGGAGAAGATACCGATTCAGAGGATCGTTGGAACGAGCATGGGAGCTTTGATAGGAGCCGCTTACTCCGTAGGCATGCCCATTAAGAATATGGAGGAGATGGCCCATAAATTCAGCTGGAAGACCGTTTTTGATCCCACTCTTCCGAAGATGGGGCTATTGGCAGGCAGAAAGCTGGCGAAGGTTGTAGCGGAGTTGACCGAAAACAAGAACTTCGAAGATTGCCGGATACCGATCGCAGTGGTAGCTACAGATATAGAGAAGAATGAAAGGGTGGTATTCCAAAAAGGGGATCTACAGAAGGTGGTCTGCGCCAGCTGTTCATGGCCGGGCATATTCAATCCGGTGAGGATAGGCGGGAGGCTGCTCGTTGATGGCGGGATAAAGAACAGCGTCCCCACGAGGATAGCCAGGTCTATAGATCCAGGCTATATGGTGGCGGTAGATGTAGGCTTCTGCGTAAAAGAGGGCAAGATTGATAATATATTCCAGATGCTGTTGCAGTCGTTCCAGATCATGGGTGAGGAGCTGAACCGTTACCAGGCCCGGATTTCAGATGTTATGATAAAGGTTGATCTCGGCCACGATATTGACCAGGTGGCGTTCGATAAGTCCAGGGAAGTGATAGCCATGGGGGAGAAGGCGGCTCAAGTGAAAGCGGGCCAGATAAAGAGGATGTTGAGCGTATACAATTTTCCGTCGCTTAAGATGGCGGGACAGGATGAATGGCGGGACTAGTTAGTTGATAGTTCATAGTTGATAGTTCATAGTTGATGGTTCATAGTTGTCAGTATATAAGAACCGGGGGCTATAATGAGCGATGAGATAAAAAAACACGTAGATGAGTCATGGAAGGAATCGGTCGAGAAAGAAAAAAGGACCGGTGATGTAAAGCCCGGCGCCCAGGCGCCGGTAGAGATAAGTTTTGGGCTCTTCATAACTGGCCTCATGATGGAGGCTGTGATGGCGCTCGGTGATATGGAGAACCCGGTTACCCATAAAAAGGATACGAACCTGCAGCATGCGAAGATCCTTATCGATACGCTCGAGATGCTGAAAGATAAGACGAAGAACAACCTATCAAAAGATGAGGATGAAGCCATGAGCTCCATCCTCTACGACCTGAGAATGCGGTTTGTGGCTAAAGCTAAAGGTGCGGGCGATATCAAAAAATGATAATCTATGCGGTACTCCTGTTATTGATCATCCTGACGCTAGCCGTCTTTTACCTGATAATACGCCTTAAAGACATAAGGAGCAATACGGACTCCCTCTGCTCAAATCTTCCGCTTACCGAAGAGATAAGAAAGCGGACATCCGAGGCCATCACCAGCATAAATAAAGAGATGGCTGTCATCAACCAGAAGGCCCAGCAGATAAATGATGTGATGAGCGAGGTCAAGAACCTGCGCAACCTCTTTATAACGCCCAAAGGTGCGGGCGGCGCCGGTGAACGCATATTGGAAAAGGCCCTTCATGACGTCCTGGGCAGCCATATGCTCGAATCTCAGTACAGGCTCAGCTCCGGCATAGTCGATTTTGTTATAAAGTTCAAGGAGCACATCGTCCCGATCGACTCGAAGCTCTCTTTAGAGAATTTCAACAAGATGCTTTCGGCCGGGGATGATAACATGAAACGTACCTTCTGGAAGGCGTTCACGGGCGACGTTAAGAAGAGGATAGACGAGACGAGCAAATATATTCTCCCGGGGGAGAAGACGACGGACTTTGCGATGATGTATATCCCTTCGGAGGGAGTTTACTATGAGGCGTTCGTTAAAGATAAGCATTTCAACGAAGATAACGTCTTGATCGACTATGCCTGGAAAAGACGGGTCTGCCCGGTCTCTCCTCAAACCATATATCCGTATCTGGTGATGATAGTGCAGGGGATGAAGGCGCTTAAGATAGAAGAGAACGCAAAAGAGATCCTTGGAAAAGTCTCCGGACTTAAATATGATTTTGACAGGTTCAAAGACGTATATAACGTGCTGATGAAGCACATCAAGGACGCTTACAACAACAACGACTCCCTGCAAAGCTCGCTGGCCAAGATAGACCAGCACATAGCATCTCTCGAGCAAAAGTCAGCATAAATCAATCTCTTTTTTCATAAGGTTCCGTCCGCCTTCGCAATCAATAAGCAATATGGTAGATGCTTCGGCGGATTGACGCCTGCCGTCATTAATGAGGGCCAAAAATTGCTTTACATCATTATCCCTTTATGATAAATTGTTATACCCATGACTAAGAGATTATCTCAGGCGCTAAGAGCTTTCGTGAGCGTATTCTTCATAGTATTATTACTCTATATTATGAGGGACAAGTACCCCCAGATACTCAAGGCGTTCGCAGCCACTAAGGTGCCGGTATTCCTGCTGGGGTTGGTCATATTCGCGGCCGCGGCAGGCGTTGGTTCGATCAGGTTAAAGATCCTGATAGGAGCTCAAAATATCGCGGTGACGCTCAAAGAAGCTTTGAGCCTGACCTTCATAGGCTATTTCTTCAACAATTTTCTGCCGACATCGATCGGTGGGGATGTGGCTAAAGCTTATTATCTCTCAAAGAATACCGACAAGAAGGCCGGAGCCTACGCCTCAGTCTTTGTTGACCGGGTAATAGGCCTATTCACTATGATATCCATGGCATTTTTGGCGCTCTTCTTCGTTGAGGAAGGCGTAGTTGATCCAACGCTGAGATACATAATATACGCGATAACGCTTGGCTCAATAGTATTCATCATACTCATAACGAATAAGAGGCTTGCCCAGAAGTTCAGGTTTCTTTTCTTCATAATCAATCCCATTAAAGAGAAGCTCAGGAAGGTATACGAGATCATCCATCAGTATAAATACCACAAGGCCCTCTTGATCAAGTCTTTTATCATTTCGTTTGTTTCGCAAATCCTATTTTTTACGAGCCTCGGCGTAGTTGCTTTGAGCATAGGAAGCTGGATACCCATTAAGGACCTCTTAATAAAGATGCCCATAGTCAGCATGATGAGCCTATTGCCTTCGATAAACGGCCTGGGCCTAAGGGAAGGCTCTACCGTAGTGCTATTCGGGCCATTGATAGGATCAGGCAAGGCCTTTGCTATGAGCATCCTGTGGCTAGTTATACTCTTATGTATAAGTGTTGCCGGCGGACTGATATACGCATTCAGCCCGCAGTTCAAGGTCAAGATCAAAGAGCTAAACGAAGGAGCCGTATAGATGATAGACAGAGAGCTTTTAGATATACTGGCGTGCCCATTATGTAAGGCAGGCGTAAGACTGGAAGGCGACCGGATCGTCTGCTCAAAGTGCGAGCGGCGCTATCCGGTAAAAGACGATATCCCGATAATGCTGATAGACGAGGCCGAACTGCCCCGCAGCGAAAAGAGTGGAGCTTAAATATGAAAAAGATACTTGTGATACACGGCCCAAACCTCAATCTGCTGGGAAAGAGAGAGCCCGATATATACGGCAAGGTCACCATAGACGATATAAACAGAGACCTTAAAAAGATGGCCAGGGTAAAGAATGTGAAGCTTGAGATCGTACAGTCGAACCACGAAGGAGAGATAGTGGAGTTGATCGGTAAATCCCAGGGCAAGTTCAACGCCATAGTAATAAACCCCGCGGCCTACACGCACACCAGCGTGGCTATACGGGATGCTATAAGCTCCGTAAAGGTTCCGGCCGTAGAGGTGCACCTGTCGAATATATATGCGCGCGAGGAGTTTCGGCACACATCTTTGATATCGCCGGTAGCCATAGGACAGATCTGCGGCTTTGGAAAGATGAGCTACATTCTCGGGCTGGAAGCTGCAATTGGCCTGGCCGGCAAGAAATGATATTTGATCATAAGCTCAGATTAAAAAAATTAAGAGCTGAATTAAAAAAGCTGGGGATCGGCTCACTTCTCGTGTCGAACGAGACTAATGTAAAATATATAAGCGGTTTTAAGGGTGGGGATGCTCTGGTAATTGTAACGCCCGATGCGCAGTTCTTTCTCACAGATTCCCGATATACGGAAGATGCCCGAGATTCAATTTGCGGTTTCACGATAGTGGAAGTGACGACGTCGACCTATGATGTAATAAGCCAGATCGTAAAAAAGAATCGTATAAGAAAGCTCGGCTTTGATTCCCAGAACCTCCCGTATGAGGTCGCCAGGAAACTGGCGGGTTTTATACGTCCGGCAAAACTTGTAGTCGCAAAGAACATTATAGAGAACTTAAGGGCCGTTAAAGATCTCAATGAGATAGAGGCCATTAAAAGATCGATTGACGTAGCCAGCGATGTTCTTAAGAAGATATCGGGGAAGATCCGTCCAGGGATATCAGAGCGCTATATAAGCGACTCTATAGAATGTGAATTCATCAAGAGGGGAGCCAGGACGGCGTTTGAAACAATAAGTGCCTGCGGGAGGAACAGCTCGAAGCCGCACGCTCACGCTACAACAGACAAGGTCGCCAGAAACGATGTTTTAATGCTGGATATGGGATGCCGGCTGGAATTATACAATTCCGATATAACGCGCATGGTCTTCATTGGCAAGGTAAAGGATAAGATAAAAGAGATATACCGCATCGTAAGGGCGGCCCAAGATGCGGCGATAGAAAAGATAAGGCCCGGAGTGAAGATATCCCAGATCGATCTCGCGGGAAGAGGCTATATCGCCCGAAAAGGTTATGGAAAGTTTTTCGGCCACTCACTCGGACATGGCATAGGAATGGATGTCCATGAAGAGCCGAGCATATCGAAAAGGAATGACAGTACATTAAAGAGCGGTATGGTCTTTACTGTGGAGCCGGCCATCTACCTGCCCAAGTTCGGGGGCGTTAGGATAGAGGATATGGTGCTAGTCACGGATAAGGGCTGTGAAGTCTTAACAAGATAACGGAGGAGAAGATGTACATAAAAGAGATAAAAGATATGATAACACTGATGAACGATAATGGCCTTACCGAGCTGGAGGTGGAGAAGGACGGCATGCGGATAAAGCTTAAAAAGTCGTCCACGGGTTCTTTCGAAAAAGCGATCGAGCTCGTTCCGCATTATGCGGCGCAACAACCTCCCCAGGATGCAAAGAGCGTTAAAGAGGCCGAAAAGGCAAGGAATACCGTTGATATCAAAGCGCCCATGGTCGGAACCTTCTACCGCTCTCCTTCGCCGGAAGCGGCGGGGTATGTGAACGTAGGGGACACCATAGGGATAGGCCAGGTATTATGCATAATAGAGGCCATGAAGCTTATGAATGAAATAAAGTCCGAAGTGAGAGGCAAGATACTGGAGATACTAGTTGATAACGCCGAACCTGTAGAGTTTGGACAGGTGATGTTCGTAATAGAGCCGATAAAGTGAGGAGAATTGTCCGCCTTCGCATTCAACCTGAAATAGACGGAATGCTTCGGCGGATGTCACACTAAAAGCAATAGCGGAGAGTTCCATGTTCTCAAAAATTTTGATAGCTAACAGGGGTGAGGTTGCATTAAGGATAATCAGAGCATGCAAAGAGCTCAATATACGCACCGTAGCGGTATACTCGGAGGCCGACATAAATTCTCTACATGTCAGGTTCGCAGACGAAGCCATATGCATCGGTAGCGCCGCGAGCTCTTCAAGCTATCTCAATATTCCCAGCATCATAAGCGCCGCGGAAATTACAGATGTGGAAGCTATCCATCCCGGATACGGATTCCTGGCGGAGGACGCGCATTTCGCGGAGATATGCGAATCGTGCAAAATAAAATTCATAGGGCCCACGCCCGAAAATATGCGGCTCATGGGCGATAAGATGGCCGCCAAAGATACTGCCCGGAAAGCGGGCGTACCGGTCGTCCCTGGAAGCAAAGACATCGTAAAGACCAAAGAAGATGCCCTGAGGATCGCCAAAGAGACGAAATATCCGGTCATAATAAAACCCGCGGCAGGCGGTGGCGGGAAAGGCATGAGGGTATGTCATAACGATGTGCGGCTCATAAGCGCCATGCTTACGGCCCAGCGTGAAGCCGAGGCGTCATTCGGTAATCCCGATGTTTACATAGAAAGATATGTGGAGAAACCCCGCCATGTGGAGATCCAGATCCTGGGTGACAACCATGGCCATATAATACATCTGGGTGAAAGAGACTGCACCATACAGAGGCGGCATCAGAAGTTGATAGAAGAGAGCCCCTCTCCGATGCTCGATTCGAAGTTGAGAAAGAAGATAGTCGAGGCCGCCATAAAATGCGCCAAGGCCATCGACTACGTGAACGCCGGGACGATCGAATTCCTTGTGGATTGCAACGGAAATTTTTACTTCATGGAGATGAATACGAGGATCCAGGTCGAACATCCCGTGACGGAGGCCGTGACCGGGATAGATCTCGTAAAAGAGCAGATACGTATAGCAAACGGAGAGAAGCTCGGCTACAAACAGGAGGATATAAGATTTAACGGCTGCGCAATAGAATGCAGAATAAACGCGGAAGACTCGGACAATGATTTTATGCCGTCGCCGGGCAAGATAGCGATGCTCGACCTGCCCGGTGGGCGCGGTGTCAGGATAGATACGCACGTATACCAGGGTTATGCCATTCCGCCTTACTATGACTCCTTGATAGCGAAACTGATAGTTCACGGTAAGGATAGAACTGAAGCCATCACCATATGTAAACGCGCCCTCGACGAGTTCATAGTCGACCCTATAAAGACGACCATACCTTTCCATAAAAAGGCGATGAGTAATCCGATATTCATAAAAGGTAAATATTCCACGGATTTTATAGACAGGCTTTTCGAAAAGCCGGAGTAACGCACAAAACCGGAGACTCAAAATGAGACATGACATGACTGACAGATACAGGACCACGGATCTTGGCGCGGTTAAGATCAATAATAATGCCATAACGACCATAGCCTCGATAGCCGCAATGGAGATAAAAGGCGTTAATAAGATCGGCCGCGGCATAGGAAAGAGACTATTCGATTTCCTTAGTAAGAAAGGGGCTACTAAGGGGGTTAAGATAATCGCTACCGCAAGCGATATCAAGCTAACCGTATACATCACGGTCGAATACGGCGTCGACATAACTCGCATAGCAGACGAAGTCCAGGAAAACGTAAAGATGGCCGTGGAGAGGATGACGGGCCTTGTCCTTTCAGGCGTAGACGTCGTGGTAGAGGGCGTTAAGTCGCCGTTCTCCAAAGACAAAACAGGAGGTTGCCAATGAGGCTTATGGGGGGTTTGACTCTATTCTTTTACACGCTTGTATTCTTTTTGGTGGGCGGGTTATTTATAGTCGTAGCGATGAACGTGATCCCGCTAAATTATATTATAGACATGCTGAATACCCTGTACGCGAATACGGACGTCCGTCTTATCCTTGGGATAACGGGCGGGCTATTGATCTTCATAAGCCTGATGGTCATCCAGATCACCGTGGGTGTCATCCAGAAGGAGAAGACCATAGCTTTTGAAAATCCGGACGGGCAGGTCACTATTTCGCTCACCGCCATCGAGGATTTTATAAAGCGGTCGATGAAGAGTCTTCCCGAAATTAAAGAGTCGAGACCGAGCGTTCGAGCCAGCAAGAGAGGCATAGTTATCGTTAATAGGGTCGTGCTCTTTTCGGATGTCAATATACCGGAGACGACCGAAAAGATACAGAATATCGTAAAGTCGAGAGTACAGGAGATGCTCGGAGTGGAGGAGACCGTAGAGATACAGGTAAATGTAACGAAGATAGTGCACAAGGAAGAGCGGTCGAAGGATATTAAGAAAGACGACACAAAGGCTCCGCCGTATAGAGGGACGATCGAATATAGCAGCTTTTAATGAGGAGGGCGCGAAGATGAGTAGGGTTGGCATACTAACGGGCGGAGGCGATTGCCCGGGACTTAATGCGGTTATAAGAGGCGTGGTAAGAAAAGCTTCTCAAAATAATACAACGGTCGTAGGTATAAAAGATGGTTGGAAAGGCCTTCTTCAGAATATCGCCAGCGATATTGCTCCGGATTCGGTAGCTGACATACTTCAGAGAGGCGGTACTATACTCGGAACTTCAAGGACAAACCCTTATAAAAGGCCCGAAGACGTGGCAAAGGTTATCGAAAATTACAAGAAGATGAAGCTCGACGCGCTGGTGGTCATAGGAGGCGAGGACACGCTTGGCGTGGCAAATAAGCTGGCTAAGGAAAATAAGGGGATCAATATAGTAGCGGTCCCGAAGACGATAGATAACGACCTCAATGCGACAGATTTCACCTTTGGTTTTAATACAGCGGTTGAGATCGCGACCGAAGCGATCGACAGGCTGCATACCACGGCTGAGAGCCATCACAGGGTAATGGTGGTAGAAGTAATGGGCCGCCACGCGGGATGGATAACCTTATATTCTGGTATGGCCGCGAGTGCGAATCTCATACTGATACCCGAGATCAAGATGGATATAGACGAAATCTGCGCAAGTCTGAAGAGGCGCCAGGCGAGCGGCAAGGCATATTCCATCATAGCCGTTTCGGAAGGCGCGACATTCAAGGAGGGTCAGTTCGCGACGCAGGAGAAGGCCCTCGATTCGTTTGGACATATAAGACTCGGCGGTATAGGCGAAATGCTTGCGGGCGAGATCGAGAAGAGAACGAAGATAGAGACACGCTATGTTGTGCTTGGCCATATTCAGAGAGGGGGCTCGCCCAGCTCTTTCGACAGGGTTCTATCCACGAGATTTGGTGTCAAAGCTATGGAGCTAGTACTTGAAAAACGCTTCGGCTTCATGGTGAGCTTAAGAGGCACAGACGTAGTCGCCGTTCCTATAGAGGAGGGCGTCGGAACTCTCAAGACGGTGGACATGGCGCTTTACGATACCGCCAAAATATTTTTTGATTAAAATATGAAAAAAACCATAGAGCTTTTTATAAGAGAGAGTATTGCCGCGAAAGAGGTCCTGATGAAAGACCAGATCGAAAATATCGAATCCGCCGCGAAGGCTATCATCGAATCGCTTAAGGCCGGTAAGAAACTGCTTATCTTCGGTAACGGCGGCAGCGCAGCCGACAGTCAGCACATAGCCGCTGAACTGGTGGGCAGGTTCAAGATGGAACGCAAAGCGTTACCGGCCATATCGCTGACTACAAATACGTCGATACTAACGGCCATAGCAAACGATTACGGGTATGATCTGGTATTTTCACGGCAGGTAGAGGCTCTGGGCGTTCAGGGAGATGTCGCGCTCGGAATATCGACCAGCGGAAATTCTAAAAATGTGATCGAGGCCCTGAAGAAGGCGCGCTCCATCGGAATGAAGACTATCGCGCTTTCGGGCGGAGACGGCGGACTCATGAAAAAGGAATCCGACATATCGATAGAGGTCTCAACAAAAGATACCCCAAGGGTCCAGGAGGCGCACATACTGATCGCCCACATAATATGCGCTCTTGTGGAAGACGGAATTTTTAAAAAATAGATGATATCGAAGATAAGAGACGCGAAAAATCTGGTCAGAACCCTGTCCGCTTTACGGGGCAAAGGTAAAAGAATCGTATTTACCAACGGTTGCTTCGACATCCTGCATGCTGGGCACGTTGACTACCTCTCCAAGGCGCGGCGACTTGGGGACATTCTCGTAATTGGTCTGAATACCGACTCCTCCGTTAAAAAGATCAAAGGCAGAGACCGGCCGATCAATAAGGAATCCGACAGGGCAAAAGTCCTCTCCTCGTTGTACTTCGTAGACTACATAACGTCATTTAACGAAACAACTCCGGAGAATCTGATAAAAAAGATTAAGCCCGACGTCCTGGTAAAAGGCGGAGACTGGAACATAGAAGAGATAGTGGGCTCTTCTTTTGTAAGATCCTACGGTGGAAAGATCAAGAGGATCCCTTTCGTGAAAGGGTACTCTACAACTTCGATAATAAAAAGAAGTGCCAGCAGATGTTGAAGAGAGAGATATTACGGATCATTGACGCGAACTTTAACAGATCGCGCGAGGGTTTAAGAGTTTGCGAAGAGGTGACGAGGTTCGTATGGAACTCCCCCCGGCTGACCAAAGACCTGAAAGCGGCCAGGCACGGCATAACAGATATTTTGAAGAATGGGAGAGCTGGCGGCAAAATATTATTTGAAACACGCGATGTGCGATCGGATGTGGGGCGTAAGGCGGTTCAAAAAAGCGAAATGAGAAGGCTCGACTATTCGGATATATTCAGCGCGAATATCGAAAGGGCCAAAGAGTCGTTAAGGGTGCTGGAGGAGTTCTTCAAGCTTATCGACAAGACTGATTCCGCAAAATTCACTAAATTAAGGTTTAAAGTTTACGAAATTGAAAAGAAGGCTCTTTCTCATTCAAGATGACTCAGATAGAGATAGCTAAGTCCGGCAGAACATCACCTGAGATGCGGAGCGTAGCCAGGGATGAAAGCGTTTCTGTGGACTCCATCCGTAAGGGGCTCATCAATGGCACCATAGTGATACCCAAAAATGTCGGGCATCGACTTGAAAGGCCTTGCGGTATAGGCCTCGGTCTTAAGACCAAGATAAACGCCAACATAGGAACGTCCAAGGACTCTTCCGACATATCATGTGAAATTAAGAAGATGGAGCTCGCCGTAGAAAGTGGTGCGGACGCGATCATGGATCTTTCTACGGGCACGCGTATCGACCAGACGAGACGAAGGATCCTCTCGCGGTCAAAGGTCCCGGTTGGCACGGTCCCTATATACGAAATAGTCATAAACGCTCTCAAAAAACATGGCTCGATCCCAGATATCACCGAAGAGGATATCTTCGCTGTCCTGGAGAAACAGGCCCGTGAGGGCGTCGATTTCTTCACGATACACGCGGGAGTGACCAAAAAGGCTTTGGGCACGCTAAAAAGAAATCCGCGCCTTCTCGATATTGTGAGCAGGGGCGGCGCTTTTTTGGCCGAGTGGATAATAACCAATAACAGGGAAAATCCGTTTTACGAATATTTTGACCGCGTTATAGACCTCGCTAAACGCCATGATATTACTTTGAGCCTTGGTGACGGACTAAGGCCCGGTTCTATACTTGACGCGACCGACAAGCCTCAGCTTACCGAGCTCATAACATTGGGCGAATTACAGAAAAGAGCGCTCAAGAGAGGTGTCCAGGTAATGATAGAAGGGCCTGGCCATATTCCTATAGACCAGATAGCGGCAAACGTAATTTTAGAAAAATCGATATGCAACGGCGCGCCATTCTATGTTCTCGGCCCGCTGGTAACCGACATAGCTCCGGGGTATGATCACATCACTTCAGCGATCGGAGGCGCGATCGCCGCAAGCGCTGGCGCGGACTTCCTATGTTATGTAACACCGGCGGAGCACCTGAGGCTTCCGACGTTGGAGGACGTAAAGGACGGTGTGGTAGCGTCAAAGATCGCCGCACATGCGGCGGATATAGCTAAAGGCGTGAAGGGGGCCGTCGATAGAGATAGAGATATCTCTAAGGCAAGAGCCGCGCGCGACTGGAAGAGACAGTTCGCCCTTGCCATCGATCCGGTAAAACCGAAAAAATACAGAAAATCCTCAAAACCGGGATCAGAAGATGTATGCACCATGTGCGGAGAGTATTGTTCGATAAAAACAGCTGAAAAGTGTTTGGGCAGGAAGTGATGTTGTAGGGTCTGTCCCCGAATGGGACTGACCCTAAAGAAATGGTTAAAGATATGTCTATACTAGTTGTCGGTTCTGTTGCATTGGACTCCATAGAGACGCCGTTCGGAAAGAAAGACGATATACTGGGTGGATCCGCCACTTTTTTTTCCATCTCGGCGTCGTTCTTCGATAAGGTCAATATCATAGCCACGGTCGGCGATGACTTTCCCAAGAAGTACCTCCGGCTATTGAAAAAGAGGGGAATAGGCACAGCCGGCATAACGGTAAATAAAGGAAAGACCTTTCGCTGGGAGGGGCGATATGAGTACGACATGAACGTCGCGCATACCCTGGCCACTCACCTTAACGTATTCCAGGATTTTGCGCCCGAGGTACCTCGTAGCATGAGAGATTCCAGTGTTCTATTTCTTGCCAATATCGATCCAGACCTGCAGGATAGGGTATTAAAACAGGTAAATAAGCCAAGATTGATCGCATGCGATTCTATGAACCACTGGATAATGAGCAAGAAGAGGTCCCTTGAAAGATTTCTTCACAAGGTAGATATATTCCTTTTAAACGACGCTGAAGCGAGGCAATTTAGCGGAGAATCCAACCTCATGAAGGCCGCAAGAGCTATCGTCTCGAAGGGTCCCAAGAGCGTTGTAATAAAGAAGGGTGAGCATGGAGTGATATACTACTCGCGAAGAGGCCATTTTGTCGCTCCGGCATACCCCCTGGAAAATGTATATGACCCGACGGGTGCTGGCGATACATTCGCCGGAGGCGTTATAGGCTATTTGAGCAGGGCTGGGAAGATAGATGACGCGACGATAAGAAAGAGCATGGTATACGGGAGTATAATGGCGTCGTTCGCGGTGGAGGATTTCAGCGTAAACAGGCTATTGGGTATAAAATCATCGGATATCCGTAAAAGGTATTCCGATTTCCAAGGACTTACAAGGTTTTAATGATGATTAAGCAGAAACGCGGGTGTAACACAACGGCTAGTGTGCCAGCTTCCCAAGCTGGATACGAGGGTTCGACTCCCTTCACCCGCTCCAAGAGAATATTGTTGTGGGTTCTCCCGCCAATCTTTATCGCCATAAACCGTTTATTAAGATGTGTTGGCGGGATCCCGCCAAACACCTTTAAAAAGAGCGCCTATCTGTATAACAGGGCTATAAACTTGTTTGGCGGGAGATTCCCATCGCTCGCTCCAGCGCTACTTTTAATCCTGATACTCGCGGGATGCAAGACGGCGCCGACCCCTTATGAGTACAATGCGGTTATGGCGCATCCGGGCGGGGTATACTATTACGTAAAAGGCGGAGATACCTTATGGAGTATCTCCAGGTTATACAACGTCGACCTTAATGCCCTTGTGAATGCTAACAACCTGGATGATTCACGCAACATTAAGCGCGGCCAGAGACTGCTGATACCGGGAACCTCTAAAGAACGGGAGGCGCCGGCTAGATACTCTTCAAAGGTATTTTTTTCGTGGCCGCTCAGGGGAAGTGTGGTATCCTATTACGGGTCTAAAATGGATAAGGCCAATAATAAAGGCATAGATATCCATGCCGCAGAAGGTTCCAGCGTAAAAGCGTCGAGAGCCGGCAAGGTGGTCTTTTGCGATGAGTGGCTGAAGGGGTTCGGCAAGACTATAATACTTGACCATGGGGACAGCTTTCAGACCGTTTACGCATACAACTCCGCGCTTCTTGTAAAGCCCGGGGATACGGTAGAGCAGAATAGCGTGATAGCCAAGGTGGGAAGAGGGGGTCGCGCCAAGCAACCAAGCCTCCATTTCGAGATACGCAGGAACGGTGAACCCCAAAACCCGTTCTATTACCTGCCACGGTGACATAGATTGTTTAATGAGGATTCATTATGTTCAGCGAACCGGTAGTTGGTGAGAAGTTTTTCGGAAGAGAAGAGGTGCTGGAGCTCCTCAGTAAGAGAACGCTTGCCCTGAAGGATGGGTACAGGCAGAATATAGCTCTTACGGGCCAGAGCCTTTCCGGAAAGACATCGATACTTCACCATTTCCTGTATTCTATCAAAGAAGAGGACTTCATCACCATATACGTCGAGGTGGTAAGAGAGCCTTTCCGGTCATTCGCCAACCGTTTCATAGCGACCCTCATCTATAACGCCCTATCGAAAACCGGAGAGGCCGTAGGATTTGATCTTGAAAATCTTCTCGACAAGGCCCAGGAACTATTGCCGAAGACATATTCCGCCATCAGGAATATTAATCTATATGTCGATAAGGGGGACTTTGACGAGGCATATTTCGACCTCTTGAGCCTTACCTCCACCCTCAAGGAGGAGATAAAGCGCTCGTGCGTCGTGATACTCGATGAATTTGATAATCTCGAGCATATAGGAGTGAAGAACCCTTTCCTGAATTTCGGGAAGGTGATAATGATACAAAAGGAGACGATGTATATAGTCTCCTCCTCCCGGAACCAGATCTTCAAGAAGATACTCTCTGAGAAGCTTTCGCTGCTCTTCGGAAATTTTGAAATAGTGAAAGTTTCCGGATTCGATACCAAGGTAGCGAAAAAATATATTGAGACTCAAATTTCGGGCTTTGACGCGGAGCCCGCATTGAAGATCTTCCTGATCGCGTTCACGGACGGCAACCCTTTCTATATAAACCAGCTCCTGAAGAGATCCAAAGAGATCGCCCTCGAAGCCATGACGAACTTCATAGATAACGATGTAGTTGTCCGGGCCGTCATAGACCTCATATACAACGCTAACGGCGTGATACATCAATACCTCCTGAATTTCATACTGGATCTTATAGATACCAAATACAAGGAGAGGTATCTTGCCATCTTAGTCTCGATCGCGTCCGGAAGAAATAAGCTCTCCGATATATCAAGGAATATAAGATCAAAGCAAGCCGATGTCTCTAAGGACCTTCTTGAGCTGTCCCAGCTTGGGTTCATACACAAGAGCGGCATATTCTATAAAATAGACGATCCCATACTGGCCTTCTGGCTTAAAAATGTATACCAGAAGAGGAAGGATATCCTGGTCGACGGCATATTTAACAGGAACGATATCTTCGACCGCGAGATGAAAGAGTATCTCTCTGAATTTATGGCCGAGTCGGAAAAGGATGCCACCGCCAGGATAGCGCAGCTCTTCAATGCATTCTCAAGCGAGCTGGTCCAGATAGATGCCAGGCACATAAAACTGCCGCATTTCACGAAGGTAGAGGTGAAAGAGACGACCGGTCAAAAAAAATTCATAGCCGCGACTTTCAGGGGAAATTCATGGCTCGTTCAGGCTTATGATGAGCCCGTCAAGGAGAATGATATCATAGAGTACATAAGGAATATAAAATCTTCCGATTACAAAATAGCTAACAAGATAATCATACCGTTGGCGGGTATGGATGAAAACGCCAATCTTCTGGCAAAGGAGCTCAAGCTGTCGATATGGGGCCTGGCTACGCTTAATGAGCTTCTCGGCTTTTACGGGAAGATAAGGATGGTGGCATTTTGAAGATACTGGTGCTCTCAGATACGCATATTCCGGTAGCCGCGCAAGACCTGCCGGAAGAGATCTATAAAGCGATAGAAGGTGTGGATATGATATTTCACGCCGGAGACCTTATAGACGCCGGCACGCTTGAAAAACTTAAGTCCTTGAAAGAGACCAGGGCCGTTTACGGAAATATGGACTCTAAAGAGCTCTGCAGGGCTCTGAACGTCAAAGAGGTCGTAAACGTAGGGAAGTTCAAGATAGCGCTGATACACGGCTACGGAGCTCCGTCCGAAATAATGTCCACGGTGCGCAGAGAGTTCGATAAAATCGATGTCCTGGTCTTCGGCCATTCACACGCGGCCATGAATATAAAGAAAGACGGGGTATTATATTTTAATCCGGGGAGCCCTACTGACAAGATATTCGCACGAAAGAACTCCTACGGCATTCTCGAAGTCACTGACAAAAAAATAGAAGGCACTATAGTAGAGATCCATTAACGGAAGGTTTTTATAAAAGATATGCAGGATATACCGGTAATAAAGATAGAAGGAAGGACGCTCCCGGAGGTTTGGGAGAAGGCTGTTATAGCCACATGGAGAGACGGCCTCTCTATAAAAACGGAATATGACAAACCTTTGGATCCGTCAAGCAAAGACTGCACTATGATAATGGCGGTGGATGACCCTATGGCGGAACCGCGTATCCATAGGGCATTTCCCGGAGGCCTGGAAGACCTGGAAGTCTACAGGCAGGAAGTGGTTTTAGGTATCCACGATCATTGGATAAAACCGGAAGAGGGAAAATGGACATATACGTATCATCAGAGGATGTTCGGTTTTAATATAGAAGGAAAGGCCGTTAACCAGATAGAGTACATCATAGATAAGCTGTCCCGGACCCATTATTCACGGCGCGCGCAAGCTATAACTTGGAATCCCGGTATGGACCCGTTCACGGACGATCCGCCGTGTTTACAAAGGATATGGTGCAGATTGGTTGAGCAGGAGAGCGGAGAGTTGTCGCTCAACATGAATACGCACTGGAGGTCCCGCGACGGATATAAGGCGAGCTTCATGAATATGTTCGCGCTCACGGATCTCCAGCTATTGATGGCGAAAGAGATCTCAAAGAGGATAAAAAAAGATGTCACTGTCGGAAGATACGTCGATATAAGCGACAGTTTTCACATTTACGGCAGCTATGCGGAAGAGTTTAAAAAATTCCTTAAGACGGTCGGAGAGCGGCCTTTTGAAGAGAAGACATGGTCGAGCGAATTCGCGCGGCCTTTTTTTGAGGACGCGAAAGAACGGCTGAAGAATGAGTAACGGCATGAAAGAGCTTTGGGCCCCATGGAGAAGTAAGTACATCTATTCCCGCAAAAAGAAGAGATGTATATTCTGCGATCCGAAGGATTATGTGCTGGAGAAGACGAAATATTCTTTCTCGATGCTGAATATATATCCCTACAATAACGGCCATGTCATGGTGGCTCCTTTCAGGCATGTAAAGAGCCTGGAACATTTGAAACCCGGGGAGCTTAAAGACCTGATGGATCTGGTGGTAAAGACGAAGAAGGTCCTTGACAGGAAGATCAGGCCGCAGGGCTATAATATAGGGCTTAACATAGGTAAGGCGGCAGGAGCGGGCTTTGCCGGTCATATACACATACATGTAGTCCCCAGATGGAACGGCGACACGAATTTCATGCCGGCCTCATGCGGCACCAAGGTGATATCCGAGTCACTGGATGTAATGTACAAAATTTACCGCTCAAAATAATATATGAGAATTCCATGCTTAAACGGATAGACTTTGAAAAGAGGGAAGAACTCCTCGCGCCGTACGCGCAGAAGAGCAAGCACTCCAAGGGGAGGCATTATAAAGAGAGCGAGCACAGTTACAGGTCATGCTATCAGCGCGACAGGGACAGGATAATATATTCCACCGCGTTCAGGAAGCTGGAGTATAAGACACAGGTCTTTGTGAACCATGAGGGAGATTATTACAGGACGCGCCTCACTCATACGCTCGAAGTCGCACAGATAGCCAAGTCCATAGCGAGGGCTTTGAAGCTTAACGAAGATCTCGTGGAAGCGATATCATTGGCACATGACCTGGGGCATACGCCCTTCGGCCATTCAGGCGAGGACGCCCTGCATGAGCTTATGAAGGAGTACGGAGGGTTCGATCATAACGCGCACGGATTGAGAGTGGTAGACCACCTTGAAGAACGCTATCCGGATTTTCCCGGATTGAATCTCACATACGAGGTGCGCGAAGGAATCATCAAGCATTCCACCGCGTACGACCTGCCCAGACCAGCCATACCATTTGAGTCCACGGCGTCGCCCTTACTGGAGATACAGGTAGTCGATATAGCCGATGAAATCGCCTACGATAATCATGATCTTGACGACGGGATAATGAGCAAGCTCATACGGGAGGAGGACCTCAAGGCCGTTCCGGCATGGATCAAGAAAGACAGAGAGATCCGCAAGGCCTATCCCGGCATAAAAGACGAGGTGCGTAAATACCAGATAATCCGCTCGATAATCAATGAACAGGTCACGGATGTGCTGACACAGACCGAGAATAATATCAGGCGCTACAAGATCCGCAAGCAGAAGGATATACTGAAACTTCCGGTCAGGCTCGTTGCTTTCTCAAAAGAAGCCGAAAATATGCGTAAACCAATGCGGGAGTTCCTGCAGCATAATCTTTACCAGCATTACAGGGTAGTCAGAATGTCCAACAAGGCCTACAGGTTCATCACTTCGCTCTTCAATATATACCTCGATAAAACCGAACAGCTTCCACCGTCGACTCATAATCGCCTTAAGAAAGAGGAGAAACACCAGGTTGTCTGCGATTATATCGCGGGCATGACGGATCGATACGCGCTCGATGAATACAAGAAGTTCTTCGAGCCATACGAGAGAGTGTAGTTTTTTATGTCCTTGTGGCGTGACGAGCGCTGCAAATAAACTTCAAACCGGAGATAGCGCTATGGCAGAGATAAAGGTCGAGAAGCTTGATAAGGACAATTTTGAGAAGAGGGGTATCGGCAAGTGGCCGATCTGGACAAAAGAGAGATCGAGATTCGATTGGCACTACGATTCTACCGAAGAATGCTACATACTGGAAGGCAGCGTTGCCGTTGAAACAGAAGACGGCAAGACCGCTAAATTCGGCAAAGGGGACTTTGTTACATTTCCCAAGGGACTCTCATGTACGTGGGATATAAAGGAACCCGTAAAAAAGCATTATAATTTTAAATGACCGATTGCGCGAATAAGAAGAGGAACGATTCAATATGTAACTGCACCTATTCGGAGTGCTCCAGGCACGGGGTTTGCTGCGAATGCCTTGCCTATCATAGGTCAAGCGGCGAACTGCCGGCATGCTATTTTAGCAAAAATTCCGAGAAGAGCTACGATCGTTCCATAGAAAACTACATTAAACATAGGTAGGCAGCTTCGAAATAAAACCGTCTCAGTGTGATGTGGGGAGGAGATATGAGAAAAGTTGTTTTTTCGGTAATAATTCTCATGATGGTTACCCTCAGTCTTTGCGCGATCTCATATGCGGCAGGCAGGAGGAGCGACGTGCCGAATGTTCCGTTCCTTTCGCCGGATGACGAGACGACGATAGACCTGACCGGGAAGTCGGGCATAACATTTAAATGGAAGAACTCTCCTATCCCGGGAGGTGGGAGGGAGACGTTCAGGTTTAAATTGATAAAAGGCTTCAAGTATGATTTTATCGTATCTGAGGAGCTGGGAAGGGACGTATACTCAATAGATATTCCCGCAGACAAATTCGAAGACGGCGTGACTTATAGCTGGTACGTCGAACAGCGCGACGCATCCCTGAACGTCTGGAGCCGGCACGATACCGTATGGAGCTTCAAGACCATAAAGAGATGACCGGAACTGCAGAGGTTGACAATCGACGAATGGCAAACTATAATTAAACCGTGGAAGATATAAAGAATAGCAAAGAATACCAGAAGGAACTCTTCGACAGGCTAAAGAAGAGCTTAAGCCTCAAGAAAGAGGAGGAGTGCTTCGGAGTATGTCTCAACTCAGCTCTCTGGTGGATTATAGAGCAGCCCTATCCCGCATTATCGGACCTCAAGAATATCATCTCGGGCACCTGCCCGTTCCTGAAAGGCCCCGGCTCCGGCAAAAATATCGATTGCGTAAAGATGCTATGGCAGGTGGTTAAAAAGTGCGGCATGGCGAAGACTCTTGTCCGCTTTGAATGTGACGAAGGACTGCACGGATTCGTATACCCTATACACCAAGGGGATAAATTGTACGGCTATCTGGGCACATGCTACACAAAAAAAGACGTGCCCGCGCAGGTCATAGATATATTCGCCGCATTTACCGATGCCATAGTCAGGGAGGTGCAAAAGGAGCTGGAGCTGTCGAAGCTTTATGAAACGATAAGGCCCCGTGCTATAGCGTTATCTACCGTTCACACGGTTCACAGGCTTATAGGGTCAACCCTTGATATGAATGAGCTTCTGCCCAGGGTGGCACGATTGTCCCTACAGATAATGAGGGCGCATAGGTGCTCGATAAAGCTCGTTGACTCCACCAGGAAGCTCTTGTTGCCTAAGGCCACGATAGACCTCAGGGAGAAAAAGTCAAGGTTGAAGAAAGTCCGGATAGGTAGATGGTCTCCTGGAAAGGCCGTGAAGTTCGGCAGGCCCATAAGGGGCAAAAACTACCTGGCAACGCCATTAATAGACGAAGATGTCATAGGCGTCATAACGCTGTACGACAAAGTTGACAAAAAACCTTTCACGTCATTCGATCAGGAGATAATGTCGACTCTCTCAGAGCAGGCGGTCATAGCGATAAAGAATGCCCAGCTCTATAAAGAGCAGGAGAAGCTTACCGATGGTATCATAAAGAGCCTCGCCACCATGGTAAGTACCCGCGCCAAGGGCGTATATCTGCCGCGCGCGTCTTTCCTGAGGATAGCTACTCTCATTGGACAGAGTATGAGAATGTCGGACAAGGAATTAAAGGAGATCGAATACGCCATATTGCTGCATGATGCGGGGCAGCTCATTGTGCCGGATGACGTATTAAAGAAACCGGCGAAACTCACGGGCAGAGAGTACAAGCTGGTGAAAGAGCATCCTGTGATAGGCGCGCAGATATTAAAACCGATGAAATCGTTAAAAGGCATCATACCCCTGATACTCCATCACCATGAAAATTACGATGGAAGCGGCTATCCTAAAGGATTAAAGAAGGACCAGATTCCGCTTGGCGCCAGGATAATGACCGTAGTGAGCGCATTTGAAGCTATGATAGCCAAAAGACCTTACAGGAGCGCGAAATCGATGAATGTTGCCCTGCAGGAGATAAAAGCCAACTCCGGTACGCAGTTTGACCCTAAAGTCGTCCAAGCCCTGCTCGAGGTGGTCGGCAGGCAGGACGTGAGATCTATGCTGGCAAAGGAAAGATATGGAAGACACAAATAAAAGAGTCGGGTCGGAACTGCACATGAAGATAATGAAGTTCTTTCACGAAAATCAGGCATCTATCGATACGCCCCGCGGCGTATCAACATGGGTGCGTGAAGACAGGGCGAAAGTGAAGAAGGCCCTCGAAGAATTGGTAGGCGCGAAGATACTGGTAGCCCACCGCTCTACATCCACCACGGGCTACAGCTATACCCGTAACACTAAGATTATTTCAAAAATTGAAAAACTCCTTAAAAGAAGAACTGCCTGATATATTCGCCAGCCTCAACGGCGAACAGGCGCTTGCCGTAAATTCCACTAAAGGGCCCGTTCTGGTACTGGCAGGTCCCGGGACCGGGAAGACCCAGCTCTTATCCATACGCGCCCGTTCTATACTTAAAAAGGACAACGATATCCTGCCGGAAAACATCCTCATACTCACTTATACTAACTCCGCGGCCAAGACCATGAAGGAACGCCTCGCCAAAGTAATAGGCCAGAACGGTTACGATGTCGAAGTCTTCACCTTCCACGGATTTGCAAACTCCATTCTTCAGGAATCGGAGGAGGCGGCCGAGTACGTCGGTGACAAGGTCCAGATGGATGACGTGGAACAGGTAAAGGCCATGAAGTATATACTAGATACAACAAAAGGCCTTGACGAGATACGGCCGTTCGGCGCGCCCTATATGTATATAAGGGAGCTTCTGCAGAAGATAGGGGACTTGAAGAAGGACGGCATAAAACCGGGCGACCTGTACAAATATATAGCTAAGAACGGACCGGATGCCTATCTCGAAGAGAAGCATGTAAAGAGGCTTAAAGCCCTGTCCGTGGTATATGATATTTACGAGAAGCTGAAAGAGGGCAAGAATAAAGAGATATTCGATGAGCGCGGAAGATACGACTACGATGACATGATACTCTTCGCTACTGAAGCCCTGAAGAAGGAGAGAGCCTTGAGAGAGAAGTACCAGGCCCAGTTCAGGTATGTCATGGTGGATGAGTTTCAGGACACCAACGGCGCGCAATTGGAGCTATTGTTCGCGCTCCTTGACTACAAGGATCCCAATCTGTGCTGCGTGGGTGACGACGACCAGTCGATATACAGGTTCCAGGGCGCCAGCGTGGGGAACTTCAAGCTATTAAAAGAGCGCTTCGGGAGCCTCAAGGAGATATCACTAAGGGACAATTATCGTTCCACCAAAGAACTGCTTGATATCTCCAAAAATATAATAGACCTCATCCCATCCAAGGAGAGGGTGGCCGAAAAGAACCTGGTCTGTGTAAAAGACTTTCGGGATAAGGAGATTGGGTTCAGGGAGTTTACTACCGAAGAAGAGGAGTTACTCTTTATCGTAGATAAGATCAAAGAGCTAAAAGATAGGATCGCTTCCGCAACGGAACTAAGCCCTGAAGAGAGAGCCCATCCGTACAACAACATAGCCATCCTTGTGAGAAAGAGGAAGAGCATATTAAAGTTAATAGACGCGTTCCTGCAGGCAGGCATACCGTACGCTACTGACGGCAAAGAGGATATAAGCGGTGAAAAACGCGTAAAACAGCTCATCGACGTTCTTCGCCTCGCCCACGCGGGGCCGGGCGATATGGATGATAAGGATATGTTGCTCTACAGGGTTCTTACGTCGGACTATCTCTCCTTGACCCAGCCTGAAATACTCAAGTTCCTATGCCACGTCAATGAGAAGAGAGAGAAGCGGATAAGAAAGGTCTCTCTGATGAGTGAATTCTTCGAATATTTTTCGACCCATAAGGCCGCCTATGCCATCAGAAGGCTTCTCGAAGACGCGGAAACGAAGACCGTACACACTATACTCCTTAACTACATAAAGGACTCCGGGCTCTTCAGATATATCTTAAGAGAGTACGCCAGTCAGGATATATTAAGAATAAGGGATTTAAGAAGCGTTACTTCCTTCATAAATATGGTAAAGTCGGCCGACCTCGCAAATCCCGGTATGCGCCTTGACGATCTTATGCTTGAGATGAAGACGAGGGCCGACCACGGTCTCCCTATTCAGGGAAAGCTTGTAACGATGACGCAGGACGGGGTGAGGATCTATACGGCTCATGGCTCGAAAGGGCAGGAGTTCCATTCGGTCATAATACCGTTCTGCCTTCAGAATAAGAACTGGCCCGCTCGCGCGATACCGGAAAAGATACCTTTGCCGGCAGCTCTCTTCAAGACCAAAGAGAGGATCAAGGAGAAGAAGTCGCTGAAGGAGCTGGCCGGATATGATGAGACGCGGCTATTCTATGTGGCGGTAACCAGATCAAAATCGACACTCTTCTTTACAGCCAGCCCCAGCGAGAATACGATACCCAGCTCATATTTGAATCACATGGATCTATCCAGGGAACCGTCCGAGCACGTAAACGAGGAAGAGCTGCTGGGAAAGTCGATCGACCTTGCGGACTCAGAAGACCCTTTCATCGGAACAGAGGCGATACTTAGTGACATGATCGCGGATCTCTCTCTAAATCCAACACGGGTAAATAATTACATGTCATGCCGCAGAAAATTCCTATATAACGATGTCTTGAAGCTTCCCGCGGCCAAGAAGAGGAGCCTTGTATTCGGTAATTCTGTACATAAAGCGCTTGAGGAGACATATAGAGAGCTGAAAAGAAAGGGCAAATTCCCGAATTTTAAATTTTTCCTCAAGGCTTTTGAAGACGAACTGAAGATGCAGGGCGCGGATAGTTCCATAGAGCTCGATTGTCTTAATAAGGCAAATGGCCCTGTATTGAGAGAATGGTTCGATTCCGCATCAAAGGACCCTGTTGTGCCTATAGACTTGGAGAAGAAGTTTGTAATAACTCTGGCCGATAATATCATATTTACGGGCAAGTACGATAAGGTAGAATGGCAGGACGAGAAGAAAAATGCCGTGCGGATAATAGATTACAAGACCGGTAAGCCGGATGATCATCTTAAGAAGATAAACGGGTGCCGTGAGCTTAAGAGTGACGACTGCGACGGATATTTAAGACAGCTTGTCTCTTATAAGCTCCTTTACGAAAAGGACAGGGCGCAATCGCGCGGCAGGACCGTCAGCCACGGCGTTCTCGTATTCATAGAGCCGCTTTCAGCGGATATCAGGAAGCTGGACTTAAAGAAAGGCGGCTACATTTCGCTGCCGGTCCGGATCACGGAAGATATGGTCAGCGAGATGGAAGAGATAATCAAGGATACCTGGGAAAACATAAAGAGCCTTAAATTCGAGAAATTTTCAAAACGCGACGAGGATAAATGCCAGAAGTGCGATTACGACGATATCTGCTGGGCGTCCTGATAATCACTACGGGCCTATTTATAGCCTATCTAAATTTCAATAGGATCGCTATATTTGCTATTTCAAGGCTATATTCCCAGGAGATCTCGTATAAACGTATGGTAAAAGAGAAGGGGACCGGACTCGTCTTTGATGACCTGAGAACAACAAACAGCAAGCTGGGTGCGGGATTCTTCTCACAGCAGGCGACCATAAAGCCCTCGTGGGGCTCCGGCTGGTTCAGGAGCATACTTTTAGATTTTAAATTCAAGAACGTCCATTTCATCAAGAAGAGAACTAGCCAGAAGCAAGATACATACGATACGCTATCGCAGCTCATAGCAATGCCTTTCGAGGGGCGTTGGATGTACAAGGATGTAACCGGTCTGGTGGAAATATTCTCTAACGGCATAACCGTAAAGAAGTTCTCAGCCAGCGGGAGAGATATGAGGCTCATCCTCACAGGCGACATTTATTACAATAACGCGATCGATGTGGATGTAACTATACTCTTTTCTAAAGATGTCCTCAAGGAGATCCCGCCTGAACTTCACTCCGTAATAATGCAGGATGAGCCGGATGGATGGAAGAGTTTTTCGGTCAAGGCGAAGGGGAACCTGAGCTCACCATCTCTCGAGGTCACAGGCAAGATATTCCGGCTTAATTTCGGAACAGTTACAGTAAGAGATTGACCCATCAGCCATCCGTAGCAAGTTGACACGGTCGAACATGGATGTTATAATATCACGCTACCATGGAAAATGAGAAGTGTCAGAAGGAACTGTTTGAATTCGAAACCCCGAAGAAGCAATCGGTAAAGTTCGGGGGGATCTTTCCAAGGACCGACTTTGCGATCACCCTGACGCCGGAGAAGGTCGTATTTACGGCTATAGGCTTAATAATGCTTTCGGTGGTATTCTTCGCGCTTGGAGTTGAAAAAGGCAAGTCCTCTTTCTATAAAAGGATTACAGCGGCAAACGTAATAGCTAAAGATAAAGCTGGTGTGCCGGCAATACCGATCAAAGACCGAGCGGATCCCATATTTGTGCCTAAAAAAGCCGTGGGTACAAACGTAGCGCTCAAGATCGATCGTAACGCACCGGCGGTTAAGGCGCAGGCGGTTTTTGATAAGACAATGCCGTACACTGTGGTGGCGGCCGCGTTTTCACGGGAGGAGTTCGCCATAAAGGAAGTCGGCAAATTAAAGGCAGCCGGCTTAGAGGCCTTCATATACTACGGAGAGCCTTATTATTTGGCGTGCGTAGGATCCTTCAAAAACAAGGAAGCCGCACAGAAGATCTTAAGGAAGGTTAGACAGATGTATCGAGATGCATACGTCAGATTGAGATAGGAAGAGAAGATACGTTTCGCAAATTTGAGGAGGTAATAATAAATGTCACAGCATCCAAGTCTACGTTCATCCGACAAAGACAAGAAACATAGGTCCGTTCTAAAGCGTTACGAGAGGATAAAGACGCTGCAGGATAAAGAGAAGTGGGACGAAAAGAAAGACTCCGTATTCGGATTGCCCAAGGTTAAAGTAACCAGGTTCAGGATCAAGAAAGAGAAGGCCGTTGCGGCCGAAGGCGCTGAAACTGCGGAGGGCGTCGGTGCAACAGGGGCGGCTCCGGCGGCGCCAGGCAAAGAAACAGCGAAGCCTGCGGCAAAAGAGGGAGCTAAGGCTGCGGCTGCGGAAGCCAAGAAGGAAACGAAAAAATAGCCAATAACCCCATCAAAAGGTGAATAGAGTCAGAGTCTCTTTAGGCGAAAGGTCTTACGACATCCTGAT